>ERZ791884.129-NODE-129-length-103407-cov-24.132837_pt1 | contig 103407 bp, 95 predicted proteins | sample MGYA00509941_ERZ791884 | MGnify/ENA primary metagenome ERZ791884 (study PRJEB30046, sample SAMN00792095) | human gut metagenome | study: EMG produced TPA metagenomics assembly of the A metagenome-wide association study of gut microbiota in type 2... | reverse complement strand
CTAAATTATTGTTTATAATAAAAAGAAAGGATTTTAATTATGGCTATTAACTTAACTATCGAACAAGTAAAACTTCTACTTAAGAAGTCAGGACAAACTATTTCAAATGAAAAGCGTACAGGAAATAACCTTGGAACCGTATTAAAACTTACCAATGGATGCAATGTAAATTGCTGGGATAAAGGAACGGTAAACTGCCAAGGTAAAAATGTATCTGAAATTGAGAAATTATTGTCTGCGCCAACAACAGGCATACCACAAAATAACAAAGTTTTTGTTGTTTACGGACATGATAAAAATGCAAGAACACAATTGGAGGCAATGCTTCGCAGATGGGATTTGGAACCGCTAATTTTAGACCAACTTCCATCGGACGGAAGCACCATAATAGAAAAACTTGAAAAATATACAAATAAAGCTGATTTTGGCATAGTGCTTGCTACACCTGATGATATCGGATATGCAAAGGATAGCGAAGATAGAAAAAAGTATCGTGTTAGACAAAATGTTGTCTTAGAATTAGGAATGTTGCTTGCAGCAAAAGGACGCTCTAAAGTTGCTATTTTATTATCACAAGCAGAAGATATGGAGTCACCTTCAGATATTAGTGGACTTTTATATATTCCGTTTAAAAATAATGTTGAAGATGCGGCTCTTTCATTAGCAAAAGAAATGAATAGGAATGGTTATACAATAGAAATAGCCAAACTATAAAAAAGGAGAAACGAAAATGCCGGGATTATATACCGAAGCCGATTATGAAAATTCAGTAATCGAGCTGTTCAGAAACAATTTGGGATACGAGTACGCATACGGTCCCGATATAGAAAGGGACTTTTACAGCCCGTTGTATGAAGATGTACTCTATGACTGCATTGAAAGAATAAATTCAAACATGCCTATTTCGGCACTTAATGAAGCAATCTTTAAGTTAAAAAACTTTGAAAACGGAGAGCTTGTTCAGAAAAATGCCGTATTTATGGATTATTTACAGAACGGTATTCCTGTTTCCTACTTTGATGACGGAGATGAACGCAGCGGTATAGTATATCTTGTTGATTACAAAAATCCCGACAACAATTCCTTTATTGTAGCTAACCAATGGACTTTTATTGAGAACAGCAATAAACGACCTGATGTAATTCTCTTTTTGAACGGCTTACCGGTTGTACTGGTCGAGCTGAAATCCCCGTCCCGTGAAGAAACGGACGCTTCCGAAGCGTACAGGCAGCTCCGCAACTATATGAAAGAAATCCCATCTATGTTCATTTACAACGCAATTTGCGTAATGAGCGACCAGTTGACCTCAAAAGCGGGTACGATCACCTCCGGTGAAGACCGCTTTATGGAGTGGAAAACAAAAGACGGTGACTACGAAAACACGCAGTATGCACAGTTTGATACTTTCTTTGAGGGTATGTTCCAAAAGGCACGACTGCTTGATATAATCAAAAACTTTATTTGCTTTTCTAACGAGGGTATCAACTCGTTTAAGATACTTGCAGGTTATCATCAATATTTTGCGGTCAGAAAAGCGATTGAATCCACAAAACACGCTACCGTTACCGACGGTAAGGGCGGTGTATTTTGGCACACCCAAGGCAGCGGCAAATCGCTGTCTATGGTGTTCTATGCTCATTTGTTGCAAGAAGCGTTAGAAAGTCCAACGATTGTTGTTATCACAGACAGAAACGACCTTGACGATCAGCTTTACGGTCAGTTTGCAAAATGTAAGGATTTTTTAAGACAAGAGCCTATGCATGCCGCAAGTCGTGAAAACCTGAAAGAATTACTTGCAGGCAGACAGGCAAATGGCATTATTTTTACCACTATGCAAAAGTTTGAGGAGTCGCACGAAGCGTTATCCGAACGCCACAACATTGTGGTTATGGCTGATGAAGCACACAGAGGTCAATATGGACTTACCGAAACAGTAGACACTAAGACCGGTAAGGTTAAAATAGGAACTGCTCGTATTATCCGCAACACCTTGCCTAACGCTACATATATCGGCTTTACAGGCACTCCTATTTCTTCAAAAGACCGTAGTACCCGTGAGGTATTCGGTGACTATATTGACATTTACGATATGACACAGGCTGTCGAGGACGGAGCAACCCGCCCTGTTTACTATGAAAGCCGTGTAATCAAGCTCAATCTCGATGAAGCAACGCTACGGATGATTGATACCGAGTATGATATTATGTCCGCCAATGCCGATGAAGAAGTTATCGAAAAGAGCAAGCGTGAACTCGGTCAGATGGAAGCAATCCTCGGCAATGATAACACCATCAATTCGCTTGTAAGCGATATACTCGACCACTACGAGAACAACAGAGAAAATCTGCTGACAGGTAAAGCAATGATTGTTGCTTACTCTCGTCCTATCGCTATGAAAATTTACAAGCGTATTTTAGAGTTGCGCCCTGCTTGGACGGAAAAGGTTGCGGTTGTGATGACTTCCGGCAACAACGACCCGGAAGAATGGCGTGAGATAATCGGCAATAAGCACCACAAGGACGAGCTTGCAAAGAAATTCAAAGACAACAACAGTCCACTTAAAATCGCAATCGTTGTAGATATGTGGCTCACAGGCTTTGATGTGCCGTCCCTTGCCACTATGTATGTTTACAAGCCGATGTCGGGACATAATCTTATGCAGGCTATCGCCCGTGTAAATCGTGTATTCCGTGACAAAGAGGGCGGTCTTGTTGTTGACTATGTAGGCATTGCAACGGCACTCAAAAAGGCAATGAACGACTACACCGCTCGTGATAAAAAGAATTACGGCGATACCGATGTCGCAAAGGTTGCATTCCCGAAATTCCAAGAGAAGCTGTCCGTCTGCCGTGATAAGTTCCACGGATTTGATTATTCCAAGTTCCAAACCGGCACAGACCTTGAAAGGTCTAAGACTATCAGCGGCGCTGTCAACTTCATTATGGGCAGAGAAAAAATTGATGATAAGGACTCGTTTGTAAAAGAAGCGCTTATGCTTCATCAGGCTTTGTCCCTCTGCTCCTCTATGGTTGATGAGGACGACCGTATCGAAGCGGCGTTCTTTGATTCTGTGCGTGTACTTGTTTTAAGACTTGCAAACACAGGTGTCGGCAAAAAAATATCCTTGCCCGAAATGAACGCAAGGATTAACGAACTCTTAAAGCAGAGTATCAAGAGCGAAGGTGTTATCAACCTGTTCTCGGACATTAAAGAAGAATTCTCCCTCTTTGACCCGAAGTTCTTGCAAGAAGTTGCCAATATGAAAGAGAAGAACCTTGCCGTCGAACTTTTGAAAAAGTTGATTGCAGAGCAGGTTTCTGTTTACCGCAGGACGAATGTGGTTAAGTCCGAAAAGTTCAGTGAGATTATGCAGCGTTCGCTCAATGCGTATTTGAACGGTATGCTGACCAATGAAGAAGTCATTGAAGAAATGCTGAAACTGGCAAAACAGATTGCAGCAGCACAAAAAGAGGGCGACCAACTCGGACTTACAGCCGATGAGCTTGCGTTCTACGATGCCCTCACGAAGCCGCAGGCAATCAAGGACTTCTACGAAAACGACGAACTCATTGCTATTACAAAAGAGCTTGCCGATACTCTGCGCAGAAACAAGACGATTGATTGGCAAAAGCGTGAGTCGGCAAGAGCAAAAATGCGTATGCTCATTAAGAAACTTTTGAAAAAGCACAAGTACCCGCCGGAGGGTATGGATGACGCAGTTCAAACAGTTATGACCCAATGCGAACTTTGGACGGATAATGTAATGGAAGTATAAGTCGCCTGAAGTTGATGATGAATTATTATTCAAGAAAACAAAAAAGAATACATATTTACAAATTATTGTATAATATGGTATAATTAATTTACATAGCGAGTCATTATTATTAATTTATTCCTTTGGTAAAAAGTGTAAAACTGTTGTTTGGATTAAAATATTTTTATTTTTGAAAGGGGAAAAGTAAATGTCCTACAGAAACAAAGTATATGTGTCTATGGATGCAGACAATGATCTTAGATATTACTACTTAATGAAAGCCTGGAAACAAAACGACAACACATCTTTTAATTTTTATGATGCTCACGATATCAACAATATTTATGATAAGAGTGAGGCCTCTATTAAAGCAGGACTTCAAGAAAGATTCAGAAATACAAAAGTATTCGTGCTTTTAGTAGGAGAACACACAAAATATTTATATAAGTATGTAAGATGGGAAATTGAGCAAGCAATCAAAAGAGAGATTCCCTGTATTGTTGTTAATTTAAACGGAAAGAGAAGTGCAGATCAAAATCTATGTCCTGCTTTAATGCGAGATAATTTGGCTGTGCATATCAGTTTTAATGCTAAGATCTTGCAATATGCTTTGGAAAATTGGCCAGCGTCTGATGAACGGTACCGAAAAGAAGGAAAAATGGGAGCTTACTATTATAATGAGAGTGTTTATGAAAAGCTTGGTATATAAAACTTACATCCAAATATTTTTTCCTATCTCTAAGAAACCAGTTGAATATCTCTCGAGTTTTTTTGCTTTTATTGGTGGATACTTTACACTTTGTGAAATTGAGCAAGCTGTATTCAAGACCCAAACGCTAATTGATATATTCAGAAATCACACATTGATGATACCTACGATCTCAGCGATGCTTGTGTTGCTATTACGCAAAGAACAAGCGGAAAAAACTGCATATTTGGGGACAAAGGATACTATGATATCTCTAAAGATGGCGAATTTATTAAATACAAAAGGGTCAGCAATTGTGATTCCAACAAACACAACTTTTGATACAAGTATGAGTGGTGACTTTATTAGTGAACAAAGTTTGCAAGGGCAGTTCCAAAAGAAAATATATGGTGTTGATTTTTCGGCATTAGATATGGCTTTAAAAAGTTCTCTTGATGAATGTTACCCTAATTGTTATGAAGTTTTGGAGGATAGAATAAAAACAAATAAAAATAGGTATGAGATAGGAACAGTTGCTAAGGTTACCTATAATGGGCAACATTACTATTTCCTTGCTGTTGCAGATGTTAGTAAAACAGGGAAGCCTCTAAATGTAACTATGCAAAACATGACAAAGGCACTTGTTGGATTGTGGGAATATCTATCAAAGGAAGGACATACTGAACCTATAACAATACCTGTAATCGGAACAGGGCGAGCAGGATTATGTGATGGAACATTTGAAGATGTAATTCATGAAACCATTTTCTCTTTTGCAACAAAATCACAAGATGAATTTGTATCCAAGAAAATGACAATATGTGTTTATCCACCTGCGCTTTCTGACGCTAATGTCACTTGGGAAAAGTTATGTAACTATTTAGAACTTCAATGTCAGTTTTTTGCGGAGAACAAAAAACAAATTAAGAATTCAAACGTTACTGGAAATCCAGTTAATTAACATAATTACATAGTGCAATATTATCCGCAGTTGCAGAGCAAGTGTTATCAACGCCGATAACAAAATGATAACATTAGCCCATATAGGCAGGATAATATGGATACATCAAATAATCAAAAGAACAGGAAATACGACAGAGAATAATCCCTAAACAAAATTGATTAGTATTTGCCGAGTGGGAGTAACAAACAGTAATGCCGAAAGTCTGTATTTATACAGGTTTCCGGCTTTTGTTTTATTAAATGGTTTGCTCAATTTGTGGCGGAGTAAAGTTGAGCTTTTTGATAGAGAGTAGTATAAAAGAGAAGTGATAAAAGTGTTTAAGATTGCAATCTTACAAAAAAGAGCCATTAATGCGCAAATAGATAAGAATATTGAAAGTATCATTATGGCAATGAAAGAGGCTGCGGAAAACCATGCGGATATTCTTTTGCTGCCGGAATGTTTTGTTACAGGATATGATTTGCCTATGTCATACGAAAAAAGCATTGCAGATGATGATATAAGAATTGCAATAATATGTGAGAATGCTAAAAAATATAAAATTGGTGTGGTACTCACTGCATTTACAAAAGGTAATAAGCAACCACAAAACTCAGCTTTTGTTATTAATAAGTCGGGCGATATATTAATGAAATACTCTAAGGTGCATACCTGTGATTTTGCAGATGAAAGAAATGTTGAATCAGGTAAAGAATTTAAGGTGTGTGATTTTGAAGGAATACAATTAGGCATTATGATTTGTTATGACAGAGAGTATCCCGAAAGTGCAAGAATACTGATGCTAAAAGGTGCTGAAGTTATTCTTGTCTCAAATGATTGTGGTTCTATGCAACCAAGAATCAGAGCACTTTCTACAAGAGCATATGAAAATATGGTTGCAGTTGCTATGGCAAATCCGAATGGAGATAACGCCGGATGTTCTTGTGCATTTAGTCCAATTTGTTGGGATGAAAACGGAAAGTGTGTTGATAACACAGTTTTGTTGGCTGACGATAAAACTGAGGGGATTTTTTATGCTGAGTTTGATATGGAAGATATAAGAAAATACAGAAATCGAGAAATGTTAGGAAATACATTTCGTAAAGTAGAGGCGTACGAGCAATTACTAAGTGATGAAATCAAGCCACCTTTTATAAGAAATGGTCAGAATAGATAATTATGTAGGAGTTTGTTTTTTGCCGTTAGAATTAAAAAGAAGAATAGTACAATTTAAAAAAACAATTCTTTAAAAAATACGGTCATAAATTTTATCTTTAAAAACTAAACTTTGCGTCAGATAATAAAAAATCCAAAGTCGATTTTAGCCGGCTTTGGATTTTTGTTTATTCGTTATATGGTTTATAATAGGTGTCGAGTATGAGTTTGTAGAACTCGTCTTCGTTTATATGAAACTCTGTATATCGTTCGCCTTTTTTTAATTCACCGGGTACAGATACCATTGTCATATTCATACCGTTGTGGCTGAGCATATTCTGCGAAAGGTAACATATTTTAGACGGGTTTAGGTTCGTGCATGAGTATGGGGCAGAGGCGTTGAACAGACTTACAGGAGTTGTAATATCCTTTTTGGTCTGCGCAAGAACCGTATTCATAAATGAATCAAGATATACCTGCTGTCTTTGCATACGCTTGCTGTTTGCGGCTACGCTTTCCATATCTCTTGAACGAACAAAAGTTTCTGCATTCTTACCTTCAAGATGGTAGCTTTCACCCTCTTTAAAATCGCCTATGGTTTCGGGAGAAACAACATCAACTCCACCTACGGCATCATTAAGAGCTGATATACCGTCAAGGTCAAGCGCAAAGTATGAATTAATCGGAATGTTGTAGAAAAGTCTTTCAACGGCGGTAACCGTATTTGCACAACTTGACTCCTTGCCGTCGCCGTAAGCATATGAAAGACAAATCTGTTCGTTTACAGTTTCCACATAATAACCGCTTGCCGAATAAACCGCAACATCGGTCATAGTATCTCTAGAGATATTAATGAGTTTTGTTTCACCTGTTGAAGTGTCTATCGCAGCAAGAATGAGCACATCGGCTTGTCCATTTTCGCCTTTAATATCGCTTGCACTGTCAAAAGTGGACTTATCTACACCCATACAGAGAATGCTCGTCATACTATTGTTAAATTCATAGGTCTGTCCGTTATACACAACATACTGACCGCCGTTCTGCACAACGACATTTGTCGGAGCGGATATTATGTTGGTATTATTAAGCAGCTCCTTTGAGCCGTTGTAGACAAACCAAACAAGCAGTCCGCTAACTATAATTACAAGAGAAAGAATTACGCTTACAATCGTGAGAATTACTCTTTGCCATCTTTTAAAGCGCCTTTTCTTTTTCTTCCTGACTTTTCGCTTTTCTTTAATAACTTTTTTTTGCTCTTTAGAACCCATTGCAGGATGAGTGCTTTTTACAAGCTCATCGTATTCCTGTAAATATTTTTCGTTGCCTGAGCTTTTTGTACTGCACTTATGAGCACTTCCTTTTGCAGGGCGTGAGCTTTGCACCAGCAGGGTATCTTCGGCATTTTCTGTATTTGAATGATGATGGTGACTATGACTTCTATGAGCCTTAGTGAATATATAATCATCTATATCATCATTTATACTGCGTTCGGCATATTTTACCTCGCCGAGTTCACCGTCGCTTGCCACGCCCTCCTCGGTTTGAGGCGGCAATTTGCTTGAGTAGCTGTATATATCATCAAAGTTATTAGTTTTGTTGTCAGCAGTATTTTCCGCATTACTGCTGTTTTCACTGCTATTTTGTGAGTTCATCCTTTATTAACACCCCCTGTAAAAGAAGTCTTCCTTCACCCGAATTTAAACAGGTGCTGAGTGTAACAATTTTATCGTTTGTTGTCAGCTCAAGATTATCTCTTACAACTTTTGTGAATGACCTTGGATTCTGTATATAATCAAGGTACTCCTGAAATACCTCGTCCTTATCAAAATCAAAGGAGTTCATAATGTGTCTGTCATCATATGAATATACCGAGGCGATGCGATAGGTTAGTTTGTGCTGAGGTCTGTAAATATAAAAATATTCGTGATTGTTAAAAAAGTCACTATCGGTAAATTTATACAGATCGGCAAACATACTTCCGTCTGCCATATTGTGACCATAGAGCACCGTTACCCTGTCGTGCATATAAATGGAATTGCAGTACTGCGAATATATCGAGCCTGAAAAGCTGTAATTCCCGTAAATATCATGGTCGAGATAAAAATTATCATTACTGTTGCTTCTGCATACTGGATAATTTATATTGGTATCGGGAATATATATCCACGAATAAATTTCATCATTTTGCTTTTGCAGAGAAGTAAAGTCGATAGGATTATCGGCAAGTGCTTCATCTATTGACGGAGTTGTTACTTCGTTTGAAATACTCGGAGCAACCGAGCTTGCAAGATTATTGTATTCCTGCTGTGTTTTTTGCTGAGAATTCATACGGTACATAACATACACAATACAGCAAATAAGCAGAATTATTGTAATGATAAGAATTGTTATTAAAAATTTATTTTGGTTTCTTTTCATAGGTAAATCTCTCATATAATTGTAACAAACATCGACAACAAAGTCAACATTTATCCAATATCATATAGGAATATAGCGTTTATAAGCATTAAAAAACAGCTTCCGTTTTGCGAAAGCTGTTTTAAAAGCAAATTAGTTTGATTTCTTAGACTTAACAATAGTTACGCTGACAGCAACAGCAATAAGTGTTAAGCTGATCATCACATAAGGCATTGCGTTTGAAGGGCCGGTCTGAGGTGACTTGTCAGAAGTATCAGTTGTAACAGACTGTGTAGGTGACTCGCCGTCCTTTGTGTAGTAAGGAGTTACTTTAATATCACCTGTGATAATAAGATCAAGATCTTTATCTGTGAGTGGCTGATCTGTTCTGTAAGGACCGTCAATTACCCAGTGGTCAAAAGTATATCCGGGATTTGGTTTTGGAGTAACATGAACATTCTGGTTACCGTCCTCGTCAATATCTGTTGTAAATTCATAGTCACCGCTGCCACCCGGTGTAGGAACAACAACTACTACATAAACATATGTTCCGGTCGGACTTGGTGCGGCAAATACCGGAACTGCCGCTGCAAGCATCAGCACAAGTGCCAACGCAATGGAAACAACCTTTTTCATTGTACTAACCTCCTGTTTAATCCATAATAAATTAAGATAAAGCAGAGAAACCCTACTTTTACATATTCATTATTATATCACAAGTAAATCATAAAGTAAAGGCAAAAAAGCAAATAAATTTCATCAAATATACTAATTTACAATTCTTATTGCAACTAAAGACTAATAATATTTACAAATTAAAAAGACCTATTGCAATAGTAGGCAAAAAAATGTATAATTAAGTATATTATGTAAGAAAAAATGTGAAAGGAAATGTATATATGAATATTTCTGAAGTTCAAAATAAAATTCTTGAGTTGAAAAAGGAAAAGGATGTTTGTATTCTTGCACACAGCTATCAGGCAAGAGAAATTTGCGAAATCGCCGATTTTACAGGCGACAGCTACAAGCTCAGTGTAGATGCAAGTAAGGTGAAAAATAAAAATATTCTTATGTGCGGAGTTCGCTTTATGGCTGAAACCTGCAAAATTCTCTCACCCGACAAAACAGTTTATCTCGCTCAGCCGAGCGCAGGCTGTCAGATGGCTGACCAGATGGATAAAGAGATGATTTCTTCTGTAAAAGAAATGTATCCCGATTATGCAGTTGTTGCATACATAAATACTACCGCAGATTTAAAAACTATTTGTGATGTTTGCGTAACAAGCTCATCTGCCGTAAAGATTGTAAGCAATATGCCTGAAAAGAATATTCTTTTCATTCCCGACTGCAATCTCGGCGACTATGTAAGCCGTCAGCTTCCCGACAAAAACTTTAAGCTTTTGCATGGTGGCTGTCCTATTCACGCTTGCGTATCGGCAGAAGATGTTAAAAAGGCAAAGGCTCAGTTTCCAAACGCAGAGCTGCTCGTTCACCCTGAGTGTCAGCCTGCTGTTGTTGACCTTGCAGATTATGTCGGCTCAACATCGGGCATTATGAATTACGCAAAAAACAGCGACAAAAAGGAGTTTATTATCGGTACAGAAATCAGCATTGCAGAGCATTTGCAGTTTGACTGCCCTGATAAGAAATTTCATATTCTTACACATAAGCTCATTTGCCCTAATATGAAAGCTACTACACTTATGGATGTATTTAATTGCCTTAACGGCGAGGGCGGCGAGGAAATTATCCTTGATGAGCAGACTATTACAGACGCAAAGAAATGTATTGACGAGATGATAAGACTTGGCGGTTAAGGAGAATAATATGACCGAAAGGGCATTAATAGCAATGAGCGGAGGAGTAGACAGCTCAGTAGCGGCTTGCTTAATAAAAGAGCAGGGCTATGACGCTACGGGTATTACTCTCAAGCTTTTTGATAATGAAGATATAGGCGAAAAGAAAGAAAAAACCTGTTGCTCGCTTGACGATATTGACGATGCAAGAAATGTTTGCAGAAAAATAGGTATTCCGTACTATGTTTACAACTTTAAAGACAGCTTTAAGGAAAATGTAATAAACCGTTTTATATCGGCATATGAAAACGGATGCACACCTAATCCTTGTATTGACTGCAACAGATATATTAAGTTTGAAAAACTAATGCAGAGGGCAGACGAGCTTGATTTTGACTATGTTGTTACAGGGCATTACTCTGTCATTGAGTATGACGAGGGATTGCAGAGATACTTACTGAGAAAATCTCCCGATGTAACAAAGGATCAGAGCTATGTGCTGTATTCGCTAACTCAAAAACAGCTTTCAAGAACCTTACTTCCGCTCGGCAAACTCACCAAGCACGAGGTAAGACATATTGCGGAAAAATATCACCTTATTAATGCTCAAAAACATGACAGCCAAGATATTTGCTTTGTACCAGATGGCGACTATGCAAAATTCATTGAGCAATATACGGGCAGAAAGTATGAGTTTGGCGATTTTGTAGATGAAAACGGAAAGGTTCTCGGAACGCATAAGGGCATTATCAGATACACAATAGGTCAGCGCAAGGGACTTGGTCTTGCTTTGCCGCACCCTATGTATGTTAAGGAAAAGGATATTGCAAATAACAAGGTAATTCTTTGTGAAAATGAGAGCCTGTTCTCAAGAGAGCTTTATGCAAAGGATATTAATCTTATAGCATATGAAAAGCTCGACAAGCCTTTGCATATAAAGGCAAGGGTGAGATACAACCAACCCGAACAGGATGCAACAGTTGAGCAGTTGTCGGATAACAGACTGCATATTGTTTTTGACAAGCCGCAAAGAGCTATTTCAAAGGGACAAGCAGTTGTTTTGTATGACGGCGATGTTGTTATCGGCGGCGGAACAATAGAATAATTACAGGCAAAGGCAGTTGGAAAATATACAACTGCCTTTTTAAGTAGCAGAGGGGTGGATAAGGTGCTGATAAAAATAGGTGATTTTGAATTTACGAAATGTTGGGACGGAGTGTTTTATAAAAAATTATCCGATTATCCTAAAATATCGAATTGGAAAATACAGACAATTACAGCGGTTTTAATTGTAACGATTTGAACCGCTGTATATTTTTTGAGATAAAAATAAAAAAACACTTGATTTTCTTTTGAGTGTAGTATATAATGTGTATGGTTAGTTAAAACTAACCTATTGAATAAATCATGTGGACTTCCCGAGAATCCTCTACTTCTGTTCACCGGAGGGAGTTGCTAACCTTCCGGAGGGGAGTCTGCGAATACGACTATAAGGAGATTGTTAAAATGGCTTATTTGGAAATTGAAAAAGTTATTGGCAGAGAAATTCTTGACTCCCGAGGAAACCCTACTGTTGAGGCAGAGGTTACACTCATTGACGGTACGGTTGCAAGAGGTACTGCGCCAAGCGGTGCGTCAACAGGCGAGTTTGAGGCACTTGAACTTCGTGACGGCGACAAGTCAAGATACCTTGGCAAGGGTGTTTCAAAGGCAGTAGAAAATATTAATACAGTAATTAACGATACAATAAGCGGTATGGACGCATCGGATATTTATGCGGTTGACAAGGCAATGATTGAGGCTGACGGCACAAAGGATAAATCAAACCTTGGTGCAAATGCTATTCTTGCCGTTTCTATTGCAACTGCAAGAGCGGCGGCTGCGGCGCTTGATATTCCGCTTTACAGATTTCTCGGCGGTATTTCTGGCAACAGACTTCCTGTACCTATGATGAATATTCTCAACGGCGGCGCACATGCTGCAAACACTGTTGATGTTCAGGAATTTATGATTATGCCTGTCGGCGCTCCGAGCTTTAAGGAATGTTTGCGCTGGTGTGCAGAGGTTTTCCATGCACTTGCCGCTTTACTTAAATCTAAAGGACTTGCTACTTCTGTTGGCGATGAGGGCGGCTTTGCTCCTGACCTTGCAAGTGACGAGGAGGCTATTCAGTATATTCTTGAGGCTGTTAAAAATGCAGGCTATGAACCCGGAAAAGACTTTATGATTGCTATGGATGCTGCATCATCTGAGTGGAAAGGCAGCAAAAAGGGTGAGTATGTTCTTCCGAAAGCAGGCACAAAGTTTACTTCTGCCGAGCTTATTGAGCATTGGAAACAGCTTGTAGAAAAGTACCCGATTATTTCTATTGAGGACGCTCTTGATGAGGAAGATTGGGAGGGCTGGCAGCAGCTTACAAAGGAGCTTGGCGACAAGGTTCAGCTTGTTGGCGATGACCTCTTTGTTACAAATACAGAAAGACTTGCAAAGGGCATTGAGCTTGGCTGCGGCAACTCAATTCTCATTAAACTCAATCAGATTGGCTCGGTTTCAGAAACACTCGAGGCTATCAAGATGGCTCACAAGGTAGGCTATACCGCAATTTCTTCACACCGCAGCGGCGAAACAGCAGATACAACTATTGCAGATCTTGCAGTGGCACTTAACACTTGTCAGATTAAAACAGGTGCTCCAAGCCGCTCGGAGCGTGTTGCAAAGTACAATCAGCTTTTGAGGATTGAAGAGGAACTCGGCGAAAGCGCAGTTTATCCACAAATGAATGCTTTTAATGTTAAAAAATAATTTCATTTCAAATTTATTTTTTGCCTCTATTTAATAAAAAGGACAGATAGCTGTAATCGGTTGTCTGTCCTTTTTCGATTTTAAAGTTTTATAAACAAAATTTATTTCAGGTCTTTTTTAGGTTTACAGATATGGCTATTAAAACCGCCAATAAGCGTGCCTACCTCAGAGGAGAGGGCGAAGAAAGAGCAAAGTACGGACTTTCGCTTGTTGTGGTAAACTCAAGACAGGGCGGTTGCCCCGATTGTGCAAAGTATATAGGCAGGGTGTTTATTGATGATGTGTATTCAAACGGCAAAAAATCGGACGGTGATTATCCGTTGCTTTCAACCGCCATAGCGGAGGGACTTTTCCACCCACGCTGTAAGGACAGCACAAGCACCTACTACCCCGAGCTTGAGGACTTGGACAAGCCGCTTTCAGATGATGAGATAGCAGAGCTTGACCGCCAAAGAGGACTTGAGGAACAGCAGCAGTACGCACAGCGGCAGGCAGAACGCTTTGACCGCAGAGCAAAATACAGCCTTGATGAGGATAATCAAAAGTTTGCACAGGCAAGGGCTGATGAGTGGCACGATAGGGCGGATAGGCTTGAGGAAAAAACAAAACAGTTCACTTTAAAATCAGATGAACAGAAGTATTACAGACCTGCTTTTGACGGTGATACAGAGAAAACCTTTGTACGAAAGAAGAACGGCGAAGCAGTTACGATTAACACTCACAAGGCTAATACGGTAAATGATAATGTATACATATCCGACAATGTTAAGCTGAAACGAAAAGAACTTCATAACTTTGACAAGAGTATTACAAAAACATATGACATACTCGGCGAAACCAAATCAGTCGGAAAGCCTAATATTTGCGTTATTTCACCCGAAGAAATGCAGTCAAATGCAATAGCCTCATATGTACCGACACAGAATGTTTTGAATGTTAATTCTTCGTACTTTTCAACTAAGGATATATCGGCTTTGCAGGCGGATTTTGCCTGTCCCGAAAACAGAATGAGTACAATCCTGCACGAGCTTATCCATTGGCAGGACGCAAATAATTACAGAAAGAAATTCGGAGAGATAGACAATTATTCCGAATATTGCGATTATTTGAATAAAATTTACAAGCCAAAGGTTGAAAAGCTGATACAAAAGGGTTATAATATAAAAGACATAAGCAGGTATGCGAAGTCTAAATACTATGACAACGAGTTTGACGAAGTTTATGATGAATATCGAGTTATACAACTTTTAGAGCGGTGATTATATGAGAATTGTTTATTCTGAAAAAGTTAATAATTTGTTTGATTTAATTGAACCATATATCGAATGGGATAAATTTCCTGCTAAGCTGAAAGAAGATGCTCCTGAAAATATTAAAAGGGCTGAGTCTCTTTACAGAGAACTTGTGAAAAAAGAAAAAATGCAATATCTAAAAGACAGTGGCATAATCTAACCGCTCCTTGTGGGCGGTTTTCGCATTAGAAAGGTGTATTTATGGATGAAAATTTTAAGATTATATACGAAATACTGAAGAAATTAGAAAGCAGTATGGATATATCTGAATTTGATAATTCAATATTAAGTTACAAATCGCTGGAAATATCTAAACCAAAATGGTGTAGAATAATAAAAATGCTTTTTGACAGCGGATATATAACAGGAGTGAATGTGTGGGAGTCTTATGATTGTTCCTATCCGCAAGTTGAATTGACAAGGCCCGAAATCACTTTAAAAGGTCTTGAGTATTTGCGAGAAAACTCTATTATGCAAAGAATGTATAAAGCCGCAAAGGGAATAAAAGAAATTACACCTGGTTTATAAGTTTATTATTAGCACTTAGCACAAGCTGAGTGCTTTTTTTATACCCGAAAGGTGGTGATAAAATGAGAGTAAAAGTAGTAACAGCATTTAATGACAGTCAAAATGGATTTATTACCCGTCCTGTAAATGAAGTCTTTGAATGTTCTGACGAACGAGCCAAACAGCTCATTGACGGCGGCTTTGTGGCGGAGGTTAAGTCCAACGCTACGGAAAATAAGCCAAATGCTACGGAAAAGTCGAAAAGAAAGACAACAAAAACAGCTTAAAACGCACTTGTGAGTGACTGCACAGGTGCTTTTTTATTGTCCGAAGACGCTAAACTACGGGAGACACCGAGCAAAACTGAAACAGAGAGACACTCTATAAACTGATTACGGGAGACACCCGATATACAACTGAAAGGATATGAAAATATGGCAGAATCAGCACCAAATCCAAACGAAACGCACCCACATCGCAGACGGATTGCTCTGCTATGTGGGTGCGTTTTTATACATATAACCTTTTAAAAGATTAAACAAACTTAATATTTTATCTTATCAAAAAGTTTTATTATCCCCAAACTTCTTCGGCAATTTCTTTTACAAGTGCGAGCTTTGCCCACTGCTGTTCTTCGGTGAGCTTATTGCCGATTTCACAAGACGCAAAGCCGCACTGCGGACTAAGGTAAAGTCTGTCAAGCGGAATGTACTTGCTTGCCTCGTGTATTCTTTCGATTACTGTCTGCTTATCCTCAAGCTTTGGCGATTTTGTTGTAATAAGACCGAGCACAACCTTTTTATTGCCGCTCACATATTTTAAAGGCTCAAAACCGCCCGAACGCTCGTCGTCAAATTCAAGATAATAAGCGTCAACATTTTCTCTGCCAAACAGCGGCTCTGCCACAGAGTCATACGCACCGCTTGAAAAATATGCCGAGTGGTAGTTTCCTCTGCAAATGTGGGTTGTAATAGTCAAATCATCAGGCTTTCCCTCGATAGCAAGATTGTTTACCTTTAAGAGTTTTTCCTTTATATCGGCAAGGTTGTTTTCTTTGCCATAACGAATTACACTGCCCTCGGCAACAAGAACACCCCATGTGCAGTCATCAAGCTGTATATTTTTGCATCCTGCGTTATACAGGTCATTTATAACCTTTTTATAGCCGTTTGCAATGTCTGCGATAAGCTCGTCATCTGTTGCATAAAATTTTCGTGTGGCGTCTATATTTGCAGGAATAATCATCTGCTGAAAAAACTGAGCAGGTGCAGGAATAGTCTGCTTTGCCACTGTGTTTTCGTCTTCAAGTGCCTTTACAAATTTATAATGTTCAACAAACGGGTGGCTGTCCACAGAAATTTTGCCTGTAAGCCATGTATCGTCAATCAATGCAGGCTCGCCATGAAAAGCAACGCCTTTTTCGGTTTTTTTGTGAGCAACGCCGTTAAATCCCCACATAAAATCGAGATGCCATGTTGCTCTGCGAAATTCTCCGTCTGTAATTACTTTATAGCCAAGTTCCTTTTGCTTTTTTACAAGCTCCGTAATCGCCTTGTCCTCTACGGCTGTAAGCTCTGCCTTTGTAATACTGCCTTTTTCAAAATCCGCTCTTGCTTTTTTAAGATAATCAGGTCTTAAAAAACTTCCTACATAATCAAATCTAAACGGTGCATTTGTTTTACTCATAATATTACCTCCGATTTCTTTTTACATTAGTATAAGGCAATATCAGTTATTTGTAAAATACATAAAAAGTGCGGTTGGTTATAATTTAAAACTATAACCAACCGCACCTGTTTAATTAGAATATCAATCTTTGTCATCTGCATTTGCCGAATAAACATCGGCTATTTCATTTATGGAGATATAGGCTTTCGGGTCAATATCGTGTACAAGTCTTTTCATTTTATCAACTTGAAAACGGTTTATTACAAAGTAAATCATTGTCTTTTTGGAACCTGAATAGTAACCCTTGGCGTCTATCATAGTAATACCGTTTTCAAATGTTTGCGAAAGTTTCTCACAAACAGCATCTGACTTGGTTGTAATAATAAAAGCGCCTTTTGCACGGTCAAAACCCTCTACAAAGAAATCTATCATTTTAACAGCCACGGCATAAGTTACTATGGAATAGAGCGGCAATATCCAACTGCCTATTACTATGCCGCAAATGATATAGAGAATTACATTGTAAATCATAATGAATGTGCCTATGCTTAAGTGAAGTTTTTTTGCAAACATTACGGCGAGAATATCTATTCCGTCCATAGCGCCGCCAAAGCGCATTGCAAGACCACTGCCGCAGCCTGAGATAACACCGCCGAAAATTGCGCATAAAAACAAATCGTTGCCTGCAAGGGGAGATATAAAGCTGACATCTATTGGCAGAATATCTGTGATTATCCACGCCGCAAAAGAATAAATAATTACAGTGTAAATTGCATATATGGTAAACTTTAAACCCTCTCGCTTAAGACCAAGCAAAAACAGAGGAATGTTTAGCAAAATAAGTATTAATGACAAGCTGCACCACGCAGGAGTTTGCTGAGAAATAAGCATTGATGTACCCGAAATTCCGCTGTCGTAGAGCTTTACAGGAGCAAGAAATACAACTACTCCAAAGGCATTTATACTGCCTGCAAGCGTAAGAAACAGCAGATTTACGATTTTTAATTCCTTTATTGTGCTTATAAAATTTTTCATATTTGCCTCCTTGTATTTAATGTCACTTAATATATTTGTTTAAGTGATTTAAGAATTTTTTGCAAAGCGGACTCAAATTTAATTTTTTGTGACAAATGTATCCGATACGCATATCTCCTTCCTTGCTTAATGGTATTGAAATAATATCTGAGCCGTTAAGACCGCTGTCAATTACACCACTGCAAACGGTGTAGCCGTTAAGTCCTATCAGCAGATTAAAAAGCGTTGCCCTGTCGGTTACACGAATATTCTTTTTGCGCTCAACAGTGCTGAAAATTTCCTCGGAATAGTAGAACGAATTGTGCTCGCCCTGTTCAAATGACAAGTATGGGTAGTCTGCAAGTTCCTCCATAGTTACCGAGCTTTTATTTGCAAGCGGATGCTCCGCCGTTACAAAAATATGCGGCTTTGCCACAAAAAGCTCATTAAAGCACAATCCTTTTGATTTAATGATTTTCATAAGTGCGGACTCGTTGAAAGAATTAAGATAAATTATGCCGATTTCACTTTTCATTGCAGAAACATTGTCTATTATTTCATAGGTTTGAGTTTCTCTTATAGAAAAATCATATTCGTTTTGCGGTAGTTCCTTTATCAAATCCACAAAAGCATTCACCACAAAGGCGTAATGCTGAGTAGAAACAGAAAAGCGTTGCTTATCATACGGCGAGGTTTTATAAGCACTTTCAAGCAGGTTGGCTTGTTCAATCACCTGTCTTGCATAGCCTAAAAATTGCTCTCCCTCGTTAGATACAGCAACGCCTTTGTTGGTTCTGTTAAATATTGTGATGTTCATTTCTTTTTCAAGTTCACGAATTGCATTGGTAAGGCTCGGCTGAGAAACAAAAAGCTCCTTTGCCGCCTCGCTTATAGTACCCTTTTGTGCAACCGTTATTACATATCGCAGTTGTTGCAAAGTCATATTGTTATTTCCTTATATAAATTTAATCTTTACTTTTTTGGTAAGAATTTATTACATTATAGCATAAAAAACGGTTTGTGTAAATCACCTGAGTAAAAATAATTATATTTTTTTGCTTGCGTACTTGATATTAATAAACAAATAAGCAAAAAAGTATATAAATAAAATTTGATATAATTAAATATCGGATATAGTCAATTTACAAATGGGAATATTGTAAAAAAATTAAACTTTTGTATAGACAACTGTAAGAAATCATAATATAATTAATATTACTGCTGTAATAAAATTCTTGTTCGGCAAACAATATAATAAAGGAGAAAAAATATGGGCGGATATATGGGAGTAGCAGCCAAAGAGGACTGCGTTTTTGATTTGTATTTTGGTATTGACTATCACTCACACCTCGGCACAAGAAGAGGCGGTATGGTAGTTTATGATGACGAAAAGGGATTTGACAGGTCTATTCATAACATTGAAAATGCACCTTTCAGAACTAAGTTTGATAAAGATATGCAGAGTATGAAGGGCAGACTTGGCATCGGCTGTATTTCCGACTATGAGCCTCAGCCGCTTATGGTTCGCTCGCACCATGGTACATATTCTATCACAACTGTAAGTAAGATAAATAATACCGATGAGCTTGTAAAGGAGATTTTCTCAAACGGAAATTCTCACTTTCTTGAGATGAGCGGCGGCGAAATCAATCCGACCGAGCTTGTTGCCACACTCATAAATCAGAAAGAAAACCTTATTGACGGTATTAATTACGCACTCGAAAAGGTAGACGGTTCACTTTCACTTTTACTTATGAATCCAAACGGAATTTATTGTGCAAGAGATAAGTACGGCAGAACTCCTATTGCTATCGGCAAGAAAGAGGACGCTTTCTGTGCCGCTTTTGAGAGCTTTTCATATAAAAATCTCGGTTACAGCAATTACAAAGAGCTTGGCCCTGGTGAGATTGTTGTTATTACAGATAAAAACTGCGTTACCTTAAAACAGCCCGGAAATGATATGAAAATATGCACATTCCTTTGGGTTTACTACGGCTACCCTGCAAGCTCATACGAGGGAATGAGCGTTGAGCAGATGCGTTACCTCTGCGGTGCAAAAATGGCAAAGAGAGATAATGTAAAGCCTGATGTTGTTGCAGGTGTTCCTGATTCGGGTATTGCACACGCAGTCGGATATGCTAATGAGTCGGGTATTCCCTTCTCAAGACCGTTTATTAAATACACTCCTACATGGCCACGATCATTTATGCCGACAATTCAGAGCCAGCGTAATCTTATTGCAAAAATGAAGCTGCTTGCTGTTGAGGATTTAATCAGAGGAAAAAGCCTGCTTTTGATTGACGATTCAATCGTGCGTGGCACTCAGCTCAGAGAAACAACAGAGTATCTTTTTGAAAGCGGTGCAAAGGAAGTGCACATCAGACCCGCTTGTCCTCCGCTTGTGTACGGCTGTAAGTACCTTAACTTCTCACGCTCGTCATCTGAAATGGATCTTATTACAAGACGAGTTATTGAAAGACTTGAAAACGGCAATGTTACCGATGAAGTTTTAAAGGAATACACAAATCCCGATTCTGAGAAGTACGAAAAAATGGTTGACGAAATCTGCAAGGAGCTCAAGTTTACTTCACTTCGATTTAACCGCCTTGACGATATGCTTGATTCCTGCGGTATTGATAAATGCAAACTTTGCACATACTGCTGGAACGGTGAGGAATAATTTATATTTTTATCAAAAGGGCAGTATTTACTGCCTTTTTGTTGTTTAAACGATATGGTTATAAATGTTTAGAATATTTAGAAAATTTTAATAAATGACAGTTTAATTTAATTCTTGCATATGTTATAATAATCAGTGCTGTTTATTATAACAAAAGTAAAAACAGTCTTTTATGTGACAGATTGTTTTTGTATTAAAAGTTACGGAGTTAAAAATGGGTAGGAATAATTTAATAAAATCTAACCGTAAGGTTATAAAAGAGGGTATCCGAGATGGTATTCCGATAGGACTCGGCTATCTAGCGGTATCATTTTCGCTTGGCATTGCGGCAAAAAACGCAGGTCTTAATTTTTTCCAGAGCTTTTTGGCGAGCTTGCTTTGCAATGCCTCGGCAGGTGAGTATTCAGGCTTTACCGTAATTGCGGCAGACGCTACATATTTTGAAATGGCAGTGGTAACTCTCATTGCAAATGCAAGGTATTTGCTTATGAGTTGTGCTCTCAGTCAAAGAATGAAAAGCTCAACCTCGCTCATTCACCGACTGCTGCTTGGTTTTTATATAACCGATGAATTTTTCGGAATTACAATTTCCCGAAAGGGGAGTGTGAATCCGTACTATACCTATGGTGCAATCCTCTTTGCAGGGCCATGCTGGGCGGTTGGTACGGCGCTCGGCACGATAGCGGGCAATGTTTTGCCGCTCAGGGTTGTAAGCGCTTTAAGCGTGGCATTGTTCGGAATGTTTCTTGCCATTATTGTGCCGCCCACCAAGGGCAACAAACCTCTTATGGGCATTGTAATAGTCAGCTTTATATTAAGCCTTGCCTTTGCGTATCTGCCTGTAATAAGTGAAATTTCCGAGGGCACAAGGACTATTATTCTTACTGTTGTTATATCTGCCGCTGCAGCCTTGCTGTTCCCTGTAAAGGATGAGGAGGGAAACGAAAATGTCGCATAATCCGTATATTTATATTTTGATAATGGCAGGCGTTACCTTCGCAATCAGAGTTCTGCCGCTTACTCTTGTAAAAAAGCAGTTCACAAATCAGTTTGTAAAATCGTTTCTCTACTATGTGCCGTATGTAACACTTTCGGTTATGACCTTTCCTGCAATTATCAATGCTACCCAAAGTCCCATAGCAGGCGCAATAGCCTTTGCCGCAGGTCTTGTGGCAGCGTGGTTTGACGCAGGTTTGTTTAAAGTATCGGTAATCTGTTGCGTGCTTGTTTTTGTGTGTGAATTTATAATCTGTTAAAAGTAAAATGAAGGTTTGAGTTTTGTAAATTGCATTTTGGCAAAAAATGTAAACAGGCTCAAGCCTTTTTGCTTTATACTTAATAGGTGAAAACAGGGTGATTTTATTGAATTTTACCACTTTAATTCGATAAAGGAATTGTGAAATTGCAATCTGTAAAAATTGGTACAAAATATACCTTTATACACTAATAATCTTACTTTAATTGTTGACAAATTACGATAATAAGTATAATATATACTTATAACAGATTTTGCCTACATTGAAAGGAAGTAATATATCATGGGAAAACAGAATATTGATTGGGCAAATATCGGCTTTGGCTATATGCCTACCGGTGAAAGATTTGTAGCAAATTACAAAGACGGCAAGTGGGACGAAGGTGCAATGACAACTGACGCAACAATCACAATGAGTGAGTGCGCAGGTGTTTTGCAGTATGCTCAGACTTGCTTTGAAGGCTTAAAGGCTTATACAACTCAGGACGGAAAAATCGTAGTTTTCAGACCTGACCTTAATGCAGCAAGAATGCAGGATTCATGCAAAAGACTTGAAATGCCTGTTCTTCCTGAAAATATGTTTGTTGACGCAGTTTGCAAGGTTGTAAAGGCTAACGCAGACTATGTACCTCCATACGGCTCAGGTGCAACACTTTATCTCCGTCCGTATATGTTCGGTATCGGCCCTGTTATCGGTGTTAAGCCATCAGCAGAGTATCAGTTCAGACTTTTCGCAACTCCTGTCGGCCCATACTTCAAGGGCGGCGCAAAGCCAATTACAATCAAGGTTTCTGACTTTGACAGAGCCGCACCACATGGTACAGGTCATATCAAGGCAGGACTTAACTATGCAATGAGCTTGCACGCAATCGTTACAGCTCACGAAGAAGGCTTTGCTGAGAATATGTATCTTGATGCCGCTACCCGTACAAAGGTAGAGGAAACAGGCGGTGCAAACTTTATCTTCGTTACAAAAGACGGTAAGGTTGTTACTCCAAAGTCAAACAGTATTCTTCCTTCAATTACTCGCCGTTCTCTTATGTATGTTGCAAAAGAGTATCTCGGTCTTGAGGTAGAGGAGAGAGAAGTTTACTTTGACGAGGTTAAAGATTTTGCAGAGTGCGGTCTTTGCGGTACAGCAGCAGTTATCTCACCTGTTGGCAAAATTAACGACCACGGCAAGGAAATTTGTTTCCCAAGCGGTATGGAAGAAATGGGCCCTGTTACAAAGAAGCTCTATGAAACACTTACAGGTATTCAGATGGGCAGAATTGAAGCTCCAAAGGGTTGGATCAAGGTAATTGAATAATTACACATAACTTATAAAATTTGTGCCTGAGTATTATTGCTCAGGCACTTTTTGTTGTATATTGGGTTATATTCTAAATGTTGGGGTGAAATTTAATAATGGTTTAGCGTGAAAAGTTTAGTTTTATAAATTTAAAATTTAGGTCAACCCTTTTTAAAGGGTTACGGGTTTGGGCAGAGCCCATAAAAAGTTTCCTTTAAAACAAATTCGCTGGCGCAAACAGCTTTGCTGTTTGCGTGCTAAAACTAAGTTTGAAAAAACAGGCGATAGCCTTTAAAGAGGGAATAATAAAAATAATGAGCTGTCATTGTATAGCAATGACAGCTCAAATTATAAGAATATCTTTTTCTTGTTGCTGTCGCATCGGTTTTCACCATTATGTTCAAGCCGCAAAACGGCAAGCCGTTTTGCTATCAGAAATTGTAATAGTATAGAGTATTTGTGGGCGTTGCCCACACCCACAACCTTTGAAAAGGTTGACCAAACTTTTACATTCGGGACGGAAACATTTTCTTTTGCCGTACTTTGTTGCCCGACCGAAAGTTGGCTAAACCACAATTCCCCCACTATTACGAAAGAATTGAATATTATCATAAATAAAAACAGTCCTCAATTTATTTTGAGGACTGTTTAACTTTAAATTATAAAAAATGATAAATAGCCGTAAAGCAGTGAGATTGCCATTCCTGCGAGCACATCACTTATAAAATGCACTCCCGATAGCACCCTTGAAACCATAATAAAAAAGCTGATTATAAGATAAGCAATTCCGAGAGGGATACTTACATACATAAAAGCCATTGCAATTATAAAGGCGCAGGCTGTGTGTCGGCTCGGCATACTTTCTCCGCTTTTGTCTTTGCCAAATACAGAAGGTGTGGCAAATTTTTCGTACGGTCTTGCCCTGTTAAATATTTTTCTGAATACGGTTATTATCGCAAATACCGTCATTGGCGACAAAGTGATTCTTGCAAAAGTTTTTGCATCTGAAAAAAGCATAAAAACCGCAAGCACACCGTACGATAAAAACATTACAAATGGCAGAAAGTCGTAGCAGAATTTTAATATTGCATTACACAACTTATTTCTTTTAAAGAAACTAACCATATTAATATACATTTCCGCACTCACAACAATCACCCAGTTTTAACATTCTTATGCTATTTTAACACAATATTTACACTATTTCAACATTGTATTTTTCAAACCAATAGTCAAGCTCAATAATATATGCGAGTATCTGCGGTGCTTTCATAAGCTGACCGTACCATGGTGTGGTTATGCTGTCTGGATTTTCCACTATTTTCATTATGCTGTCTTTGTTGAGCATTTCGGTGAGAATATTTTTCTTTTGCAGAATATTCTTAACTCTTTCCTTACAAATATCAAAGTAAATCGGATTATGCGTTTTTGGATAAGGACTTTTCTTTCTCCAGCATATTTCATCGGGCAAAATATCTTCAAAGGCTTTGCGCACAATTCCTTTTTCCCGGTTATTGTAGGCTTTGATTTCCCAAGGCATATTGTACGCATATTCTGCAAGCCTGTAATCGCAGAACGGCACACGCACCTCAAGTCCGTTATACATAGAGCAACGGTCTTTTCGCTCAAGCAAACATTGCATAAACCAGTAAAAATTGAGATAAAACATCTCTCTCATTCTTGCGTCAATTTTGGAATCGCTTTTCAACTTTGGAGCAAGATTAATTGTGTCGAGATACTTTTGCCGTACATATTCCGCTCCCTTTGGCAAAATTCCTTCTTTTAATATTGAGGAGCGGACATCCTGACTTTTTGACCACGGAAAATTATCTTCAAATAAAATTTCTTTATTGTGGTACCACGGATAACCGCCGAAAAGTTCATCCGCACATTCGCCCGACAACGCAACGGTATAGTCCTTTTTTATTTCTCCGCAAAACAGCAAAAGCGAGGAATCTACATCAACATACCCCGGCAAATCCCTTGCGATTACGCTGTCATACAGTGCATCTGCAACCGCCTTATTGTCAAGTATAATTTCTCTGTGCCGACTGTCGGCATTGCGTGACATAAGCGATATATATTCAAAATCAGCATTCGGCTGAAACAGGCTTTTTTGAAAATATTTCTCATTGTCACGATATTCAACCGAGTAGGTGTTGATTTTGCCGAGCTTATTTTCCTTGTAGTATTGCGAGGCGGTTTTTACTATGATACTGCTGTCAAGACCGCCCGAAAGGAAAAAGCAAAGCGGCATATCGCTCACCAGCTGACGATTTATAGCATCTGTCAGCAAGTACCTTGTTTTTTCTATACTCTGATCAACTGTGTCTGTGTGTTCCTTTGCCTGTATGGAAAAGTAAATTTTCTTTGTCAGCTTTTTATCTTTATAATAAGCCATTTCCCCCGGCTTTAATTCCTTAACCCCCTTAAACACTCCGCACGATGGTGTTCGGGCAGGTCCTAAAAAGAAAATTTCGTAAAGTCCGTTTTCGTCAATTTGAGGTTTTACCACCTTGCTTGCAAGCAAAGTTTTTATTTCCGAGGCAAACAGAATACCGCCGTCATATTCATAATAAAACAAAGGCTTAACACCGATTTTGTCACGACACAAAAACAGGCTGTTTTCGCTTACATCGTATATCGCAAACGCAAAAATACCGTTGAGCATATCGGCGCATTTTTCCTTGTATTTTATATATGCTTTAAGCACAACCTCTGTGTCGCTGTGACCTCTGAAATGGTAGCCGCTCGCTTTCAAATCTTCTCTTAGCTCGTCAGTGTTGTAAAGCTCGCCGTTATATACAATAATATAGCTTTTTCCTCTGTGTCTTGCCGCCATAGGCTGTTTGCCGTTTTCTTTATCAATTACTACAAGCCGCCTGTGCAGCAGGGCACAGCCTTTGTTAATGTAAAGTCCGTTTTCGTCAGGCCCTCTCTTGCTGAGAGTTTGCGACATTTCGTACAGAACAGGAATCTGCTTGCTCATTTCTGTTTCATTGTCAAACCAACCTGCAATACCACACATATGAAACCTCCGTCAATTATTTCTGTAATTTTTCAGTAAACATAAAAAGCACACCATAAGTGCCGTAAGCACAATTCCCGACAGAGCAGTTCCGCCGTAAACAGAGCCGCCCGAAACCGTACCCACCGAAAATACGCTTTTGGTATCGTAAAAAATAAGCATACCTATATAAGTAAAAGCCGCCGTTAATATTCCTTGAATTATTCTGTAACAGAAAAATGTTATTTTATTTATCTTCAGGTTTCCGAGTACCGAGAAAATCTGAAAATGCACGCATATTCCGCCAAATCCTGCCACAAATGCAACCGCCCATACAGGCAGTTCGGCAGAAACGGCTTTTACTCCTGCGCACACCTCAAAAGTAGCGATAATCATTGCTTTTGCAAAATCATCTGTAATTAATGCGGAAATTATCCCCGTCAATGCCGAAAAAGCTATAACAAACGAGCATATCGAAAACATCCCCTTTGAGGCGTCATATACAGACTCAACAACAGATTTTGTAAAATTCATTTTGATTGTTTTATTTGTCTTTGTGCTTACGGTAAATTTGCCCCTGTTTATTATTCTATTCGCAATGCCTGTAATAAGTACCGATAAAATCTGCGAGCATAGCATAATTGTGCCGATTTTTTTATCGTTGTAAATTGACATTCCTATAAAGCTGATAAGAAATCCCGGCCCTGCGCATACCATAAACACCCCCGCTCTTTTACATTCGTCAATATTGGCAGTACCGCTTTTGTAAACTTCGTTACAGCTTTTTGCACCAATCGGATAACCGCCCGTAACCGACAGCAAAAGTATGGGCGCAAAGCAAGGACTTAGCCCGAATACGGTTTTTGTAATTTTGCCAAATGGTTTGCCTAATAAATCGGCAATACCGCTTTTTACTATAAAAGAAGATACCGCCATAAAGGGAAAAAGCGAGGGAATAAGAACATTCAGGCACATTTCAATTCCCGAAAGCGCACCGTTTGCACATTCTTTTGAAAAAACCAAAAGCATTATACACAATATAATTATTCCGGCTGAAAGCACAACAGCCGCCAATTTGTGAAAATTTGCCTTTATAAACATAGCAATCACCATTAATATATATGTATCACTCTGCATAAAAATAATAATAAAGCGTTGAATTGGGAGAGATATATTTTGCAGAGAAAAAGCGATAAGCCTAAAAATCAATCGGCAAATTCAATAGCGCTTGACCTTAATTCGGGATTGCCGATACTCGATATGCTCGGCAACAGGCGAATAACTATTGAGGGCTCAACGGGTGTGCTCAGATATGAAAGCGAAAATATCAAGATTAACACAAACAAAATGGTAGTGTCGGTATGTGGCAGAGGTCTTACGGTAAAGTGCATTTCTGCCGTTGATGTGGTTATAGAGGGATTTATAACAGGAATTGATTTTATTACATAAAGCGAGGCGGTAATATGCTGTTAAGGCTTATCAGGTGGAGCAAAGGCTATGTTGATTTTTCGGCATACGGAAAATTTCCCGAACGGTTTATTAATCTTACTACCCGAAACGGAATAAATGTTTGGAATTTAAAGCCTGTTCAAAACGGCTTGACCGCCACAATGCAGGTTTACGATTACAAAAATATACGCAGTATTGCCTCAAAATCAAAACTCAGATTGCGTGTTACAGGCAGGCATGGACTTCCGTTTTACGCACAACGCTACAAGCAAAGGGCAGGACTTCTTATCGGCGCTGTTATCGGTATAGTTTTAATTGCTGTATTGTCAAAATTTATATGGTATATTGACGCACCGCCTACAAAAAGCCTGAGTACCTCGCAGATACTTTCGGCGCTTGAGGAAGATAATGTAAAGGTCGGTTCGTATATCAATTCTATTGATACCGAAAATACAGAGCGAAAGCTGATTTTGAAAAACGAACAGATAGGCTGGATAAGTCTTAATATTATGGGCAGTACAATGAGTGTTAATATTGAGGAAAAAGCACCAAAGCCCGATACTCCCGACTTTAAAACGCCCTGCAACATAAAAGCTAACAATGACGGTGTAATTACAAGCATAAAAACCGCAAGAGGGGAAACCAAGGTGATGAAAGGCAGTGGAGTTGTAAAGGGAGATTTGCTTGTAAGCGGTATAGTTGAAACTAAGCAGGAAACAATAGAATATGTGCACGCAAGTGCAGAAATAATGGCGGATGTAATATATAAAAAGGAATATACCATACCCAAAAGCTATGAGTATTTTTCGCTGACCGACAACCGAACAGACAGATATATGTGCGGTATTCTTAATTTTTACTTTCCCTGTTCGCTTAGTTTTAAGTCATACGATGACAGCGTGTTTGCAAGCCGTAAAGAAAAGCTGAACTTTAACGGCACAAACATACCGATAGAATTGATTACACAAAGTGAAACAGAGGTAAGCAGAACTGAGGTTAATCTTGACAAAGCAACGCTTGATAAAAAAATACTTGCTCAGTCTATGCTATATGAGGTGTTTGAAAAGCCCGAAAGCAGGCTTGTAAGCAGAAAAATTACCACAAAAACAAGCAGTGACAGCATTATTGCGGAAATCAGCTATATTTTTAACGAAAATATTGCACAAACATCAGAATTTAGTGTGACAGATTAAAATATATGTGGTATAATTAACTTATCAGATTATTATAGGGTGGTATTATGCGGATTTTATGTATAGGCGATGTCGTGGGCAGTATCGGTTGTCGCTTTTTGCGTGAAAAATTGCCGACATTAAAAAAAGTAAAGGGTATCGACTTTGTTATGTGCAACGGAGAAAATTCGGCAGACGGCAACGGAATTACGCCGTCATCGGCAAATTATCTTTTGGACAGCGGAGTCAATGTAATTACACTCGGCAACCATTCGTTTAGGCGCAAAGAGGCTTATGACTTTATTGATGAAAATCCGTTTATAGTTCGTCCGGCAAATTTTCCAAATTCAACTACTCCGGGAACGGGTATAAAAAATATTGATACGGGAAGAAAAATCATTACCGTTATTAATATTATGGGCAATACATTTATGGATAATAACCTTGACTGCGCTTTTGCGTGTGCCGACAGTATGTTGAAAAAGGCAGAGAGTAATATTATTATTGCAGACTTTCACGCAGAGGCGACAGGCGAAAAAAGAGCGATGGGATATTACCTTGACGGCAGAGTTTCCGCAATGTTCGGCACGCATACTCATGTGCAGACCTCGGATGCTCAGGTATTGCCAAATGGCAGCGGATATATTACAGATGTGGGTATGACAGGCACAATTCAATCGGTTCTCGGCGTAAAAAGCGAGATTATTATTAATAAATTCCGTACAAAATTGCCTGCAAGGTTTGACCTTGCGGACGGCGACTGCAAAATGGAATGTGTACTTTTTGATATTGATGACAAAACAGGCAAAACTTTGTCGGCAGAGTCATTGAGAATTGAATAAGGTGACTAAAATTATTATTTTACTAAATTTTTGCGATTTTCTCTTGCAAAATTTCGCTCTAAAATATATAATAACTATGTCTATGAATTAATTGTATTATAAAGGATGTGCTCGCAATGTTTAATGGCGAAATCTTAAAAAATGCGATAATTTCCGGTGCGAATAATATAAGCACTCAGAAAAATCAAATCAACGATCTTAACATTTTCCCTGTTCCCGATGGTGATACAGGTACAAATATGTCTATGACAATTATGGCTGCCGCAAAGGCTCTTGCCGATTATGACGGCGATGATGCAGGCGAGGTAGCACAGATTACAGCCTCAGCAATGCTCAGAGGTGCAAGAGGCAACTCAGGTGTTATTACTTCTCTTATTTTCCGTGGCTTTGCTCAGGGATTAAAGGGAATGAAAGAAGTAAACGGCAAAAGTCTTGCCGCAGCTCTCGGTATCGGTGTTGACGCAGCTTACAAGGCTGTTATGAAACCGACAGAGGGTACAATTCTTACAGTAGCTCGTATGGCATACGAGGAGGGCGTAGAGGCGTCAAGAATTAACTCAGACAGCCTTTATGTATGGCAGTGCATTTGCGACAAGGCAAACGAGGCACTCGCTATCACTCCCGAACTTTTGCCTGTTCTTAAAAAGGCAGGCGTTGTTGACGCAGGCGGCAAGGGACTTTGCGTTATATTTGAGGGTATGCTTTCTTATTTCAAAGACGGTGTAATGGTTGAGTACACTGAGAAAAAGGAAGAGGCTACTGTTGACAATTTTGAGAGTGCAGCCGCTGAATTTGACGGCGATATTGAATTTACTTACTGCACAGAATTTATTGTCGGCAGAAATATTGAGGACGCTCCCGATCCGGACGAGCTCAGAGCTTATCTTCAGACTATCGGTGACTGCGTTGTAGTTGTTAATGATGAAGAAATTATAAAGGTTCATGTTCATACAGAGCAGCCGGGTAAGGCGCTTACTAAGGCACTTTTATTCGGTCAGCTTTTAACCGTTAAGGTTGAGAATATGAAGGAGCAGCACAAAAATGCTAAGACTGCCGCTAAGCCAAAGAAAGAAATCTTTGAGCCGGCAGAGCCTGTTGAAGATTTCGGCTTTGTTGCTGTTGCGGCAGGCGAGGGATTAAAGAACCTCTTTAAGGATTTAGGTTGTGCTAATGTTGTATCGGGCGGACAGAGTATGAATCCGAGCACAGATGATATTTATGCCGCAATAATGGCTACACCTGCTAAAAATGTATTGGTGTTCCCTAACAACAAAAATATTATTCTTGCAGCCGAGCAGACTGTACCGATGGTTAAGGACAGAAATGTTGTTATCGTTCCTACAAGAACAATTCCTCAGGGTATGACAGCACTTCTCAACTTTGACTCTGAAATTTCACCCGAAAGCAACGCTCAGCTTATGATGGACGCCGCAACAGGCGTTGGCACAGGTCTTGTAACTTTTGCAGCAAGAAACAGCGAGTTTGGCGGTAAGAAAATCAAAGAGGGCGACATTATCGCTCTTGAAAATGGCAAACTGACTATTACAGAGAAAAATCCTGTTAAGGCAGTTGTTAAGCTCGCTAAGAATATGGTAACTCGTGATACTTCATTCATCACTCTTATTTATGGTAATGAAATCAGCGAGGACGATGCAAATCTTGCATTCAACGAGCTTTCAGATAAGTTCGGTTCACGCACAGACATTACTCTTGTAAAGGGTGATCAGCCGGTTTATTACTTTATCCTCAGTGTAGAATAATTCTGTAAGCGTTTGAACTTGCCCGGTGACTGAGATAAAAGTAGAAAGTGATTTGTAAAGGGCGTGTCATCACGCCCTTTTGTTGTATTCGGTGGTACTATGGCATCTCTGTATAAAATTTCTATTGATAAATTAAACGGAATAGGCAAAAAAAGAGCCGAGCTTTTTAATAAGCTGGGCATTTACAGCATTGGCGATTTACTCAGCTTTTATCCTAAGGGTTACGAGGATTGGAGCAATACCACCAAAATAGAAAGCGTGCAGGACGGTATGAATGTCTGCATAAGGGCGGTGCTCGGAACTCAGATAAGAGATGGTGTATTGCCCGGCGGACGCATAATTTCAAAGGGTATGGTATATGATGATACAGGCACTTTACAGCTTGTGTTTTTCAATAACCGATACATAAGCGCTATGATTCACGCAGGTGAGGAGTATTTTTTTTACGGCAGGGTTACGGGCGGCATTGGCGGTTGGCAAATGATTTCTCCAACCTTTTCTCCTGTCAGCGAGGGAACTAAAATTCACCCTGTATATAAACAGACAGTGGGTCTTAATTCAAAAATTATCGCAAATGCTGTAAAGCAGGCAGTGTCTTATTTGCCCGAAAAGGTAAATGATCCGTTGCCCGAAAGTGTACGCAGTACATTTTCTCTTTGCAATTTAAAATTTGCCATACAAAACATTCATTTTCCCGAAAATTCTGAGGCACTCAGTCAGGCAAGGAAAAGGCTTGTTACGGAGGAGCTTTTGGTGCTTAATCTCGGTATGCGCTCGCTAAAAGAGCAAAGCCGAGGAGAGAGCGGAGCAGATATTACAAAAAGCTATTTTGATGAATTTAAAGAGCTGTTGCCGTTTACCTTGACAAATGCGCAAAGCAGAGTTGTAGGCGAGTGTATCTCGGATCTCACAAAGGGCAGTAAGTCTATGAACAGGCTTGTTCAGGGTGATGTAGGTTCGGGTAAAACAGCGGTTGCCGCCGCAGTTTGCCATACGGTGATACGCAACGGATTTCAGGCGGCTTTTATGGCGCCCACCGACATTCTCGCAAGACAGCATTACAAAACCTTTTCTCAGCTTTTTAAGGATACGGATATTAAAACGGCATTGCTGACAGGCTCAATGAAAGAGTCCGAAAAAAAGGCTGTAAGGGCAGGACTTGAGAGCGGCGAAATTTCTTTTGTAGTCGGCACTCACGCCTTGATAACCGAGAAAACCAATTTTTATAATCTTGGATTAGCCGTAACAGACGAACAGCACCGTTTTGGTGTATCGCAGAGGGCAAAGCTGTTGTCAAAGGGAAGTAATCCGCATTTGCTTGTTATGAGTGCAACCCCGATTCCGAGAACACTCGGACTTGTGATTTTCGGCGACCTTGACATATCAATAATTGATGAGCTGCCGCCGTCAAGAAAGCCTGTAAAAACCTATGCAATAAATACGCTGAAACGCAAAAACTGCTATGAGTTCATAAAGAATGAAATAAAGCAGGGCAGGCAGGCATACATAGTTTGTCCGCTTGTTGAAGAGGGCGAGCTTGAAAATGTTGCCTCGGCAGAGGAATATGCCGCAGAGCTTATGCTAAATGACTTTTCGGATATATCCGTAGGCATAGTGCATGGTCATATGAAATCAGCCGAAAAAGACGAGGTAATGAAAAAATTTGCAAATAACGAAATTTCTTTGCTTGTAGCCACAACGGTAATAGAGGTCGGAGTAGATGTTCCGAACGCAACCGTTATGGCAATAGAAAATGCCGAAAGATTCGGACTTTCTCAGCTCCACCAGCTAAGGGGGCGAGTGGGCAGAGGCAAGTATGATTCGTATTGCTTTTTGATAAGCAATAACCGCAATCTCGAAACTATGCAGAGGCTAAAGGTTATGTGCAGTACAAATGACGGCTTTAAAATTGCCGATGAGGATTTAAAGCTGAGAGGGCCGGGCGACTTTTTCGGTGAGCGACAGCATGGACTTCCGCAAATGGCTATTGCGGATTTTGCAGATACCAAAAGTCTTGAGCTTTCTCAAAAAATAGCCGATTTTATTATTTTTAATTATAAAAATCTATATCACGATGATTTAAGACTGTTGAAAGCAGAGGTTCAGCGCCTTTTCTCTTCAAACGGTCAGAATTATCTGAATTAATATATTAGGGAGTATTTGAGTTTATGAAAAGGAAATTTATCAGGGTATTATCGGTGCTTTGTACATTGGTTGTAATAGCTTGTGCATTTGCGCCAACAGCAGCGGCTGTTTCTTTTACAAACAATGTTGCAACTAAATCGGAGTCTATTTTGCTTGTAAATACGGATACAGGTCAGACTGTTTACGAAAAAGAAGCTGACACTAAGCGCTATCCTGCATCTACAACTAAGATTATGACTTACATAGTTGTTATTGAAAATGTTGACGACATTGAAAACACAAGGGTGACCATCAAAAAGGCAGTTCTCGATAAGCTGAAAGGTACAGGCAGTTCAGTAGCTAATCTTGAGGCTCACATCGGCAAAACAATGTCTGTTAAGGATTTACTTTACAGTATGATGGTGCCTTCGGGAAATGACGCCGCAATGACGCTTGCCGATTATGTAGGCGGTGGCAGTATTGACAAGTTTGTTGATATGATGAATGAAAAAGCCAAGGAGCTTGGATTAAAGAATACTCACTTTAAAAATCCTGACGGCTTGCACGATGAAGACCATTACACAACAGCAAGAGATATGTATACAATGGCTGCATACGCTTTAAAGCTGCCACATTTTCAAGAAATTACAAACACCACAGAGTATTACTGCGAGGGTGATGACGAGCCACTCACAACTACAAACTATCTTATTGACGAGTGGCGTGGCGGTGATTATTACTATATGTATGCAAACGGAATAAAGACAGGTACAACAGATCAGGCAGGCAGATGTCTTGTTACTTCTGCCTCGGCTGACGGATATTCCTACCTGCTTGTCCTTTTAAAAGCGCCTTACAAAGAGGGTGTTGATGAAGAATATTACACCTTTACAGATGCGGCAAATCTTTTCCGCTGGGCGCTCACAAGCCTTGAGCTTAATACGGTAGCCTCAACAAAAACTCCTGTTTGCGAGCAAAAGGTAAAGCTTTCGTGGGGTAAAGATTCGGTTTTGCTTGTACCTGAAAAGAATTTCAGTGCAATAGTGCCGTCTGATTATCAGGAAAAATGGATTACGGTAGAAACAAATGTGCCCGATGAGGTAAATGCTCCGCTTGATACTGATACGGTTGTAGGTACGGCTACTATATATTATCAGGACGACAAAATGACAGAAAAGCAGGAGCTTGCAACAGTAAACCTTGTGCCGAGCGAAAAGGTAGAACTTAGCGGATTCCTTTATGTGCTTGATGTAATCGGTACAATTATGAAATCGTATTGGTTCTTGGTTGCCGTTGGTGTAATTGTAGTAATTCTCTTAATTTACTACATTACTTCCAAAATCAACCGTAAAAAGGCAAAAGCCGAAAAGAGAGTTAAACATTACCGCAATCTTTAATTTTTAAACTAAGCCACCGCAAAGCTAAGCGGTGGCTTTTGTAATGCCTATAAATAAGATTTAAGCTCTCCTATGTTTTCTTCCTCTGTATCAAGCATTTTTTTGGCAAGCATAGTTACCTGCGGATCACTTCCGTCATATTCACGCATATGTCTTGCCATTTTGTTTACGCCCATTGTGTTGCCCTTTATCATCATTTCTGCAATATGTGACGGCGAAGAATCTCGCTTTAAATCCCTGTTTGCGGCATAGCTTGTCATTGCCTTTGTAACAGGGCTCACATGGCGTACCTCCGCTCCACGCCTTTTCAGCATTGTGTTAGCACAATGATACAGCTTGCTGTATTTTATAAGCTGTTCGCACAGCACACCGTCAACTCTGTTGTCTTTTAGCTGTTTTCTCACTGCCGAGATACCGTTGCACCCCATCTCTGCATTTTGTAATACATAGTTGAGCATTTCATTATCGTTAATCACAAAAATCACCTCTGCAAATATTATTATTCAACATTTGGAAAATATACATCTTGCAAGCGGCTTTGATTTGTGGTTTAATATTATTGGTGATATTTTATGATTAATTCAGAATTAAAGATTTTTACACTTCCTTTTCCTAACGAGAGGGGAGAGCGTAAAATTTGGGTATATGTTCCAAGTCATAAAGATGGCGAAACTTTGCCTGTAATTTATATGACTGACGGACAAAATTTATTTGATGAGGAAAGCACGCCGTTCGGCTGTTGGAATGTTATTCCTGCCGTAGAAAAAGAGCAGAAAGATACAGGATTTTCTGCCGTTATTGTCGGCATTGACAACGGCAATGTTTATCGTGACAGCGAGCTTACCCCGAAGTGTATCGGAGAAATTCAGCACAGAGAATATTTCAACGATATTTTCACTCCCGAGGGCGAGGTGTTCGACAGCTTTCTTATGGATACGGTTATTCCGTATGTTGAAAATAATTTTCCTGTAAAGAAAAATAAAGAAAGCGTTGCCGTTTGCGGAAGTTCATCGGGCGGATTGCAGGCTTTTTTTGAGGGAATAGAGCATAGCGACAAATTCAGCTTTGTGGGAGCGCTGTCGCCTGCCTTTGTTGTGTATAAGGAAGACGATTGGAGAGCGTATTTGCTTTCAAAGGTGAATGATGATATGCCGTATATTTATATGTATTGCGGAAATGCCGACCCGCTTGAGGAAATACTTATGCAAAGCACAGAGATGATGTATGACCTTTTGCCTGAGGTAGGCTATCCGTACGATAGGTTTAACGAGATTTTACTTTTTGAAAATTCGCATAATGAAAAGGCTTGGAGAGAAATATTCCCTGATTTTCTGCACACATTTCTTGATAAAGCAAGGTAATAAGGGCAAAAAAACGCTCTGCCAAAAGACAGAGCGTAAATTTTGATATGGAAATATTAAAGAATAACCTCGCCGTCAACAGTGCCGCTAAGACCTGCTGCGTTTGATTCATCTGTATCAATGTGCATTGCAGGAGCGTAGCTTGGGCTTACTCTTACAACAACATCACCGAATGTTGTTGCTCTGCCTGTATTTTCGCCAACCTTAACAGAAACAATCTGCTTGTCGGTTACGCCAAATTCAGTGGCAGCCTCAGGAGTAAGGTGAATGTGTCTTTTAGCAGCGATTACACCGCACTCAATTTCACACTCGCCAACAGGGCCAACGAGCTTGCAGCCCGGTGTGCCTGCAATATCGCCTGATTCACGAACAGGAGCGGCAATGCCGAGTTTTCTTGCATCTGTAAGAGCAACCTCAACCTGTGTAGCACTTCTCTCAGGGCCGAGAATTGACATCATCATTTCACCCTTAGGGCCAACAACCTTAACCTTTTCAGCACAAGCAAACTGACCGGGCTGAGAAAGATCTTTTTTCTTAGTGAGAGTTGCGTCTGCACCAAAAAGTGTTGCGAAAACTTCCTTTGTCACATGAATGTGACGAGCAGAGGTTTCTACCATAATTTTCATATTTTTTACCACCAATCATAAATAAATACAGCCAATGGCTTTGAATATATTTTACTACTAAATTATTGAAATTTCAACACATTTACGATAATGTATTGAAATTTCAGACATATTTCAGCAGAAAAATTTTTGAAACAGATATTTAACTTTTTTTGAAAATAAAGGAATGATAAGAAAATGTATAGAACATGGGAAGAATTATATAACGAGTGCAAGGCTTGCCAAAAGTGCGAACTTTGCAAAACACGCACAAATGTAGTTGTGGGTGTGGGCAACCCGAATGCCGACATTATGTTTATCGGCGAAGGTCCGGGCGAAAACGAGGACTTGCAGGGTGAGCCGTTTGTTGGCAGGGCGGGCAAGCTGCTCGACAAAATGCTTGCGGCGGTTGACCTTGACAGAAACAAAAATATTTATATTGCAAATATAGTAAAGTGCAGACCGCCCAAAAACAGAGATCCAAAGCCTGAGGAGCAGGAGATGTGCATTGACTGGCTGCGCTCGCAGGTAAAGCTCATTAATCCTAAGATTATAGTTTGCCTTGGCAGAATTGCTGCGGCAAAGCTGATTAAGCCTGACATTAAAATTACCAAGGAGCATGGAATGTGGTTTAAAAAGGGCAATTTTGAGATGATGGCTATGCTGCACCCTGCGGCACTTTTAAGAGATCCACGCAAAAAGCCCGAGGCTTTTGACGATTTTCTTAAATTGCGTGACAGACTTGAAGAATTAAACAAAGGAGATAATCAAAATGAATGAATCGGTAAACAAGATGATAACAAGAAGAAGTGTAAGAAAATTCAAATCTGATATGATTCCTAAAGAAGTAATTGACGAAATCGTTACAGCGGGAACATATGCGGCATCGGGCAGAAATATGCAGTCGCCGATTATTATTGCCGTTACAAATAAGGAACTCAGAGATAAAATTTCAAAAGTCAATGCTGAAATTATGGGAAAATCGGGTGACTTTGACCCGTTTTACAACGCACCTGTAATTCTTATAGTCCTTGCAGACAAGAGTGTGCCTACTTATCTTTATGACGGCTCGCTTGTAATGGGCAATCTTATGCTTGCGGCTCACGAGCTTGGTGTTGGCAGCTGTTGGATCCACAGAGCAAAGGAATTTTTTGAGAGAGAAGAGGGCAAAGACTTGCTTAAGTCGCTCGGTATTGAGGGCGACTATGAGGGAATTGGCAACTGCGCACTCGGCTATGCTGACGGCGAATATCCTCCAACACATCCACGCAGGGAGAACAGAGTTTTTTACATTGATTAAGGAGTAGTTTTTATGATTATTCTTGCATCGGCATCTCCTCGCAGACAGGAGCTTTTAAAGCTGATTACAAAGGATTTTGCGGTAATGCCGTCTGACATTGACGAGAGTGTGCCAAGCAATATTGAAACCGAAAAAAGTCCCGAATACCTTGCAAAGAAAAAGGCAAAGCATATTTTTGAAAACGGTCATAAAAATGATACTGTAATCGGTTGCGATACAGGTGTTTTTATAGACGGCAAAATGCTTGGTAAGCCAAAGAATAAGCAGGACGCAAAGGATATGCTTGCAGAGCTTTCGGGCAGGACGCACAAGGTAATTACAGGGTGCTGTATTTGCAAAAACGGCACAGTCAACAGCTTTTCACAAGTTACGGAGGTTGAGTTTTACGAACTTACCGAAAAAGAGATTGAAAGTTACATTGCCACAGGCGAGCCAATGGACAAGGCAGGCTCATACGGAATACAGGGCAAAGGCTCACTGCTTGTAAAGGGCATTGTCGGCGATTACTTTAATGTAGTTGGTCTGCCTGTTGCAAGGCTAAATAAGGAATTAAACGGATAAATAAGGAATTAAACGGATAGGATAAAATGAATATTGAATTTAAAAAAGTAACAAAAAAACTTCCCGAATATAAGCAAATCAAACAGTTGTATTTTTCGGCTTTTCCGTCTGAAGAAAGAGCACCGTTTTATTTGATGATAAAACGAACCAAAAGACAAGATGTCGATTTTCTGTCAATTTACAATGACGGCAAATGGGTCGGAATGATTTATATTATAAATTATCTTGACCTTTCGTATGTTTTCTACTTTGCTCTTGATGACAGTCAAAGAGGGCAAGGAATAGGCTCTGCCGTGCTCCGAGAGATTCATAAACTTTACAGTGGCAGAAGATTTTTTCTTGCACTTGAACAGCTTGATAAAAATGCGGAAAACTATGCTCAGCGCCTCAGCAGAAGTAGATTTTATCAGAAAAACGGACTGAAAAAGCTCAAAATTTCCATTAAAGAGGGAAATGTGGTGTATGATTCTATGGGCTTTGGCGGCGAGGTTAAACCTGACGAATATATGGCAATGATGAAAAATTACACAGGCTTTTTCTTTTCAATGCTCTATAAGGTTGAAATGTTTGAGAATTGATATTTTAAATTAGAACAGTCGCTGAGCGAAAGGTGAAAGGCAATAAAATGATACTTGTAACAAAACAAAAAATTCTGAGTGATTGCAAAATAAACTTTCAGATTGTTGTGTATTCAATACTGACAGCAGTCAGTGCCTTTTTTATGATTTTTCCGTTTGCTTTTTCAAAGGACATAAATATAAACACAATATTCCTTTTTGTTGTGCTGTTAGCATTAGTAGGTATTCCGTTCGGTTATGTGTTTGGCTTAAAAAATTTAATCAGAACCATAAAGGAAAGGAACGCTTTTATTAATGACAGCATCAGTATTTCGGTAGACAGAATTACCGATTTATATGCAAACTGCAATCAGACTTCAAGCGAAAGCAGAGCATATCAATTAACATTGGAACACTACTCGAGGCGAACCAAAAAGAATGTTTGCGTACCTACCCTTAATGAGTTTAGAAAGCTGAGAGAGGGCGACAGGTGTATTCTGGTGTTTTGCAAAGGCAATAAAGAGCCTGTTGCAATATATCCCGGCAACGAATATGTAATTGATAAATCTTTGACAGACAAAATAGTTGATTTTTAGCAAAGCAAAAAGCTATCACAAATTGCTGTGATAGCTTTTTTGACTTTAATATTTAGTTGTTGGCAAGTGCTCTTTCGAGCCAGATGTCAGCAATATCCATTGCAACAAAAAGTCCATGCTTTTCGCTTGATTTTACAAGCTGCTTTCTTGGTGAAAGGTCAGGGTCGGTAGCAAGTAACTGAACAGTAACTTTATCTGCCACCTGAAGTCCGTTTACCTCGTTTTTGCTTTTTACCTGAAGTCTGATAACATATGGTTCAGACATATTGCCGTAATAAATCTCATCGCCACACCTTACGAGCGGTCTGCCCTTATAGGTGGAAAATTCCTGAGCTGCTTTTTTAGCTTCTGCCACGAAGCATCAGTCCTTTCTTAAACATTAAGGTAAGATTTTACGAGTGCTTCAAGTAAGTCGTCACGGTCAATTTTACTGATAATGTTGCGTGCGTTGTTGTAAGTTGTTATATATGTGGGATCCTCACTAAGAATATAGCCTACTATTTGGTTTATTGGGTTATAGCCCTTTTGTCTGAGAGCGTCATAAACAATGGTAAGACTTCTTTTAATAGCATCGTCCCTTTCCTCACCAAGTGAGAAAATCATAGTCTTATCCAACATACCGAAACACCTCCTGTAAATTATTCTTTTTATATTATATACTAAATCGGTTAATATTTCAAGTCCGTTTTCGTGAATTTTATGTGAATTGTTTAAAAATGCTGTTTTTTTAGTAAAAAAGCCTCCCGTTTGTGGGAGGCTAAGGTTTGTGCCACTGTATGTAGCACATAATCAGACATTAAGTCCAAAAGAAATTGAAATCGCGTCATTTATTTCGCTCATATAGCTTTGGTCAACCGAACCCATTTTTTCTTTGAGCCGTTTTTTGTCAATGGTGCGCACCTGCTCAAGCAAAACTACGCTGTCTTTTGCAAGACCGGAGGAATCTGCGTTGAGCGGAATATGGGTGGGAAGATTTGCTTTTGACTGCTGACTTGTGATTGCCGCAGCGATTACCGTAGGGCTGAATCGGTTGCCTACATCATTCTGAACGATAAGTACAGGTCGTATTCCGCCCTGCTCAGAGCCTACAACAGGACTTAAATCTGCATAAAAAATGTCCCCTCGTTTTATATTCAAGACTTTCACGCTCCAAATAATTAGATTACTGATATTTTTCCCTTCCTGAAAATTTTTATACAGTTACTACATAATATTTTTGGGCGTAAAAATTGTGAAGGCTTTTGCCGTATTTTATTAGCTCAGCGCAAGCTGATTGCGAAAATCTATTCTGAAATTTTTTGAATTTATTTCTGCCGACAATATGTATCCGTTTTCATCAACCGAATATGTGCATTTGCCTTTTGAAGTTTCCAATATATATGTATCTGATTTATTATTTTTCTGAAAAAGAATTTCTCGTCCGTCACAAATTTCAGTTGCCACGCAGTGTATAAGTTGGGGCATATTTTCATTTGGTAAATATGCCTCGTCTGCCGTACTCACCAAATCGTCAATCTCAATGGCTATTTCACCTCCGCCGTTTACTATTTTCAATCCGCTGACTGTTTGCGGATCGGTAAAAATCAATTCTGTTTCACCGTCACATTCAACTATACTTCCGCCTGCCGAAAAATCGCCTCTTTTTGCCGTAAAATCAGCGCTGAAATTTGTAATTATGCTTTTTCTGCTCTCACCGCTTTGGCAGGCTGAAAGCAGCGTTGCCGCCGCAAATATAAATATCAAAAGCCTTAATTTTTTCATATTACGCCACACTCCTGTCTTTGTTTAATTATATGAGGGCAGTGTGTTAAAAATAATTTATATTTTTAATTGCGTAAATAAAAAGGAGCTAAGACTACTATGCCTTAGCTCCTAAATTTAATTACATATTGTCGTCATAAACAGCACGACAGCCGCCAATGAATTTCGGCCTTGTTCTTGCCGCAAGCAGGATTGCGTTGCCGATGTGGTCAAGACTTAATCTTACAGGAACGGCAACTTTTTTCAGGTGCATACCGATTAATGTGCCGCCAATGTCAAGTCCTGCGTCCGCCTTAATTTCCTCAAGCGCAACAGGATTTTTAAATGTTTTGTACGCTGTTGTGGCAAACGAACCGCCTGCCTTCGGCTGAGGAACAACATTTACTATTTCAGCAAACGGAACTGCGTCACGCTCAACTATGATGGCACGATTAAGATGTTCGCAGCACTGAGCGGCGAGATAAATTTTCTTTTCGCTCAGCACTTCATAAATGCCTTTAAAAACCTGCTCTGCTACTTCAAGGTTTGAGTTTTTGCCGATAGTGCCTCCTGCAACCTCACTTGAAGAACAGCCTACTACAACTATACTGCCCTCTTTGAGCTTAGCTATATTGCAAAGTTCTTCGCAAGCCTGCTTTGCCTGAGAATAAATATCAACTGACATATATATCAACTCCTAAATTATAATCTATAATTATTATAGCATTATTTTTGCAAAGTACAAGTGTGTTGCCGTTTTAATGTGAAAGTGATGTGAATAATAATAAAATTTATATAACAATATTGATTTTTTGGTAGAAATGTTATATAATAAAATTACAAAATTTTTTGTAAAGGATGAAAAATAAATGAATAGATTTGTATTGAACGAAACTTCTTACCATGGCGCAGGCGCTATTAACTCTATCCCTGAGGAAATCAAGGGCAGAGGATTTAAAAAGGTTCTTGTTGCATCAGACCCTGATCTTGTAAAGTTTGGTGTTACAAAAAAGGTGACAGATGTGCTTGATAATGCAGGCATTGAATATACTTTGTATTCCGATATAAAGCCAAACCCAACTATTCAGAATGTTCAGCATGGCGTTGAGGTATTCAAGGAAAGCGGCGCAGATTGCATTGTTGCTATCGGCGGCGGTTCATCAATGGATACAGCCAAGGCAGTCGGCATTATTATCAATAACCCTGAATTTGCAGATGTTCGCTCACTTGAGGGCGTTGCTCCTACAAAGAACAAGGCAGTGCCGATTATCGCAGTTCCTACAACAGCGGGTACAGCCGCTGAGGTTACAATCAACTATGTAATTACAGATGTTGAAAAGAACAGAAAAATGGTTTGCGTAGATGTTCACGATATTCCTGTTGTTGCTGTTGTTGATCCGGATATGATGTCAACTATGCCAAAGGGACTTACCGCCGCAACAGGTATGGACGCACTTACACACGCAATCGAGGGCTACATAACCAAGGGCGCTTGGGCACTTTCTGATATGTTCCATTTAAAGGCTATTGAGATTATTTCAAAATCCTTGCGTGGTGCAGTAGATAATACTCCTGAGGGCAGAGAGGGAATGGCTCTCGGTCAGTATGTTGCAGGTATGGGTTTCTCAAATGTAGGACTCGGCATTGTCCACTCAATGGCTCATCCGCTCGGTGCTTTGTATGACACACCACATGGTGTTGCAAATGCAATCATTCTTCCGACAGTTATGGAATACAACGCTCCGGCAACAGGAGATAAGTATAAATACATTGCCGCCGCAATGGGTGTAGAGGGTACAGAGAATATGACAGTTGACGAGTACCGCAAGGCGGCTGTTGACGCAGTTAAAAAGCTTTCTAAAGATGTAGGTATTCCTGCCGACTTAAAAGAAATTGTTAAGCCTGAAGATATACCTTTCCTTGCTCAGTCTGCTTATGATGACGCTTGCCGTCCGGGCAACCCAAGAGATACAAGCGTAGAAGAAATCGCCGAACTCTATAAGAGCCTTATGTGATTATAATTCTTAATTAGAAATTAAATAACAGATAAAACTAAAAGCCTGCGATTTCCGCAGGCTTTTGTTGTGCAATGTATTATTATTCTGTTTTTAAAACCACCAAAGTTTTATAGGTGGAATCCTGAATATCAATAATCAAATCACCGTCATATTTTTGAGCAATATCTTTTACTATTTTCAAACCATATCCATGCAGTTCTGAGTTTTTCTTAAATTTTTTGTTATTCTCAGAAAACTTATTTTCGCATTTTATGTATATGTTATTATTGTCTTTTTTACATGAAATAAAAATGATTTTATCGTTGTCGTTATAATTTTTTAATGCATTTATTGAATTATCCAACAAATTAATAAATATTCTGCAAATGTCAAAGTCTGTTATACTGATATTGTCATCAAGAATGATATTATCTATAATTTTTATACCATCTTTTTCTGCAATAGTTGTTTTATCAAACAGAACTGCGTTTACTATTCTGTTGTTGCAAAATTTATGGCTTTTTGTGCTTTCCATTATATCAGAAATCCCGTTAGCTATTTCTTTTGCTTTTTCGTGGCTTTCTACGGTGTTCTGAGAAAGCTGAACATTAATAACTTGAACAAGATTGTTAATATCGTGCCGCAATTTTGCTGTTTTATCATAATTTTCAAGCATTTTTTCGTAGTATTCTGTTTGCAGTTTGTTTTGATACTCAAGCATTTCATTTTTAGCTTTAATTTTTTCGTATGACGAGCTGCTCTTTGTAAAATAAATAATGATGCAATCCAATACAACAAATAAAATAATATACATGTACATAAAGGTTTGGTTAGTATTTTTAAAGCCATATGGTAAGTATTCCCATAAAACTCTATGGTCAATTATCCAAAAGGTTACAAACAGCAATTCTATAACGATAAATATAAGGAAAAATACTACATTGTATTTAAAAAATCTTTTAATATCTTCTTTATCTTTATTGTAAAATTTATTCCAAATCAACACATTTAAGCTGCATAATAGCACAATCACTATACTTGAAACCAGATATACATACGGTTCGTTTAAGTAGTTTTGCCCACTTTTTAATAATTCTATAACTAATAGATAGCTGAAAAAGTCAGAGCAAAATATAAGACATATATTTATAATGCTTGAGATTAATTTTACAAGTAATTTGTCTTTATATAGGATAAGCTCAGCAACTATAATAGAGAACATTGGAAATTGTGTTGCCCAAAACGGCATATTATCAAAGTGAAAGGGTGTAAAAAATATGTATAGAATTAATAAGCTTAAAAGAACAGTGGGAATTTTCTTGAATTTGCTTTTAAGTACTAATGTTGTAGAAACAAATACAATGAAATAATAAAAAATAAACAGCCACACCTGTTGTGGCAGATAATTTACGCTTTCAAATAAGCTGTGCAAGACTATTCCTCCTTTTATAAACCTATTTTGGATGCTTTATATTCGAATATCTGCCTTTTTACTTTTTCATAGTAACTGCGACTTACAGGAATATAATTTCCATTAGTTAATGATATTTTACATTTAGAAAAATCCGAAATGTATTTTAAATTTACTGCATAGCTTTTATGACACCTTAGGAAACTGTTGTCAATTTTATTCATTGCATTATCAAGTTTAATATATTCTTCATATTTTTCTAACTTAGTCTGATATATAACTTTGCGTTCCTTGCTTTCTAAAAAAATTATATCGTTTTTATCTATATTTATTTTTTGTCCGTTCGCTGAAATTTCAACATTTAATGGTTGATCTGATTTATATTGAGATATAATTTTGTCTATGTAGAAATATAATTTTTGACTGTCTATCGGTTTGGTAAGCAGACCAAAGGGGTTGAAATCAATAAAAATATCCTGACAATATTCGGTATAACCCGTAATAAAAATAACAGGTGTTCTCGGTATATATTTACGAACTTTTTTTAATGCGTCTATGCCGTTGCTTTTTTCAACGCAAATGTCCATTATAATGGCATTGGGTATTTCTTTATTAAAAATAGAATGTTCCAATTTATCGACGGTATTATATGTATTAACCTTTATATTTTCGTCATAGTTTTTTTCAATTAATGATTTTATGTAATTAGCAATATTTATATCATCATCACATATCATAACGAGCATATATTTCACCTCAGTATAATTTTATCATAAACAATTCAAAAAATAATTGCTTTTTGTTAAAAAAGGTGCTAATTTTTACATTTGTTCTGTTAAAATTTACATCTTACTATGAATTTTATTATTTAGTTGTATAATAAGAATAATTAATTAAGGTAATGACTTTGCGTAAGAACATTATGCTTATTTGCGAAAGTAGTTATAAATTATTGATAGGGCAGGAATGTAAACAATATTAATATAATTTAAAAGGAGAAATATATTATGGATAATAATTTTAAGTTGGATTTAGTAGAAATAAAAAATACAATAAAATGTCTTGAAAATAAACTTGGATATATTCCTAAGCCTGAATATTCGTATTCTACTCAATTATCTGCAGGATGTGGTTCAGGTGGATGTGTAGCATCGTGTTCAGGCGGCTGCGCAGGCGGATTATATGATAGCTGTGTCTTTTCATAACTAAATAAAAAATATATAAATCATTTCTGCTCTATTAGTTTTATATGGGAGTGAGCTATTTGTCTTTTACATCGAATATTCAAAAAGAAAAAAAGGTTGTAATGATTACTCTTACTGAAGAATGTAATCAAAATCCACAATGTATTTATTGTTACGAAAATCATCAAAGCAAGGAAAAAATGAATTTTGATACTGCAAAAAAGATTATAGATAAAGAATTTAGTGATAAGAGATTTAATTATTTAGAATTTGATTTTTTTGGTGGTGAACCATTCCTAGCTTTTGATTTGTTAAAGAGTATTTATGAATATATAAAAAGCAAAAAAACATCCAAAGAGTGGATTTGTTTTGCAACTACTAATGGAATGTTAGTTCATGATGAAATTGCTGATTGGTTAAAAGAAAACAGAGAACATTTTGTTTGCGGTTTAAGTTTGGATGGACCATATAAAGTTCATAATATGAATAGACCGCATTCATTTGAAAAAATTGATATAAATTTTTTTAAAAATATGTATCCCCAACAGCAAATAAAAATGACTGTTAGTGAAAAAACATTGCCATATTTAGCTGATAGTATAATATATATACACAGTTTAGGGTTTAGCTTAACATCAAATTTGGCATTAGGAAATAAAATTAGTTGGAATAAAGAATTATATAAAGATATACTTTCAAGACAGTTACAATTATTAGTAGATTTTTATATAAAAAATCCGCAAATAACACCATGTAATTTTGTGAATTTAGGAATAGAAGAGTTATATAAAGACTATGGCGATTTTGTTCCAAGCTGGTGTGGTGCAGGTAAAAGTATGGTTTCTTATGATGTTTCTGGTAATCCATATCCTTGCCAGTATTTTATGCCACTATCAATTGGAGAAAAATCAGAAAAAGTAAATAAACTATCATTTGAAAAGAAAATTAATAAAAATAAGCTAAATTCAAATTGCAGAAACTGTGTGATAAGAAATATATGTCCCACCTGTTTTGGAGCTAATTATTCAGTATCAGGTAATATGTATTATAAAGAAGAATCTTATTGCGAATTGCTAAAAATACAATTTAAGGCATCTGCTTATTTGTTTTATAATAAACTAAAACTTAATCAGCTTAATTTATCTGATGAAGATAAATACAAATTATTACAAGGAATATTAATGATTCAAAAAAATCTTTAGCTTATGGTTATAAATTGTAATTTCAAAAAATAAAAATTATTCGCAAAAATTGTTAATAATCTTTGATAGAACAGAATATTTAAATAAGAAATTTTAAAAGGAGATATATTTTGGATAATTATTTTAAGTTAAATTTATTAGAAATTAAAGACAGAATAAAACATCTTGAAGGTGAACTTGGATATATTCCTAAACCTGAAATTGCTTACGCAACTCAATTATATCCCGGTTGTGGTAACGGTGGATGTAAAGGCTCGTGTGTGGATGGTTGTTCAGGTGCACTGTATGATAGTTGCTTATTTAATACCTAAATGAAAATGAGATACAATAGTTTGTCCTTTAAAAAGGTTTAGTATGTAAAAATATACTACATTTAAATTTTAAATCACAAGGAGAAATGATATATGAAACAATGTAAGCAAAAAGTTATGTGCTTAGCTATGACTGCAACATTAATTGCCGGAATGTCTGCTGTTAGTGTAAGCGCAGAAACAAGAGATGAGTATGAATATACTGTTGAAAACGGTAATGCCACAATTACTAAGTATAACGGTAATTTAGAAAATGTAACTATTCCTGCTAAAATTGACGGCTATAATGTAAAAACAGTAGCTTTTGATGCTTTTATGAATGATAACAGCAAAAATATTAAAAATGTTGTGGTATCTGAGGGAATAGAGTATGTAGGCAATTGGCTATTTACATATAGTAAAAGTCTTGAAACAATTACATTTCCAAGTACCATTACATCATTTGCAACAGATTGGTTTTTTATCGGAAGTCCGGAGTTAAAAGAGATTAAATTCAGCGGAGATAATCCCAGATATTATATAGATAATGGTGCATTATACGATTCCGAAAAAAAGCAAATTATGCTTTGTCCTGCAAAAAGAGAATACGAAAACGGTATTTTTAAAATTGCTGATGGTACTGCAAATATAAGCGGTTATGCTTTTGACGGTTGTAATTCACTAAAAAAGGTAATAATGCCAAATTCAGTTTCTGCAATCGGCGACCATGCGTTTTCCGGATGTAAAAATATTAGTGAGCTTGTGGTATCTGAAAATATAAGCAGTATGACTTTTGATTCCTTAGGGGGTATGGCTTCGCTTAAAAGTATAACTATTCCCAAAAATGTAAAAGGATTTTACTACAACGGTAAAGATGTTTTTACATATCTCGGATATGTAGGTTCTGAAAAAATTAATGGTTTTACTATAAAAGGATACAGAAATACCGAAGCAGAAAAATACGCAAACGATAACGGCTTTAAGTTTATTGCTCTTGATGATATAGTTGATTATTCTAAATATAATCCATTTGAATTTTTAGGTATGACTATGAATGATATTGCTGATATTTTCGGAAATGATTATGAGCAAGTAACAGAAAGAGAAGCCGGCTTAACAAAATTTTATATGTATAAAAATACAGATAATCCATTTGAATTTGGTGTAGATTATGATACCCAAAAGATCAAATATGTGTATGTATATGATTTTTCAGATAAACCTATTGGTTTGTTTGATGATTTAACTAATAAATCAATATTAGCTGATTTTGAAAATTCAAAATCCAAATATAAATATACTAAAAATGTTTTTAATAATCCTTTCAATGACAATATTCCGGAACAGCATATAGATTTTGCACTTGATAACGGTGTATCTGTTCGCTTTTTATGGACAACAAACGATTTTGATAATCAGAGTGCAAACAGAGTTCAAATTACGGGAGGTCAGGTTCAGCCAACAACTAAGCCGTCATCAACTACAAGCACAACTCAGTCTGCTACAATTTCAGGTGGTAATGTAAAGCCTACAACCTCAACTTCTGCTACATCTAATATTTCTGCATCAAAGTCATCAACAGCAGATACTGCTGTAAAAGGTAATACAACCGACAACGGTGCTATTAAGACAGGCAGTAGTCCTGTTATGGTAATTATAATTCTTACTGTTATTGTATTAGCAGGAATTGGTGGATTTGTTTTCTATAAAAGAAAAGCAAAATAATTAATCTCCTCTTCTTTAAATATGTAAAATAATAAAAGCCTGCGATTTCCGCAGGCTTTTGTTGTGGTTTAACGCACAAATTTTAGCTTAATAAACATAAAATTTAGGTCAACCCTTTTTAAAGGGTTGCGGGTTTGGGCAGAGCCCATAAAAAGTTTTCTTTATAACAAATTATAAGGCGCAAACAGCTCTGCTGTTTGCGTGCCAAAACTAAGTTTGAAAAATAGGAGATAACCTTTTAAAAATAAAAAAGAAACACTAAAAAGCACTCCGCCAGCGCTATGCGTTGACGGAGTAATCTCTATAATAATGTTTTTCTTTGTTGCTTTCGCATTTTAAAGGACTTACGCCGCCATTATGCTCAAGTAGCCAAACAGCTAAGCTGTTTGGCTATCAAAAATTTGTGATAGCTTACAGCTTTTGTGGGCATTGCCCACACCCACAACCTTTGAAAAGGTTGACCAAACTTTTTAATTCGGGACGGAAAGTTTGGTTTTTGTGTTACTTTGTTGCCCGACCGAAAGTGAGCTAAACCATAATTTATCTCAACTATTGATACAGAACAAAAAATGCAGTCAACAAAAGCTGACTGCATTTTTATAATTATTTATTTAGCTTTTTTCTTGAAAATTTTATTGTAAAGCTCTGTGTCTTTAAAGCCTTTTGGCTCTTTGTCGGGGATTTCTTTTAGTTTATTTACAACCTTTTTAACATTTGTGTAATCGCTTTCAAGAATTGTAGTCAGCGCATATGCGGCATATGGGAGGAGAAGTACAATGTATGTCAGTACATACTGCGACTTGCCCTCGAACAGCAAATGATAGCCAAATCCGCCGAGCAGTACGAGCGGCAGGAGAGAGGTAACAATATTTGTTTTTCTGTAAAGGAACATAAAGTAAATTCCGAGTGTGAACAATATAAATATTACCATCATATAGAAACTAAAGTACAATTCAAGTAACTGTCCCGTACTTCCGTCATATACTGCCTTGCCGAGTCCCTGCTGAACATCGGTATCGTGAGTCTTAACCTTGCTTACCCATATGCTTTCGTATGTAGGCTCATTCCATTGGCTGAGAATTTTGTTGCCAAAGAAATTGATTGCATATTCGGGATCTCTTGCCATTTGGCTGAGTCGGTTGTTAATATCTGTCCAAGCCTGTTGCTCGGCAGATTTGATGTTACAGCCGTTGCTTGTATAAAGACTTAATGCGATATTATTGTACCAACCCGGTGCCATATAGGATTCATTTAATCCCATATCAAGGTAGAGAGTTTGAGAAACGCCGCCTTTAAGCTCGGTGTTTGCTCTTGCCTCATAGCTCTTTATAACAAGATTGATTGAACCTACAACCGCTATGCACAGCGCAAGCGCAAATGCTATGCTCTGCCATTTTTTAGCCTTTACGGTATGTATTATAAGCATAATCACAAAGGCAACGAGGTAAATGAGGTTGTTGTACTTTGAAAGTGCCGACACAATGAGCAACAGTGCGCAGGGAATAAGCAGTAAATATTTGTTTGTCTGAAAATATCTGATAAGAAAATATGACGCCCAAATTGCACAGCACATACCGATAATGTTGCCGTATGTAAATGCGCAGAAAAGAATTGGCTGAAAACAGCCTGCAAGTGCAAGAATTACGATAAATTCAATCTTCTTTCTGCCAAACATATGCTTTGTGATTTTAGTAATGCCAAGGTAAGCCGCCGCAACACAAAGAACGTTAATTACCTGAATCGGCATAGCGCTGTCAATACCGAAAATTCTGTAAACAATTTCGCTTATAAGCACAAAGCCAAGCTGGAACGGATAACAGTTGTAGTATGAATATCCGCTGTAAAAATCCTTGTTGTAAAAATCAGAGCCGTTGTGGAATGAATTGTAGTTGCCTTGTGCAGCCTGAGTTGCGGTTTCGTAAATATTGTAGCTGTCTGCCGCAGGAATGGTTTGCACTGAGAATACCCACACAAGACCGATAATTGCCGCAAAGGCAAACAAGCCGACTTCCATATATTTCATATTGACTTTGGCAAAAAAGTCTGTATGCTTGTTTATTTTAAAGAGAATGACTGTAAATATAGCAAGGCAAAAAATATTGATTACCGATAAATCGTCCTGAAAGAGTATGACCTCTGAGCTGTAGTTTGTCGGATCAATAACGCTGGTTTGAAAAATACTCATTATTGCCACATAGCCGAAGATTAAAAACAGCAGACCGCATACAATATTAACGGCAATGCTTTCGGTCAGGCAACACTTAGGAGTAATTTCCTTTTTAGCACCCTCGCTTTTTTGCACCTGTGATTTATTATTTTGTGTTTTCGTTTTGGTTTCGCTCATTTTTGCACCTTCCTGTTAAAATTCTTTTTTTACAGAGCGCATAAAGAGCTTTCCAAGTGCTTCTTTTGGATCTAAGTTGTCAAACAGAACGCTGTAAACACTTTCTACAATCGGCAATTCAACATTGTTGTCTTTGCCGAGCTTGCACAATGCCTTTGAGGTCATAACGCCCTCGGCAAGCTTTTCAAATTTAATACCCTTTACATAATTTTCGCCGTAACTGCGGTTGTGACTCCATTTTGAGAATAAGGTAGCCTCGTAGTCGCCAAGGTGGCAAAGTCCGTAAGCACTCATTTCGTTGCCACCAAGCGCTTTAATCAGTCTTGCAATTTCACGAGTGCCTCTCGCCATAAGCGCACCCTTGAGTGACGCATAGCCAAAGCCGTCAAGCATACCTGCCGCAATACCGATAACATTCTTTGCGGCAGCGCCTATTTCACTGCCGATAAGGTCGGTGCCGACATAAAATCTGATAAGCGAGCTTGAAAAGCTGTTTACTAGTTTTTCTTTTACCTCGTGATTTTTGCTGTCGATTACCATACAGTTAGGAATACCTTTTACATAGTCCTGCGGATGTCCCGGTCCTACCCAAACGGCAATAGGAGTTTTTTCCTCATCAACAAAATCGCCTACAACCTGACTCAATCTCTGACCTGTTGCAGCCTCAACACCTTTCATACACAGCACAATTATTTTGCCGTCGAGGTTGTTTTGCGCAATGCTCTGCATATATGAGCGCAAATGCTGGGAAGAAATTGAGATAACTATTACTTCTGCGTGATTTACTGCCTTTGCAAGGTCGGAGGTAACCTCTATTGATTCGGGAAAAGTAAGATAGTCATTTTTGTGTGTTGTGCTGAGTTGTATAAATTCTGGTGCGTCTGCAAGTCCGCAAGAAATTACATTGTTGCCGATTTTGTCAAGATACCATGCAATGCAACTGCCCCAACGGCCACATCCCAAAACAGAAATATTCATTTATAATCACCTGAAATTTATTAATATAAAAGCCCGCAAAAGGCACATAGGCACAAATGCAGGCAAAGTCTGCTAAATTATGTATGCTAAAAAACAAAATACCCCGCCTGACCGTATGATTTTTATAATAACCTGCCTACGAGAAAGCAGGTGGGTGCTCTCCTTTAAACATCAGGCTTCCTTCTTCCGCCAAAGCGGGAGGTCTGCACACCGATTAAAGAGCCGGGCTCCCGATTTAAGAGTTGTAGGGTTATTTTAAAATCATTCACGCATCAGGCAGGGAGTTTGTCAAATTACCATTACTTATTATATGAAAGCTAAAGGAGAATTACTCTTCTTCTTCATCTTCCTCGTCTTCGCTGTAATAGTTTTCTTCAAAGATAGCGGCAATTCTGTCGAGCTTTTCGTCATCTTCAATTTCAGCAAGCTCTTCTTCGCCGTCTTTTTCAAATACTTCCATAATGTAGTATTCGCCGGGATCGTTTACAGCGTCAGCCGGATTTTCGTAGTAAGGATAAAGAACATAGAACTTGCCTTCGTCAATCTCGATAATATCGAGAATCTCAAATTCCATTTCTTCGCCTTCGTCATTAATTAAAGTAATAAGATCTACATTGAATTCGTTATCCATAAAAAATATCCTTTCGTATGCACTTGTTAAATAATACAGCGCCAAAAACGCAAAATTGAAAAATTAAGGAAACATAAAAATAATTACCAAGCGCTGTATTAATTGGTTAAGTTTATTTTACAATTTTTTAAGCGATTAGTCAAGCATTATTCGCATTTAATTAAAATATATATTTTTTTTACAAAATATTCAATAAAAATGTTGACAAATTACAATAGATATGATATATTATAGACATATTAAACAACAATTTCCTTTTAATGTGCTTGATTACTCCATAAAATTACCTAAAAACCGGCGACTTCATAGTCGTCGGTTTTTACTTTATGTAAAAAGTGTTCAGTAAAATACGGGCTTTTTTAAATTTAATGGCAATAATTATGCTTGAAAAAATGATTTAAAAGATATATAATGCTAAATAATACTGTCTGTAAACGATTTTTGGCGTTTATAAGGCATTGATTTTTTATTTTACGGCAAAATTGCTGTATGAAGGGTGGAACTATGAGAGCTTTTGACAAATTACCTCCTCAGTTTCAAAATGACGAGGTAAAGCATTATTACGATATTATTGCTAAAAAGTCTGTTTCTCTTGCGCTTAAAAGGATTACCGATATTATTTTTTCACTTATTATCCTTATTATTCTTATAATACCCATTGCGGTTATTGCCGTAATTGTTAAAGCAACCTCAAAAGGCCCTGTTTTTTACAGGCAGGAGAGAGTTACTTCTTACGGCAGGGTGTTTAGAATATATAAATTCCGCACAATGGTGCAGAATGCCGATAAAATCGGTACGCTTGTTACCACGAGCGGAGATGCGAGAGTAACCAAGGTCGGCAGAGTATTGCGAAAATATCGTCTTGATGAACTTCCGCAGATTTTTAATGTACTTTCGGGTTCAATGACCTTTGTCGGTACTCGTCCTGAGGTGCAGAAGTATGTTGATATGTATAAAGACGAATACTATGCAACCTTGCTTATGCCGGCAGGAATAACCTCGCTTGCATCTATTATGTATAAAGACGAGGAAAAGCTTTTGCAAAATGTTGAAGATGCAGACAAGGTTTATGTGGAAACTATTTTGCCTGAAAAAATGAAGTACAATTTAATGTATCTTGAAAATTTCGGAGCTTTGTCTGACATAAAACTTATGCTAAAAACTGTTAAAGAGGTACTTAAGTAACAGGTGGTGTAAAATGGAGGAGCTAAAGAAAAAACTAAAAAGCTTTTCTTATTTCAGAAAAGCTTATATTTTTACTTTGTTTTTTTGTAATATATCATTTTTACAGATTCCGGCTTATATTTTGGTTGCGTTTTTGTTTTGCTGGGGTGTGTGGCTTACATATTATAAACAGAAAACGAACAACACTTTTTTTAAACTCAGATTCGGTTTGTGGGTGTGGGGATTTCTTGCGGTATCTCTTTTGACTATGCTGCTTAACTTTACATACACCATTATATACAGCGCATTTATGTTTTTGCATATTCTTATATGCTTTTTCATATTTTACGGTATGCATACCGAGCCTGACTTTGACTTTAAAAACGAGCTTTGCACAGTTGCACGAGGAATTGTGTATATTACCACCATTGCAAATTTCATTGGTATTTTCTGCCTTATGTTTAACATTAGATTTGAGTGGTATTGGATACAGTTTACAATATACGAAAACAGATTTACAGGTGTGTATGTAAATCCAAATCTGCTTGGATTTGTGTCCTGCGTTGCAATTTTCTGCTGTCATATTCTTTGCAAGCCTGATTTTCAGAATGCCGTTAATCAGAGAGGAATAAGCAAAATTTGGATTGTAGCCTGCGTTTGCACAAGCTTGTTTTCGCTTTTGCTTTGCGATTCAAACGCATCTATGGTGCTTATGCTTGCATATATGATAGTTTATATTGTGTATCAGTTCTTTGCTGGCAAAGACGGACTTTCTCCTGCAAAGGTAACTATGAGAATAGTTGCGCTGTTGCTTGTGGGCACATTTCTTGTAGGCTCATCATTAATGTTCAGAGAGATTTGCCAGCAGGGATTTTCGGTAGTTACGGCAAAGACCTATTCGTTCCTTGATGAAATTACGGGAAAAACCGAACAGCAGACCTCCTTGCAGGAGCAGACGGATAAAGAAAATGCAGAGAATAGCAAAAAAGCCGAATCCGCAAGCGAACCGCCTGTTACATTTGAGCACAAAAACTCAAATATCGACAGCGGCAGATTTAAGCTGTATAGAGAATCCATAGATTTATTTAAGATTTCTCCTGTCTTTGGCATAAGCAACGGAAACATTGTATTTTACAGCCAAGAGTACGCAAACGGCACTTTAAAATATACTTATCATAACAATGATTTGCACAACGGATTTTTAACGATTTTGGTATCAACAGGTGTGCTTGGATTTGTTGTTTTCGGTATATTCGGTTTTCGTTTTGCAAAGCACGCAGCTCAGCATTTGTTTTTGCAGAAAAAAACATTTAAAAACGATGCTTACCCTTGTATGTTTGCGTTCTTGAGTGCGTACCTTTTCTATGCTTTGTTTGAAAAGGCACTCCTTTATGATGTTTCGTTTATGGTAATGTGGTTCTGGCTTATTATGGGCTACACAAGCTGTTACATAGCAAAGTTTGAGCCAATGCTTGAAACACGCTATCTTTTTCATCAAAAAAGACTCCGCAGAAGTCTGCTTTGATACTTGTATATTTACAATTTTTAGGCTATAATAACCGTAGGTATATTTACCTGCGGTTTTTATTTTTCTGAAAAGGAATTGATATAAAATGAAATACGGATTTGTAAAGGTGGCGGCGGCTACTCCTGTTATCAGAGTGTCTGATTGCAAAAAGAATACAGACGCAATTGTCGCTCAGATTAAAGAGGCGAGCGTTGAGGGAGCGACGCTGGTTAATTTTCCGGAACTGTGCATAACAGGCTACACTTGCAGTGACTTGTTTTTACAGAGAACACTTTTGAAATCTGCCGAAAGCTCGGTTTACAGAATTATTGAGGAAACCAAGAATTTGAATATAATTTCCGTTGTGGGTGTTCCCGTAGCGTTCAGAGAGGCGCTTTATAATTGTGCGGCTGTCATTTTTAAGAGCAAATTGCTTGCACTTGTGCCAAAGGTAAATATCCCGAATTATTCGGAATTTTACGAAGCAAGACACTACACAAGCGGTAAAAATACAGATTTTGAAATTGAGTATGCCGGTCAGCAAACTGTTTTGAGTGACAAGGTTTTGTTTCAAAATAAAAATATGTCTGACTTTACCCTCGGTGTGGAAATTTGCGAGGATTTGTGGGTGGCGGAGTCGCCGTCAATATCACTAGCCAAGTCGGGTGCGGTTATCATTTGCAATCCGTCAACCTCGGACGATACAATCGGCAAAGCAGAGTACAGGCGCTCACTTGTTAAAATGCAGAGCGGTAAGTTGTGCTGTGCATATATTTATACGGATTCGGGCTTTGGCGAAAGTACAACAGACACAGTTTACTCCGCTCAGAATATAATATGTGAGAACGCATCTTTATTAAGCGAAAGCGAGCGCTTTACAACAGGCATTACTTATGCCGATGTTGATGTTCAAAAGCTGATGGGCGAGCGCAGGAGAATGAGTACATTTAATTCCGGCAGCGAAAATATCAGAAGAATTTACTTTGATATGCCGCTTACCGATACCAAACTTTCAAGAAAATTTGAGCAAACTCCTTTTGTGCCGTCTGCAAAGGATGACCTAAGCAGAAGATGTAAGGAGATTATTACAATGCAGGCAACGGGTCTTGCCACCCGACTTGCACATACAGGTATTAAAAATGTAGTTTTGGGACTTTCGGGCGGACTTGACAGCACACTTGCGCTTATTGTTTGCATTCACGCATTTGATATGCTCGGCATTGAAAGAAAGAATATCCACACTGTAACAATGCCTTGCTTTGGAACTACCAAGCGCACAAAGTCAAATGCCGAAAAACTTGCCGAGGCTTACAATGTTTCTTTTGAAGAAATAAACATCACTGCGGCAGTAAGACAGCATTTTATTGACATTAAGCATGATGAAAGCGTAACCGATATTACCTACGAAAATTCGCAGGCGAGAGAGCGCACTAAAATTCTTATGAATCTTTCAAATAAATACGGCGGTCTTGTCATCGGTACAGGCGATTTGTCGGAGCTTGCGCTCGGCTGGGCTACCTATAACGGCGACCATATGAGTATGTATGCGGTTAATGTGTCTATTCCAAAAACACTTGTGCGCTATCTTACAGCGTATGAGGCAGAAATAAGCGACGGCGAGCTAAAAACCGTTTTGCTTGATGTGCTCGATACTCCGGTAAGTCCGGAGCTTTTGCCACCCGACAAAAACGGCGAGATTGCTCAGAAAACAGAAGATGTTGTAGGCCCGTATGAACTGCACGACTTTTTCCTTTATTACTTTGTTCGTTTTGGCTTTACACCGTCAAAAATCTACTACCTTGCAAAGCGCACATTTGCAGGGAAATATGATAACGATACCATAAAAAAATGGCTTGTAACATTCTTAAAGAGATTTTTCTCTCAGCAATTCAAGCGCAGCTGCTTGCCGGATGGGCCAAAGGTTGGTTCGGTTACACTCTCTCCTCGTTCGGACTGGAGAATGCCGAGTGACGCAAGCGTGAGAATGTGGCTTGATGAGCTTGAAAATCAGTAAATCTGACTTCAAGGGGGCTTTTTGTGAAATATTTTATAAAAAGAGATGTTTGCGCAGATTTTGGCGCTTTTGAAATATATGACGAAACAGGCATAGAAAAATATCTTGCGGAATTTTCAAAAAGCAAAAGGAGCAGAAAAATAATAATTCATAGTGCAAACGAAATTTATGTGAAGATAAGATGTTTGCAGATGTCAAATATTATTGCCTGCAACATAAAAGCAGGCGGCAAAAGAATGAGAATTCTTATGGGCGCAAACCACGACGAGCTTGTCTGTATGTGTTCGGGAGTGAATTGGAAAATCGGCGGCAATGTTGCGCAAAAATGCTTTTCAATTCAAGATGTGGACAATACGGTGATTGCGGTGCAGAAAAGGACTTTTTCAAGCACAGAAAGCTACGAGCTTGATGTTTATTCGCAGAGCAACGAGCTGTTATCCATATCGGCGGCGGTTTGTATAAATATGCTCAATACAGTTGACAATCCCGTCAGACTGGCGGTATAATTATAGAGAACCTGACTGTCAGGTTTGTTAATTCCCGAATTTTGTCGGGCAAAAGTATAAATTCACAGGGGAGGATTTATTATGGACAGATTACTTCAGCTTTTAAGTACAAACTCAGGCTTTACCACAGCCGAGATAGCGACAATGCTCGGTGAGCCGGAAGATTACATCAAGGCTCAGATAAAGGAATATGAAACTCAGGGCATTATCAAAGGCTACCAGGCAGTTGTAAACTGGGAGAATACCAAAGAAAACTATGTTGAGGCACTTATTGAGCTAAAGGTTACTCCTAAAAAGGATGCAGGCTTTGACGAAATGGCGAAGATGTGTATGGCGTTTGACGAGGTAGATTCTGTTTACCTTATGGCGGGTACATATGATTTTGCACTGATTGTTAAGGGCGAATCTATGCAGGATATCGCTATGTTTGTATCTAAAAAACTCTCCACAATCGACGGAGTGCTTTCAACAGGCACACATTTCATTATGCGTCGCTACAAAGACAGCGGAATGAATCTCATCGATTTTGAAGGGTCGGATGAGAGGAGTTTAATTCTGTGATTGACTATTCAAAATTTTTAAATAATTCTATACAAGAAATAAAGCCATCGGGTATTCGTAAGTTTTTTGACATTGCAAGCGAGATGGATGATGTTATTTCGCTCAGCATCGGCGAGCCTGATTTTCAGACGCCATGGCATATTCGTGAAGAGGGCATAAACTCCCTTAAAAACGGCAAGACTTGGTATTCACCGAATCGTGGCTTTGCTCAGCTCAGAGATGAAATTTCAAACTACTATAAAAGACGCTTTAACATTGAGTATGTAGGCAAAACTCAGGTGCTTGTTACAGTTGGCGGCAGTGAGGCTATTGACCTTGCTTTCAGATGTCTTGTTTCAGAGGGTGACGAGGTAATTATTCCCGAGCCGTCTTTTGTTTGTTACGAACCGCTTACCCATATGGCAGGCGGTAAGGCAGTTATAATTAATACAAAGGCAGAGGATCAGTTCAGACTTAAAGCTGATGACCTCGAAAAGGCAATTACCGATAAAACAAAGCTCGTTGTTTTGCCGTTTCCTAATAACCCAACAGGCGCTATTATGGAGAAAGCTGACCTTGAGGCTATTGCAGAGGTAATTAAAAAGCACGATTTGTTTGTGCTTTCGGATGAAATTTACTGCGAGCTTACATACGGCGGAAAGAACCACATTTCTATTGCAGCTATTGACGGAATGTATGAGCGTACTATTGTTATAAACGGTTTTTCAAAGTCATATGCAATGACAGGCTGGCGACTTGGTTATGCACTCGGCCCTGTACCGATTATTGCTCAGATGACAAAATTGCATCAGTACGGCATTATGTCTGCACCTACTACCGCACAATATGCCGCTATTGAGGCATTGCGCAACGGTGATGCCGATGTGCAAAATATGCGCAATGAATACGATATGCGCCGCCGACTTGTTGTTGATTCATTTAATGCAATGGGGCTTACTTGCTTTGAGCCATACGGTGCTTTTTATGTGTTCCCTTGTATTAAGAGTACTGGTATGACCTCAGAGAATTTCTGTACTAAGCTCATTATGGACAAGCATGTAGCCGTTGTTCCGGGTACAGCTTTTGGTGATTGCGGCGAGGGCTTTGTAAGAGTTTCCTATTCTTACTCATTAAATCATCTTAAAACGGCCTTACAGCGCATTAAGGAATTTTTAGAGGAGCAGAAAAATGGAAATTAAGGTTCTTGCACCTGCAAAAATCAATCTCACACTTGATGTTACAGGTAAGCGACCTGACGGCTACCACGATATTATGACGATAATGCAGAGTGTTGATTTGTACGACACCATAACCATTACCGACAATGACAGCGGGCAGATTACAATTTCGTGTAATTATGACGGTGTTCCTTGTGATGAAAAAAATATCTGCTACAAAGCGGCAGAAAAATTTTTTATTGCTACTCGCAACGAGGGACAGGGCGTACATATTGATATTGACAAGGTTATTCCCACACAAGCAGGTCTTGCAGGCGGCAGTACAGACGGTGCGGCTGTTCTTATGGGACTTAACAGAATGTTTGACGCATTTTTAAGTCCGGCGGAATTGCACGAGATTGCAGAGAAAATCGGGGCAGATGTTCCGTTTTGCCTTGAGGGCGGCACAAAGTACGCAACGGGAATAGGTACTAAGCTGCAAAAAATGCCTAACTTTTCTGCATCACATATTGTTATTTGTAAGCCTGACAATGTGAGTGTTTCAACCGCCGAGGCATACAAAAAGGTGGATGCGTTAAATCCGCACCCACCGTATACAGATGAAATGATAAAGTCACTTTTCAGCCGAGATATGTTTAGAATTACAACAACACTGTTCAATGATTTTGAACTTGCGTTAAAGCTTGAAGAAGTGAATGAAATTAAAAGAATTATGTATAAGCGCAAGGCACTCGGAGCAAGTATGACGGGTTCAGGCTCGGCGGTATTTGCTGTTTATAATTCCGAGCGCAAAGCAAAAAAATGCGTTGATTCTTTGAAAGAAAAATATGATAAAGTTTTCCTTTGTCATCCTACAAAGGAAGGTTGTAAAATAGTCTGATTTTTATCAGGCTATTTTATTTTGCTTTTAAACGAGCAACAGAGAAAAAATAAAATTTTCCGCACAAGAAACAAAAAATTCAGGTCAATCCTTTTTAAAGGTTGACCTGAATTTATTAAACTGAACTTTGTGCTCTAAACACCATTTCATTTTGTTTTACCACTCCGTTTATCTTCTTCCTCAGCCTGTATAAACATAAGCAGAAATCCTGCAAAAAGCAATATGCAGCTGCACCATATTGTGTATTGCTGCGAAAAGTCTATAATTATATTTTCTATAACCGCACCGAGTGCAAAAAAGAAAATTACACCATAGTATATCAGCGATTTTCTAAGACATTCCTTGTCTTTGTTAAACACATAGTTAAATAAATTTTGTGTTCCCGAACGCAGATTTCCAATGCACATTGTTGTGGCAGAGGCATTTCCTTTTACTTTTCTAAAGCTCTCTACCTGTATTCCGCAGGCAAAAGACACAAGCGAGTTTGCTATCAGATTGTATCGTTGAGATATAAACCCAACCGAAAGCAAAATTATACATTCAAGCAGTACGGTGTATTGCCGCCAATGCAAAATGTTGTCTATATTGCAAAAGCGGTGCACAAGCTCGGCAAGAATTATACCTAATGCAAATGCGATTATCGGGAAGAGATATTGCAGCATTTTTGCATAGTTCCCCTCGGATAAATTTATGGCAAATAATATAATGTTGCCCGTTTGTGCGTTTGCAAATACCTCGCCACGAAAGGTGTAGGTATAGGCGTCCATAAATCCGCCCGATACAGCAAGCAATATTGCGAGTCGGCGTGATTCGGATATTTGTCCTTTTAAATTTTTCATAAATTATTCCCCTAAAATTTTTTCCATAATGTATTATAGTCCTTTTTGCAAAAAATGCAAGTGTGTAGTTGATTAATTCACAAATCATATTTGTTGTCGATACTAAATGCAGCTTGGATATAGTTTAAAGCTATATCCAACAACGATTTTTAAGTATTGGCGCACTTTTATTTTAGGCGGTATAATATTTACAGATTTTTTGAAAGGACTTGTAAATATGAAAACTTCAATAATTGGGTATCCGAGAATAGGCAAACTTCGTGAGCTTAAATTTGCAAGCGAAAAATATTTTAGAAATGAAATTGAACAGGCAGAGCTTTTTGATGTGGCAAAAAAGCTGAGATTAGAAAATCTTGCAGAGCAAAAGAACAGCGGACTTGACTTTATTCCGTCAAATGATTTTTCTTTTTATGACGGTATGCTTGACACTGCTTTTCTTTTAAATGCTGTTCCAAAAAGATATAAGAAGCTTGGTTTATCTTTGCTTGATGAGTATTTTGCGGCGGCAAGAGGCTATCAGGGAGAAAAAGGCGATGTAAAGGCGCTTGCAATGAAAAAATGGTTCAATACAAATTATCATTATATGGTGCCTGAAATTGATGACGATACAGTTTTAAAACTTTCATCAAACAAGCCTTTCGAGCTTTTTGCCGAGGCGCTTGAAAACGGGATAAAAACAACTCCTGTTATTATCGGCCCGTACACTTTCCTCAAGATTGCAAGATATACAGGCAAAAAATCAAAGGAAAACTTTTTCGGCGGCATTACAGACTCATACATTCAGATTATCGGCAAGTTAGTGAACCTCGGTGCTGAGTGGATTCAGCTTGACGAGCCTTGCCTTGTTAAGGATATGAGCAAAGCTGATATTGAATTTTTCAATTCACTTTATACCAAAATTCTTGAAAATAAGAACGGCATAAAAATTCGCCTGCAAACATATTTTGGCGATGTAAGAGATTGCTACAATGAAATTTGCGCCCTTGACTTTGACGGAATCGGTCTTGACTTTATTGAGGGCAAAAAAACACTTGAGCTTATTGATAAAAACGGTTTTCCAAGTGACAAGGTACTATTTGCAGGCGTTGTAAACGGTAAAAATATTTGGAAAAATAATTATGCAAAAACTATTGCTTTGTTGAAAAATTTGCAGGAAAAATCAATTAATACGGTAATCAACACTTCCTGTTCACTTCTCCATGTTCCGTATACAGTTAAAAACGAAGTGAAACTTTCCGATACATACAAAAAGTATTTTTCATATGCAAGCGAAAAATTGGTTGAATTAAGTGAAATCAAGAAAATTGCCGAAACCGATAATTTTATCACCTTATCTGAATATACAGCGAATGTCGCATTATTTGCGCAGGCAAGAAGCGGCTGTAATACAGATGTAAAGGAAAAAATAAGCGCATTATCCGAAAAAGATTTTACAAGATCGCCTGAATTTGCAGAGCGTGAAAAAATACAGAAAAAAGAGTTTGGCTTGCCGCTTTTGCCAACAACTACCATTGGTTCTTTTCCGCAGACTTCAGATGTTCGCCAAACAAGATCTTCATACAAAAAGGGTAATATTTCTGAGGTTGAATACGAAAAGTTTATGAAGGAAAAAATTTCTGAATGTATTGCTCTTCAGGAAAGCATCGGTCTTGATGTGCTCGTTCATGGTGAATTTGAAAGAAACGATATGGTTGAATATTTTGGAGAATGTCTTGACGGCTATATCTTTACCGAGAAAGCGTGGGTGCAGTCATATGGTACCAGGTGCGTTAAGCCGCCGATTGTATGGGGCGATATTTCAAGAGCAAAGCCGATGACTGTAAAATGGTCAACCTATGCTCAAAGCCTCACCGATAAGCCTGTTAAAGGTATGCTTACAGGCCCTGTCACCATATTAAATTGGTCTTTCCCAAGAGAGGATATTTCTTTAAAAGAAAGTGCATATCAGATAGCACTTGCTATTCGTGAGGAAGTGTTAGACCTTGAGGCAAGCGGAATTAAAATCATTCAGATTGACGAGGCGGCATTAAGAGAAAAACTGCCGTTGCGCAGATGTGATTGGAACGATGAGTACCTCGACTGGGCTATAAGGGCATTTCGTCTTGTGCATAGCGGTGTAAAGGCTGAAACCCAAATTCACACTCATATGTGTTACAGCGAGTTTGCGGATATTATTGAGAATATTGATAATATGGACGCCGATGTTATTACATTTGAGGCAAGCCGTTCAGACCTTACAATTCTTGATGTGCTTAAGGCTAAGAATTTCCGCACCGAGGTTGGCCCTGGTGTTTATGATATTCACTCTCCGAGAATACCTACGGTTGATGAGATTAAATCGGCAATAAACAAAATGCTCTCAAAGGTTGCGCAAAGCAAATTGTGGATTAATCCCGACTGCGGACTGAAAACACGAGGCAACGATGAAACTGTAAAGAGTTTGAAAAATCTTGTTGAGGCTACACTCGAAATCAGAAAAGAGAATAATTTATAATTCTGTTTGAATATTTTTTAGTAACCTGTCCATACTCTAAAAAAAGAGAGGACAGGTTATTTTTTATGAAACTACTTATAAAATCACTTTGCATAGCTTTTGTACTTACTGTTATTTACTCTGTAATTCCTTTTCAAGCGGAATGCGAGCAGATTTCAACCGAGGTGTTCAGACTGCACATTCTTGCAAATTCAGACAGTGAAGAGGATCAGGCGTTAAAGCTAAAGGTGCGTGACGCCCTGCTTGAGTACACAGATAAGCTTTTCAACGATGCAAAGGACAGAAACGATGCCGAGAACATAGCAAAGGAAAATATAGAAACCTTGCAGAGTGTTGCTCAAAATACGGTGTATAAAAACGGCTGTAATTACACCGTTAATGCCGAGGTTGTAAAGATGTATTTTAATACCCGATACTATGAAAACTACACAATGCCTGCCGGTATGTATGATGCACTGAGAATAACTATCGGCAGTGGCAAAGGGCATAATTGGTGGTGCGTAATGTATCCGTCAATATGTATTTCAAGTGCGATAAACAATGACGAAAAGGTAGAAAAAACATTTTCGGAAAATCAGCAGGAAATAGTAAGGGGGAACGAATACGAATATAAATTTAAGGTGGTAGAAATATTTGAAAAAATAGTTTCGTTTTTTGAGTAATGTCCTTTAAATGACACACTTGTTATGGTATCATAGTAATATAATATATAAATTTACTTTGAAAAGAGGGATATATTTGCTTAGATTTGTACTTGGAAAAAGTGGTACGGGCAAGACCGAGTACCTTTATAATAAGCTCACCGAGCTTGCGCAGACGGGCGAAAACCGCATAATTATGCTGATACCGGATCAAAGCTCATTTGAAACCGAAAAAGTATTTCTTGACAGACTCGGCGCAAAAAAATGTCAGAATGTAAAAGTATTCGGTTTTTCACGATTTTGTCATTATGTTTTTGATACAGTTAATTTTGAGCAGAAAAATGTTATTGATGACAGCACAAGAGCCGTAATTATGAGCCTTGCACTTGAGCAGCTTGATACAAGCCTTGAAATGTTTGCAAACAGCAGCGGCAAAAAAAGTGTGATAGATTCAATGCTTTCTGCACTTAAAGAATGTAAGAAAGCGAAAATTTCTACCGAGGCGCTTAGAAATGTGTCGGCTTTGATAGACGATAAAACACTTAAAACAAAGCTGAGAGAAACCGCACTTATTATCGACACCTTTGACGCTATTGTTGAGCAAAGTTACATAGATCCGCTCGACAACCTTACAAGGGTGGCGGAAATTCTTAAAGAGAAAAATATGTTTAACGGCTATACGCTTGCCGTTGATTCTTTCAGCGGTTTTTCCGTTCAACAGCTTGAGGTGCTTAAACTGTTGTTTGCTCAGTGCGAAAGCACCTATGTTGCGCTCACATTAAATCCATATGAGGATGAGGAGCAGAGCCTTTTCAGCACAACTAACGATACATATAAAAGGCTTAAGGCAATAGCAAAATCAGAGAATGTTGAGATTAAAGCGCCTGTAAAACTTGAGGAAAATTTCAGAAACGAAAGCGAAGAACTTAAAATTCTCGAAAAGAATTTTTATCAGAACAAAAGCAATGAATATGAGTTAAAAAACGATTCAATCACCGCTTTTTCGGCAGATACCGTTTACGGCGAATGTGAATTTGTGGCAAGGCAAATTAAAAGGCTTGTTGTAGAGCAGGGGTATCTGTATTCCGACATAGCCGTTATTTGCAGAGATATTGCGCCATATACGGGAGTTTTGAACACAATTTTTGATAAATACGAAATACCGTATTTTATGGATATGAGCTATGATATTTACATAAAGCCGATTATAAGGTATGTGTGTTCGATTTTTAATGCGATTTTAAACGGTTGGCAAAAGGAAGATTTGCTTGCAATTTTAAAAACAGGGCTTACAAATAATTCTGATGAAGAAATTTCAGCCTTTGAAAATTATGTTTATGTTTGGAATATAAACGGTGCAGCTTTTAAAAAGCCTTTTGCAAATAATCCTGACGGCTTTTCGGAAACTATGAGTGACTCACAAACGGAGCAACTCGAAATGGCAGAGAATGTGAGAAAAGGATTAGTTGAACCGCTTGAAAAATTCAGAGAAGATATAAAGGACAAAACGGGCAGAGAGATTACCGAACTGTTGTATAATCTGCTTGAAAGACTTGAGGTTACCAAAGCCATATCCGCTATGTATGACAAGCTGAAAGCTGACGGCGAGCTTGCGCAGGCAAAGGAAGAAATCAGACTATGGAATTTGCTTATGAATACCTTTGACCAAATGGTTGCCGTTGCAGGTGATTTAAAGGTATCGCCGAAAAGATATTTTGAATTGCTCTCGCTCAGACTTTCGGTACTGAAAATTGCGGATATTCCACGCACAGTAGACAGCGTGTCTGTCGGTACGGCAACAAGAGTAAGACTAAACAAAGAAAAGGCAGTTTTCCTTATTGGCTGTATAGACGGAGTTTTTCCTGCTGTTCCGTCCACCGCAGGTCTTTTTTCTGCATACGAATTAAAAACTTTGATTGCAAATAATTTGCCGTTTGGTGATGAGCCGGCGGAGCTTGCGGATTTTGAAAATTATATGGCTTATAAATCCGCCACTTCACCATCGCAAAAGCTGTTTGTTTCTTTTTACAAATCGGACTTAACAGGCGGTACATATATGCAGTCATCAATTATAAACGAGGTTGTAAGTGTTTTTCCGAACATTGCTTTGCATAGGGAGGAGGAGTATTGCTCGGTAAAGGACAGCACATGGGCAATTTTGCCTGCGTTTGAGGAGTGCGCACGAAACTTTAACAGCGACAGCGAGGAAAACAGAGCGCTGAAAAATTATTTTGCGAATAACGAAATATTTAAAGATAAGTACAAGGCACTGCAAAATGCAAGCACTGCAAAACCGTTTGTGTTTGACGATAAAAGCAATGTAAATCTTTTGTTTGGCAGTGACCTTAAAATTTCAGCATCGCAGGTTGAAAAGTTTAGTTTGTGCCGATTTTCTTATTTCTGTAACTACGGCTTGCGTGTGCGTGAGCGCAGAAAAGCAGAGATAAACCCACTTGAATACGGAACTTTTATTCACTATATTATGGAGATTTTCTTTAGCAAATATTCTAAAAACGAATTTTCAAATATGAGCGAAGATGAAATCTATGATATTTGCGATGATATTCTTGACGATTATGTGGACAAGCATTTTGGCGGTACAGAAAAAAATACCCCACGATTTATGTATAGATTTAATAAGATAAGGGAAAATGTGCATTTCCTTGTTTTACATATCATTAAGGAGCTAAAACACAGCGGATTTGAACCGATTGACTGCGAGCTTAAAATAGACGGTGATATTCCCGGTTATGAGGTTGCTTTGCCGACAGGTCAAAAAATAATGCTCAGAGGCAGTGTGGATAGGGTAGATATTCTCAAAAAGGGCGAGGAAAACTATATCAGAATAATTGACTACAAGACAGGTCCAAAGGAGTTTAAGCTGTCCGACATTTTATACGGACTGAATTTGCAAATGCTTATTTACCTTTACGCAATTACACTTGGCGGTGAGGAGCGCTACGGAAAGGTTACGCCGGCAGGAATACTCTATATGCCGGCTACCGTAAAGCCGATTTCAGTTGACGGCGCTATTATTGATGCGCAAATTAACGAGCAGGTTTCAAAGGGACTGAAAATGAACGGTATGCTTTTAAATTCGCTTGATGTTATTGATAATTCCGATAAGGAATATATTTCTTTCAATACAAAAAAAGGAACTCTTACAACAGGCGGAAATCTTGCGAGCCTTGAAGAATTAGGTATGATTTTTAAAAAGCTCGATATGACTGTTGCCGAGATGGGAGATAAGCTTTTTTCGGGCAATGTTGAGGCGTCACCGCTTAAGGGCGGCAAGGATTCGTGCGAGTATTGCCCGTATGACAGCGTTTGCGCCTACCATATGAGCGCTTGCCGAAACAGCTTTTCGGTAGATAATGACGAGGTGTGCAAAATACTTGAGAACGAACAGAACAAGGGAGGCGAGGATTGATGGCTAAATTTACCGATGCGCAAACAGACGCAATCGTAGCGCAGGGCGGCAGTGTGCTTGTATCGGCGGCGGCAGGTTCTGGTAAGACCACCGTTCTTATTGAGAGAATAATAAGAATGATAACACGCAAAGAAAACCCGATTGATGTAGACCGACTGCTTATTGTAACCTTTACGAGGGCGGCGGCAAGCGAAATGAAGGAGCGACTTGCAAAAGCCATTAACGCTCTTCTTGAAAAAGACCCGTACAATTCATTGCTTTTGCGTCAGCGACAGCTTATGTATAACACAAGCATTTGCACTATAGACAGCTTTTGCGGTTCGACTGTAAGGGAGTATTTCCATGTGCTCGGCGTGCAAAAAGATTTTCGCCTTGCAGATGAAAACGAAATAAAGGTAATCGGAAACGATGCGCTCGAAACTGTGCTTGAGGACTTTTACAGGGGAAATACACCTGAATTTAACGCACTTGCAGACGCTTTTGCAAATAAAAACGGCGATGATAATTTGAGAAACGCAGTGCTGAAAATAGCAGGCTTTCTTGCAACTCAGCCGTTTGGCGAAAAATGGCTTGAAGATATGCTGTCAAATTATTGCCCCGATATTCCGATAGAAAAATCTTTGTTTGGCAAAATTCTTATAAAATACGCAAGGTCAACGGCTGACCACTCGCTTTTGCTTACGCTTAACTCAATAAAATTGCTTGATGAGGACGAAAAACTGAGAGATGCAAATCTGCCGCTCTTGCTTGACGATAAGGCATATTTTGAAAAGCTTGCCGAAAAATTTGAGGAAGGCTCATGGGACGAAATCAAAAGATTTGCCGAAACCTTTGTTAAGGGCAGAATGAAAACACCAAAGGGCTACAAAGATGACCCGATTAAAAATGCCGTTGCAAATTCTCGTGACGATGTTAAAAAATCGGTGGACAGCATTTGCAATATCTTTATGTGGGACAGCACTGTAATCAGAGCCGAAATTGACTATCTTCGCATAATAGTATCCGAGCTTTTTGAGGTTGTAAGGGCATATCTTAAAAAGTTTTCGGATATGAAATACGCAAAAAATATGCTGTCTTTTTCAGATGTTGAGCTTTTGACTGTAAAACTGCTTGCCGAGCCTTGTGGTGACGGATACACAAAAACAGAGCAGGCAAAAGAGATTTCAAAACGCTTTGACCAAATTATGGTTGACGAGTTTCAAGATGTAAACGATGTTCAAAATCTTATTTTTAAATGCGTAAGCACTGACGAAAACAATATGTTTGTTGTTGGCGATGTTAAGCAGAGCATTTACGGATTCAGACAGGCAAAGCCTGAGATTTTTATTGATAGGAAAAACGAATACAATAGGTATGACAGAGAAAACGAAATTTATCCTGCAACTATAATTCTTGATATGAATTTTAGAAGTCGCAGGGAGGTTTGCTCGGCTGTTAATTTCATTTTTAAAAATCTTATGACAGAAACCTCGGCAAAAATGGATTACGGCGCAGATGAATACCTGAATGTGGGCGCTGTATATCCGCCGAGTGACAAATGTAAATTTGAGGTAGATTATATTCAGAACGAGAGTACAGATGACAGCGTGGTAAATGAGGCTGTATTTGTAGCAAATAAAATTCTCAAAATGAAGTCGGAGGGCTTTACGGTCGGCAGAGATAACAAACCGCTTGAGTACGGCGATTGTGCAATTCTTTTAAGAAGCACAAAAAATACCGCAACCACCTTTGTAAATGTTTTAAACAGTCTTGGTGTGCCTGCAACCTCAGAGATAAAGGAGAGCTTTTTTGACGCCAATGAAATTAAGGTAATGCTCAACTTTTTGCGCTGTATAGACAATCCGTCACTTGATATTCCGTTGCTTTCAGTAATGTGCAGTCCTGTTTACAGCTTTACGGTAGACGAGCTTGCAAAGATTAAGAACGGCAACAGATACACTAATTTGTATTCGGCAGTAGTGGAATTTGCAAAAAAAGACAGCAGAACAGCCGAGTTTTTAAAGGAGCTTAGCTCGCTCAAAACTTATGCCTGCACCTGTTCGGTTGATGAACTCCTGAGCCGTATTTATGAGCTTACTTCGTTTTCGGCTATAATCTCCGCTATCAGCGGCGCAAAGGGCATAAAAAATCTTAATCTGTTGAGAGAATATGCCCGCAGCTTTGAATCAAGCGGATACAGAGGTTTGTCTGCATTTATTTCATATATGGACAAGCTGATTGAAAACGGTGCTGACCTTGAGTCGTCTTCGGGCGATAACGGCGAAACCGACAATACCGTCAAGGTAATAAGTATTCATAAGTCAAAGGGACTTGAGTATCCTGTTTGCTTTATTGCTTGCTCGGCAAAGAAATTTAATAAAACAGACCTTAGCGCAGATGTGCTTATAGACAGCAAGGCAGGACTTGGCATAAGGAGAGTTGAGGGCTTTTGCCGATACAATACCTTGCCACGAATGGCGGTAGGTGTTGAAATATCTGAAAATGAAATTGCCGAAGAAATGCGTGTGCTTTATGTAGCGCTCACTCGTGCAAAGGAAAAGTTGATTGTTATATCGTCACAAAAAAATACAACCGATTATCTTGCAAAGCTACATTCAAAGTTGGCAGGCGGAGTGATAGACCCGTATTCCGTTATGAAAGCAAAATCTATAAGCGATTGGATAAGTATGTGCGCCTTGGTGCACCCGTTGCATAATGAATTAAGAATGAAGTTACAGCTTGGAGAAACCGATTTTACAAATTCGGCAACAGACGAATTGCCATGGGATATTAATTTTATTAAATCGGCTGATTTTGTTAACGATACAGAGGAAGCAGTTGCCGATACAGAAAATAATTCCGATAATGAAATTTACGATTCAACTGTAATTGATTTGCTTAAGGAAAGAACAGATTTTCCATATAGAAATAAATCTGTGTTAAAAATTCCGCAAAAGGTCAGTGCCTCGGATGTTGCGCATAATGAGGGCGACACCTTTGATAAAATCTTCTTAAAGCCTGCCTTTTTGTCAAATGGCAATTCCTCGGCGGTTGAAAGAGGTACGGCTCACCATAAGTTTTTGCAATTCTGCGATTTTAAAAAGGCAAAAAATGACTTGCAGGCTGAGATTGACAGACTTTTAGCCGAAAAGTTTTTGACAGCCGAACAGGTTGCCTCAATTAATAAGAGCGAAATACAAAAATTCCTTGACGGCAGTCTTGCAAAGAGAGTAATGGACTCGCCGCTTGTTAATAGGGAGCAGCGCTTTACCGTAAATATCAAAGCAGGTATGATTGACAGTATGCTTGAGGGCGAGAGTGCCGAAACAAGAGTGGTAATGCAGGGTGCTATTGACCTTGTTTTTAAAGAGGGCAATGAGCTTGTAGTTGTTGATTACAAAACGGATCGTGTGCGTGAAATCGGCAAGCTAAAGGAATTGTATTCAAAACAGCTCAGCCTTTATAAGCAGGCGGTTGAAGAATTTACCGATTATAAGGTTAAGGAATGTATAATATATTCCATTCATCTTAATGACTGCGTTGTTGTGGACTGCTGATTAGACAATTTTTGAAAATTGTGGTATTATTAATCGGGGTGATATTTTGAAATTAACTATACTCGGTACAGGTTGTGCAAGCGTAACCGATTGCTATAATACTTGCTTTGTGATTACAGATAATAATCAAAATTTTATGGTTGACGGCGGTGGCGGCAACACTATTTTTAAACAGCTTAAATCGGCGAATATTGATTGGAAAAGTGTGCGGCATATCTTTATTACTCATAAGCATATGGATCACCTGTTTGGCATTATGTGGTTTGTAAGAATGATTTGCCAGCATATCAACCGCAATACATACGAGGGCGAGGCATATATTTACGGTCATGATGAAGTAATAAAAATCATAAGAGATATTGCAAACCTGCTTTTGCTCAAGCGTGAGCTTGACCTTATCGGCAGCAAACTGCACCTTGTTACGGTTGAAAACGGACAGGAGCTTGAAATAATAGGGCATAGGGTGCAGTTCTTTGATGTTGAGTCGGTAAAGACAAAGCAATTTGGATTTACCATGCAGTATGGTAATGGCAAAAAACTCACCTGCTGTGGTGACGAGCCTTTTCATGAATGTGAAAGGGAATATGTGTACGGCAGTGATTGGCTTTTGCACGAGGCTTTTTGTCTGTATTCTCAGGCGGATATTTTTAAGCCGTATGAGAAAAACCATTCCACCGTTGCAGACGCCTGCAAACTTGCGGAAGAATTGAAAATTAAAAACCTTGTTTTGTATCATACGGAGGATAAAAATTTGAGCAACCGAAAATCACTGTATTATGATGAGGGCAAAAAATATTTCAGCGGAAACCTGTATATTCCAAATGACCTTGAGGTGTTTGAGGTTTAATAAAGGGTTGATCACAAAATATATTCTACAACTTTTATTTCAATGAAAGGAGGAATGTAAAGTGAAAAATAAACATATTACAGAAATATTGGCTCCGATAATGACGAGTGTGTTAATTTTTGGAACTATGATTATTGTATGTGGTTGTTTTTTAAATTCTGATTTTGCATTTGCAGAATATACATATTGCTTATTTATGTCAATTTTTTATTTTCCACTTTTTTTATTGACTATTTTTGGTTTTGAAATAAGTGCATTAAGTGTTTTAATAACCATTCTGATTTTAGCAATGTTTTTTGTTTGTCTATATTTAGCTTGGAGTGCGTACATGAAACCCAGTAAGATGAAATATGGAATATTAATTCTATTGCTTGTAATTGACATTGTCGGCTCTTTTGGTGTTTTTATGTTTAGCTTTATTATAGGTTTAATCAATGTCTGTTTTAAGATAGCCTTAATACTATGCTATGCAAAAAATATAAAATTGTATGACGAAGATATGTACGATTATGCCAATTAACAAACTCTGACAGCTAAACGGTTATTGAAATATTGATGAGATTTTGTGGTCAATCCTAAACATCAAGCCGCTTGGCTATCAAGAATTTGTTATAGTTAAAGCATTTGTGGACATTGCTCACACCCACAACCTTTTACTTTTGGACTGAAAGTTTAGCTTTTGCTTTACTTTGTTGCCAGACCGAAAGTGTGCTAAAACATTATTTATAATGTTACCTCAACATTTAGAATAAAACAAAAAATAACGGCTGTTGCAAATTACTGCAACAGCCGATTTTGCTATCAGTTAGCTTTTTGTGGGAGTTTAACTCTTGACATAATTTTACCGCAGGCAAGAATAAGCAGAATTTCGGGAATACACTTAACAGCCTGACTTATAAGTCTTGCCGAAAGGTAGATAAAATATGACTTGCCCGAAGAAGTACCGTAAAGGAAGAACAGCCAATATGCCGAAAGGAAAATTTCAACCGCAATGCAGTTGATAACCCATGCAATGACTACCTTTGGAATGGTTACTTCATTCTTATAAAGAAATAAACCGTAAATAAGACCTGTTAAAATACCGTTGATTGTAAAGCCGGGAAAGTATGCTCCTCCTGTTGGATTCATAATGAAAGATAAAACATCTCCAAGCATACCTACAAGCATAGCAGGCACAGGGCCAAACATAGAGCCTGTAATTGCTATCGGCAAAAATGCACCGCTTAGCTTTACATTGTTGCCAAAGAAAGGCAAGGTGCTGTTGCCAATGAATCCGAGGATGATTCTCAGCGCAAGCAGCATTGCAATCATGGCAAGTGACTTAACTGACTTTAATTCTGAAAAAGAATTAAGGAATTTTTTAGAAACTGACATATATTTTCCTCCTAAAGATTTTTCGGTGTTGCTTTAGGAGAAAAAGAAAAGCGGACAGAAACTCTGCCCGCTATTAGTCCCAAAGTAACAGCGGGATGCGAAATCTGTACCGCAGGGTAACCTTTCGTTTTTGTGGCAACTCCCCGTCCACAAAACACTTTACGCACAAATTTCTACTCTGTTAAGCAAAAATGCTTACGAATTATATTATATCACTATGTCGAAAAAAGTCAAGCCTTTTCGGCCTTAGTGCTGCTCTTTTTTGTAAAAGCAGTGTTCATACGAACAATCATATTTGAAAGCGGCTTGTAAATTACCATTGCTATAATAGCGTCAATTATGCCCTTAAATAATGTGAAAGGTACATTGAAGATAATTAAAGACTTTAGCAATGTGTCTGATGACGGCAAGAGTAATTTATACATATTTACAATTACATTCATATCTCCGCCTGCCCATAGCTCTGCATAAACAGGGTAAACTACAAAGTAGTTTGTTACAACACTGAGTATTGCCATTGTCGCCGCACCTGCTACGCAGCCGATTAAAGCGCCTTTTTTAGTTTTGTTGTACTTATAAATCATACCTGCCACAAACACAAAAATTGCGCCGAGAATAAAGTTTGAAAATTCACCTACAAACATTGAGCTTGATACAGGCAGGTGGATAACATTCTTGATCAGGCAGATGATTACACCGTACTGCGGGCCTAATACAAATGAGCCGATAAGCTCGGGCAAATCCGAAAAATCGAGCTTTAAGAATGACGGCACGAGCGGAATGGGCACTTCAATGTACTGAAGTGCAATGGCAACTGCTGTCAACAGCGCAGTTACCGTAATTTTTGTGGTCATAAGTTTTTGATTGGATTTTTGTGCTGTTCTCATAGAACACACTCCTTAGAAATAAATTCAGATGTCCCGAGAAAATAAAAATCCCCGTTACTTAGTGTAACGGGGAAAATTTCTGCACAAAAGGTTCGACAAAGCCAAATGGCAATGCCGAGAGTTTGCGTTTCTTCTTTCATCCGGACTATACCGTCGGTGTCTGAATTTCACAGACTCGGCAAGCAATGCTTGTTCGTGGACTTTAACCACCGGTGGAGAATTTCACTCCGCCCCGAAGACAACTGTTAATTATATTATATTCCGTAATTGTGATTTGTCAATACCTTTTTAGAGTTCTTAAAAATTTTTTATCCTCATCGGATACTCGTCTGCTTTCAATACATTTTTGAATAGCTTTATTAAAGGTTGCGTCATTGAGATTATTATCAAGGAAATATGAATGCGTAGTTTCTCTCTGTTTGGCATATGCGGTTGCAATGAGCCATGCCTGCGCCATTAAAATGTAGTATTTATCGCTGTTTACCAAGTCGCACCGAGCAAGTACGGCATCTATAAATTCACTGTCGAGGTAATAGTCAAGCATAATAACAAACGCAAAGCGGATATACCACTCGTTTTTACTCTCTAAATAATTTGTGAGGTAGTCAAAAAATTTAATTTTATATTTTTTAACTTCTTTAAGTCCTGCACAAAAGCCGTCACAAACCGCCCAATTATTTATTTTAGGAATAAAATTATTTACAAGAGAAATAAAGTCCTCAAAATTTTCGGTTTTAATAAGTCCCGTAACAATGGCGGAAATAATACGCTGTTCGTAATATTCTGTTTTGGAAATATTTAAAAATTCACGAGCATTTCCTTTTGAAATTTCCTTAGCAATTTTGCGCATATCAGGCATACGGATGCCGATAAAGCTGTCGCTTTCATCATCGGGTATGAGCGACGAGTGAAAGGCTTTGTATTTTAAATCGGCATGGCTTTTAAGGTATTCGGTCAGATTGTTGTAGTCATCAGCCGACCAATTATCGAGAGTAAACATCAGCGTTCCTCAGGCTTTAAGGTGTTTTGAATTACCTTGCGCCTTACTTTTTCGATTTTTTCTTTTGCGTGACTGTTCTTTATGCTTTTTTGCCAGGACGGAATTTGAATCAAACCGACTATTGTGCCTATTCCGTATGCAATGTGGAGCATAGGGAAGATGAACGGCAACAGTACAAACTGCGGCTGAATGTTTTTCATTGTGCAGCAGCCGACTGTATTTACTATGTCAAACATTCCGTAAATTGCAAGCAAAACATATAGTAACAGAGGCAAACCGAGAAATGCAAGTACCGAGCAGAACAACAGAGCCATTACGAATAGAAACGGAGCAAAGTGGAAGTATGAAAGACATCCCGGACACTCCGACAAAGTAAGACCTATCCACCTGCCGTTGGAGTATTTTTGATGAACCATATATTTAAGATTATTTCTTGCGTGCTGATAAGACACTATGTCAGGGCAACAGCACATTTTGTAGCCTGCTTTTCTTATGCGGTAGTGAAATTCGTTATCTTCTGTTCTGCCGAGGTTTTCGTTAAAACCGCCAACCTTTGCTATTACCTCTCGTCTGTAAGCGGCATGAAAAAGGCTGTCGAGGTATTCTTTTTGTGCCGAGGGTCTGCGGTAAGAGGCTACCGAACTGCCAAAAAGTGAGTCCTCTGCCGCAAGCAAGGTGAGTTTCCAAGATGAAATGTCAGAGGTAATGTTCGGTCTGCCGCCGCCCACAACATTTTCGCCGTCCTCAAGGTTCATTACATTTCTTGAAACAAAGTCCTTTGGAATACGGGCATGAGCGTCTACCCTTATTATAACATCACCACGAGCAGTCATAAGAGCGGCATTCCACGAGCTTGCCTGATTTTTTTTCATACACTGCACGATAGTCACATTGCGAAATCCGTAGCCTAATTCCTTGAATTTTTCCATCATTTCATAGGTTTTGTCGGTTGACATACTGTCAACAAATACAACCTCTATCTTGTTGTGCGGATAATCCTGCAATGAAATATCCCTGAAAAGTCCATCAAGCGCATCTGCCTCGTTGTAGGCAATCATACACAGAGAAACTATCATAGTTAATTCCTGCCTTTTTCTATTGATATTAACCACTTTGCAGAGGTTGCAAATGTAGTTGTAATGTACGGCAATACATAAAATGTAGGTACTACAAAAAAGCATAGAGCAATCCAGCCGATAAAGCTGAAATATAACTTCATTGTGTTGCCAAAGTTTTTAACGAACATTTTTACTCCTTTGCCAAAGCATGAGAATACATTGGACTTTGGATCATCAACGAATAAAAACATTGCGTAGTTTACGAAAAACAAGTAAACAAACGAAATAAGGAAAACAGACACAGCGCCAAATCCCACATTCAATACAGGCTTTAACACAGCCGCAAGAATATCGTTGTTTGATACCGAATCCATAATGATTTTTATAAGGTAGTCAAAATCAAATGCAAATGCCGCCGCAGATAAAATTATGCAGAACATTAAGTTGAGGAGAATAGCTTTGAAATACAGCTTTGCTGATTTAAAAAAGCTGAATAAATCCCAGATCTTCGGTATTTCATTGTGAGCTGCGGTGTAGGCGGATTTGAAAAATCCGTTTATCAGCGGACTTAAAAAGAACATTACAGCCACACTAATTCCGTTAACCAGTTCAAATAAAAATTCTTTGCCGGGCTTTGCAGTATTTGTTGTGATATCAAAAGACTTGGTAATCAGCTGTATTATAGTGCCGAAACCCGACAAAGCAATAATAACGGCTGAAATCACAAGTGCCATTGCAATGAGAATTAACCACGAGCCTTTTAATGAGTTTAGCGCCTGATTTTTAATAAGTTTTTCTTTAGTCATACAAAAATCCTTTGTTAATTAATATTTTGCCGATGCAAGTATAAAAATATTAGTTTTCGCTGTCATTTGTACCGCAGTACATTCTATACATTGCCTCAAGGCAAATCTGAGCGTGGGTAAAGAATTTTTCTTTATCAATGCTTTCGTCTGCATTGTGCATATTAACCTCGTCATCTTTGAAAGCAGGGCCAAAAGCAAGACCTTTTCCGCCGAGCTTTCTTGCGTATGTTCCGCCGCCTGTGGTGTAAAGTTCGGGGTTCTCGCCCGTAACAGCCTTGTATGCACCTGAAAGGAGTTTTACAAGCTCGCTGTCCTTTTCAATGTAAAGCGGCTTTTCGTGATTAAGTATCTTAACATTTAATTTATTATGTTTAGCTGCATATCTGAACTGTCTGTAAACACTGCCGCCTGTAACAGAAACAGGGTAGCGAATATCAAAAGCGGCTCTTGCCTCGTCACCCTCAATGTGAATATAGCCGAGGTTTACTGTGAGGTCGCCCGAAATACTGCAATGAGTTTTAAGACCGAGTGAACAGCCGTCGGTTTCGTTGCCGTAAGCAATGTTGATAAAGTCGCAGATTGCGCCTATTTCATTAGCGGCATATGCCTTTGCGAGCAACTCAATAAGTGCGGCGGCGGCATTGAATCCCTTATGCGGCTCGCAGGCATGAGCAGCTTTGCCTCGGCTGATTACCATAAGTCCGTCTATTGTAGAGTTAAACTCAAAGTTGCCTTTTGTTGTTTTTGAAAGCTCAAGCAGATTTTGCTCATCGTAGTTTGATGAATCAAGCAGGGCATAGGCAATGTCGGGAACAGCATTTATTGCCTTGCCTGAGTGTAGCTGAGAAAGTACAGTTGCAAGGTTTCCCTTTGTGCTGATTTCAATTTGGAGAATACCTTTTTCGGCATAGCAAATTCCGTAGTCGCTGTCGGGAGTGAAAGAAAGGTCAGGAACAGGCATTTTTTCAAAATATCCGTCTATATCCTCCATACCGCACTCCTCGCTTGTGCCGTAAATTGCACGCAGGGTGTTTACTCCGTCAATTCCCTCGTCCTTTAATGCTCTCAAACAATAAAGTGTAACGAGCGCAGCGCCTTTATCGTCTGCAATTCCTCTGCCGTAAAGTCTGCCGTCTTTTTCGGTGAGGAAGTAGGGGAGTACGCTCCAATTATTGCCTGCCGGCACAACATCAAGGTGGCTCAAAATACCGCAGAGTTTGCCTTTGTCGCCAAGCTGAATGTGCATACTTTCGCTTGTAACCTGTTCACCGACCAATCCAAAGTCCTTTGCTCTTTTAAGCATAAAGTCCATGGCGTTCTGACATTCCTCGGGTTTTTCGTTTGCAACCGATTCAAACCCGATTAGTGTGTTGAGGTCAGCGAGTAATTCGTCTTTGTATTTTAATATTTTGTCACCAAATATCATAGTTAAGTCCTCCGAATGTAATTATTTCCTCTTTTTTATATATCTAAAGATGTTAATTGATAAAATATAAACCAAAAATGCGGCGGCTGAAATAACAGAAATGAGTATGCCTGTTGACAGTCCCGGAGTTTTGTAAACAAATTCTATATTGCAATTTTCATTTGCGGGAATATAAACAGCCATAAGTCCGTTGTTTACCTTTTCTATTTCGGTTTCTGTACCGTTTACATATGCCGTAAAGCCGTCACTGTAAGGCACACTGAAGAAAAGCAGATTTTCATTGCCGTTTGTATTGTCAAAAACAGCGTTAAAGCCGTTGTCTGTATAATTAAATTCTGAACAAGAATTATTTTTGCGTTCTTCGCAAACTTTCTTGTAGGTTTCCCTGCCGTAAGAGTAATCGTCTATTATGCTTACAAAGTTTTCGGGTTTCTTTCCGTAAAGCTCTTTGTATTTTTCGTCTGTATAGCCTGTTATTGAGGCATATTTTTTCATTTGCTCACGACTGAGAACCATTGAATATAAAATAGTTTCAGACTTATGCGAACTCTTTGACTGCGCAAATTCTTCCTCCGTAACAAAGGAATCGTAGGTAAATCCCATAGGAATATAGCAGGTGTTCTCGTAAATTCTAAAACCGTTTTCCGCTTTTAAAAACTTCCAATACGGCATTTTTGTTTTACCGTCTTTTTCGGTAAATGAGTTGCTTATATCGGTGTCATCGCCCATATAATCGAAAAGATATTTACAACTCAATAGCGAACGGATACCGTACATATTTGTATCGGGACGAGATGCAACATCTCTTGTCATTCCGAGCGCCTCGTAAAACTGCATAATAGAGGTTGATACCGAGCTTTGAAAACAGTTGATTGACTTAATCTGCCAAAACATTGCCGTATTGTCGGGACATTCGTAGAAATCACTTCTTACGCTGTCATCGTCAAGGTCATCAATGTGAATTGCGTCACGCTTGTTTAAAATGTTCTCTTTAATCGGCTTTATGGTTGCGCTGTAAGCTGTACCCGTACCGATTATAAAACCGCTTGTGAGCAGAATTGTAAAGCAAAGTGTGATTGATGTTGCAATGTAAAATGCCCTTGTGCGAAAACCGAATTTTTTGAAAATAAGAACAAAGCCTAAAATGCACACCATGGCAATAAGTGCATATATCCAAAATCGTCTTGTGTCGGCGGCTACACCGACAGACCATTGCTCGGTTTCGTCATCATTTGTTGTGACTTTTGGCATTAAGCCTATTAAAATTGTCATTGCAAGGGTGATTCCTGCCGACCATCTTACGGCTCTGCCCCAATCGGCTTTATTGCTTTCAAGAGCACGAATTGTGGCAAGCGTGAGCATAAGCACGAGCATATAGTACCATCTTGCATAGTAGATAGAGCTGTTGAGCATTTGGAAAGCTGAGTTGAGCACAGGAACAAATGCCATTATTATTAACAGACTGATAATTTTCTTTATCCAATCACGCTTTTTAAGCTGGAGATAGGCTATTGCGCCTGTCATACCAACGAGCGGCATCCAGCCTGCCACAGACGCCCATTTGCAGTTTGAGTCGGGCGTAAATGTAGGATAAGCCGGCATATCGGCAGGGAAGAAGAATGCGGCGATAGAAAGCCAATATCTTTGCGAATTGTTATGAACAAGAGAGTCCCAGCCGTTTGGAAGTGTGTTAAGTCGAGGATTGCCCATAATGCCCAAAACCGATGGCAAAAGTATGAATGCAGTGGCGAGAAAGCCTATTAAAACCTCTGCAGCAAGCAATAAAAATTCTTTAACAGAAAATTTATAGGTCTTGGTAAACACGAGCATTAAGAAATAAATAACTACAAAGAGTACCTGACCTGTAAAGAAGTAGTAATTTACTACGCAGGCGCAGAATACGGCAGGGGCAAATATACCTCTTTTTTTGTCAAATAAAAATGCGTCCAGTGCCGCAAGGAGCAGAGGGAACACTATCATTGGCTCGTGAAAGTGGAAAAAGAAAATATTATAAACAGAAAATCCCGAAAAAGCGTAAAGAAGTCCGCCAATTACCGCAAACTGACGATGTCTGACATATCTTTTAAGATAAATGTATGCCGAAAGCGAACAAAACGACAGCTTTAGTATAATCAACGGCCCTATAAGATAGGGGACAGCCTCGCTTGGAAAAGGAATGGTTGCCCAAAAGAACGGACTGCCGAGCAGATAAAAGCTGTAACTTGAAATTAAATCAGAGCCTAAGTCTGTTGTGGTATTCCAGCCGAAATTACCGCTTTTTACGGCGTCATGTATCATTTGATAAAAGGGGATTTCCTGCACATTAAAGTCACCGTAATAGTAGAAAACACCGCCGTCAAAAATAATGAACGGAATAATCAGCGCACAGGCTGTAATAAAAGCAATAAAAAAGACTTGTAACCCATAATGATAATTTTTATTTCTGTATCTTTCAAGCTGCCTGCCCATATATTCCTCCACAAAAGGGTAATTAGTAATCAAAATTCTTTACAAAGCCAAGAAATACGGCTATAATTAAATAAAAAATTATAATTAATACTTATTATACCACATTACAAGGTGAAATGCACTATATTTTGGAAAAAAACAGGAGAAAATAGCTATGGAACAGTCGAATTTTTATGCTATGATGTCACGAATGAAATACATAAATCGTTGGGGACTTATGAATAATACAAAATATGAGAATTTAAGTGAGCATAGCTTGCAGGTTGCAATGCTTGCACACTGTCTTGTGCTTATTCATAACAAAAGATTTGCAGGCAGTCTTAATGCTGAAAGAGCGAGTATCCTTGCTGTTTTTCACGATTCAACAGAGATAATTACAGGTGATATGCCAACTCCGATAAAATATTTTAACAACACCATTAAGGACGCTTATAAGGATATTGAAAATGCGGCTGCCGACAGATTGTGCTCGCTTTTGCCCGAAGATTTCAGAGAGGATATGGAGCTGATTATTAAGCAGAACAGTGATGAGGACAAAGAGCTTAAAAAGTTTGTTAAGGCGGCAGACAGATTTTCGGCACTTATAAAATGTATTGAAGAACTGCGTATGGGCAATGAGGAGTTCAGGCAAGCAAAAACAGGAATTGAAAAATCTATAAAAGAAATGAATATGCCTGAGGCTGAGGTTTTTAGCAAAGAATTTTTGCCTGCGTTTTCGCTTTCGCTTGACGAAATGTGAAAATTTACAGATAATATTTACATAATTTTACAAAATAATAAAATATCAGACATTTAATTCTTATTGAGAATTAAATTGTATTCAAATATGGTATAATTATTAAATTAGTTATGCTCGGATTGTAACATAATTAAATTCACTTTGTTTTCGGAGGAATGTTATGGCAAATCACGATAACAAAAACGAAATAAAAGACGGTTTTGTCGATATAAGTTCTAACAAGCAGGTAAACAAAATTTATAAAAAGAAGGGCAGGGCAATCAGAATTACCGCTATTGTGCTCTCGGTTCTTTTGCTTATCGGCGGCAGCGGACTTATCTATTATTATTCGGTGCTTAATTCGCTGAAATTTGTGGATATTTCAGATAATACCGCAACCGCAACAAAGGCAACAACAAATGCCGACTCTACTTCAGACGATATTTTTGACAAGTCGCTCAGCAATGATGAATTGCTTGAAGATTCAAAGGTACTCAATGTTATGCTTTTCGGTGAGGATAACGCAAGGGGAGAGAAATTTGGTCGAAGTGACTCAATGATTATGCTCTCCATTGATAATCGCCACAAAAAGCTGAAGATGACTTCTTTCCAGCGTGACAGCTATGTTTATGTGGACGGTTACGGATATGACAAGCTCACAAATGCATACGCTTACGGCGGCCCAAAGCTGACAATTCAAACTATTGAGTCTAACTTTGGCGTAAAGGTTGACCGTTATGCAGTGGTTGACTACGCAAGTTTTATAGATATTATTGATGTTCTCGGCGGTATTGACCTTGAACTTACTAAGGACGAAATTGATTATATCAACTATCAGCTCTACAAGAACAAGCAGTCCGATACCCGTACAACAATAACCGATGCCCCCGGTGTGGTACATCTTACAGGTCAGCAAGCCCTTTGGTACGCAAGAAACAGAGGCCTTGATTCATCAGAGGAAGAGATAGGCATTGCAGGCGATGACTGGGACAGAACCTCTCGTCAGCGTAAGCTCCTTGAAACAATGTTCAACGATATGAAGAGCGCAGACCTTACTCAGATCGTATCAATCGTTGGCAAGGTAGGCCCACTTGTTACAACCAACATTAAGAAAGACGAAATTACAGCGTTGGTTTCTCATTCGCCGACATACCTCACATATTCGGTTGAACAGTACACTGTTCCGCAGGAAGGTCAGTGGTATTATATGAATGATACTCCTGTCGGTTCGGTAATTGCTTTTTCTGACCTTGAGACACAGAGAAAGCTTTTTGCAGAGTTTATTTATGAGGAACTTGTAACAGGCGGAACAAGTACCACAAAATCAAATTAACACAACTAATGCCACATCATACCGATGTGGCATTTTTAATAATTTAAACTGTATTTAAGGTTTTGGCTTTACAATAAATACAGGAGGGATGATTATGAGATTACTTCTTGCCGAGGATGAAAAAGAACTTTCAAACGCACTTGTGGTTATTTTAAAGCATAGCAACTATTCCGTTGACGCCGTTTATGAGGTGACGCAAGGCTTTCAGTCTGTTGCAAATTCGCAGGGAAAAACACTTACCGCCGATATTGAAAAAGACCTTAGCTATTGCGGTGATGAAAGTACGATAAGACAGCTTGTGTCACTTTTGCTTGATAACGCTATGAAATATTCCGATGATAACGGAAAAATTGTAATTTCCTTAAAATCTAACGGAAAGGGCAGAGTGATTACCGTTACAAACAGTGTTGAAAAAATTGAAAGGGGTAAACACGATGAGCTTTTTGAAAGATTTTATCGTGCCGATTCGTCAAGAAATTCTCAGACAGGCGGTCATGGCATAGGACTTTCAGTGGTAAAGGCAATCGCAAATGCTCATAAGGGCAAGGCGGCTTGCTTTAGCGAAGACGAAAATTCAATTACATTTAAAATTACATTGTAATAAATAGAAAAAGTCCGATTTTGTCGGACTTTTTTACTTTGACTGAATATTTAATTCTATATCAGAATATTTATAATTCCCAATAGGAATAATCCTGTTCAATAAAGCAAGACTTTTGTCTGAAATAATGTTTTCTTTTTGCTTTTTAGTCAGCTGTTTAATATGATATTCGAGCTTTGAGGCAGTGGCTCTGTTTTCGCTTATCCATACGGATTCAAGTTTTGCGGCTTTGTGGGTACGGGTATATTTTGCACATTTTTCGTTTTGAGAAAAATGCTCTGACATTCGCCTGTTAATATCAGCCGTAATTCCCGTATATAACGAGTTGTCACTGCATCTGAGTATATATGTGTAGTACATTTTATCACCAACAAAAGTATAGCACATTATGTTGGTTTATGACAATAAAAATCCTGACAATTCATAAGAACTGTCAGGAAATTTTTTGTATTTATGCTTTAGCAGTTTCCTTGCTGAGCTTTTTATCGTGAATTTTTCTTGCAAGATATACAAACGGAGTATCGAGCAGGCTTGTAAAGATGTAAATAACATAGCTTGAAAGAAAAATTGAAATAAGTGTAGGAATATCGTATGTACCCAAAAAAGCAAATGCGGTGAAAAGTGCTGTATTAAGAATTTGGCTGATAAGTGTTGAACCGTTATTTCTGAGCCATAAGAATTTGCGTTTGTTGCCGAATTTCTTTTCGGTAAATTTCCACCACTTGTGGTAAAGCCATACATCAAACATCTGACTTATGGCATATACAACGAGGGATGCAAGAATCATTCGTGGTGTGTTTGAAAATACCGTTTTGATTGACGGCATCATTGTGTCTGCCGAGCTCGGTGTATAGAGCATCCAGCTTTGTGAAAGCACAAGGAAAAATATTGATGAAAAAATACCTGCATATACGGCGGTTTGTGCGGCTTTTTTGCCCTCACATTCTGACAAAATATCGGTTATCAAAAATGTTACGGCAAAAAGAACATTACCGAGTGTTTGTTCCATTCCGAATGCGTTTATCATTATTGTAACTTCAATATTTGCAAGAATAGTTGCAATTACAGATATACAATAAAGTCCTATTTTTCCAAAAAATTTGTATCCTAAAAGTGCTGCGCCGTAAATAAATACTACGGAACAGATAAGTATAAGTTCGTTTGGCATAATTAGTCACCCACTCCAAAATCAGTATTGTTAATTAAAATGTCTGCTCTGTCATTATCCTTATATAAAGGATAAATTTCCTTTACAAAAGCCTGTATAAGCTCTCTGTCTGGCTTAACATCTGTGGAATTTTCACACATTAAATTAATGCAAATTCGCTCAAAATATTTAAGTCCAAGCTCAATATCGTTTTTTATGGACTCAATAGTCTGACCTTTAATTCCAAAAAGGAAATTTGCCTCGTCAAAGTTTTCAGAGATTTTTTCGGGAGATTTCTCTTTAATTCCCTTTTTAAGTACATTTTCTCTGAAATCGTAGTCAAAGCTTTCAAGACCGAGTTTCATTTTAAGCGTAAAGTCGGAAAACTCTTTTCTCAAATCAGCAATTCTGTTGTTGTAAAGATAGTGCGACTCAAAATGAATTGTGTGGATATTCTTTTGTTTGCAAACCTTTTTTATAAGCTTAATGGTATTTTTGTCAAGTTCAAACACCGAACCTGAGTTTATAACTTCAAGGTTTTGGTAGATGCCCGTTACATTTTCAAGCACCTTGCTGTTCAGTCGGAAGTTTTCGTCCTCGTTTTTACAGCTGTCGCTGTAATAGTCGCAGAATGTGCATTTGGTATATACACAGCCACTGCCACGCAGAAGAACAATTTCACGACTGTTTTTTTCGTGAATGATACTGTACCTCTCCATAATTTCGGCATAAAAAAACACCCGCAGGGGTGTATGGACATAGTTTGCCCTATGCCTTTCCTCCTTAGTTTTGATTGAGCAAGCCCCTTTTGGTTAATTGCCAGAGCAGGATGGTTACGAACTGCTCGGCTAATATGTTATCACAATATAGGCGTTTTGTCAAATTATCAAGAAAAATATATTTAATAGCAATTTTACTTGAATTTATAAGCAAAATTGTATATAATTTATATGGCAAATGATAATATGAAATTGTTGTTTGTTGATAAATATTTTATGAAGTTTTGAAAGGTGAAAAAATGAGAGATTTTGATTTTTATGGAGATACTACTGAAAAATTTCCTTTTTCGGGAAAAGAAATGCAGCAGTATCAGGAGCAGGTAAAGCGTATTCGCAGTAATCACAGACTTACGGTGCTTTCTTTTGTACTGCTTGTATTGACAATTCTTGAAACAATGGCTTTTATTGCGTTGCAGTTATTGCTAAAAAGCTCGGAAAACGCAGGCTTGATCGGAGTTATTCTTGAGGTTATTACATTTATAGTTGTTGTCGCCACAGTACATGGATACAGAAAAATGTCAATTGACTTGCGTTCGGTTGATTTAGCGGTTCTGATAATAGCGGAATTGCTGTTTGGTTTTTCCGAATTTATGATGTATGTATACAAACAGCCGTTTTATATGTATGTCATTGCAGGCATATCATTTGTACTTATTTTGTATATTCTGCTTTTTGTTAAGGCAAAAATAAAAGAAAGAGTTACTTTTGCCGCTCTGCCGCTTGTAATGCTTGTTGCGGCAGGTTTTTTGAGTATAAATACATCAATATTTACGGTAAGATATGTCTATCTTTCTTCCGAGGGCTATTATAATGATGTCAGCAGCAACGATATTACCCATTTCTATTATACAGACCCTGTTAATGCGTCAGCTTTCAATAAAATTCCACTTAACGCTCAGAACGGAATTTATAATATGGCTGAGTATGGGCGCTTTTGCGATTCGTTTAAAAGCGCTGTTAATATGAAAGAAGTGCTTAATTTCAGCAGAACCTACAACGACAGCTTTTTTAACAACAACTGTCTTTATGTGGCGGCGATTGACCTTGAATCACCGTCAGACAGAGTAGATTTTTGCGGATTAAGCTATGTAATAAGCTCGCAAATTCCTTGTGTTCATTATCAAAAAGATACCGACGGCAAGGACGCTAAAAGCGTTTGCCTTATGCTTATTGAAGTTCCGCTGAAAGATGACGAGAAAATCAACAATATAGTCGAATTTAAAACAGACAGCGTAATTATTTCAAAATAATAGAGCTGTCACGATTAAATACGCCCATTGCGTCATATAAATACATTATATCTACTCATAAAACAGGAGATTTGTTATGAAAGCTGTAAAAAAGGCTTTTGCTTTGTATGATAAGATATTAAAAAGATATGACCCGATAATAAGTAAATGTATTCACGATAACATTTTTGCCATAGCAGGTCAGTCGGCATTCTTTATAGTGCTGTCGTCCGTACCGCTTTTGGCGTTTTGTTTGTCTGTTCTGCAAAGTCTGCACATATCCACTGCTTTTATAGAGCAGGCATTGCAAAGTATATTTGCAGATGATTTTTTGGGACAGATAAAGTATTTTCTTACAGAAACCTATCAGAATACTATCGGTATCTCCTTTTTATCAATTATAGTAACCCTATGGTCGGCATCTCAGGGAATACACGCAATCACCAACGGTCTTAACCGAGTGTATGATGCTTACGAAAACCGTATGTGGATACAATTACGCTTGCGGGCAATGTTTTACACAGTAATATTCTTTGTGCTTATGACGGTGTCTATGGTTGTTGTGGCCCTCGGCTCTTACCTTGACGATTGGATACAACCGTATATCAGCAGTTTGCCAAATATTATTACGACCATTTTCCGCTTGAGATATTTGCTTGTATTTTTTATTCTTACCTTTACCTTTGCATCTATATACAGGAATTTTCCCTGTATATCAAAGGAGCAGAAGAAAGAATACAATTTTAAATATCAGCTCCCTGGTGCTGCATTATGCACTCTTTCGTGGTTCGTGCTTGCCTTGGGCATTTCGATTTATGTAAAAAGTTTTAACGGATTTTCTGTTTACGGAGTAATTACAGGTCTTGCAATCGTAATGATTTTGCTTTACTTTTTAATGCTGCTGCTAATGATATGTGCCGAGATAAATTTTGTTTACCACGATAAAATAAAAAGATTTTCATTAAAAAAGGGCATTGCCTTTGTAAAGCAAAGGTTGAAAATAAAAAAGTAGATATTTAATTGCGTTTAAAGCACCTTTTCAGAGTTATACTAACTTTGGAGGTGCTTTTTATGTTGAAAAAATTTACTTGTACCGTACTTTCGGTCATTGTTGCATTGCTGAGTGCTGTTTGCGTTACGGCAGCTTCAAAGGCTGATTTTTCCATTGAAAAAGCAGACGAATATTTTACACTTATGAACGGTTGTTCACGAATGTCTTTGAAAAATTACGGCAGTGACGATGTTGTAGATGTAATAGCGTATTGCGGACTTGACTTTAGCAGTCCGAAAATTATGTTCTACCTGTCTATGTTTTACATTGCAAACAATATTGATACACAAAAAATGACCGCAGATCCTGAGTATTCCACCCAGATAATTAACAATCTGAACGGCTATTTGTTGAAAAAAGGAATAGAAAATAAGAGGGCGAGCGAATTTGTGGAAAAATACAGCGGAGATATTCTTGTGAAAAAGCTCAATTTTTCCACAGTCGGCGCATATACTTTCAGGGCGAAAAAATCTGTTGCCGAAAAAATGCTTGATGACAGCAATGCGGATTTTATAATTGTGGGAACAGGTCTTGTGCTGAAAGAGTGTGATGTTAATGCGGACGGTAAAATTGATATTAAAGATGTTAAAACAATACAAAGTTTGAGTATGGAAAGCGTTGGGGGCAATAGGGAAGACGAGCAAAAATTCTTGATTTATTCGGCTGATTTGAATAGTGACGGAAAAATAAATATTAATGACGCAACTTTGCTACAACAAAAATTGACAGCATAAAGCTGTCTTACATAAATTTTAAATTAGTTCTTGACAAATTAAAACAAAAAGACTATAATGTTGTAAAAGTTCGGTATCAAACAATTTAATATAAAACAGTTTCATATCAAACTTATACAAATTTTTTTGATTTGGGAGGTGTTTTTGGTGTGCGATATGTTTGAGGAGGAAGAAAAACTAAAGGCGAAACGACCACAATGTATTTATGTGGGTGACGCAATAGGTCACGAAATCAAGGCGGTAAATCACCTTATGCACAGAAAAATGCTTGAAAGTGCGGCAAACATAGGCGTGGATAAGGTAACAATTATGCATGGCTGGATAATTGCTTATTTGTATAACAACAGCGATAAGGATATTTTCCAGAAAAACCTTGAAAGCGAATTTTCAATTTCACGCTCGTCTGTAACTAATATTTTACAGCTTATGGAGAAAAAGGGGTATATAAAGCGAGTATCGGTTGAAAATGACGCACGACTTAAAAAAATTGTGCTTACCGAAAAGGGTATAAGCATAAAAAGCTCAATAGATAAGGCGATTATTTCTAACGAGCAGGAATTTGACAGCGTTTTTACACCTGAAGAAAAGCAGACCTTTTTATTTTTAATAAGAAAATTAAAGGCGGGCATTTCAGGAAATAATACAGTAAAGGAGAAATAGTATGATAAAAACCTTATCAAAACAGGTTAAGGGATTTGTAAAAGAATCTGTACTTACACCTGTTTTTATGATACTTGAGGTTGTTTTTGAAACACTCATTCCACTACTTATGGCGTCAATTATTGATGACGGTATCAACAAAGGCGATATGAATCATATTCTCTTTGTCGGAGGAGGAATGGTTCTTTGTGCTATCGGCGGACTTATCTGCGGTATTCTCGGCGGCAGCTTCGGTGCAAAGGCATCAGCCGGTTTTGCACGAAATCTTCGCCGCTCAATGTTTGCGAATATTCAGACATTTTCGTTTTCAAACATTGATAAATACTCAACCGCAGGTCTTGTTACAAGACTTACTACCGATGTAACCAACTTACAAAATGCGTATCAGATGATACTCAGAATGTGTATGCGTGCACCGACAAGCCTTATTTGTGCAATGGTTATGGCATTTATAATCAACGCAAAACTTGCAAGTGTGTACCTCGTTGCAATTATTTTTCTTGCGATTGTTCTTGCTTCCCTTATGAAATTTACTATGAAATACTTTAATCAGGTATTTAAAAAGTACGATGATTTGAACGCAAGCGTTCAGGAGAATGTATCCGGTATCAGAGTAGTAAAGGCTTTCGTTCGTGAGGATCACGAAACCAAAAAATTCTCAAAAGCCGCAAACAACCTTTACAAACTTTTTGTTAAGGCTGAAAACTGTATGGTATCTGTAACGCCTATAATGCAGCTTACCGTTTATGCTTGTATCATTGCAATAAGCTGGTTTGGCGCAAATATGATTGTCGGTTCAACACTTACAACAGGTGAGCTTACAAGTATGCTTACATATTGTATGAACATTCTTATGTCACTTATGATGCTCGGTATGGTATTTGTAATGATTACTATGAGTGCCGCAAGTGCAAAGCGTGTAGCAGGTGTTCTCAACGAGAAGAGTAACCTTACAAACGGCGAAAATCCTGTTAAAAATGTGCCTGACGGCAGTATTGAATTTAAAGATGTATATTTCAGTTATAACAAAACAGGCGCAGAACCTGTACTTGACGATATTAACTTAAAGATCAAGTCAGGCGAAACAGTCGGTATCATTGGCGGTACGGGCAGCTCTAAAACAAGTCTTGTAAACCTTATCGGCAGACTTTACGATGTAACAAGCGGTGAAGTTCTTGTCGGCGGCAGAAATGTTAAAGAGTATGACCTTGAAAAGCTCCGTGACGAGGTATCTGTTGTGCTCCAGTCAAATGTGCTTTTCAGCGGTACAATTTTAGATAACCTCCGTTGGGGTAACGAAAACGCAACAGAAGAGGAATGTGTGAATGCCTGCAAGCTTGCTTGCGCAGATGATTTTATTCAGACTTTCCCCGAAAAGTACAACACTTATATTGAGCGTGGCGGTACTAATGTATCGGGCGGTCAGAAACAGCGTATTTGTATTGCAAGAGCATTGCTTAAAAAGCCAAAGATTCTTATTCTTGATGACTCCACAAGTGCGGTAGATACCGCAACAGACGCAAGGATAAGAAAGGCTTTTGCAGAGGAAATTCCTAATACAACAAAGCTGATTATTTCTCAGAGAATTTCAAGTGTGCAGAATGCCGACAAGATTATTGTTCTTGACAACGGTAAAATCAGCGGCGTAGGCTCACACGATGAACTCTTGAATAAAAATGATATTTACACCGAAATTTACGAGGCTCAAACAAAGGGCAGCGGTGACTTTGACGCAAAGGGGGAGATGTAATGCCGGGTCCTATGGGTGGCAGAAGACGCCAGATGGGTGCAAAACCAAAGGTAAAAAATCCGGGAAAAATCCTCGGAAGAATTTTAGGATATACCTTTAAGAATTATAAAATTCATATGATAATCGTGTTTATCTGTATTATCGTAAGCGTTCTTGCTAATGTTCAGGGTACTTTGTTTATTCAGTCACTTATTGATGATTACATTACTCCGCTTATGAACACAAGTTCGCCTGATTTTACTCCCTTGCTTTTCGCAATGGCAAGAGTAGCAGGTTTTTACTTGCTCGGTGCAGCATCTACTTTTGCATATTCAAAACTTATGGTTTATGTAACACAGGGTACAATGCGTAATTTGAGAATTGATATTTTCTCACATATGGAGAGTTTACCGATTAAATTCTTCGATACTCATTCTCATGGTGACATAATGAGTGTATATACAAATGATATTGATACACTCCGTCAGATGATTAGCCAGAGTATGGTTCAGCTTTTCTCAAGTACAATTACAATCGTATCTGTACTTGTAAGTATGATTTCAATCAGTATTCCGCTTACACTTCTTACACTTGTTATGGTTGCGGTAATGTTTATTGTATCGGGCAAAATCGGCGGCAAGAGCAGTAAATATTTTACTGCTCAACAGGATGACCTCGGCAAGGTAAATGGTTATATCGAAGAAATGATGAATGGTCAAAAGGTTGTTAAGGTATTTAACCACGAGGGTAAGGCTGTTGAAGAATTTAACGAACTCAACGATAAACTTTTTGACAGTGCTTACAATGCAAATAAATTTGCAAATATTCTTATGCCTATCAATGCACAGCTCGGTAATATCAGCTATGTGCTTTGCGCAATAGTCGGCGGTGTGCTTGCATTTAATCACTTTGCAGGACTTACACTTGGCGGACTTGTGGCATTTATGACATTCAATAAGAATTTCAGTCAGCCGATTAACCAAATCAGTATGCAGCTCAACAGTATCATTATGGCTCTTGCAGGCGCAGACAGAATTTTCAAACTTCTTGACGAAAAGCCTGAAGAGGATGACGGTTATGTAAATCTTGTAAATGCAAAAATTGTTGACGGCAAGATTGAGCCATCTGAAGAGAGAACAGGCATGTGGGCATGGAAACATACTCATAGCGAGGACGGCACAACAGAGTACCGTCAGCTCAAGGGCGACCTTGTAATGGACGATGTTGACTTTGGCTATACAGATGATAAAATGGTTCTCCATAATATTGACCTTTATGCAAAGCCGGGTCAGAAGATAGCATTTGTCGGCTCAACAGGCGCAGGCAAAACTACAATTACTAACCTTATCAATAGATTTTACGATATTCAGGACGGTAAAATCCGCTATGACGGCATAAATATCAATAAGATTAAGAAAGCAGATTTAAGACGCTCACTTGGTATTGTATTGCAGGAAACACATTTGTTTACTGATACAGTAATGGAAAATATCCGTTATGGCAGACTTGACGCTACTGATGAAGAGGTTATTGCAGCGGCAAAACTTGCAAATGCCGACAGCTTTATCCGTAAACTTCCGCATGGTTATGATACAGTGCTTACAGGTGACGGCGGAAACCTCAGTCAGGGACAGCGCCAGATGCTTGCTATTGCAAGAGCCGCAGTTGCTAACCCACCGGCACTTATTCTTGACGAGGCAACAAGCTCTATTGATACCCGTACAGAAAAAATTGTACAAGACGGTATGGATAAGCTGATGAAGGGCAGAACTACATTTGTAATCGCCCATAGACTTTCTACTGTAAGAAATTCAGATTGCATTATTGTTCTTGAGCATGGCAGAATCATTGAAAAGGGTACACACGAACAGCTTATTGAGCAAAAGGGTAAGTATTATCAGCTCTATACAGGTAAAACCGCTTAAGGATAGTTAAACACTTTATAATAAAACACCGACTGATACAAGCAAGTATCGGTCGGTGTTTTTTAGTAAATATTATCAGTTCTGTAAATAGTTTACGCAACTTAATAAAGCCACAAAACAAAAATCTACCGACAGAGTATTCTCTGTCGGTAGTTAGCTATTAATGAAATTTTAATTTATTATCAATTTGCCTGATACCAATACTTATGATATCTGCTTTTATAAACTAAATTTCGGACTCATCTCCAATTATGTATAATTTAGAAATCGTTAAAGTTTACATCGGAATTATCTCCTATACAATAGTGTATCTAAATATAAACTTCCTCGTACATCGGTCTTATCTCCAATCTTTAGATTTTTATTAAATAAACTTTATCTGTACATTGGTACGACCACCATTAACAAGATTTTAAATTATATTAAGTTGTAATCATAATCTCGGATAAACCTGATTACCTTAGAATTGTGATTACTAAAAAACTCATTTTTACGAATAATAACCCAACAACTACTTTCGCAGACAATCTATATAAAAAATATGAAGTTCTTTTTTGTATTCGTACGCTTTGAATGTAATTGTTTGATTGGTAGTAATCGGAAGCCTTGGCTGATTTAAATTAATAATATGTTTAATAACATTGAAATTATCAGCTGCCCGACAAACAAACGAGATATTATAACCTTTTCTAATGTATCAGGTTATTGTTTGTTTGGGGGAAGGCTCCGCATGAAATCTCTGATATGTCTTATGTAATGGACTTTTACTTTCATATTAGAAACCTCCTTTTGTTCCTTTTCTTTGTCTATATTATACAGAATAAATTAACGACTGTCAATAGAAATATTAAAAATATTTATAACTTTATTTTTGTAAAAACTCTTGAAGTGGATTTTTGATTGTGTTATAATTAAATAGTTGGGGTATTGCAAAATACTCCTTTTATTGACTTTTTAATTCTTATTGTGTATAATAATTACATATTGATATGTTTTTTAACGGATAAGAGGTGTGGTATATGATAAAGAAGTATAATAAGTTAGTCAGAGATAAGATTCCTAAAATTATTGAAGAAAACGGTCAAATGTGTGAAACTGAAATCCTTTCTGATGAGAGATACCTTGAAATGCTTGAGTTAAAGCTCTCTGAGGAGTGCACTGAGTATCAGATTGATAAAGATACCGAGGTGCTTGCCGATATTTTGGAGGTTGTTTATGCCATTGCCAACGCAAAGGGTATGACTGACGGCGAGCTTGACAGGCTCAGACTTGCCAAGGCTAACAAAAACGGAAGATATAAAGAAAAAATATTCATTAAAGAAGTTACTGATTGGTAAACAAAAGCACGATGCGTTTTTATTGCATCGTGCTTATTTTATGTTATGAAAGTTTTTGATATGCAATCGGCAAAAGCTCTATCATATCGGTTGGCAGCATTGAAATTTTACCGAGCTTTTCAGCGGCAAGATCTCCGACTGTTCCGTGCAGAAAAACTCCTGCTGCGGCAGCATTTAAGGGATTTGCGCCTTGAGATAGCAACGAGCCGATTATTCCGGCAAGAACATCACCGCTGCCGCCTGTTGCCATTCCCGAATTTCCCGTATGATTAATGTAAGCGGTTCCGTTTGGAGCGGCTATGATTGTTCCTGCGCCCTTTAAAACCGTAACCACGCCGTACTTTTTAGCAAAATTAATTGCGGTATTTTCTCTGTCGGAATTAACAGCTTTTGGTGTGGTGTGCAATAGCCTTGCCATTTCTCCGGGGTGAGGAGTTATGATTGCAGGAGCTTTAAGATGATTAAGAATTTGCGGTTCGTCACAAATGCAATTAAGTGCGTCGGCGTCAATTACAATTGGCTTGGTGCAGTTTGTTATTACAGCTTTCACAAGCTCCTTTGTGTCATCACACACCGAAAGTCCGCAGCCGATCAATACGGCAGAGGATTTCTCGCAAGCGGAAAGCAGAAAATTTATATTGTCTGCCGAAACAGCGCCGATGTCGGTTTCTTTTAGAGGATAGTAAACGCTTTCGAGCATATTTGACGCACATATTGGATAAATGCTTTTGGGAACGGCAATTTTTAAAAGTCCGATTCCGCACCTGAGCGCCGCTTTGCCTGCCATAATCGCAGCGCCTGCCATTCCGTATGACCCACAAATACACAGCAAACTGCCGAGTGTGCCTTTGTTGGCGTCATCGGGTCGATTAAATACAGAATTTTTAAAAAGCAATTTATCGGTTTCTTTCATAATCAGCCTCTTTTATAAAAAATCTTTAAAACAATATCTTTTTTAAGATGACCTTTCATAGCGTTGAGAATTTTCTCGTTCGGTGCAAATATAAGCAAAGTTCTGCCATAAGCCGCCGAGTTGAAAACAGCGTAATAGTTGTTTTCATCGTTAATATCGGCGCAGGCCTCAATACGCTTTGCAAATCTCATGGTGTCAATAACCTTTTCGTCTTTATCAAGAATTTCAATGTCGCTTATCTGAAGTTTGCACATAGTTTTTCTTTTTCTGAGCGCTATAATTTTAGCAATCTCAATCATTCCGCCCGATACGGCATATTCATATTCGATTTTTTGAATACTGAACACATACCATACAATATAAATACCTATAAGAAAAATAAAGAACGCAACATATATAAGGTATGCGATTTTAAGCGGAAATGCGAGAATAAAGCATACAAGCGGTACTGTAATGAGCAGTACTACCGATAAAATTTTAATAATGAGCTGTTTGGGCTTTTTGGCTCTTTTAACAAGCTGTTCGTTAAATACTTCCAATTTTTTTACTCCTTTTTAAGTAGATTAATTATATAATAACATAGCTGTCGTTTTTTTTCAACAAAACTCTTGCAAAATCAAAAATAAAATGATATTATACTAATGATAACACGCTGACGAAGAGAGTAGCGTTTTGTATGCCGAAAAGAGAGCAATGTCATGGCTGAAAGCATTGTACGGCAGATATTGCGTGAAGTTCACTTCCGAGTGGTGGGACTGAATTAGCAGTAGGTTTCAACGGCTGACTCCGTTACAGGTCGGGAAGTGTTTGCTTCTTTAAGCAAAAATCAGGGTGGTACCACGGATATTATTCGTCCCTGCGTAAGTGATTACGCAGGGATTTTTTATTACTACGGAGGTATGTATGAACGAGAAAATTATAAGCCTTATGGGCGAAATCAACGCCAAGGTTTCAGAAATCTCTGATCTTGTAGAGCTTGACAAAATCAGAGTTGCTTATCTTGGCAAAAAGGGCAGTATTACTGCACTTTTAAAGGGTATGAAAGACCTTTCTCCCGAGGAGAAAAAGACCTTTGGCTCTGAGGTAAACCAGCTCAAGGCTATGGCAAGCGAAAAGATTGAACAGAAAATTGAGGGGCTTAAGAAGAAAGAGGTAGAAAGAGAAATTGCCTCTATGCGTCCTTTTGATATTACTGCTCCGTCAAATATTGTAAAAGGCTCATATCATCCAATCACACTTGTACAAAGACAGTGCGAGGCTATTTTTAAGTCAATGGGCTTTACTGTTGAGGATTATTCCGAAATTGTAACCGACTATGAGTGCTTTGAGTCGCTCAACATTCCAAAGCATCACCCTGCAAGAGATATGCAGGATACCTACTATCTTGACAACGGTCAGCTTTTGAAGTCACAAACTTCTGCCGCTCAGAACGCTATTCTGAAAAAGTACGGCAAAAACCTTGTTGAAAACGGTGTGCCGATTAAGGCAATTTTCCCGGGCAGATGTTTCAGAAACGAGGCAACAGACGCTTGTCACGAAAACACATTCTTCCAGATGGAGGGTGTTATGGTTGACAAGAATATTTCAATTTCAAACCTCATTTTCTTTATGAAAACTATGCTTTCCGAGGTTTTCCAAAAAGATATTAATGTAAGACTCAGACCGGGATTTTTCCCATTCGTAGAACCGGGCTTTGAACTTGACATAAGCTGTCTTATTTGTGGCGGTACAGGTTGTCCGTCATGTAAGCACAGCGGCTGGCTTGAGCTTTGCCCATGCGGTATGATTCATCCGAATGTACTTCGTGAGGGCGGCATTGACCCTGACGAATACACAGGCTTTGCTTTCGGTCTTGGACTTACAAGACTTGCTATGATGAAGTACGGCATTAAAGATATAAGAGATTTGAACAGTGGCAGTTTAAAGGCATTGTCACAGTTTACAGATGATAAATAAGGGGGAGAATAGTAATGTTTTTATCAATGAACTGGATTTCTGACTTTGTTGATTTATCAGGACTTGACAAGGTTGAGCTTATTCATCAGTTTTCTCTCTCTACTGCTGAGGTTGAAAACGAAATTTTCTATAAAGGTTCTGACCTCAGCGGAGTTGTTGTAGCTGAGATTAAGTCTATCGAAAATCATCCCGAGTCAAAGAAACTTCACTTGCTCAAGGTTGACGCAGGCGACAGCGAGCTTGTAGATGTTGTATGCGGTGCGCCAAATGTAAGAGTTGGTATGAAAACCGCTTTTGCAAAGGTTGGTGCAAAGCTCGGTGAAATTACAATAGCACCTCGTCCGCTTGCAGGTTATACTTCATACGGTATGTGTTGTAGTGAGGCTGAAATCGGCATAAGCGACGATAATTCGGGTATTATGGACATCACAGATGATGCTGCCAACGGTACAGATATTAAGGAGCTTTATCAGATTGATGATATTGTTTTTGAGGTAGACAACAAGTCACTTACAAACCGTCCTGACCTTTGGGGACACTACGGCATAGCAAGAGAGTTTGCGGCTCTTGCAGGCAGAGAGTTAAAGCCGCTTGAGGTTGAAGATCTTACAGCTTACAACGAGCTTAAAAAGGTTGATATGAAGATTGAAGATCCGCTTTGTCAGCGTTACAGCTGTTTGCAGGTGGAGAACATTAAGAGAAATATCAGCCCTGTAAATATGAGAATCAGACTTTACTACTGCGGACTTCGTGGTATTAATTTCCTTGCAGACCTTACAAACTACCTTATGCTTGAAATGGGTCAGCCAATGCACGCTTTCGATTCAAGAAAGGTAGAGAAAATCCGCATTAAGCGTTTTGACAAGCCGTTTGTATTTCGTACACTTGACGGTGTGGACAGAAACATTGACGAAAATACACTTATGATCTGCAACGATAACACTCCTGTTGCCATTGCAGGTATTATGGGCGGTATTGATTCGGAAATTGTTGACGATACAACAACTCTTACACTTGAGTCTGCTACATTTAATGCGGTATCGGTTCGTAAGTCAACAGTAAGACTTGCTCACAGAACAGACGCATCTATTCGCTACGAAAAGTGTCTTGACCCTGAAATGACAACTGTTGCAATCGCAAGATTTGTTAAACTTTTAAAGACATATGACAGCGACATTAAGGTGGTTTCAAGCCTTACCGACGAGTATGCTTTCCATTATGAAAAGGTTACTCTTGAATTTGACAAGGCTTTTGTTGACCGCTATACAGGTATTGAAATCAGCAATGACAGAATCGTAAAAACTCTTGAGAGCCTCGGTTTTGGCGTTCAGCTTGCAGGTGATGATTTCACAGTAACCGTTCCGTCATGGAGAGCTACAAAGGATGTTACAATCAAGGCTGACATCATTGAGGAAATCACAAGAATTTACGGTTATGATAACTTTGCCGTCCATACAACCCGTTCACCGCTTTATCCTGTAAGAACAGGCGAATTAAAGAGCAACGAAGATAAAATTAAGGATATTCTTGTTCAGAGATACAACCTCCACGAGGTTCATTCATATGTATGGGCATATAATGACGAGCTTAAAGCACTCGGAATCGAGGTTGAAAACAATGTTAAACTTGCAAACGCAACTAACCCTAACATTGAAACAATCAGAAATTCAATTATTCCTACACAGCTTTGTCAGGTTAAGTCGAATACTTCATATTCAAATGATTTCGGTATTTTTGAAATCGGCAGAGTTGTAAAGGGACTTGACGAAAACAACCTTTGCATTGAGCAGAAGAAACTTGCAGTTACACTTTTCAGCAAAACAAAGGATATTAAAACTCTTTACTTTGAGTTAAGAGATATGCTCGTTGTGCTTGCAGAGGATATTAAGCACAAGTCACTCGGCTTTAAGAAAGCAGAGCCGACACATAGCTATGAGCACCCTGTAAACCTCTACACAATTATGATTGACAACGAGGAGATCGGTACAATCGGCATTGTGCATCCGACTGTTGGCAAAAAGCTTGATAAAAAAGCAAGCGTAGTATTTGCCGAGATTGATATGAACGCATTTACAGACGCTCAAACCGCACCAATCGTTTACGATGAGCCGTCAAAATTCCCACCAATCGACTATGATATCAGCGTTGTTGTACCTGAAAAGCTCTTCTTTGAGGATCTCAGCAAGTGCTGGATCGGCAAGGGCGAGGGCATTTTAAAGGGTACAAAAATTGTAGATACTTACGATACGGATACAGTTCACAGTATCACAATCCGCTTTGAATTTTCATCAGCCGAAAGAACTCTTGCATCGGCTGAGGTTCAGACAGTAATGGACGAAATCATAGCAAACCTCGCAAAAATCGGCGTAAATTTGAGATAATTTTAAATTGACCCCAAACCGGCAGTGAATTAAGTTTTACTGCCGGTTTTTTGCAATATTATTGATTATTTTGCCAATTAATTGATTTTAATGTCAAATTGTTGAAATTGCTTATCAAATTATGTAATATTGTGTTAATAAATAATTAATTTGGAGGAAAACAATATGGCAGAAAATTCAAATGCGGAAAAGGCAATCAGCAAAGAGAGGATTAAGTCTAAAAAAAGCAGGGAAGATATACTTGAAATTATAGTGGCGATTTTTTTAGGTGTAACGGCACTTGCAACAGCGTGGGCATCATGGATAGGCTCACTGCATGGCGGAAATCAGGCAACAAATTACACACAAAGTAATAATATGGCGGCTGACGGCAACTCAAGATGGAACGAGGCGTCACAAAGCCTTATGCAGGATATGATGACTTGGAATGAAATTAACCAGGCAAATCTTAATTATGTTTACGCAGAGCAAAAGAACGATACCGCCGAAATGGAAAAGTATCAGTATCAGCTTGAGCAGCTTATGAATGATAACTGCTCCGATGAATTCCTTGACGCTATTAATTGGGCATTAGATCAGAAAGAAAATGTATCGCCGTTTACAAAGGACGGTTATGTTGACAGCTATTTTGCAGATGCAAATTCTGTGCTTGAGGAGTCAAACACTTTGCTTGAGCAGGGAAAAAAGGATAACGCAAACGGTGACGCTTACGGACTCGTGACTGTAATTTATTCGGTTGTTTTGTTTATGCTTGGTATTGTGGGAACATTCAAACGCTTGCCAAACAGAACTATTGTATTGTGCGTAGCAATAGCAGGTTTCTTGTTTGCAACCATATATATGATTACAATTCCGCTCCCGACAGGCTTTAATTTGTTAAGTTATTTTGGTATGGCGTAATACATTGATAAAAGACGGCAGTTTATTGAAATTGCCGCCTTTTTTGTTTTGTGAATTGATTTTTATATGAAAAAATTACATATTATAAAAAGAAATCTTCCGCAAACAATACTATTGCGGAAGGAAATCAAGAGGTTGAACCTGACGCTTAAAATATAAAATTAATTAAAAAATATTTAACAAAAGGAGAAAATCAATATGTCAAGCAATAACAATCAGCTTAATGTACCGCAGGCAAAGGAAGCAATGGAACGCTTTAAGATGGAATGTGCTAACGAAGTAGGCGTAAACCTCAAGCAGGGTTATAACGGCGATTTAACCTCAAGAGAAGCCGGTTCAGTAGGCGGACAGATGGTTAAAAAGATGATTGAGTCATACGAAAACAGTATGAAATAATTTGATTTAAAGAATAAATCATAAAAATATATCGGAGCATACGGCAAAACGCTGTATGCTCCGATGTTTATTTTTTGCAAAAATTTTCAAAATATCAGTTTTGTTTAAAATCGTGCGATAAAATATATTTGAAAAGTGCGTTACAGCCGTTTTCAATGTCGGTGTATGTAACATCAAAATTGCCCGTATACCATGGGTCTGCAACATCTCTCGGATAGTTTGTAAAATCAAGCAGGCGGTGAATTTTCTTTTCACTGTCAAATCCGACTATTCTTTGCAAATTTCGCAAATTCATAGAATCCATTGCAACTATGTAATCGTATTCTTTGTAATCAGATTTAGTGATTTGCACTGCATGGTGCGAGGTGAAAGGTATGTTCATCTCGGTTAATTTTGCTTTCGTTCCACGATGTATGCCGTTGCCGATTTCCTCTGTGCTTGTCGCAGAGGAGTTAATCCGAAATTCATCGGCAAGACCGTTTTCGGCAACAATTTTCTTCATTACAAATTCCGCCATAGGTGAACGGCAAATATTCCCATGGCACACAAACATTATCTTAATCATAATAAATTTCCTCCAGATTTGCCGTAATATGCTGTGATTTGCAAGGGTATTTTGAATATAACAGGAATGAGTATCACTTTTAAAATTCCCTCAAAACACGCAAATCAAGGCAAAATACGGCATATTGAATTTTTCAAAAGTAGTCAAACAGTAGGCAGCTAAGGGGGTGTGCAGACCACTTTAAAAATCAACCGTATAACGATAGCTTTTCCACAAGGGGGTGCAAAACGGTTTTTTATATCCAAATAATTCGTTGCGAGAATTATAATTTTGATTTAGCTATCATCAACGGCATTAAACAGTAATTATATTATAGCATATAAATTAACTCCAAACAATAAAAATGCACCCACACCGTAATGATGTGAGTGCTGATTTACACCGTCTTAATCTTTTTCCCAGTTTGTGCTTTCGGCAGGAATCAAAACGCAGGAGCAAAATCCCGGTTCGGGCTGATAGCAATGAATTGTTAAAGACTTGCCGATTTCGGGACTGAAATCACAAACAGTCCTGCTTGTTCCGTTCAGCGCAACATCGGCGTAGCTTACCAGCCATTTTTTGTCGCCGTTTTTTAATACTTCGTAAAAAGAATGATTAAGCATTTCAGAAATAGGCAGTCCCTCAACGACTTCCATTTGCTTATTGCAATAACGAAACACAAAATCTATGCCGTGCCCGTTTTCATAATCTGCATACACAAACCAAAACGGATTGTTTGAAAAACACAGCAAAATATGAAAAAGAATAACTCCGAACATAGATATAGTTCGTGCTAAGTCAATATAGCTGTATTTCTTCATACTTACACTTCCTTCCGAAAATCATAAAAATTTCGATTTAATAAGCTGAGTATATCATAGTAATATCAAATGGCAAATATAATAAGATGTAAAGCAAAATGAATAGCGACAGTAAATTAAACTGTCGCTTCAGTCTGTCGAAAAAACTCGAAATTCAGGATAACTGGATTTCGAGTTTTTGA
>ERZ791884.119-NODE-119-length-110912-cov-35.187999_pt1 | contig 110912 bp, 105 predicted proteins | sample MGYA00509941_ERZ791884 | MGnify/ENA primary metagenome ERZ791884 (study PRJEB30046, sample SAMN00792095) | human gut metagenome | study: EMG produced TPA metagenomics assembly of the A metagenome-wide association study of gut microbiota in type 2... | reverse complement strand
AAGCTTTACTCAGTGCTCTCAAACTTTTCTGTTGTTTTTGTGCTTTCCTCAAGCGCAAGATATATTATACCACCGTTTTACGAAAAGTCAACCTTTTTTTGAAAATTTTTTAAAAAAATTTGCTTTTTATTGTAATTACGACTATATTCGACAATATACTTTTCGCAACCACAACATATAGTGGTTTGTGCCAAAAATAACTTTACACTTGCATATGCTATTGCAAATAAATATAATATATTATAAAATATAAGTATAAATTTAATAGGGGGATAACTATGAACCAACCATTCAATCCTTACCAACACAATGCAGATGTGCTGAGAGGATTTTTCAGAAAGCCGATCGTGCTTATTACCGCCATATCATTTTGTGTGCCGACTATAACCAAGCTGATCACTTCTGTCACCACATTAATGTATACTATACCTTATTTGATCAACTTTGCTTCCGAATCTGACAGTGGATTAAAATTTTCAGTACGTGCCGATTTATCACCTTTGCTGTTTGGTCTTGCGTTCTTGATTTTATTCTGTACGGCGAGAAGTCGCAAGCCTGTTGTTAATTTTAAATCGCCTGTTACATATTTGATGGTAATTGCGATAATCTTTACAGTACTTGCCGGAATTGCTCTTGCAGGAGCATTAATACTTTTAATCCTATTACTTGTATTCAATTCATATATGCCAAACTACATTTTTCAGAGCGTACTCGGAATTGCAATCATAAATGCAGTCGGGGCATTAGCTGATTTTATGTTCTACCTTGCCCTGAGCAGATTTTCAAAGGGAATTAAGTATTCGCTTACCTCTGTATTCATTACAAAGGCAGGCTCAAAGTTTACTGCTGTAACTGCTTTTATAAATGTTGCGGTATCAGTTGTTTCTGTTATTATAGGATATATATTCCTGCCGTCTATGCTCGATGTAGTTTCTTTCCTACTTCAGAGCTTTTCAGACTTATTAAATATAAATTCAGTTTCGCAGATTACTAATATGATTTCTGAATTAATACACTCAACATTTTCGCTTATTATTATAGGAAGTATATCGGAAATTGTTCCGCTAATAATGGTGGGCATAGTTGCTATAATGTATTTCATCTATATAAGAAAAACAACCGACAGTCTTGTGCTTACTCCTGTTGACAACGAGGCTACACGCTTTTACAGTGAGCCTACACCTGAGCATAACAGCGAACCGCAGATGTCTTTTAATCAGAACACCAATGCGCCGTTTGTACCGCCTGTTATGCCTGAGAGCCAACCTATTGAAAACAACTTTATGTATGAAAACCCATACGCAAGCAACCCTGCAAGCAGTGCGCCGTCTGCACCTCAGACACCACCGCAGGACTTTGTACCTCAGCCTGTATTTAATAATACCGATAAAGCAGAGCCGAAGTCAGACGAAAAGATTTGCGCTCATTGCGGAAAGTACTCACCTGCCGAAATGATTTTCTGCCCGTACTGCGGCACTAAATTTTAAATGTAAATAAACAAATAAGGAGATACCAAAGCGGTATCTCCTTTTGTTATGTCTGATTATAAATTATTTTTGAAATGCAAGAAAATCCTTTACAGCATTCTCACGAGCTTTATATTCGTTTGAATTTTTATCAGGCTTGTTCTTGTCGATCTTGGTATCGTTGTAAATCATAAGATACTTGCCGTTGTCTGAAAGGTAAGCGGCATTTACAGGGTATCCCTCGATAATAGTAAAGCTGTTGCTTTCCTTTACCTCTTTAACGATTTCTTTTGCTGTATCGTTGAGCTTTGCAGTATCATACTCATATAACTCAATAGCAAGGTTGTTGCTGATGCTGTACTTAATGCCCTGCTTTGCACCGATGAAAGATGCGTCCATCTCGGTTTTAACAGCTTTGTCTGTATAGTAACCCTTATCCTGCATATAGCTGCAAAGTCCATCAAACGAATCCTTGTATGCCTTTTCAGCCTCTTTGCTTGTCTGTTCAGATGCAGACTGACTTGCGGATGTTGTCTGCTGATTAGCCTTAGATGCCTGTTCAAGGGCATCGTTATATCCACAGCCTGCTGCTGAAACAGCAATTACAAACGCCATCAACAATGCAGAGATAATCTTCTTCATATTTCAAAATCCTTTCAATGCAATTTTACACTTTTCGTATATTATAGCTTATATTTGCCGATAAATCAAGCATTATATTATTTTTACAGAAAAAGCGGAAATGCAAACGCACTTCCGCTTAAATTTATATATTAAAGGACATACACATTAACATCTCTTCTTCCAAAGCTAACGCAATCATCGTAGCTGAAGTAGAAAAGGTCAACAATAGCTGAGCCGTCCATTAAAGCTCCGCCTGTATCAACAGCGGTTGCATAGCCATAAACATGGCTGCCGTCTGCCGCCTCAATGTAAAGCTTAGAACCGTAAGGAATAATTGCAGGGTTTACTGCCACGCCGCCCTCATAAACAGGCACGCCTGTTGCTGTAAGTGCGCCCGGAGCTGCTGTATATGCTGTACCCGAACCCGATACCATATAGCTATATGAAACAGGAGCACCGCTTGAATCGGTTGTTGTGCCTCTTTTTGTGCCGTTTAAAACAATTTTATCGACAGGCTCTTTTGTAACTTTCTCGTCAATTACCTTTGTTGAATCGTACTTGCCGTCAATGTACTTGCATCTCTTGGTTACTTCCTTTTCACCGTCAACGCCTTTCTGAGATACCTCAGACTCGCCTGTCATAATATCGTCAGAATCTTTTTCAACTGTTTTGTAAGAGATTTTCTTTGTTGATTTCTCGTCAACATATGTTACCTTTTTGAGGGTGATTTTCATATCGTCCTCAATTTGAGCGTTTTTGTCAACATTTAAAATATCATCGCCTGTAATTTCATAGCCGAGAATGTTGAGAGCGTTTTCAACTGTACCCTCAGGAGCTTTTACGGTCATCTCAGTGCCGTTTGTTGTGAGCTTGATATTTTTTGAGTTATAAACATAAATGTTCATATCGCCTGTAATAACCGTATTAAGCGATGGTGTAACGCTCTGATTCTCTGCAAGAGTAATGCCTGTTCTGTTTAAAGCCTCTTCGACAGTACCCTTTGCAAGCGAGATAGTCTGCTCTTCGCCGCAGTTATTAATTGTGATTGTATTAGCCTTGATTACATCAAAAGACATATTGAAGTCTTTGTTTGTGCCTACAATAACATCACCGTTGCCAATCTCAAACTCTGTTGAGCTTTCAACATATGTTTTGTTTGTAGCGGCAGCCTCATCTGCCGACGCTGTATTTGCTGCTGCATTTACCAAAGCACCTGCTGAAATAGCTGCGCAAAGAATAGCTGCGACCGTCCACTTAATGGCAGGCTTTGAAAATGTTTTTAGCATCATAAGAAATTCTTCCTTTCTTCAGTGATTTTTGCAAGTGCAAAAACCGCTTTCCGTTTGGCTTTTTTCTAAAATTTGGTTGCATTGTGAAGGCTTAGTTTACGCTTGTAGTAAGCCGTTCGCAAGCAATGGCGTTATTATAGGCTTATGTTTTGAATATGTCAAACAGCAAGAAAGTAAAGTTTTTATGGAAAATGCACAACGATTTCGACTTTTTTTCTTATTTAGCAAATTATTTTTTCGTTTTTTGAATTAAAATCCTGCAAATTTGTAGTCAAATTGCAAGAAAATGAAAGTTTACTTTTTAGATACCACTTTGTAACAAGTTTGTAACCAAAAATCAAGATATATTACAAAAGTATTACAAATAAAAATATAGCCATTTTAACTTTTTAAAAGTATTGAAAATACGGCTTAAATACTGAATTTTATGTAAAAAATAAAAATTGAGCTTTATCACTAAAACTCAATTTTTAACTATTTTTATATTAAATTTCTTTTTAATAATTATCGGATTTCAGCTGAAAATAACTTTGTGGGTAAGCACACACAGGACATACCTTTGGAGCGGACTTTCCAACGCAAATATGACCGCAATTTCGGCATATCCACACTGCCTCGCCGTCCTTTGAAAACACAAGTTTTTCTTCTACATTTTTAAGCAGAGTTTTGAACCTTTCTTCGTGCTGTTTTTCTATCTCGGCAACCTTTTCAAACAGTCCTGCAATAAAGTCAAAGCCCTCTTCTCTTGCCACCTTTGCAAACTGCGGATACATTTCGCTCCACTCAAAAAACTCGCCGTCTGCGGCAAGCTGTAAATTTTCCTGCGTTGTTTTGTCTTTGCCTGTCAGCAGGTTGTACCACATTTCTGCGTGTGCTTTTTCATTGTGTGCGGTTTCTTCAAACAGTTGGGCAATCTGCTCGTAACCGTCAGCCTTTGCCTTGCCTGCATAGAAGGTATATTTGTTTCTCGCTATTGACTCGCCTGCAAGCGCCGCCTCAAGATTTTTTTCTGTTTTAGATCCCTTTAACTGCATACAAACACTTCCTTTTACGGTTTTCTTTTCTATATATAGTATATACAGGCTGAGTGTACATATTCAAATATAGGAAATGCTTGCATTTATGCGGTATTTTTGTTATATTAAGGTTATAAAATAAAAAAGAGGTTTTTTAAATGGCATGGTTTTTTGCAGATGAAAATATAACGGCTGACACCTATGTAATTTCGGGTGAAAATGCCAGACATATATCAAAATCATTGAGAATGAAAAAGGGTGAGGAGCTTACTCTCATCACTCCCGACAATACACAGTGTGAGTGCGTACTCACAGACATTACAGCAGAATACGCAACGGTAAAAATCACAGAAAAAAAGCAGTGTGAAAACGAACCCGATGTATTTGTAACATTATATCAGGCACTGCCAAAGGGCGATAAAATGGACTATATCGTGCAAAAATGCGTTGAGCTTGGCATATCAAGAATAGTTCCAATGCTCTCGGCAAGATGCGTTTCACGACCCGATGCAAAATCTTTAAAAAAGAAATGTGAGCGCTGGCAAAAGATAGCTTTGCAGGCGGCAATGCAGAGCAGACGAGGAATTATTCCACAGGTAAGCGAGTGCGTAAGCTTTGAAAAAGCGGCTGAAATGAGCCTTGAAAGTGAAAAACAGATTATATTTTATGAGCTTGGCGGCGAAAAAGTAAATAAAATTCTCGACAAAAAGCCAAAAAGTATAGCAATGTTTATCGGCAGTGAGGGCGGATTTGAGCAAGGCGAGGTTGATAAAATCATAGCAAACGGCGGTCAGCCTGCCACGCTCGGAAAGAGAATTTTAAGAGCCGAAACCGCACCGCTCGCCGCTCTTTCTATTATAATGTTTCAGACAGATAATTTTTGATTTTGCAATAAAAAAACGAGCCTATCGCCCGTTTAAGTAATAGTCACAAAATATCTTGACTTTAATTTTCATATAATATACAATGATGTTACAGGGCTAACCGTTTAAAGCGGTTAGCCACAATTCATATTTTAGATTAAATAATCGTCCAATATTTGCTTGCCGGCAGTTGGGCGATTATTTTTTATGGCTACGATAATAGCTAATACTAAAGATAATATTAAAATTATGTATTCAATTATGCACCCACCTCCTCCACTGATTATTAAGCCAATGTTTTCATAATGAGTGTGTTCGGATAAGTGCTAACCGCCTTAACTCCCCTGTAAAAATGCCTATTATGGTATATTTTGCAGGTTTTTGTCAATTATAATTTTCTGGAACTGTCTTGATATTATAAATAAAAAATCAATTTTTATAAAAATTTTTTGTAATTTGATAACCGAACGGCTTGCCGTTTGGCGGATTGAACATAGCTGCGAAAGCTAATACAACAGTAAAAAGAAAAAGCAACGCTGCTAAACTACTAATTTGCCACTTTTCAAGGGCAAATCAGCCAAGCCGCAAACTTTTACATTCTTGATATGCACCCAAAAATTGTCTAACTTTTGGGGTACATATCAATTTGGAGAGGTTTTCTATATTTATTAATCTTTCTTGCTTTCCTTTGCAATCTTATCCAAGGAGAGCTGCTTAGTATATTCCTGTAAATTTTTCATATATTCGTCAAAGGCACATTCTTTTTCGCCGTAAACAGGGTTCAATTCGTACTCAAGCGGCAGCCAAGTGCGGATTTCAGACTCGTTATGCTGAATTGACGCCTCTAATTTATCCATAGCTTTCCAAAGCTTTGCCTCTTCGGTATTAAGCTCCTCCATTTCGGTATAAAGTGCGTTAAGCTCGTCTTTATACGGTTGCGGCAGAGTATTAACCCATTCGCTGAGCTTATGCTTTTCGACCTCTTCATCGTTATTTGTCTTGTAAAAAGACGGAATATCACCTGTAAAAGCCTCACCAAGATCATGGAAAATACACATTTTAATTACCTTGTCCATATCCACATCAGGATACTCGTCTTTTACAAAGTAAGCGAACAGAGACAATCTCCAGCTATGCTCGGCAACGCTCTCTCGCCTGCCGTTAGAAAGCCAGCTATGCCTTGTATTTTTCTTTAAATTTTCTGCAAGATATAAAATCTCGGTAAGTTTTTCGGGAGTCATAATAGTACCTCTTTACTCTGAATAAGTTGGAATATTCCATTCTGCAATATGCTCATCGGTAACAGGAAAATATCTGAAAAGCATTGCACTGTCATTATTCTCGTTTTTTTTGCCTGTTGTAAGATTAAAAATATTTTTTTCGTATGCAAGTGAGCTTTTATTTTCAAAGGTGGTTTCGTTAAAAATCTTTTTGAAAAGCTCGACATCATCGCTTGTATATCCGCCGACAGCAGCAGCCATAACAGCCGACATATTGAGTATTCTTTCGCTGTACTGGTGTTCACCGTCAATCGACACATACTTAGACATAGTAGTGCCGCAGCCGACATTCATAATTTTATGACTTCGTGCCTCAACGGATACGGTCAGCTCTGCCTTGTCTATATCGTAATAGTAGCAGTAATACTCAACGCCGTTGGCGTCTGTTTTAGTTTCGCCGAGCCTTTTCCAATTCTCCATATTAAGATAATCTTCGCCGCCCGAGCGGAACATAATTTCGTTATATCGTTCGGTAAATTTTTCAATATCTAAATTATATCTTTTACCGTTCACATTTATGCTGTCCTCCTGCGCTTTATCTTTAGTATAGGCAAGAATTTCGTCAAGCGATGCAGTACCGCCCTTTACGACTGTTTTCTTCTCGCCGCAAGCAGCAAAAGAAAAAGCAAGCATAAATGCAAGCAGTAAAGGCACAATTTTCTTCATAACTGTTACCTCGTTTTGGGTTGGTTTTAAAAATTTTTAATATTCAAACTTTAAGCTGTAATTATAAAAAATAGTTTCGGTCGGGCAACAAAATTTGATAAAAAACAAATTATCCGTCCCGAATATAAAAGTTTGGTCAACCTTTAAAAAGGCTTGACCTAAATTTAAAATCATTTTCAAATATTTTATAGCCCTCCTTTTTACAGGAAGGCTATAATTTTTATTTTATTCTTCTGTATTTTCTTCTTTGCTCATTTCGGCAGTATTATCCTCTGAAACTTCTTCACTTGTTTCTTCCTTTGAACTGTCCTCGTGAGGTGCTCTTGCAACTGTAACCACCTTATCGTTCTCGCCTATTCTCATAAGTGTAACGCCCTTGCTCGGTCTGTTGCAAATTCTTACTGTATCGGCGGCAATTCTGATAATTACGCCCTCCTGAGAGATAATGATAATATCATCAGTAAGCTCAACCACGCTGACAGCCGCAACATTGCCGTACTTTTCTGTATGGTAGTTAGTAATACCCTTACCGCCTCGGCTCTGCAAGCGATAGTCGCTTACATTTGAAATTCTGCCAAAGCCTGTTTCTGAGGCAGTGAGTATAAGGTCATCGTTTGTAACAACGCACATACCCACAACGCAGTCACCCTCACGCAGAGAGATAGCCTTTACGCCTCTTGCCTGTCTGCCCATAGGACGAACATCGGTTTCTTCAAATCTTATGGCAAGACCGTTCTTTGTGGCAACAACAACCTGCTGATTGCCGTCTGTAAGTCTTACCCACGCAAGCTCGTCACCCTCATTGAGTTCAAGTGCGATAAGTCCGCCCTTTCTTGCAGTATTGTACGCATTAAGAGAAATTCTCTTTACAATGCCCTGTCTTGTAACCATAACAAGGTACTTGTCCTCGTCAAACTCAGGCACACGAATCATTGAAGTAACCTTTTCATCAGACGCAATCGGGAGCAAGTTTGCAATATTCATACCCTTTGACTGTCTGCTGCCCTCAGGCACTTCATAGCATTTCAGTCTGTAAACCCTGCCCTTGTCGGTAAAGAACAGCACATAATCGTGAGAATTGATTACAAACATCTCTGTTGCAACATCTTCTTCTCTGCGTGACATACCCGACACGCCACGACCGCCTCTGTTCTGAATCTTATAGGTATCAACAGCAAGGCGCTTTACATAGCCAAACTGAGTGAGTGTAAGCACGCACTCCTGATTTGGAATAAGGTCCTCAATATCAACCTCGCCGCTTACAGCGCAGATTTCTGTTCTTCTCGGATCTGCAAACTTATTTCTTATAACAATAAGCTCTTCTCTGATAATTTCACGCTGTCTGCCCTCGTCGGCAAGAATAGCAATGTACTCGTCAATCTTAGCCTTTAATGCGGCAATTTCGTCCTCAATCTTTGTGCGCTCCATATTTGTGAGCTGTCCCAAACGCATCTGAACAATAGCCTGCGCCTGAACATCATCAAGACCAAAGCGCTCCATAAGATTTATTTTAGCGGTAGCCTGATCCTTACTCTTTCTTATGATTGCAATAACCTCGTCAATAAAGTCAATGGCAATCTTTAAGCCCTCAAGAATATGCTCCCTGTCCTTTGCCTTTTTAAGGTCAAATTCAGTTCTTCTGCGTATGATTTCCTGCTGGAAGTTTACATACTCGGTAAGCATTTCCTTAAGGTTAAGTACCTTAGGCACTCCGTCAACAATAGCAAGCATAATTGCGCCAAAGGTAGTTTGCAGCTGAGTAAGGTTAAAGAGGTTGTTAAGCACAATCTGCGCCGACGCCTCTCTCTTTACATCAATTTCAATGTGCATACCCTGTCTGTCGGAGTGGTCTTCAATATTAGAAATACCCTCAATTCTCTTATCTTTTACAAGGTCGGCAATGTACTCAATAAGTCTTGCCTTGTTGACCTGATAAGGAAGTTCGGTAACAATAATCTTATATCTGCCGTTCTTAGCCTCTACAATCTCTGTTTTGGCTCTTACGGTAATTTTACCTCTGCCTGTCGCATAAGTAGCTCTAATGCCACTTCTGCCCATAATAATGCCGCCTGTCGGAAAATCCGGACCCGGCATATATTCCATAAGACCTGCAAGGTCAATGTCGGGATTTTCAATGAGCGCACAGGCTGCGTCAATAGTTTCGCCGAGGTTATGCGGCGGAATTTTGGTAGCCATACCAACGGCAATACCGTCTGAGCCGTTTACAAGCAGGTTAGGAAATCTGCTCGGAAGTACGGTAGGCTCTTCGAGTCTGTCGTCAAAGTTTGGCTGAAAATCAACTGTTTTCTTGTCAATATCGGTAAGCATTTCGCAAGAAATCTTGCTCATTCTTGCCTCAGTATATCTGTATGCGGCAGGCGGGTCGCCGTCTACCGAACCAAAGTTACCGTGACCGTCAACAAGCATATATCTCATTGAAAAGTCCTGCGCAAGTCGCACAAGCGCATCATAAACAGACGCATCACCATGAGGATGATACGCACCGAGTACGGCACCTACTGTATCTGCGCACTTATGATAAGGCTTGTTTGGGTCAAGACCTTTTTCGTACATTGTGTAGAGAATACGCCTATGAACAGGCTTTAAGCCGTCACGGACATCCGGCAATGCACGGGAAATAATAACGCTCATCGAGTAGTCGAGAAAGCTCGATTTCATTTCGTCGTTTACATCGACATCTATTATTTTTCCCTCGTTAAATACTGAGTTTTCCATATTTTCGTTGTCCATATTATTCATTCCTCAAGGTTTATGTAAATTGTTTTATCTTTTCGTAAAGCTCGGGCATACGCTTTCTTATGCTTATCGGGCGAAAGGTCTTTGAATCCACAAAGCCATGCTCGGTAGTGCCGTAGCCGAGTTCGGTTTCCGAGCCGTCAGGCTCAATCCTCTTTACAGTGTATGAAAAAGTAATTCTTGCGGCTGAAATCAAAATCACCTTTGTGCGCAATATAATTTCGTCATCATAAAGAGCAGGCTTGCCAAATGAACAGTTCAAGTTCAAAAGCGGCGTCATTATGCCCTGCGCCTCCATTTCACGATAATTAAAGCCGAGCATTTTTATATAGTCACCCCTGCCCATTTCATACCAAATGGGATAATTGGAATGGTGAACAATACCCATACAATCCGTTTCGGCATATCGCACACGGAATTTTGTTCGTGAATGCACAAAAATCACTCCTTTATTTAAAAATTAAACATCAAGATTCTGAACAAACTTTGCGTTTTTCTCAATAAATTCTCGTCTTGGTTCAACCTTATCGCCCATAAGAATGGTGAAGATTTCGTCTGCCTCCTCAGCCTCGTTGAGGTTTACCCTGAGCATAAGTCTTGTTTCGGGATTCATTGTGGTTTCCCAAAGCTGTTCCGAGTCCATCTCACCAAGACCTTTGTAACGCTGAATTTCGGTTTTGCCCTCTGTTGCTGCCAGAATTTGGTCACGCTCGCTATCAGAATAAGCGTACCTATGGTCTTTGCCCTTTGAAATTCTGTAAAGCGGAGGCTGAGCAATGTAGATATGCCCCTCCTCAATGAGTGGGCGCATAAATCTGAAAAAGAATGTCAAAAGAAGTGTTCTGATATGCTGGCCGTCAACATCGGCATCCGCCATAATAATAATCTTGCCGTAACGCAGTTTTGTAATATCAAATTCATCGCCAATACCCGTACCGAGTGCGGTAATAACAGGCATCAGCTTATCGTTGCCGTAAACTCTGTCAAGTCTTGCCTTTTCTACATTGAGCATTTTACCCCAAAGCGGAAGTATAGCCTGAAACTTACGGTCACGACCGCCCTTTGCAGAACCGCCCGCAGAGTCACCCTCTACTATGTAGATTTCTGTAATCTCGCTGTCCTTTGACTGACAGTCGGCAAGCTTGCCCGGTAATTGAGCAGACTCAAGCGCAGATTTTCTTCTTACGCTCTCTCTCGCCTTTCTTGCCGCCTCTCTTGCTCTTGCAGATGCAAGCGACTTTTCAAAAATAGCCTTTGCCACCTGCGGATTTTCCTCAAGATAAATCATCAGCTTTTCGCTTACGAGCTTATCAACCATAGTTCTTACTTCGGTGTTGCCGAGCTTTGCCTTGGTTTGTCCCTCAAACTGGGCCTCTTTCAGCTTTACGCTGATAATGGCGGTAATACCCTCTCGCACATCTTCACCGCTGAGGTTCTTATCGTTGTCCTTTAGCTTGCCAAACTTTCGTGCGTAATCGTTCATTACCCTTGTAAGCGCACGCTTAAAGCCCTCTTCGTGAGTACCGCCGTCGGTAGTATGAATATTATTTGCAAAGGTCAAAAGATTTTCGTTGTAGCTGTCATTGTACTGCAATGCAACCTCTACGGAAATAGTGTCCTCGTCATTTTTAGCCGCAAAATAAATAACATCGGGATGAATAACGGCAAGCGCTCTCTTTTTGTGTATGTACTCCACAAAGCTCTTTATGCCGCCCTCGTAAACAAAGTTTTTCTTGATAATCTCATCTTTGTTTCTCTCATCTCTCAGCTCTATATGCACGCCTGCGTTAAGAAAAGCCTGTTCACGCAAACGCTTTTCAAGAATTTCGTAATCGTAAACATCGGTTTCCTTGAAGATAAGCGGGTCAGCCTTAAAACGCACCTCTGTACCCTTTATGTCTGACTTGCCTATTTTGTGGAGGTCAGAAACAATCTTGCCCCTCTCATAGCGCTGGGTATATACATCTTCGCCATCGCAAACCTTTACCTCAAGCCACTCTGAAAGCGCATTTACAACAGACGCACCAACGCCGTGCAAGCCGCCCGATACCTTGTAACCGCCGCCGCCGAATTTGCCGCCTGCGTGAAGAACCGTAAATACAACCGTTACGGCAGGCAAGCCTGTTTTGCTGTTGATGCCAACAGGAATACCTCGGCCGTTATCGGTTACTCTTATGATATTGCCCTCCTCAATAACTACATCAATCTTGGTGCAGTAGCCTGCGAGCGCCTCGTCAATAGAGTTATCTACAATTTCATAAACAAGGTGATGAAGACCCCTCGGACCTGTTGAGCCGATATACATACCGGGTCTTTTTCTGACCGCCTCAAGTCCCTCAAGAACCTGAATTTCATTGGCGCCGTATTCCTGCTCAACCTTGGTCATCTCAATGTTATTTTCATTGTCCATTTTTTTACCTCCAATATCAGAGCCAAAGCATAGCCTTTGCCCTGTTCGCACCCCGTAAAGGGCGGAAAGTATTTTGTCTGACCGAATTTCGCACCGTTGGTACAAAAGCGTCAGGTTGTTTTTGTTAATTTCAATTTCTGAATTTCTATCGACAAATTCAATCTGCCGATAATTTTAAACTTTTATGGCTTGCAGGCGCAATCCGGTAAAAGCTCGATTTATTACAAATCGTCGGGCGCAAATTACCCGATTAGTTTGTGTGCTGAGTTAATTTTAATTTATTTTTTCTGCTTTTTGTTTATATCCTTAAACGCTGTAAACAGCGGATACAAAACTATGAAAAGCAGGATAAACACTATATTTATGCCCACCAAAACATAGAAATTCAGGCTCGGCGTCATATAAAGAGCGCCTACATTTGCCGCAATGGCAAGCACAAGCAAAACAAGCACAAGAATAATACAAGGCTTTTTGCTCGCCTTAAACTCCTTTTTGCAGTGGTAGCAGGTGTGTGATTTTTCTTTTGCAATATTTTTTACCTCGCCATATCTGTAAACCGTATGGCAATGAGGACAAGTTGGTAATTTCAGCATAGCTTAAAACTTTCTGTTTGCGGTGTATTTGTTGGTATCTGCTCTTTTTGTGCCGTCACTGTCCTCTTTTGGCGGAATATAGTGGCGTGAACGAGAAAATCCCGTATCCGTATCGGAACGAATCTTCTTGAGCGGTGCGTCCATAGATGCGTGCTCCTCTTTTACATCGCTTATAACAGGCACAAAGTCAATCGTATTGCCCGACTTTACATCGTCAGCCTTGCTGATTTCTTCCTGAAGGTGTATTCTCTCCTCATCTCTCTTTTTCTTGAGCTGATTAAACACACCTGTATCTATGGCAACCTTAGGAGTAGTGTCCTCAGGCTGATAATCCTCGGTTGTGCTGGTTAATTTTATCGGATTAAAGTCAAATTCATCGGATATGTCACCGGCGATATTCTCAGAATACACCATACCGGCTTTTTTAGCCTCCATTGACTTCTTGTATTTTGTGAGCGGTTTATAATTCAAAAATGCCGGTGAAATAAACATAAAAATTACAAGTGGGATTGCAACAAGCAAAACTCCTAAAGGATTGCTGATATTTCCGGACTTAATCCAGTAAAGCATAATGCCTGCTGCGGCGGCAACTGCAAGTGCAAAGGCAACAAAAATCATTTTGTTGATTACAACCTTACTTTCCTTTCCACATTGTGTGCATATATATTCACTTTTTCGTCTGCTCGCAAAGCCCGAAATATAAGAAACTCTCTTTGAACAGTAAGGACATTTTTTTATTTTCATAAACAATCCCTCTTTTGGTTTGTATTTTTATAATGAATAAATATTCACTATTTATTCATAAATCTATAATTTATCGCATTATTAAATCATTGCTTTTAAGTTAAATTTTTATCTTATTTTATACTCTGAGTAATATTAATTGATTTCTGACTGCAATATTTTATCAGTGTCGTCTTTGTGGCGCTTTAGCAGAGTTTTGCTCGAAAGCTGGCTTATATACACCTTTACCCTGCCGTTCTCCCTGCAAACGATAAATGATTTTGGCAGTTCGTAGGAAACATTCACAACATCTCCTCTTTTTTCTGCCGCAGTCAAAAAATCTCTCGTTTTTTTGGAAACGGTACATCTGTCTATATCAAAAATACCGATAATTGATTTTGTGGTAATGACAGTATCCTGTCCTAAATGCAAATACATTTCAGCTTATAACTCCGTTAGAAACATTAAAAATTTTGCCCTGTCTAAGCTGCTCCTTGTTTGACTGCTCGCAACAGGTTATAAAAACCTGACAGTCATCAAGTTTATTGAGTAAAAAATCCTGTCTTTTGGAATCAAGTTCACTCATAACATCGTCAAGCAAAATTATCGGCTTTTCGCCCATTCTTTCCGACAAAACTGCCGCCTCGGCAAGTTTTAATGACAAAACCGCACTTCTTTGCTGCCCTTGCGAGGCATAAAGTCTTGCATTTTTGCCGTTAATCAGTATCTCTGCGTCATCTCGGTGAGCACCTTTTGTGGTACAACCGTTTCTTATATCATCTACCTTAGATTGCTCAAAGGTTTCACATAATTTTTGGTGAATTTGCCCAATACTGTCGCCATATTCGGCATTTGTAGTCGATAAATATCTGATTTCAAGCCGTTCCTTGCCGCCTGAAATGCCCAAATGGTACTGCGAAGCCCGATTTTCGAGCATCTGGAGATACTCCATTCTCTGTTTTATGAGTATAGCTCCGTTTGAGAGCAGGGAATTGTCCCAGATCGAAAGAGTTTCCTCAAGTTCGGGGTGCTTATAAATATCTTTCAGCAAAGAATTTCTCTGATTAAGTGTGCGGTTGTACTTAGAAAGCACCACCGCATTTTTGAGTTTCTCTCTGCAAATTGCGCTGTCAATGAATTTTCGCCTTTCAGACGGGCCTCGTTTTATTAAATTGAGATGCTCAGGCGAAAAAACCACAGCACAATATTTTTCAATGAGTGCCGCCGCCGAATTTTTCGCCACCGAGTTGATTTCTACCTGCTTTTTGTTGCCCTTGAATTTTATAGATGCGGTCTGCTCCCTGTTTTGTCCGAAAAATCTGACATCAAGTTTTGCAAACGGCTTGCCGAATTTTATCAGTTCGCCGTCTTTTGAACCTCTGAAAGAGTGACCGCCGCAAAACATCCAAAAAGCCTCAAGTAAATTTGTTTTTCCCTGTGCGTTGTCGCCGTAAATTACATTTACACCTTCGCACGGAGTAATAATTGCGTCTTCAAGATTTCTGTAATTTTCAAATTTCAGCGCAAGTACCTTCAAAAAATATCATTCCCGGTTCAAATAACTGTAATTTTTTCTCCGTCAAGCTCGGCAAAGTCACCTTTGCGCATTTTTTTGCCACGCATAGTGCAAACCTCACCATTTACGGTGACATTTCCGTTTTGAATAAGCATTTTTGCCATTCCGCCTGTGTCACAAAGACCGGCGAGCTTTAGCAAATCCTGTAATTTTATAAATTCTGTGTCAATGTTGATTTTTTTATCCTTCATTTGAAAGCCTCATTGGAACTACAATGCTCAAAAAGCTGTCGCCCTTCACCGGTTTTATAACCATTGGCTTAACCGGGCCGCTTAGAGCAAGTCTGATTTCATCGGTATCACAATTTTTGAGTGCGTCAAGCAGGTATTTGTTGTTAAAACCAATCTCAACTTTTTCACCCATAACCGAAACTGCGATACTGTCGTTAGCTCTGCCGACTGCCGATGCACACGAAAGTTTGATTTCATCGTTTGCAAAATTACATCTGACAGGACTTTGGATTCTGTCGTTGTTAAGAAGTGACATTCTTTCAACCGAATTTATGATAATTCTTGTGTTTATAATGACCTCTGTTTTTACATCGGTCGGAATTGTAGTTTTGTAGTCAATAAAATTACCCTCAATAAGTCTTGAAATTACTCTGTAATTGTCAACCTTAAAGGTGATATGTCTTTGACCTATGATAATATCGACATTTTGTTCGTCATCGCCCAAAAGTTTAAGAACCTCAAGCTGAGTTTTACCCGGAACAACAAACTTGTTTTTGCTCTCGGAATCTACATTTTCACTTCTGATAGCCATTCTGTAACCGTCAATGGCAACAATTCTGAAAAGTCCGTCCTCAATTTCAAAAAGTGAACCTGTATAAATCGGCTTTGCATTGTTGTCTGATACAGCATAAACGGTTTCTCTGATCATTTCACGCAAAGTTTTTGCATTTACGGTAATCATATCGGTCTGCTCAAAGGTTGGCAGATCCGGATATTCGATAGATGACATTCCCACAATTTGGTAATCAACATTACCGCAGGTGATATAAGTCACCATTCTCTCGTCGGTTTCAATCATCACGATTTCTTCCGGCAATTTTCTTACAATGTCAAGAAACAGTTTTGCGCTGACAACAATTTCACCCTCTTCTTGAATTGTCGCATCAATGTCGGTGGTGATTCCTATTTCGAGATTATATCCTGATATATTCAGCAAATTGTCATATGCTTTTATAAGCACACCCTCAAGTGCCGGTATTGCGGCTTTTGAAGATACTGCTCTTGAAACATTTGACACTGCGTTGGCAAGGTCTGTTCGCAAGCACGAAAATTTCAAGTGTAGCGCTCCTTTATGTATTGATAATTTAAAAAATTAGTAGTAGTAGTAGGGGGTGTTAAAATGTTAAAAATTTGTAACTTTTCCGATAATTCCTTGAAAAAACCGTCCACAAATCACTGCACAGTATTTTAACAGCTTTTACATGGCTTGTGAAAAGAGATTATTCTTTCAACATCGGGTTAAAAATTGTTGATGGAATGTTAATAAAAATGTTAATGACATCTCTTTATTTTTCCCCTGAAAAAGCGGTAATATTCGCTTGCATCATCTTACAAATGAATTAAGCCTGCCGTTTATTGCAAAGTAATCTCTGTTTTTCGGGATTTTTTATCCGAAAAATTTTTGCTCATTTTCAGCGCCTTTTATATACTATTATATATATGTATAAATCGGCGCTTTTCAGAGTGCAGAAAAAGTCTGATTTTTACTTGGAATTTCAAAGAGCAAAAGCAGTATTTTTAATTGCTCCCCCAACTACATTCAAAACAGTGCGGAAATTGCAGTAATTGCAGCAATTTTCCGATAAATTTTTTAATGAAAATTTTAAATATTTTTCAACATATAAAAAATGTTGAAACTATGGAAAGGCATTAACAGGTTGTGTTAAACAAGACCTGTAAGATTTTTGTAAATCGGCTCAAAATCAAGTATTTAAGCCGAAAAATGAGTGTTCACAATAGTTACAAAAATGTAATGTTAATAATGTTAAAAGGTAAAATTTATGTAACCAAATATGTTAAAAAGCATATTACTATCTGTCACGAATATTTTTGATGGTGTCGTCAATGATTTCTTTGATTTTGCGGTCATTCTGCATCATCTTCTTTACCTTTTTAACGGTGTAGATAACGGTCGAGTAATGTCTGCCGCCAAATTCTTCACCGATATTAGCCATAGACAGAGTTGTAAGCTCCCTTGAAATATAAATTGCAATGTGTCTTGCGTTGCTGATATTTGCACTTCTGTTATTTTCGGAGCGGATAGCCTCAGGGGTAACGCCGAAAGTACGGGAAACCTCCTCAATAATTCTCTCTACTGTAACCTCAGGCGGAGTATCATTATTAAGAATATCCGATATAACCTCCTGAACAGAAGAAACTGTAATTTTTTCTTGATTTAAGAGGCTTTTTGCCTTTAATTTTTTAACTGTACCCTCAAGCTGACGAATATTTGCCTTGATTTTAGACGCAATGTATTCGCAAACATCCTGTGAAAGGTCGAGGTCTAAAAGTTCGGCTTTTCTCTTAATGATAGCGATTCTTGTTTCTACATCCGGCGGCTGAACATCAGCGATAATATCAGACTCAAATCTTGAGCGCAGACGGTCATCGAGAGTTTTGATTTCCTTAGGCGGTCTATCGGATGCAAGTACAATTTGCTTGTGCGCATTATAAAGAGTATCAAAAGTATGGAAAAATTCCTCCTGTGTACTCTCTTTACCGCCGATAAACTGAACATCATCGACAAGCAAAATATCTGTTTGTCTGTATTTTTTTCTGAATTCACTCATTCTTGCCATACGAAGTGACTCAATGAGTTCGTTTGTAAAATCATCGCCCTTGATATAGCAAATATTTTTTTCCGGTGAATTTTTCTTGATTTCATTTGCAATGGCATACAGCAAATGAGTTTTGCCAAGACCGGAGTTGCCGTACAAAAACAGAGGATTGTAGGCATTGGCAGGATTTGTGGCAACTGCAAGGCAGGCGGCATGAGCAAATTTATTGGACGCACCTACAATAAAAGTATCGAAAGTATATTCGTAGCTAATATCGTTGATTTCCGCATTTGCAACAGCCTGCTGCTCCTCTTTGGCTGAAATTTCTTCCGGAATTTTCATTTCAATCATAAATACCTGTCCGAAAACAGCCTCAAAAGCTTCATTGAGCAGAGAAAGATAGCAGCGAGTTATAGTCTGACGATGAAAATCGTTAGGCACTAAAATAACAGCCTTGTTCTTATCAAAATCGAGTTCAATGGGTTCGATTCTGCTAATCCAAGTGTTGTAAGCGACATCTGTAATTTTAGTTTTGCAATAGCTGCATATAATTCCCCACGCTTCTTCAAAAGATTCCATATACGACTTCCCTTCCATATAAATACAGCAATATCGCCATATTACCCCATAGTAAATCTATTCTATTATATTATAGAACACTTCCTAAAAAAAATCAATCTTTTTATTACTTTAAAAATAACAGCTTTTAAGGTACTTTTTAAGCCCGACAGGTGATTTTTATTAAAACTTTGACTTTGAAGTCTATTTAAAAAAACTTAGAAATACGCTTATTTAAAACTAAAAGAGATAACCAAAAATTTTATAAATGAATAAAAATCAAAATTTAAAAAGCAAGCTGCTTTGCTAAACCGCAATTTACACACACTGCATTGCATAAAAAAGAAAAATATTTTATTATAAATTACCTTTCTATATATAAGTAATATAAATAAACCCGCTCAGCTTTACAAAAATAAAAAAAACTTTTTATTTTTTGTTGACTATAAAGAAAAATTAAGATATAATGCTATATTGCAAGGTTATATATTGAAGGGAGGGTTTTCAGTATGTTGAGAACTTATCAGCCAAAGAAGCTCCACAGAAAGAAGGAGCATGGTTTCAGAAAGAGAATGGCAACAGCCAATGGTAGAAAAGTATTGGCTAGAAGAAGAGCTAAAGGTAGAAAAAGGTTGTCTTACTAAAGAACAGGCCACTTTATAACAGTGGTCTTTCTTTGTAGTTTGCGGCTTTTACTTTGCTTAGGTGGTTTTAATTTTGAGTGAATTCATCACTTTAAAGGACAATAGGGATTTTTCCAGACTTTACAGGAGGGGAAAATCCTTTGTGAGTCCTGTTTTGGTAACTTATGTTATAAAAAATAAATCCGATAACCTGCGTTTTGGAATAACTACGGGCAAAAAAGTCGGAAAGGCGGTTAAGCGCACCCGTGCAAGGCGTGTGATTCGTGCCGCATATTATCAGCTTTACAATGATTTAAAACCCGGCTATGATTTTGTATTTGTGGCAAGGAGCAAGACTCCTTTTGTAAAATCTCAAAAGGTATATGACGCTATGAAAAATCATCTGGAGTCTGCGGGCGTTTTGAAAAAATAATATTGTATATCTATGAAAAGAATTTTAACTCTGCTGATAAAATTTTATAAAGCTGCAATCTCTCCGCATCTGCCAAAAAGTTGCAAGTATGAGCCTACCTGTTCTCAGTATGGCATTGAGGCAATCGAGCGCTTTGGCGCACTAAAAGGTACAGCTCTGACCATATGGCGGATACTGCGCTGCAATCCTTTTTCAAAGGGTGGATACGATCCTGTCCCGGAAAAAACGGACAAGCCAAGAAAAATTAAGTGAGGTAGCTTATGGCAAATATATTTGGATTTTTTGGAAGTATTCTCGGCTATGTTCTTTGGGCTGCATTCTACTTTCTAAAAGATTTCGGCCTTTCAATAGTTGTATTTACTATTGTAATCAGACTTATTTTGTTCCCATTTACTGTCAAGCAGCAAAAATCTATGGCAGGCACAATGAGGCTGCAAAGAAAGCAAAAAGAGCTTCAGGAAAAATACGCTAATAACAAGGTTAAGCTCCAGGAGGAAATGAACAAGCTTTACGAAAAAGAGGGAGTAAAGCCAATGGGCGGTTGCCTTACAATGATTGTTCCTCTCCTTGTAATGCTCGGTATTTTTTATGCCGTTGCATATCCTCTTACAAACACACTCCATCTTAACTCGGACACAGTAAACAGTGCTGTTTCATATATGAACACAATTCCGGGTTACACAATAACAACAAATGCTACTTATCAGCAAATCGAGCTTATCAGGGTGTTCCCAAGCATTATGAACACTGAAACAATTCAGGGACTGTTCTCAGCTGCGGACTGCCAGCAGATAATCGATTTTGCAAACGGATTTAATATGATGGGAATCAACCTTCTTACAATTCCAAAGGATATGGGTATTTTCTCATGGTACTCACTCATTCCTGTACTTTGTTTTGTATCATATGTTGGTTCACAGTTAGTAATGCAGAAAATCAATAAGGCTCAGATGGCACAGCAGCAGGGTTGTCTAAAGGTAATGCTGTATGTAATGCCGTTATTCACAGCCTATATCGCATATACCGTTCCGGCTGCGGTAGGTTTTTACTGGATTTGCTCATCAGTAATTGCATTTATCCAATCGCTGGTTATAGCAAAGTTCTTTACTCCGGTACACTTCACCGCAAAAGAAGAGGCTCGTCACATTGCTCTTATGGAGCTAAATGAGGCAAATGTACCTTATGTTTACTCACCTGTTGAACAGAAGACAAGCACAAAGTCAAACGGCAACGGCAAAAAGAAAAAGAAGTAATTGAAATAGGTGAATACTATGATTAGAGAAGCAATCGGCGTTGGCGAAACAGAAGTTCTCGCCCTTGAAGACGCAAAAAGACAGCTCGGTATTGATGAATCCGAGGTTGTTGAGTTTGAGGTTATTCAGCGTGCCGAAAAAAAGAAATTCGGTCTTTTTGGCGGCGCACCTGCTAAGGTAAAAATCACACTCAAGGCAGGCCCTGCTGAAACAGCCGAGGAGTTTTTAGGCAATGTACTTAAAAATATGAAGCTTGAGTCGGTTTATATCAATAAAAAAGAGATTGAAAACGGCGTTGAGTTTGACCTTGAGGGCGAAGATGTCGGTTTTGTAATCGGCAGAAGAGGCGAAACACTTGACGCATTGCAGTACCTTACAAGTCTTGTTGCAAACCACGCAGACAACTCATATTTTAAGGTAACTGTAAACACAGGCGACTACCGAGAGAAAAGAGAAAAAACACTTGAAATTCTCGGCAGAAAGCTCGCATTTAAGGCAATAAAGACCGGCAGAAAAACAAGTCTTGAGCCAATGAATCCATATGAGAGAAGAATCATTCACACTTCGGTACAGAAGGTGAACGGCGCTATTTCATGGAGCGAGGGTGAAAACGCAAACCGTCATGTTGTAATCGGACCTGATCCAAAGTTTAAGAGGTATTCAAGAAACAACAATTCAGGCTACAACAGAGGCAGAGGCGGCAGACACCCATACAATAACAACTCTGTTAAAAACGAGGTAAATCCCGACAGAAAGCCCCTTAATGAAGGAAGCCTTGACGGACTTTACGGCAGAATTGATAAATAATGATTTTTGAAAAAGGGGGCAGTTTTGCTCCCTTTTGTTTTTGTGAATGTTTGTAAATTATGGTTTACCGCATAAAGTTTAGTATAATAAATTCAAAATTTAGGTCAACCCTTTTTAAAGGGTTGCGGGTTTGGGCAGAGCCCATAAAACATTAAAAACACACTGATTTTTAATAAAAACAAATGGTTGAATTTATATCATAGGATAAATAAACCTTAGATTGTTCAAGACCTTAAAATAAAACAAAAGTCAAGATTAATAAGTGGCAGAAAGTAAGAAAGTCACACTTTAGCGGTCTTAGAGAAAAGATACTATAAAGGATGCAAAAGTTTGCGTGTGTGGCTAATTTGCCCTTAAAAAGTGGCAAATTAGTAGTTTTAGTAGCGTAGCTTTTCTTTTTGTTGCTGTCGCATTGGCTCTCGCCATTATGTTCAATCCGCCAAACAGCAAGCTGTTTGGCTATCAGAATTTGCAATAACATAAAGTATTTGTGGGCGTTGCCCACACCCACAACCTTTGAAAAGGTTGACCAAACTTTTATATTCGGGACAGAAACATTTTCTTTTGCCGTACTTTGTTACCCGACCGAAAATCAGTTAAACCCTAATCTACAAACATTTATTTATTATTATAAAGAGAGTGATTTTATGTCTGACACTATTGCTGCTATCAGCACTGCACAGGGTGAGGGCGGTATCTCTGTAATTCGTATTTCGGGTGATTCCGCATTCTCTGTTTGCGATAAAATTTTTAAAGGTATTAATAATAAAAAACTTGCCGATATGAAAGGCTATACAGCCTCTTTCGGAAAAATTATAAGTGACGGTGAAGAAATAGACGAGGCGGTCGCACTTGTTTTTCGTGAGCCGCTTAGCTATACAGGCGAAAATGTTGTTGAGCTTTCTTGCCATGGCGGCATTTATATTACAAAACTTGTACTTCGTGCCGTTCTCGATGCCGGCGCTGTTCCTGCACAGGCAGGTGAGTTTACCAAGCGAGCTTTCTTAAACGGAAAAATTGACCTTTCGGAGGCAGAGGCGGTTATTGATATTATTTCCGCAAAATCCCGTTCAGCCGCAAGGGCAGCTCTTTGTGTAAAAGACGGTGCAGTTCGCAATAAAATTGACGAAGTAAAAAATCTCTTGCTTTCAACGGCGGCACATCTTTCCGCATGGGCAGACTATCCCGAAGAAGATATTGCCGAGGTTACCGATGAACAGCTTTTTGATTCTTTCAATGTGAGCATTGCAATTCTTGACGGCCTTATTTCGAGCTATGACAGCGGACAGGCGGTAAAGCAGGGAATAGACACAGTAATTGCAGGCAGACCAAATGTTGGCAAAAGCACACTTATGAATTTGCTTTCGGGTTGCGAGCGCAGTATTGTTACCGACATACCCGGCACAACGAGAGATATTATCGAGGATACTGTAATTATCGGCGATGTTATTCTCAGACTTAGCGATACGGCAGGACTGAGAACAACCGATGATAAGGTAGAGAAAATCGGTGTGGATAGGGCAAAGCACAGACTAAAACAGTGCGGACTTTTGCTTGCGGTGTTTGATTATAACCGCAGTCTTGACGATGACGACAAAGAATTGATTGACTCGGCAGGCGAAGTGCCTTGCATTGCAATCATAAACAAAACCGATTTGGAAAAAAAGCTTGATACAGACTACATTGAAAGCAAAATTGAAAATGTGGTTTACCTTTCGGCAAAGAGCGGAGAGGGCAGAGCCGAGCTTGTAAAGGCGGTTGAAAAAATCGCAGGAATGGAGAATTTCAATCCGAGCGAGGGCGTACTCTCTAACGAAAGACAAAGACAGGCAGTGCTCGGTGCGCTAAATTCTGTAAAAGACGCAAAAAATGCACTTGAAATCGGACTTACCTATGACGCTGTCACAGTAAGCATTGAAGAGGCAATTACAAGTTTGCTTGAGCTTACGGGCGAGAGAACAAGTGACGAGGTTGTGGATAGGGTATTCCATAATTTTTGCGTTGGTAAATAATTTAGAAAATAAAAAATTAAGAGAAATTATAATTAAAATAATCTAAAATTTAGGTCAAGCATTTTTAAAAGTTGATCTAACTTTTATAATTTTTCGCACAGTTCGGACAAAAAATTATTATTTTACTGATTTTTTGCCAAATTATAATTAGAAAAATAATCCCAAAAGGACTGAAGTATATATGAAATATTTTGCAGGAGAATATGATGTAGCAGTTATCGGTGCGGGTCACGCAGGTATTGAGGCGGCTTTGGCTGCCGCTAGACTTGGCTGTAAAACTGCTGTTTTTACTATTAATATGGATGCCGTCGGCAACTGCCCTTGCAATCCGTCAATCGGCGGTACGGCAAAGGGACACCTCGTTCGTGAAATTGATGCCCTTGGCGGAGAAATGGGCAAGACTGCCGACGAATGTTTTTTGCAGTCCCGTATGCTCAACCGTGGTAAAGGTCCTGCCGTTCACTCATTGAGAGCGCAGATTGACCGCCGCAAATATTCCACCGTTATGAAACACAAACTTGAATTGCAAGAAAATCTTGAGCTTAGACAGGCTGAAATCGTTGAAATTGAAAAGACAGAGGACGGCTACGACCTTACCACAAGAATGTTAGCGGTTTTTCATTGCAAGACGGTTGTTATTGCCACAGGCACATACCTCGGCGGCAGAATTTTTGTGGGCGAAGTATCATACGAAAGCGGCCCTGACGGCATTTTTCCTGCATCTTTTCTTGGTGCAAGTCTTAAAAAACTCGGCTTGCCGTTAAGAAGATTTAAGACAGGTACTCCTGCCAGAGTTTTAAGAAATTCCATTGATTATACAGACCTTGAAGTACAAAAGGGTGACGAACCGCCGCAGCCTTTTTCGTATGAAACCGAAAATTTAGGCGAGAACAAGGTGAATTGCTACATAAGCTGGACAAATGAGGAAACCAAACAGATTATTCTCGACAATATTCACCGTTCGCCGCTTTATGCAGGCAAAATTGAGGGTATCGGCCCTCGTTACTGCCCAAGTTTTGAAGATAAAATTATGAGATTTAAAGACAAGCCGAGGCATCAGCTTTTTATTGAGCCTTGCGGTCTTGACACAGAAGAAATGTATTTGCAGGGTATGAGCTCGTCACTTCCCGAAGAGGTACAGCTCAAGTTTTACCACACAATAAAAGGTCTTGAAAACTGCGTAATTATGCGCCCTGCCTATGCGATTGAATACGATTGCGTTGACCCGACAGCTATGCTTGCTACCCTTGAATTTAAAGATTTTCCTAATCTTTTCGGTGCAGGTCAGTTCAACGGCAGTTCGGGTTACGAGGAGGCGGCGGCTCAGGGACTTGTTGCCGGAATTAATGCGGCTCTAAAAGTTCTCGGAAAATCTCCGCTCGTTCTCGACAGAGCAGGCTCTTATATCGGCACACTTGTAGATGACCTTGTAACCAAGGGTGCAAACGAGCCGTACAGAATGATGACCTCAAGAAGTGAGTACCGCTTGATTCTCCGTCAGGACAATGCGGACGAGCGACTTACTCCACTCGGTCACGAAATCGGACTTATCAGTGAAGAAAGATACCAAAAATTTCTTAACAAACAGGAACTTAAAAAGCAGGAGATAAATCGACTTAAGACAACCGTAATTTCTCCGACAGATGAGGTAAACAAAATCCTTACCGAGAGAGGCACAAGTGAAATTACAACGGGTGTGCATCTCATTGACCTTATAAAAAGACCGCAGCTTGACTACAAGTCGCTCGAAAGCATAGATACAGGCAGACCTGCGCTTGACCCGAATATTTTTGAGCAGGTAGAGGTTGAAATCAAGTACGAGGGATACATTGCAAAGCAGTTAAAGCAGGTGGAGCAGATGCGCAGACTTGAAAACCGCCATTTACCCGAAAATTTTGACTACCGCACAATCAAGGGACTTAGACTTGAGGCACAAGAAAAGCTGAACAAAATAAAGCCGTTGAGCATAGGACAGGCATCGAGAATTTCGGGCGTATCTCCTGCCGACATCAGCGTGTTGCTCATTTGGCTTGCTCAAAACAAATAACGAGGAATTTATGATTAAAGATTTACTCCTGAATTTTATAAAAGACTATAAAATTACACTCACCGAAAATCAGTACGAGCAGTTTCAAAAATATTTTGAACTGCTTGTAGAGTGGAACGAAAAAATGAACCTAACCGCCATAACAGACGAGAGCGGTGTGGCACTCAAGCATTTTGCCGACAGCCTTAGCTTGCTGAATTTTGTTGACATTCCGCAGAACAGTAGTCTTGCCGATGTGGGTACGGGTGCAGGATTTCCGGGTGTGGTGCTGAAAATTGCCAGACCCGACATAAAGCTCACACTTATTGACAGCCTTAATAAAAGACTTGTTTTCTTGAATGAGGTTTGTTCTCAGCTCGGCATAGACGCAGAGCTTATCCATAGCAGGGCAGAGGACGGCGCAAGAGATGAAAAGCTGAGAGAAAGTTTTGATTTTGTTGCGTCAAGAGCGGTTGCACGAATGAATGTTTTGAGTGAATATTGCCTGCCGTATGTAAAGGTTGGCGGTGCGTTTTGTGCAATGAAAGGCGCACAGGCAAATGAAGAATTTAAAGAGTCGCTCAACGCTATAAATACTCTCGGCGGAAAGCTTGAAAATAAGTATTTCTTTGAACTGCCCGAAAATGGCGGAGAAAGAGCGATTGCGGTTGTGAGAAAGGTTAGAAATACTCCGCAAAAATACCCCCGTCAATCGGGAAAAATTAAGGCAAAGGCTTTGTAATTATGGAAAATAATTTTTATAATATTTTTGATTCACACGCACACTATGATGACAAATGGTTTGATGAGGACAGAGAAGTTTTGCTTTCGTCAATGCAGGAAAACGGAGTTTGCGGTATTGTAAACAATGCCGTAGATTTGGCGACCGCACAAATTTGTATTGATTTTTGCGAAAAATACGATTTTATGTACGGTGCAGTCGGCTATCACCCCGAAAATCTTGAGAATATGCCGAGCGACTACCTTGATAAGCTGGCTGAGCTTTTACAGCACAAAAAAATTGTTGCTGTGGGAGAAACCGGACTTGATTATCATTGGGATATTCCTAAAGATTTGCAGAACAGAGTTTTTGAAGAACAGTTAAAACTTTCTCTTGATTTAAAGATGCCTATTGTTATTCATGACAGAGAGGCGCATGGCGACACACTCGATTACCTCAGAAAATACAAGCCAAAGGCGCTTGTCCACTGCTTTTCGGGCAGTGTTGAAATGATGCGTGAAGTGATGCGCTACGGAAGTTACATCAGCCTTGGCGGAGTTGTTACCTTTAAAAATGCAAGGCATAGTGTAGAGGTAGCAAAAGAAGTGCCGATAGACAGACTTTTGCTTGAAACCGATTGCCCGTATATGTCGCCCGTACCGTTTCGTGGCAAAAGATGCGACAGTACAATGATAAAATATACAGCCGTAAAAATTGCGGAAATAAGAAATATCGGAGTGCAGGAGCTTTTAAATATTACCGCCGAAAACGCAAAAAGATTTTATGGAATAGATTAACGAATTTTTTAGGCAGAAATTAGATGTCAGCGCATAGGTTATAAAAGTTTGGTCAACCTTTTCAAAGGTTGTGGGTGTGGGCAAAGCCCACAATACTTTTAGCTGACGCAAAATTTTGACAGCAAAACAGCTTGATGTTTTGCGGCTTGAACACAACGGCGTCAGCCTTTAAATGCGATAGCAATAAAAAAGAAATTCATTATTTCATTAATAAAATATAGGTCTTTTTTTAATGGCTGTCGCCTGTTTTTCAAACTTAGTCTTAGCACGCAAACAGCGAGGCTGTTTGCGCCGGATAAATTGTTATATCGGAAGATATTATGGGCGCTGCCCAAACCCGCAAGCCTTTAAAAAGGCTTGACCTAAATTTTTTAATTATTAATTTAAACTAAGCTATAAACCGCAAAATTTAAAAAATGATTTTTATTAATTTTAAAATGAACATCAAAAAATTGTCACATTAAAAAGTTACGATATTCATATATAATGAGGGATACGAAAGGATGTGCCGTTATGAGCAAATTGCTTGTTGTTGATGATGAATACAGAATCAGACAGATTATTAAAAAATATGCCGAGTTTGAGGGCTATGAGGTAGAAGAGGCTGTCGACGGTATGCAGGCTATCGAGCTTTGCAGAAGACAGGACTTTGATTTAATTATTATGGATGTTATGATGCCTGAGCTTGACGGTTTTTCTGCTTGCAAGGAAATCAGAAAATTCAAATCCACACCTATTATTATGCTTTCGGCAAGAGGTGAGGAGTACGATAAAATTCACGGCTTTGAAATCGGCAGTGACGATTATGTTGTAAAGCCGTTTTCGCCTAAGGAACTTATGATGCGTGTAAACGCTGTTATCAAGAGGAGCGGAAAGGCGAACAGCGAGCCTGAAAAGGATATTTTTACATACAAAGGTCTTAGCGTTGATTTTTCCGCACGAATTGTTACCATTGACGGCGAAAGAGTGGATATGACTCCAAAGGAGTACGAGCTGTTTTTCTATATGGTGAAAAACAAGGGTATTGCCCTCACTCGTGAAAAGCTCATCAGCGAGGTTTGGGGATATGACTTTTTCGGTGACGAGCGCACACTCGACACTCACATCAAGCTGTTAAGAAAAAGTCTGAAAGATTACAGCAAATGTATTGTTACTCTGCGAGGAGTTGGCTATCGTTTTGAAACGCTCTAAATTTAAAAAACTCAGCTTTGCTGATGTAAAAAACAGAGAAATGCCCTTGCATTTCACACTTTTGTGTTATTTTTTGCTTTTTGGACTTATAATTCTTGTGGTGTTGTGGATATTCCAATCGCTTTTTCTTGAACCGTTCTACACATCCACCAAGAAAAGAGCCGCCGAAAAAAGTGCAAAAATAATTTCGGAATCGCTTGAAAATAATCAAAATCCGCTTGCAACCATAGAAAATGTTGCGTCATACAATTCATTGTGTGTGCAGGTTTACGATACAAGCACTGCGTTTTTTCAGAAACGCTATGAATGTAACTACGCCTCTCCGTCGGTTTCGCTGAACATTGAGGCGCACAAGGTTTATTCCTATTATTCCTATGCCCTCGACAACAAGGGAAGCTGCCTTGAAATAAAGGGCGAAAACGAGCGACAGGACGGTTTTTTTGACGAATATCAGATTACCCCTGCCACAAGTGATACCGCAAATAAATCTATATGGAAGAAAAAGGTAAACAATACAGCCAAAATTATGACATACGGCAAAATTCTATCACTTGAGGACGGCACCGAATGTTTTGTGTTGGTTTCTTCCGTAATCACACCTATTAACAATACGATTGAAATTATAAAAGACCAGATTTTTGTAATTTCTATTGCGTTTATAGTGCTTGCTGTGGCAATTTCGCTTTATGCAAGCCAAAGAATTGCTAAACCTATTTCACTTACAACCAAGGCGGCAAAGGAACTCGCAAAGAAAAACTACGATGTTGAGTTTGACTCAAAGGGTTACCTTGAGGTGCAGGAACTCAACGATACACTAAATTTTGCCAAAAAGGAGCTTGCCGCAAACGAAAGGTTACAGCGTGAACTCATTGCAAATATTTCGCACGATCTGCGCACTCCGCTCACAATGATTACAGGCTACGGCGAGGTTATGCGAGATTTGCCGGGTGAGAACACCGCCGAAAATATACAGATTATCATAGATGAGGCAACAAGACTTTCAAGCCTTGTGAACGATTTGCTCGATTTGTCAAAATTGCAGTCGGGTACTATGAAACTGCAAAAGTCTGTATTTTGCATTACCGACAGCTTTGAGGCTATTTTTGCAAGATACGCTAAGCTCAAGGAGCAGGACGGCTACAATATTTATCTCGACAAATGCAAGGAGAGAGTATATGTAAAGGCTGACGAACTCAAAATTTCGCAGGTAATATACAACCTTGTAAATAATGCAATCAACTATGCCGGCGACGACAAAACCGTTGTTGTAACTCAGCAGATAATCGGCGATAAGGTGAGAATAAATGTTACCGACCACGGCGAGGGTATCCCTGCCGACAAGCTGGAGTATATTTGGGACAGATACTACAAGGTTGACAAGGAGCACAAGCGCAGTGTTATCGGAACAGGTCTTGGCCTTTCAATCGTAAAATCTATTCTCAATGCCCACAATGCAAGATGCGGTGTATCAAGCACCCTCGGCAAAGGCAGTACCTTCTGGTTCGAGCTTGACACCGTAAGAGTTGTGGAAAATAAGAAAGATGAAAATACTGATAGTGAGTAATAGGAGATTACACAATGAGCGATAATATATTATATCACGGAAGTAATGTTATTGTGCAAAACCCTAAAGTGCTTATAAATGGATATTATAAAGACTTCGGTTATGGATTTTATTGTACCAACTTAGAAAAGCAGGCGAGGCGTTGGGCATTTACTCGAAAAGGTAATACAGTTATAAATAAATATAACTATATAAAAAATGAAAATTTAAAAGTTTGTACATTTTTAAATATGTCTGAAGAATGGTTGCAATTTGTTGTTGAATGCAGATTAGGTAAAGAGCATAATTTTGATATAGTTGAAGGTCCTATGGCTGATGATCAAATATGGGATTATGTAGAAGATTATATGGCTAATAATATAAGTAAATCTGCTTTTTGGGAATTGGTTAAGTTTAAATATCCAACACATCAGATTGTATTTTGCACAGAAGATGCTTTAAAAACATTGCATTTTAAAGGTAGTGATATTTTATGATAAATATTTATTTTCCTGATGAGTTAATACAAAAAGATGATGTTTATTTTATTTGTTATATGACAGAACGGGTTGCAAGGAAAATACATCAGCACAACAGTTATGTTATAAATAAAATAGGTAAACAAAATCTTGAGCATTTAATAAGTGTTGCTAATGTGCTGCATTGTAAAAACCCGATAGAGGTTGAGGATGAGTGGATAAGTGATTATAAGCTCGAAAATGGAAATATCAATGTAGCAGATGTAGATACTGAACTTGTCGAAAAAATCCCGACTGCAACACAAATGGGAAAAGTGTATCAAAGATTAATTTTTGATACTGCGTTACCGCACGAAAGTGAAGTTGACGGAATAATCAGAGTATACAATGATCCTATTTGCAAGGTAATAGACAATTATAATTGCAGTGCTTATTATGAGCCGTCATATGTGATAGCAAGAGCTTATCAGAACGGCGGTTTTTAAAATTTAATTATCACAAACACAAAGGGGCTGTCGCATAACAGTCCCTTTGACATTAATAAAATCAATATTTTTTTTTCTGATTATCTTTAAAGTATATTCTGTATTGGCTTGGGGTTAGGTTCTTTTTCTTTTTAAAAAGCCGAGAAAAATACATTTGGTCGGCAAATCCGGAATCGAGTGCAATATCTCGTATGGTGAGGTTTGAACTTCCGAGCAGAGAGCTTGCCCTTGAAATTCGCAGTTTGTTTATATAATCGTGAACCGACATTCCCATTTCAGACTTGAACAGCTTGTAAAGATACGAGCGGTCGAGCTTTAAGTAGTTTGAAACATCGGTTGCAGTGAATGACGGATTTCTGAAATTCAGCTCAATGTATTTTGTTGCCGAGAGCACATAGCGGTTGTATTCCTCTTTTACCGCAGGGAAATACTCTATATAATAAGTAAGCAAATAGCACATTTTTGCTTTCATTCTTGCATTTTGGAAAATTTCTCCCTTTCCGTCAGAGGTTACATCAAATAATTTTTCAGGGTCGGGCAGGTCAATAGGCGGAGAAACATACAGTCCCGATATAAACGAGGTGTGCGAAATCAACAGCATATAATCTGCACCTGTAAAATATACATAGAGCATTTCGCAGTTATCCTCGGCGGTTTCAAATGTGCATTGCGAGTTTGGCCTTACAAATATGCTTTGCTTTTCATTAATATCATACTTTACCTTGTCTATCCATACAATGCCACTGCCTTTTAGCAGGTAGTAGAGAGCAGGCAGTTTTTTATTGAGAGTGGCAAGACTGTATTTTTTTGAAAAATGTAATTTGCCGTTTAAAATATTATTTTCGGCTTGTATCCGATATTTGTTAATATTTTCCATAATACACCTTAAAAATTCCAAAAATTAATTATTTGCAACATATAACCATAAACAAGAAACAATTATCTATATCTTTAGCTTACAAAGTTGTTTATAATAACTACATAATACAACAAAATTTTGTGAAATGCAACATCTGTTTGCGGAGGTAGTGACATGAACTACAAATATGAAATCGTAAATTACGATAAAAATATTCCTGCAAAAATCTTATATTGTGATTTATCTTCAGATACACATAAAACCGAATTACATTGGCATCGTGAACCTGAGATTGTGTATGTTCTTGAGGGGTTAGGAGAATGTTCACACAACGGTGAGATGAAAGATCTTCCGGCAGGAGAATGTATGATTTTTAACAGCGAGGATGTGCATCTTGTTCGTCCTAAAATGGGATATCGTGCAAATATGATTATTATTCAGCTTTCCTTTGAATATATGAGAATGTTTTGCAAAACCATTGACAGCGTTATTTTTGATCTTCACGAAAGACCTGAGCATAAAGACCAAATTTGCGAGATTTTAAGACAGATTGCAAACATAGATATTGACCACGACGAGTACGGTGTGCTCAAGCAGATTTCGGGTGTTAATTTATTATATTATACCTTGCTTAAATACTGCACATCACTCAAGAGAAGTGCAAATTCGTTTATTATTCCAAAGCGTGATTTTTCTTATGCAAAAACCGCTATTGCTTATATTAATGAAAACTTCAAGCAGGAGATTCCGCTCAACGAGATTTCAAGTGTGGTAAATCTTTCACCGTCTTATTTCTCAAAGTACTTTAAGAGCGTAACTCAGGTTAGCTTTTCAGAGTACCTTGCAAATCTTCGTCTTGAAAATGCTTTGCAGGATATGCTTACAAAGAACTCTACCGTAACCGCAGCCGCTGTTGAAAACGGCTTTGCAAATGTAAAGTCATTTATTACACAGTGCAAAAAGGTGTACGGTTATACTCCTGCACAGTACAAAAAACATCTGCTTAACAGATGATTAAAATTGATTACAAGTTTTTTCTTTATTATACCCAAAAAGAACAGCTGCTGTTGTAATGACAGTAGCTGTTCTTTTTGCTTTTGAGGAATTAATTGTAAGGTGTGTTGCAATAATTCAAGAATTTAGGTCAAGTTTTTAAAGGCTTGCGGGCTTGGGCAGAGCCCATAAAAAGTTTCTGTTACAGCAAATTGTCGGTCGGGCAACAGATTAAAATGAAATTAAAACTTTCAGCTCAAAATAAAGGTTGAGGGTGTGAGCAAAGCCCAAAAACAGTTGCACTTATAGCTTTGATTAAAGCAAAAACAGCGAATAGCCGTTATTTCATTTAATCTGTAACAATATACTTAATATCTGCGTGTGCCTTAACTAGATATTGAGTTAATTACTTGAGCTTGTGTTTGTCAAACTCAATTAAGATGATTTTACTTTTTTCTTCGCTTTTAGCTGGTTATTTGCTCTGACAAATACTTTTCCCTGCTCTATATACAACTGTTGTTGTTCAATTGTCATTGAGCGGAATACACGCAGTAATTCTTCTTCCGCAAGGTTATTTATTTTGTTTTCGGGAATGTTCAAAAGATAATCAGCGGACACATTAAAATATAAAGCTATTCTTTTCAATGTTTCAAAGTCAGGCTCACTTATCCCCTGAACATATCCTCCAATTGTTGACGGTGCAATATTGAGGTCATTTGCAAATTGCTTTTGTGTAATGTTTTCTTCGTCTATAAGCAAGCGTAATTTTTCGCTGAAATTCATAGTAATCACCCATAATTATTTTAAAGGAAAATACGAAATAATAGTTAAAAATACTAGAAACTAGTTGACAAAACTAGAATATAGTTGTACAATCAAATTAAAGAACATCGATATTTTAATAATTAGGGGGTAATATAGTATGGCTTTTTGTACCAATTGCGGAAGCAAATTAGATGATAACTCTGCATTTTGTACCGTATGCGGAACAGCTGTTAAGAATGATGTTGTCAATCAACCGCAACAGTCGCAAGTAGTCTATGAAGAATTTGTACCAACATTAGGTATGGGCAGAAAATTTGCATTCAAAGAAAAATCTCTTGTTTACAGCGATAAAGAATATGAATATGCAAAGTTAAAACCTATCACTCTGATAACTGCACCTACTTTTGCTTCAAACGGTGTAGCACAAACTACTTCGGAAGACGGAGAGTTATTGACATTAGCCTTTAGTCGCAAAGATAATGCACGCTTTAACTCAGTTCTAAGTTACGCTAATGAACAAATCAATGCAGAACACGGAAATGCTAAAAAATATAAATTTGTTTTGCAGTCGCCATCGGGTTCTAAAGTTGAAGTTTACAGTGATTATCTTATAGTTTACTATATCAAAGGCGAAACAACCAAAGGCAGTGAAAGCGTTAATAAAATAAGCAAAGGCTTTGGGTTAAACGGTAACGGACTCACAGGAAAAATTACGGGCGGACTTGGTAAAGCTATAGACAGCATTGGCAGTTTAGGCACAGGCATTAACAATACATTTAAATGTGGTGCAACAGGCGACATAATTATGTTTGCCGATTTGAATGTAAATATTAGTGGCGATAATTTGATTATTAACGAATATTCAATACCCATAGGTCAGCAGAATTTTAATTTAGCAAAAGAGATTATCGACTACATTGATAACACACTTAAATCAGCAAATGAAAAAGCAGAAATTCCACCGATAACTTCAGAAGTATGGGAGCCGATAGTCGGAGAAATAAAGGACTTTAATTTTTACGGAAAAATTCTTAGAATTCCCGAAAATTTAGATGTGTTTAATTCTTACAGATTGAAATTCAAGAAGATAGCACAAAAGTGTCTTGAAAGAGCTAAGGCTGAGTATGATTTAAAAATAAATGATTTTATCTCATTTATGGAATTTTTTCCAAAAATATACGCAGACAATCTTTCGCCGATAATACAGAAAGCCGTAGATGTATTAGTTGCTAACGGAAATTGGACGGTAACTTTTGACTCGTTTTATGAACAGCATACTTCTGAATTTCATCTTGGCATAGATGATTATAATGCAATGACAGAAAGTGTAAATCTAACCGTTGCTAATAATCAAAGAAGTGTTGCTAGTGTTATGTCACATGTTCCGACTATGGTAGGCGGTGGCTTTGGTTTCAAAGGTGCGTTAAAAGGTGTAGCAATGGCGACAACATTTAATGCTGTAACACAAGGAATAAGTAATGCCGCAATTAAAAATGCACGAAACATCACACCGCCACAGCAAGCAGAATTATACGGACGCATTAAAGCAGATATTTTATTAAAGCGTGTGTTTTTAGACTACTGGAATGTTTACATCTCTCTTGTTTGTACATTAAAAAATAGCGGAAGTGATATTTGGTGGCAGACAAGAGATGCTGACCAACAGTATAAAAATATTTTTCAAAATTTATCAAATCCGAATTTTCCACAGGATAAGGTTTTAGATACACTAATCGAGTTGATTGTTACAAATCCGTACTCACCCGAATATTATGAATTTGCGATATCAAGATTTGGTCAATCAGAAGATATCACAAAAATCAAAGAATATTTTGGATTGACAGAATAAAGTAATACAGTTAGGAGTAAAATTATGATTTATTGTAAAAAATGCGGAACGCAGGTTCAGGAAGGCATTAAATTCTGCCCGAAGTGCGGTACAGAAATTCAAGATCAGGCTAAAATAAATGATGTTGAGTCAAACAAAATTATGGCTGTAATTTCATATCTCGGAGTTCTCATTATCATTCCTTTGTTAAAGGGCGAATATAAAAATTCTCCGTTTTTGAAATTCCATCTTAATCAGGCAATACTATTCTGTATCGGTTGGGCTTTGACTATTTTGCTTAATGTAATTCCTTTTATCGGCGGACTTTTAGGCGGACTGTTTTCATTTGCTTTAGCTATTCTTGAAATAGTTTGTATTGTTTACGCAGTTAAAGGAGAAACCAAAACTTTTCCTATAATCAGTAAGTTCAAGATTATTAAATAATTCCAATTCTAAAAACAAATATTCTAAGGAGATTATTATGACTACTCTAAATTCATTACATATTGACATTGCAAAAGTACTAATGCAGTGTGCAAAAGAAAACAAAACAATTACTTACGGAGAACTGTGCAAAGAAGTAGGTTACAACAGTCCAAGAACTATGGGAGCTGTACTCGACCCGTTGACAAAACTTACATACAAAGAATATGGTGTGTTTATTTCCGTTTTGGTTGTACGAAGAGAAACTCAGACCGATGAATTGCCTATGCCAAGTGACGGTTTCTTTGAGATGTATCATGAGTTTGCTCCGTCAAGTTCTCTTTCAGATGAGGAGATTGTGCAAACTCAGAGAGAACTAACATATAAGCAGGATTGGAGTAAATTGCCTGATTTAATAAGAGCCGAAATTAGCGAATAAATATCCTTATAGTAAAAATTTATTAGAGATGTTTTCTTGTACATAAAGCATAAAAGAGAAAACATCTCTTTTATTTATAAATAAAATTTGATTGTCAAACCGAAAGTCGGCTTAACCATTATTTACCACTTTTTTAAAACCATTATGCAGAAATTCATTGAAATAAGTCACAAAAAGTTTTATAATAAAAGATACGGATAAATTACACCGAAAGGAATTTGAGTATGAATATCAGACAAATTAAGGCTGAAACTGTAACTGAAACAGTAAAACAGCTTTTTCTCGACTGCAACTATTTTATTGGCAAAGATATTATGACCGCTCTTGAAAACGCAAGAGAAAACGAAAAATCTGAGGTTGGCAAAAGTGTGCTTACTCAGATTATTGAGAATGACAAGCTCGCCGCCAAAGAGGAAGTTCCGCTTTGTCAGGATACAGGTATGGCTATTTTGTTTGTCGAATACGGCGACAAGGTTGTGATTGAGGACGGCAGTTTTGAAGATGCAGTCAACGAGGGTGTAAGACAGGCCTATAAGGACGGTTATTTAAGAAAAAGCGTGGTAAATGACCCTGTTTTTGACCGATTAAATACTAAGGACAACACACCTGCTATTATTCATACTAAAATTGTAAGCGGTGACAAAATAAAAATTACGGCAGGCGGCAAAGGCTTTGGCAGTGAAAATATGTCTGCCATAAAAATGCTCACTCCGTCTTACGGAATTGACGGTGTAAAGAAGTTTATTCTTGATACCGTAAGAACAGCAGGCCCTAATCCTTGCCCTCCTATTGTGGTTGGTGTGGGAATTGGCGGAACCTTTGAGAGATGCGCTCAGCTTGCTAAAAAAGCTACATTCAGAGCCATTGATACTCACAATGCCGATGAAAGATACGCAAAACTTGAGGACGAATTGCTCGAAAGCATAAATAAAATGGGATTCGGCCCGGCAGGTCTTGGCGGAACTACTACCGCTATCGGAGTAAATATTGAAACCTCGCCGACACATATTGCCGGTATGCCTGTTGCGGTAAATATTTGCTGTCATGCGGCAAGACACGCAAGCGCAGAGATTTAAGGGGGATAGGACTATGCCAAAAAAACTTACATTGCCACTCAGCAATGAGGATATAAAAAACTTAAAAGCAGGAGAAAGCGTGTTGCTCAGCGGAACAATGCTTACAGGCAGAGATGCCGCACACAAAAGACTTTTTGAGCTTATAGAAAAGGGCGAAAAACTGCCTGTTGACATAAAGGGCGAAATTATTTATTATGTAGGCCCTGCACCTGCAAAACCCGGATATGCGGTAGGCCCTGCAGGCCCTACATCAAGTTATAGAATGGATAAGTACGCACCTGCGCTGCTCGACCTCGGACTTAAAGGAATGGTTGGCAAGGGCGCAAGAAACCAAGAGGTAATAGATGCGATTGTGCGCAACGGTTGCGTATATTTTGCCGCAATCGGTGGTGCCGCCGCTTTGATAGCGAAGAGCATTAAAAAGGAAGAAATGCTTTGCTATGAGGATTTGGGCACTGAGGCAGTGAGAAGATATACAGTTGAGGATTTCCCTTGTATTGTTGCCATTGACAGCAAGGGAAATAATGTGTACGAAACCGAGCCGAAAAAGTATAATACAGAGGATTGATTTTTAAGGACTGCAAAACAGCAGTCCTTTTTATTTTTGCTTTTTATCAAAAGTTATGGTAAATTATGGTTAGCTAACTTTCGGTCGGGCAACAAAGTAAAATAATAGCCAAACTTTCCACTCGAAGTTAAAAGTTTGGTCACCATTTTCAAAGGTTGTGGGTGCGGGCAACGCCCACAAATTAATAAAAATAAACTTATTTTCATTTAAAGCAAACAGTAGTAATTGCTCAATAGTATAACTAAACTTTAGATTAATTAAGTGGCAGAAAGTAAGAAAGTTTCACTTGAGCAGTCTTAGAGAAAAGATATTCTAAAGGACGCAAAAGTTTGCGTGTGTGGCTAATTTGCCCTTGAAAAGTGGCAAATTAGTAGTTTTAGTTGCGTAGCTTTTCTTTTTGTCGCTCTCGCATTTGGCTATCGCTGTTATGTTAAAACCGTCAAACGGCAAGCCTTTTGGCTATCAAAAATGTACGATAATTTATAGCATTTATGGGCTCTGCCCAAATCCGCAACCCTTTAAAAAAGGGTTGACCTAAATTTTGAATTTATTATTCTAAACTTTTTGCCAAACTTAAAATTGTCAAAATAAATTATAAAACAACAAAGCAACTGCCATTTTATTTATTGTAATTTTATTTATCTTATGTTAAAATTATTATATAAAATTTACAAATTAATTATTTATTATATGTTTTTAACAAAGAAAGGACAAATTATGATTATTAATCTTGATTTGAATATTGAAAAGCCGAGATACTACACTGTTTCTGATATTACATTTGCTCAGGTTGACGCTTGGTTTGGTCATACAACACGAGATTTAAAGCTGGATTTGATTTATCCGCAGAGCAGAATGAAAAAAGTCCCCTGCATTGTTTGGATTTGCGGCGGCGGTTGGATAAGAATGGATAAATCCGCTCACTTTGCCTACCTTGCCAATCTCGCTCTTAAAGGCTTTGCCGTTGCGAGTGTTGAGTACCGCACAAGCAACGAGGGCGCTTACCCTATGCCGCTTGAAGATGTAAAGGCGGCTATCCGCTATCTCAAGGCGCACGCAGACCGCTACTGTCTTGATGCAGAACATTTTGGTGTTGCCGGTGAATCCGCAGGCGGTTATCTTGCCGCAATGTGTGCTCTCAATAACGACAAAAGTCTTGATGTGGGTGAATATCTCGATTATTCAAGCGAGGTGCAGGCTTGCTGTCCGTTTTATCCGCCAACCGACCTTGCAACTTTTCCGTACAAATCGGCTCTTGAGGCAGGCGCAAGTATGGAGTCGCTTATGCTCGGAATGAATGTAGTTCTCAACAAGGAAAAGGCGCAGGAATGTTGCCCTGTATCTTTTGTAACACCGTCAGCACCGCCGTTTATGATTTTTCATGGCACAAACGATTCAACTGTTCCGTTTTCGCAAGGCAAGGTGCTTTATGATTTGCTTATAAAAAACGGTTGCGATGCAACATTGGTAGCTGTAAACGACGCAGAACACGCAGATATTTTCTTTGCACAGGAAAAACTATGGGATATGGTAGCGGATTTTTTCAAGGACACACTTTATAAATGATATAATTAACAAGAAAAGTTTTCAACAATTTATTATAATGCTGTTGAAAACTTTTTCCTTGTATTTAATATTTATTTTAAGTCGGAAAAAATAAACAAACTTATAGAAAAATATACAATGAATTAAAGAAAAAATCCAAAAAGTATATAAAAAACAGTCAAAATGTGATATAATTATTAATTATAAACAGTATAAGGAGAATTGCAGTGAAAGAAACAATTTGTACTATACCGATAAACGATATTTTTATGCCAAAGGACGGTTGCCCAATTTGCCGAATGGAAGATATGCTTGAAAAACAGTATGTAAAGTTCATTACAGGCGATGCTATGATGGAGCCGAACATCAGAATAGAAACCAATAAAAAAGGCTTTTGCCACCGCCATTTTTCGCAGATGTTTACGGTAGGTCAAAAACTGCCCAACGCACTTATACTCGAAAGCCATTTGCAGGAGATTATCGACAAATATATGCCGGCAAAGCTGAAAGGCAAGCCTGATAAAAAACAGCTTGAGGGCATAAAAGAGGAGCTTTCCTCTTGCTATGTGTGCGACAGAATCGCAAACGATATGCACCACTTTATGGCTACTGTTTTTGTAGAATGGGCAAAGGGCGGAGAGTTCAGAAAGCTCTACAACGAACAGCCGTTTATCTGTTTGAAGCACTATTCTTTTATAATGAGTGCAGCAACAGGCAAGGGTGGAATATCGTCAAAATATTTGTCGGATTTTTATGCGGAAACCGCCGCTCTCACAAAGAACTATCTTGTCAGTCTGAAAGCCGACATCACGCACTTTTGCTCAATGTTTGACTACCGCAGTCAAGGACAGGATTGGGGTACTTCAAAAGATTCGATTGAAAGAAGTATTGCGTTTTTGACGGGTACGGATTGATAAAACAGAAAATTCGGAAATTCCGAATTTTCTCCCTTTAATAAAAAAGGCGATACTAAGTATTGCCCGAACTGCGGAGGAAAATCAGAAGACGATGAAGATGATGGAATTTAGATTAAATAATATCGGATATACTATATAAAAGGAAGTCTTACTATGCTGACATATACGGCTGATGATTTGGAAAAAATTTTCAGGGAAGAGAATATAAATCCCGATGAGCTGCAGAATATGGTAGTGGAAAAGCTCAAAAAAAATAATCTTAAGCTTGCCACCGCCGAAAGCTGCACCGGCGGTTTGCTTTCGGGCAGAATTACCGCCGTTAGCGGTGCAAGCGAGGTGTTTGACTGCGGAGTTTGCTCGTATGCAAATAAAATTAAACATAAGGTGCTCGGAGTGAGCGAGGAAACGCTCAGCACACTCGGCGCTGTATCTGCCGAAACCGCTTTGCAAATGGCTGAGGGTGTAAAAAATCTCGCCGATGCCGACATTGGCGCAAGCACTACGGGAATTGCAGGGCCAACTGGCGGAACAGACGAAAAACCTGTGGGGCTTGTATATGTGGGAATTTGTGCAAATTGCAGTAAATTTTCAGTAAAGCTCTTGCTCGGCAAAACAAACGGAAGTGAAAATTCCCGAAATTATATAAGAAAACTTGCTTGTAATGCCGTTCTTTATACAATTTGGAAATTAAGCTAAATGTTGTAAAAAAATCTTGTAAAATATTTAATATTGTGGTAAAATAAAATCGTAACTGTGGATAAGGGGGGTTTTTTGCCCTAAAATTATAATTCATTTAGGTAATTATAATTTATCTTTTGATTTATCCCGAAAATATAATTTTAATATCCGTCAGAATGGAGTTGATTTTAATGGAAAGAAGTGCAGGTATCCTGTTGTCGGTTACTTCGCTTCCGTCCCCCTACGGAATTGGTACTATTGGTAAAGAGGCTCGTGAGTTTGCTGACTTCCTCAAAAAGGCAGGTCAGAAGGTTTGGCAGATTCTTCCTGTTGGCCCTACAAGCTACGGCGACTCTCCTTATCAGTCCTTTTCAACTTATGCAGGTAACCCTTACCTGATTGACCTCGACACTCTCTGTGAAGAGGGACTTATTACTAAAGAGCAGCTCGATAGCTATGATTGGGGTTCTAACGATGCTGAAGTAGATTACGAGAAAATCTACAACAACAGATTCGACGCTCTTAGAATTGCTTACGATAATTTCAAAAAGAAAGACCAGAAGGCTTTCTCTGCGTTTAAGAGAAAGAACAGCAAGTGGCTCAAGAATTACGCACTTTATATGGCTGTAAAGAAGAGCTTTAATATGGTTTCCTGGACAGAGTGGCCGGACGAAGAAATCCGTATGCACGAGGAAGCTGCTGTTAAGCGTTATGAGCGCAAGCTTAAGGACGATGTAGATTTCTGGAAGTTCTTACAGTTTAAGTTTTATGAGCAGTGGGATGCTTTCCGTACTTATGTAAACGGTCTTGGCATTCAGATTTTGGGTGATATGCCTATCTATGTTGCTATGGACAGCGCAGACACTTGGGCAAATCCTGAGTTGTTCCAACTTTATGATGACGGTGATCCGATAGCGGTTGCAGGTTGTCCTCCGGACTATTTCTCAGCAACCGGCCAGCTCTGGGGCAATCCGCTTTACGACTGGGATTACCTTGCTGAAACAGATTATGAGTGGTGGTTTGAGAGAATCAAGGCAGCCTCTAAGCTGTATGATATTACAAGAATTGACCACTTCAGAGCTTTTGCAAGCTACTATTCAATTCCATATCCGGCTGAAAATGCCATTAACGGCGAATGGATTGAAGGCCCACGCATTAAGTTCTTTAAGATGATGGAAGAGGCTATCGGCAAGATTAACATTGTTGCTGAAGACCTCGGCACACTTACTCCCGATGTAACAGAGCTTATGGAGCAGACAGGTTATCCGGGAATGAAGGTACTTGAGTTTGCTTTTGACAGCGGCGAGGAGAACGATTATCTCCCACACAAGTACAACGAAAACTGCGTTGTTTACACAGGTACTCACGATAATGACACTCTTATGGGTTGGGTAGAAACAGCTAAGCCTGAGGATGTAAACTACGCAAGAAATTACTGCCATATGGCTGAGGACGAGCCTTTTAACTGGGGTCTTATTCGTACAGCATATGAGAGCAAGGCAGGTATGGCTATTATTCCTGTTCAGGATATTCTCGGTCTTGGTAAAGAGGCAAGAATGAACATTCCGTCAACACTCGGCGGTAACTGGACTTGGAGAGTTGATAAAGCGGCTCTTACTGATGAGCTTGCAGAAAAATTAAAAACAATGTCTGTAAATAGCGGACGACTGGAGGACTAAACAAATGAGCAATATTATGGAAAAGCTTGAGCTTACAGCACAGTCTATGTATTGTAAGAAGGTAGAAGAGCTTACACCTTCCGAACTTCATCTTTCTCTCGGCAAGGCTGTTATGGGCGAAATTGCCGACAACTGGGCAGCAAGCAAAGCTAAACACAACAGCGAGCGCAGAGCTTACTACTTCTCTGCTGAATTTCTTATGGGCAGAATGATGTACAACAACCTTTACTGCCTCGGTATTCTTGATGATGTAAAGAAGATGCTCAAGAAAAAGGGCGTTGACATCAATGTATTTGAAGATATCGACGATGCAGCTCTCGGTAACGGCGGTCTTGGCCGTCTTGCAGCTTGCTATCTCGACAGTGCCGCTACTATGGAAGTACCGCTCGACGGTTACGGCATTCGTTATAAGTACGGTCTTTTCAAGCAGCTTATCAAGGACGGTTATCAGGTAGAAGTTGCTGACGATTGGCAGAGATTTGATGATCCGTGGTGCCTCCGTCGTGAGGACGAGGCTGTAACAGTATCATTTAAAGGTCAGACAGTTAAGGCTGTTCCTTACGATATGGCTGTTATCGGCTGCAAGACAACTAACATCAACACACTCAGACTTTGGCAGGCAGAGGCTCTCAACGAGTTTGACTTCCAGGCATTTAACAATACAGAGTACAACAGAGCAGTTCAGGAGAAGAACGATGCTGAGAACATCACAAAGGTTCTTTATCCTAACGATAATAAGTATGAAGGTAAAGTTTTAAGACTTAAGCAGCAGTATTTCTTCTGCTCTGCTTCACTTCAGGATATTATGCGCAGATACAAAGCAAAGCACGGCAACGATTTCAGCTTCTTTGCTAAGGAAAACGCTATTCAGCTTAACGATACACACCCTGTATGTTCAATCCCTGAACTCGTAAGACTTCTTATGAACGAGGGTATGAACTTTGACGAGGCTTTCGAGATTGCAAGAAAGACTTGTGCTTACACAAACCACACAGTTCTCGGCGAGGCTCTCGAGAAGTGGCATGCTGACCTTATGATGCAGGTAATTCCTGAAATTTACCACATCATCTGCCTTATCGCAAATAAGCTCCAGGAAGAGCTCACAGCTAAGGGTGTTAGCGAGGATATGAAAGCTAAGATGCGTATTGTAGACGCTAACACAGTTCATATGGCAAGACTTGCAACTTATGCAGGCACATATGTAAACGGTGTTGCTAAGCTTCACACAGAGATCCTCAAGGACGATGTTCTTAAGGAGTGGTACCAGGTATATCCTGAAAGATTCCAGAACAAGACAAACGGTATTACACAGCGCCGTTGGTTAGGTCTTTGCAACCCTGAACTTGCTGCACTTATCACAGAGAAAGTTGGCAGCGACAACTGGCTTATTGACCTTTCACTTCTTTCAAAGCTCAATGACTGCATTGATGCTAAGACAATTACAAAGTTTAACACAATCAAGAAGAAGAAGAAAGTTCAGCTTGCAGAGTACATCAAGAAGATGGACGGCGTAGAGATTAACCCTGATTCTATCTATGATATTCAGGTAAAAAGACTTCACGAATATAAAAGACAGCTTCTCAATGCTTTCTCAATTATGACAATTTACTTCCGTATTAAAGAGGGCAAGCTTCCTAACTGGACACCAACAACATTTATCTTTGGTGCTAAGGCTGCTCCAGGTTATGCAAGAGCTAAGGCAATCATTAAGTACATCAACGAGATTGCTAACCTTGTAAACAACGATCCTGATACAAAAGATAAGCTTAAGGTTGTATTCATTTCTAACTACAATGTATCTTACGCTGAAAAGATCGTAGTTGCTGCTGACCTTTCAGAGCAGACATCTACCGCAGGTCTTGAAGCATCAGGTACAGGTAATATGAAGTTTATGCTCAACGGCGCATTAACACTCGGCACATATGACGGTGCTAACATCGAAATCGCAGAGTGCGCAGGCGAAGAGAACGAGTATATCTTCGGTGCAAGAGTAGAAGATATTGAAAGACTTAAGAAGGAAGGCTACGATCCTAAGAAACTTTATGAGGCTAATCCTGAAATCAAGAAGGTTGTTGATACACTTATCGACGGCACATTTGATGATGACGGCGCTCAGGGCGAGGGCAGCTTTGCTGAACTCCACAATGCTCTTATCAATGGTACATCATGGCAGGAGGCAGACCACTACTTCCACATCTATGATCTCCCACTTTATGTTGAAACAAAGATCAGAGCTAACTCAGATTATGCTAACCGTAAAGAGTTTGGTAAGAAGTGTCTTATCAACATTGCTAATGCAGGTAAGTTCTCATCAGACAGAGCTATCGTAGAGTATGCTAAGGATATTTGGCACACATCTTACAGAAAAGTTTAATTGATTATATAAGTAAATAACTTTTCATTAATTTAAATCGTTAAAGTCCGACAATGACTAAGGTTGTTGTCGGACTTTTTTGTGTTATGTAAAAATATGTGAGATAGTTAAAGTGGGGGCGAGGAGGTTTTAAAGGAAATCTTTATTTGGTATTGCGGTGATTTAATTAGTCGGGTTTTAGAGCTAAAAGTTTTTAATGCACAAATAATAAAAATTTAGGTCAAGCCTTTTTAAAGGTTGACCAAATTTATTAGTCCGAGTATAAAGTTTTGTGCGAGCTCAAACAAAATTACCCGACCGTTGATACAATGTTTCACGTGAAACATTTTTACTATTTAACAAGCAAAAAATATAAGAAAAATTGCAATTATTCTGTAAATACCCTTTTAAATATGCATTATTAGTGGTATAATGTATATTAGATTTAGGAAAACACGCATTTTTTACAGTAAAGGTGATATTTTGGCTAAAATTATTTCAATTTCAAACCAGAAAGGTGGTGTTGGCAAAACCACCACAGCGGTTAATCTTGCTGCTTGTTTGGGCGCTTTGGGCAAAAAAACTTTGCTCGTTGACGCCGACCCACAGGGTAACGCAACAAGCGGTGTTGCTATTGATAAGCGTAAGGTTACTGCCTCAACCTATGAAATTTTGGTTGACGGTGCTAAGGCAGAGAGTTGTATTGTTACAACTCCGTATGAAAATTTGCATATTCTGCCGTCAAGTCTTGACCTTGCCGCCGCTGAACTTGAAATTTCCGATAAAAAGGGCAGAGAGTCTATTTTAAAAAACGCTCTTTTGCCAATTAAGCAATACTATGATTACATAATCATTGACTGCCCACCGTCACTCGGACTTATTACAACTAATGCTCTTACGGCATCGGATACTTTTTTAGTGCCGATTCAGTGCGAATATTATGCACTTGAAGGTCTGACACAGCTTATGAGTACGGTAAGACGAATTAAAAGACAATACAACAACACTATTGACATTGAAGGTGTTTTGCTTACAATGTATGACGGCAGACTGAATCTTACACAGCAGGTTGTCGAGGAAGTTAAAAAATTCTTCCCTCGTAAGGTGTTTAAAACCGTAATTCCGAGAGGTGTAAGACTGTCGGAGGCTCCAAGCTTTGGTATGCCCGTAATTTACTATGACAAGAATTGCAAGGGAAGTATTACATACACGGAACTTGCAAAGGAAATAATAGCAAAGGAGAGAAGCTATGAGTAAAAAATTTGGCGGTCTTGGCAAGGGTCTTGATACTATTTTTGCCGAGAACGAAACCGAAGACAGCAACAGCTCCGTTATGCTGAAAATATCTGAAATCGAACCAAACCGCTCCCAGCCTCGTAGAGATTTTGACGAAAATTCATTATCCGACCTTGCACAGAGTATTTCACAACACGGACTTCTACAGCCTTTGCTTGTTCGACCACTGCCGATTGGCGGCTATCAGATTGTGGCAGGCGAGAGAAGATATCGTGCTTGCAGAATGGCAGGACTTACCGAAGTTCCCGTAACAATTCGAGAGCTTTCGGATACAGAAACTATGGAGCTTGCGCTCATAGAAAATTTACAGCGAGAAGACCTGTCACCGATTGAAGAGGCGCTCGGTTATAAGGCACTTATAGATGAACATGGCTTTTCGCAGGAAGAGGTAGCTACTTCTGTGGGTAAATCCCGACCGGCAATCGCAAATTCACTAAGAATTTTAAAACTTCCAGACAGCGTACTTGAGTATGTAAAGCAGGATAAAATTTCGGCAGGTCACGCAAGAGCATTGCTTATGCTTGACAGCGAAGAAGATATGCTTGAGCTTGCCGAGCTTATCTATAAAAAAGATTTATCGGTTCGTCAGGCGGAAAAACTTGCAAAGAAAAAGCCCGAAGTTGAGGAAGATACTCAACCGGAGAGAAAACCGTCTTTTTACAGTATGGTTGAGCTTGCGCTGAACGAAAGCCTTGGCAGAAAAATCAAGGTAAACAAAAACAAAGGTAAGCAGGGCGGTGTACTTCAGATTGAATTTTATTCAGATGAAGAGCTTACCGAGCTTTCTAATAAATTAAAATAAGATATTTTTAATGCCGTATGGCACATTAAAATATAATGAGAGGAAATGCAAAATGATAGACATTAAATTTTTAAGAGAAAACCCAGAGGCTGTAAAGCAGAACATCAGAAATAAATTTCAGGACAGCAAGCTTGAACTTGTTGACAAGGTAATCGAGCTTGACGCTGAAAGCAGAGCAGTAAAGGCGCAGGCTGACGAACTTAGAGCAAACAGAAACAAGATTTCAAAGCAGATCGGCGCTCTTATGGCTCAGGGTAAAAAAGAAGAGGGTATGGCTCTTAAAGAAGAGGTTACCCGTCAGGCTGAACAGCTTGCCGAGCTTGAAAAGAAAGAAGAAGAACTTTCGGCAAAAGTAACCGAGATTATGATGGTTATTCCACAGATGATTGATCCATCTGTTCCGATTGGTAAAGATGACAGCCAGAATGTAGAAATTGAACGTTTTGGCGAGCCTGTTGTACCTGATTTCGAGATTCCGTACCACACAGACATTATGGAAAAACTCAACGGCATTGACCTTGACTCTGCAAGAAAGGTAGCAGGTAACGGTTTCTATTATCTTATGGGCGACATCGCAAGACTTCACAGTGCCGTAATCGCTTACGCAAGAGATTTTATGATTGACAGAGGTTTCACATACTGCGTACCTCCTTTTATGATTAGAAGTAATGTTGTTACAGGCGTTATGAGCTTTGCTGAAATGGACGCTATGATGTACAAGATTGAGGGCGAAGACCTTTATCTTATCGGCACAAGCGAACACTCGATGATCGGTAAGTTCATTGACACAATTAATAAAGAGGAAGACCTCCCTTATACACTCACAAGTTATTCGCCATGTTTCCGTAAGGAAAAGGGCGCTCACGGTATTGAGGAGCGTGGTGTTTACAGAATCCACCAGTTTGAAAAGCAGGAAATGATTGTTGTATGTAAGCCTGATGAAAGCAAAATGTGGTTTGATAAACTCTGGCAGAACACAGTTGACCTTTTCCGTTCAATGGATATTCCTGTTCGTACACTTGAGTGTTGTTCCGGCGACCTTGCAGACTTAAAGGTTCGTTCACTTGATGTTGAGGCATGGTCACCTCGTCAGAAGAAGTATTTTGAAGTGGGTTCTTGTTCAAACCTCGGTGACGCACAGGCTCGCCGTCTTAAGATCAGAGTTACAGGCGAAAACGGCAAATATTTTGCTCATACACTTAATAATACTGTTGTTGCACCTCCGAGAATGTTGATTGCATTCCTTGAGAACAACCTTAATGAGGACGGCTCAATTAATATTCCTGTTGCACTCAGACCATATATGGGCGGCAAAGAAAAGATTGAAGTTCCAACAAAATAATTGATTAAAAAGGGGAGGTCGCAAGACTTCCCTTTTGTTTGAGGTGTTATGAACAGAAACGAATTTATAAACTATGTTCAAACTGCATACGGTGTGAAAGGCGATAACCCGTGGCAAAAAGATCCCGAGTCAACTGTTTTTCGTCATATTGGTAACAGAAAATGGTTTGCGCTTGTGGTGAGGGTGAAAAAGCATTGTATTGGAGTTGACAGTGACGAGTACATTGATATTGTAAATTTTAAGTGTGATAAAGTAATGGTTGGCTCTGCACTTGGTAATAAAGGCTTTTATCCTGCGTATCATATGAATAAGGAAAATTGGATAACGGCGGCACTTGACGGTTCGGCAAGTGAAGAGAATATAAAGTTTTTTCTCGACATTAGCTTTGAACTTACCGCTCCTAAAATTAAATAATAACAGAAAAACTGCAACCCGTAGTGAGTTGCTGTTTTGTCTTTAATGTATTGTTTAATGTTGAATAAATATTATTTAGTAATTTACCTTGATAAGTAATTATAAAAGTTTGGTCATTCTTTTTTATAATGTTACGGGTGTGAGCAAAGCCAAAATAATGTCTGATAACTGTTAATTTAATAAATTATCTGATATTTAATAAAACCTGTTTATCAAATGTTTCACGTGAAACATTGTTTAACAGTTACTCAAAATGTAATCAATCAGCACGGCTACTCCGTCATTGTCAGAGTCCGGCACAACAAAGTCGGCGCACTCGATACACTTTTTAGATGCGTCATCAACCGCCGCACCAAAACCCGATTCGGCAATCATATCGGCATCGTTGTCGGCATTTCCGCAGGCACAGGTGTTTTGCATATCTATGCCAAGTATATTTGCAAGGTGCGATAGGGCAGAGGCTTTGGTTGCCGATTTATCCATAAGCTCAATGAAATGCTCGGACGAAGTAGTTATAAAAATATCTTCAACGGCATTTTCAAGCATAGACCAAATCCTTTTCCTTGTGTTCGGGTCGGTAGATATGTACTCTATGCTGTCAAGCTCGTGCCTGTGGTCAAATATAAATTTTCGCATATCTTCAATGTGTCCATGAGATGCCTTAACATAATCTATGTAAGCCTCGGTACAGCCGTAAGCAAGCGGATTGTCGGAGTAGCGCTTGTCAGTGTAGGTAAGACCGTCCACAAATGCCTCGGATATAATATCCTCATCTTTCATAACATTAAGAATTTTCAGCACATCGCTTTCCCTGAGCGTTGCGGAATGAATTTTTTTGCGGCTTTTATCATAGATAGCTGCGCCGTTTGAAGTGATAAGGTAATCAATACCTTTTATGTCAAGTATGCTTTGCGGCATAGTGCCGAGCGGTCTGCCTGTTGCCACCGATACCGTAATGCCGTTTGCAATCGCTTTTTCAAGTGCGGAGTTTACGGCAGGGGTTAGGGTATTTTTGCTTGTGAGCGTTGTGCCGTCAAGGTCGAGCGCAAGTAATTTTATCTTATTCATAGTCACCTCATATAATTTTAGGACAGAAGTCACGCATACAGCAGTTTTCGCACTTTGCGTTTCGTGCAGTACATACTGCTCTGCCGTGGAGAACAAGTCTATGGCAAAAATCGTTGCTTTCATTTGGCGGAAGTAAGTCACGCAGGGCAAATTCTATTTTTTTCTGATCCTTTAAATCGTGCAAACCAAGTCGCTTTGTAATTCGTATGCAGTGGGTATCCACCACAACAGCCGGTTTACCGAATATATCTCCGCACACAAGATTGGCGGTTTTTCTGCCTATGCCGGGCAATTTGGTAAGGTCATCAATGTTGTCGGGAACAACTCCGCCAAAATCCTCACAAAGCATTTTTGCCATTGCAACAATGTCTTTTGACTTTGTTTTGTATAGTCCGCAGGACTTTATGTACTCGGCAACATCATCTGGAGTGGAGTTTGCAAAGTCCTGAGCAGTTTTAAATCTCTCAAACAGCGCAGGAGTTACCATATTCACCCTTGCATCAGTGCATTGTGCGGCAAGTCGGGTGGCAATGAGTAATTGCAGTGGGTCGGTATATACAAGGCTGCAAATCGCATCGGGATACTCAGCCTTGAGCGATTCAACAGCTAAAAGGGCAATTTGTTTTTTATCCATAAATATCACCTCTTTAATAGTGTAACACAAAATAATTGCTATTGCAATCCACATAAAAAACTGTTAAAATATAGATGAAAGGGTGATTTTTTTAATGTATAAGAATTATATTTTCGATTTATACGGAACATTAATTGACATAAACACAGACGAGTGGAGTATAGATATATGGGAGAAAATGGCGATTTATTACGGCTACAAAGGCGCACATTATACTGCCGAGGAGCTTAATGAGGAGTACGGCAAGCTCGTTGAGGCTGAAAGAAAGGCTACTCATAGGCGCCACAAGGAATACGAAGTTATTGATATTAAGATAGATAAGGTTTTTAAAAAGCTTTACAATCAAAAAGGTGTTAAGGTTACAAAAGCGGCTGTTGAGCAGACCTGTGCAGTGTTCAGATGTTTTTCAACAAAGTATATTAAGCTCTATGACGGTGTTTTTGAATTTCTTGACGCACTCAAGGAGAACGGCAAAAAAATCTACCTGCTTTCAAATGCTCAGAGAAGTTTTACAGCAAACGAAATGGATATGCTCGGACTTACAAAATACTTTGACGGTATTTGCATCAGCTCCGATGAGGAGTGTTCAAAGCCGGACAGCCATTATTTTGAAATTCTGTTTGACAGATACGGACTCGAAAAGAGCGAGTCGGTAATGATTGGCAACGATTATATTTCAGATATTAAGGGCGCACACGATTTCGGCATAGATTCGTTGTATATTCATCAGAGCATTTCACCTGAAATTGAGGGCGAGCTGCTCAGCAATTATAAGATAATGGACGGAGATGTTCATAAAATGAAAGAACTTTTACTCAAGGGAGAATAATGATGATAGGAATAATTTGTGCAATGCAGATTGAGGCAGACGGCATAATTGCGCTTATGGAAAACAAAAAGCAAAGGGAAATTGCCAAAATGACATTTACAAGCGGAACGCTTAACGGAAAGGAGCTTGTTGTTGTGGTTTGCGGTGTGGGCAAGGTAAATGCCGCTATGTGCAGTTTTGCAATGATTCAGAATTATAAGCCCGATTGCGTTATAAACAGCGGCGTAGCAGGTTCGGTTTCCGAAAAAGTCAGTGTCGGCGACATTGTAGTGGCTACAAATGTGGTCGAACACGATATGAATACAACAGCGCTCGGCGATTTGCAGGGTGAGGTTTCTTTCCCCGAGAGCAAGGTAATGTATTTTGAGTGCGATAAAAAGGTGTGCGATGCACTTTATAATTCGGCTCAAAAGCTCGAAAACACAAGAGTAGAAAAGGGAACAGTGGCAAGCGGTGATATATTTATTTCCGAGCGCAGGAAAAGAATAAAGATAGGCGAAACCTTTAACGCCCTTGCGTGTGAAATGGAAGGTGCGGCGATTGCCCATGTATGCTCAAGAACGGAAGTACCGTGCGGAATATTAAGAGCGATTTCCGATGACCTGAACGAAAACAAGGGAATGGATTTTGTAAAGTTCTGCGAAATGTCAAGTAAGAAAACCGTTGCGGTTGTGAGCGACTTTGTAAATAATATTTAATAAAAAGAACGACCATAGTAAGTTATGGTCGTTCTTTTTGCAAAAAGGGGAGAGGAAAGTTATTAACATTTGGCTAATGAAATGTTGAAAACAATTACGCTTTACAGCACAAAGTTAAGTTTAATAAATTTAAAATTTAGGTCAACCCTTTTTAAATGGTTGCGGGTTTGGGCAGAGCCCATAAAACAATAAAAATGCACTGATTTAAAATAGAAATACACAGTTGTAATTGCACAATGAAATACTAAACTTTAGATTAATCAAAATTTTAAGACAAAACAAAAGTCAAGACTAATGAGTGGCACAAAGTAAGAAAGTTACACTTTAGCAGTCTTAGAGAAAAGATACTCTAAAGGACGCAAAAGTTTGCGTGTGCGGCTAATTTGCCCTTGAAAAGCGGCAAATTAGTGGATATAGTAGCGTGATTTTTCCTTTGTTGCTGTCGCATTTTAGGTTTTCACCGTTATGTTTAAGCCGTTTGGCTATCAAAATTTGCAATAACATAAAGTATTTGTGGGCTTTGCCCCCCACAACCTTTGAAAAGGTTGACCAAACTTTTTTGTTTTTGGAGCGGATAGTTTGTATTTCAAAAACTTTCTTGCCCGTTAAAAATCAGCTAAAACCACAATTCCTCAACTATTGCCCTATAATCAAAACTATTCCTTTTTCATAAGCTCAATCGCTTGCTTTCCTGTAATATGCTCAATGCTAATCTCAACACAACAAAGTCCGTTCCATTCCCGCTGAATTTCTTTTTCAACTGCGGCAACATCGTTGTTGTATTTTAATCCGAACACTGTCATAGCAGACTTTATTTTTTCGGTATCACTCATAATTTTTGCTCTGCCAAACACAACCACACTCTTAAACAAAGTGGTGAGCTTTTCGGCGTCTACCTCGTTTTTGTCAATCACGCAGAAAGATACCTTGTCATTTGCTCTGACAGCGTCTAACTTATGCCCACTCTTGGCGCAGTGAAAATAAATTTTGCCGTCTGCATACACAAAATTGAGCGGAACAGTGTAGGGGTAGCCGTCATCGCCGCTAACAGCAAGCACACCGCTTTTGCTGTTTTTCAATATAGTAATGCACTCGTCATTTGTAAGCCGTTGCTTAAATCTTCTCATTTTGCGAAACATTTTATCGCCTCCGGTTATATTATGTCATAATAAAGTGAAAACGGCAAGCAAAATTCACTTGCCGTTTTGTTATTTAATGTTACTGTTCTTTAAATGTAATCGTGCCTTTTTCGGCATCCATAGAGTCCACGATCGCGAGGGATTCAAGCTGATATCCGAGATTGCGTATAATCTTGCCGCCGTTCTGAAAACCTTTTTCAATCGCAATTCCAATGCCCTCAACAGTGCCGCCTGCCTGCTTTATTATAGAAATAAGTCCCTGCAAGGCGCAGCCGTTTGCAAGAAAATCATCAATAATAAGAACATGGTCGTTTTCGTTTAAAAACTTTTTTGAAACAATTACCTGATTTTTGCATTTGTGAGTAAAAGACTCAACCTCCGCAATATACATATCTCCGTCAATATTAATACTTTTAGACTTTTTTGCAAATACAACGGGCACATTAAAGTGCATGGCAACCACGCAGGCAATACCTATGCCCGATGCCTCAATGGTCAAAATTTTGTTGATGTTTTTGCCCTTAAATCTTTTCTTAAATTCCGCACCCATTTGATTAAACAGGTTAATGTCCATCTGATGATTTAAAAAGCTGTCAACCTTGAGAACATTACCCTCTTTTATGATTCCGTCCTTAACAATTCTCTCTTCCAAAAAATTCATATTTTCATCTCTTTCCTTTGTGTTTCCCTGCCTTGTCCGCAAAGAAATTTTTTAATGCATAATATTATAAATTATATACTTTTTTCTAAGAAAAGAAAAGACTTTAAAACAAATTTTAAATGGTATAATCCATAATTAATTAATTAATCCCTAACATTAAAAAAGACCTAAAAAAAGTATTTGATAAAACAAAACAGCCCTTGCAAATTTGCAAAGGCTGTAAAAAGCGAGTATAACAAAGATTATCTCTTTGAGAACTGTGAAAGCGTAAAGAAAACAGTCCGGTGGACTGTTTTTAGCTTTTACCGCAATAGCTGCGCTATGAGGACACCACAGTGAGATAAAAAGCAGCACCATCGTTTGACGGTGCTGTAATATAACAAGATAATATGATTATCTCTTTGAGAACTGTGGTGCTCTACGAGCTGCTTTAAGACCGTATTTCTTACGCTCTTTCATTCTTGGGTCACGAGTTAAGAAGCCTGCCTTCTTAAGTGTTGAACGAAGGTTCTCTGAATCGTACTGAAGAAGTGCTCTGGAAATACCGTGACGGATTGCACCTGCCTGACCTGTAACGCCGCCGCCTGCTACTCTGCAAACGATGTCGAACTTCTGATCTGTTTCTGTTAAGGCGAGAGGCTGTCTAACGATGAGCTTGAGTGTTTCAAGACCGAAATAATCGTCGATGTCACGATCGTTGATTGTGATTTTGCCTGTACCCTGGTAAAGTCTTACTCTTGCAACAGAGCTTTTTCTTCTGCCTGTGCCGTAAAAATAAGGTGTCTTATCGTACATTATTAATTTGCCTCCTTCTTTTAAGCTTCAACCATTTCAGGCTTCTGAGCCTGATGATTGTGTTCTGCACCCTCAAAGAGTCTGAGTCTGAGCAAAGCATCTCTGCCGAGTGTGTTCTTTGGAAGCATACCCTTAACAGCAAGCTCCATAGCCTTTGTTGGCTTTGTAGCCATAAGAGTATCGTATCTTGTTTCTTTAAGATGACCGATATAGCCTGTATGACGCTGCCACTTCTTCTGAGTGAGCTTGTTGCCTGTTAATACAGCGTCCTTGCAGTTGATGATGATTACATGATCGCCGCAATCTACATTTGGTGTAAATGTTGCTTTGTGCTTACCTCTTAAAAGAACTGCTGCCTGAGTAGCAACTCTACCAAGTGGCTTGCCTGCTGCATCAATTACATACCAGCTGCGTTCAATTTCGCTTTTTTTAGCTAAATATGTTGACATAACAAATCCTCCTGTAATTTACTTGTGCCTTAGAATTATAATACATTTATTTTGCATTGTCAACACTTTTTTGCAAAAATTTAATTTACCGTTACACAAACTTTAAAATTCACTTATATTCTCTCTTATACTCTCTTATACTAATGTGTAATTTCAAAAAATATTTTTCTAAAACCTTAGTATTTATCACGATTACAGCTTTTTATAGACAAGCACGCAAAATTCTATTTCGGTCGTAAGTGAGTTTAATTTCTCCAGCTTTTGTTGGTCGGTGCGAGAGGTTTTGTAGTAGTACGGAGTCATTTTGAAAAGGCTTTCAATTTCTCTGTTATCGTCAAGCGTTATGCTGTATTTAAGTTCTTTGCTTTCGGCAAGAATAAACCCGTCAATATCGGTGTTTTCTTTCGGATTTTTTAACGGATTGTCATATACCGCCTTTTTGAGAGAAAAAAGGTGATTTTCAAGCGGAATTACACGCAAAAGCACTCCGCCCCTTTTTAAAACTCGGTTGTATTCTTCCGGCGCAAAAGGTGAAAATACATTAAGCACTGCGTCGCACGATAAATCGCCGACAGGCAGGCTGAACACGCTTGCCACCGCAAGATTAATTCGCTTACTTCTCTTTGCCGCTGCAATAAGAGCAAATTTTGAAATATCAATACCCGCTATACTTGCGTTTTTGTCTGCAAGAGCTTTTTCAATTTTTCCTGTATAATAGCAGTCGCCGCAGCCGGCATCAAGCACACAGGCATTTTGCGGAATATATTTTTGCAAAAGTTCGCACATAAGGTCACACAGCGGCTTGTACGAATCTGTATTTAAAAACTCGGTCCTTGCCTCTATCATAAGTTTATCGTCACCGTGACGCTTGCTTTTGGATTTGTTGCTCTGCAAAAGATTGACATAACCCTGCTTTGCACAGTCAAAACAATGGTTATTTATACATCTGTAGGTTCGACCGTCAAGTTTTAATTCTTCTTTGCAGACAGGACAGCAGAAATTCAACATATTATTACCGCCTTTCATTATTAGAATAATAGCATAAATTCTTTGTGATAACAAGTTAAAACAGAGTTGTATGTGCAAAGTGCAGTAACTTTTCTATAAGCGAATTAAAAATTCGGCTTTTTGCGTTATAGCTTTATCTTTTAAAATATTGTATAATATTACTTGACTGTATGTAATATTTATTATTTTACAAAAATTTTATATTGAGGGGATAAATAATGAAAAAATTAATCAGTATCGCACTTGTTGCTGTTATGGCGGCAGGTGGAGCGGTATCTGCCAACGCAGCGGTAAAACAAAATAAGGATTATCAAATTTTGAGTTCAAAAATAACAACTAAAAACAACACTATAAGTATTTACACATACAATATGAAGAATACAGGCTCAGGCGGCGGATTTGTACTTGACGGTCAAAAAAGCGGAAAAAGATACAAATATATATTTAATAATTATTTATCGGCACCAAAAACAATAACTATGCCGTCTAACGAAAAATATAATATTTGGACTTGTCTTTCAAGCAGTATGGGCGGAACTACTAATTTGGATTTAAGACAGGCAGGCGGAGAATATGTTAAGGTAAGAGCCAAGCTGTCGGATATAAATCCAAATGAATTTAAAAGTAACGGCACACACACCCAAGACGGACATACATATAATTTTACTCGTCAAACGGTAAAGGACGGCTACTATGAATCTGTTTTGTTTTTCCAGAGCGGCGGAGTTTTTACCGGTGCAGTTCCCGACAGCAACGGATATGTCGAATTTTATGTGAGTACAAAGGTAGACCATAGTGTGAATTACTTTACAGAATACGGCCTTGATGTGGGGCTGACAAGCGGCGGTGGCGGCGGAACAAACGGCATAGATATATATAAGCTTACTTTTGGCAATATAAATTTAGATTACAGCGTAAATGTAAACGATGCGTCATTGCTCCAGCAGTACCTTTCGGGCAATGCAGAGTTTGATTCTCTGCAAATGTACCATGCCGACATTAATCGTGACGGCAAAATAAATGTTCAGGATGTTACGGCTTTACAAAACGCTTTATCCGAATAAATTGGAGGGAAGATAGTGAAAAAACTTTTAAGTACGGCACTTGCAGCTGTTATGGCAACAGGCTCAATAGTTTCTGCCAATGCGGCAGTTGTTCAGGAGAATAAGAGCGTTCAGGTGCTTGATTCAGGGGTAAAACTTGAAAACAACACCTTAAATGTGTTTACTTATAATCTTAGCAAAAATACGCTTGGCGGAGTGTGTTTTTACGGCAAAAACACAGGAAAACCATATGCTGTACAATACAAGGATTGTATAGGTAAAAATACCGTTATTTCCATGCCGTCAAGCGAAAGCTATACTCGCTTTGTTTCGGCAAACGGCGGTAGCACCGGAAATACTTATGCAGGCTATTCCTTTGCGAATACAGGCGGCGAATATGCGAAACTAAAGGTAAAATTAAGCGATGTTTCAAGCTATTTTAACAGTGACGGTTCATATACCGATACAGACGGAAACGGAGCAACCTACACTCTTAGGGAAAATGGATCCAATCTCACTTTCTTTAGCGGCGGTGCGGTAAACGGTGTTGCACCCGACGAGAACGGCTGTGTGGAAATTTATATAAAAGCAAAACCCGGTGTGAAAACCGCATTTTCAACCTACCTGCCTAATTACAGCGGAATAATAAGTATGTATGTGCCGATGCTTTGTTTTGGCAATATTGACCTTAAAGGCAGTACAAATGTAAACGATGCAACCCTTTTGCAGAGATACCTTGCAGGCGATGCGGAATTTGATAAACTTCAGATGTTTTATTCCGACATAAACCGTGACGGTAAAACAAATGTTAAAGATGTTACAGACTTACAACAAACTATTACCAAATAATTATAAAGGAGTATAAAATGAAAAAATTTTTATGTTTAATTCTTTGTGCGGTGCTGACTGCAGGTGCAGCAGTGACCGCAAACGCAAAAACCGTTAAGCCGCATAAGGGTGTTGAGATTTACAACTCGGCAAAAAGCATCGGCAACAACACGCTTTTGGTTTCTGCGTACAATATTCCGTCCGATTATACAAACGGAGTATTATTTAAGGGAGGCGATACTCAAAAAAACTACTCCATGATGTTTGCCGATTGTATAGGCGGTGACAAAACACTCTTTATGCCGTCTACCGAAAAATATGCCCGCTATTTTACAAGCGGTGCGGGTAACATATACGCAAGTTACACATTTGACAATAAAGGCGGAAGGTATGTTAAAGCAAAAATAAATCTTCACGAGTTAGCTCCGAATTATTTTAACAAGGACGGCTCGCATACAATGGAATACTCAAGTATCGGCAGTCATGATTATAAGTTCAAATACGAAAAAGCAGACGGCGGCGGTTATTTTAACTCCGCCTTATACTTCCAGAGCGGCGGCGCTGTAACGGGCGCAGTTCCGGATAAGGACGGCTGCGTGGAAATTTATCTGTCTACTAAAATCAATGAACCAACAGAATACTGCACTACATTTTCTTACCGCAAAGCTTATGTAGTCGGCGGCGGAGGCGGTACTTCCGGTTCGAATATATACATATTGAGATTCGGCAATATTGACCTTCAAGGCACAGTAGATGTAAACGATGTTACTTTTCTGCAACAGTACATTTCCGGATCGGTTGAGCTTGATTCGCTCCAGTATTATTACACAGATACAAACTTTGACGGTCACCGTGATGTAAGGGATGTTACCACCTTACAGCAAGCAATAGCAAAACGATAATTAAAGTTTAACAAAATAATTTTGCAAAGTATTATAAAAGTTTGGTCAACCTTATCAAAGGTTGTGGGTGTGGGCAAAGCCCACAAATACTTTCCGTTTATGCAATCTAACGATAGCCAAACAGCTTGCTGTTTGGCGGCTTGAACGAATGGGCGAAAGTCAATGCGAGAGCAATAAAAGAAAACATACTTAACCTTCATAGGCAACGCAATGCGTTGCCTATATTTTGGGCATTTCCGGTTACAACGGCTACCGCCTGTTTTTTTAAATTTTGTTTTATGCACACTGACAGCAGGCTGTCAGTGTGCATAAATAATTTGTTATATCGGAAGATTTTTATAACCGCTGCGCTTACTTTCTTCTGCCTCGGCTACCTTGACAGACTTAGCATAGGAACTGTACTTTCAGCCTTTACAATGGGCAAAGTCGTTGGTATAATAGGTACATATATAGACAAATTCTTTTATTTTGAAACTTACAAAACACTTAAAAAGACCGACAAGGAGATAAAATGAAAGAAATCACGCTTATCGTAAAATATTCCGTTAAAAACGGTATGGTTAATGACTTTTTGACAGCTCTTAAAAACGAGGGCTTTCCGCAGATTGTACAAAATGAAAACGGCTGTATAAAATACGATTACTTTGTACCGTCATTCGGAAAAAGCAATGAGGTACTGCTTATTGAAAAATGGCAGTCCGAAAAATTGCAAAAAGAACATCTTAACACACCGCATATGCAAAAGATGAAAACTTTTAAGGACAGATTTGTAGAAAATACGACTGTCGAAATTTTTAAATGAGGGATAAAATGAAAATCAAAAGAACAATTACATCACTTCTCACCGCAGCAATGTTGGCAACAGCGCTTGCAGGCTGTCAGAACACGAGCGAAGCTTCAAAAGCACAGTCGACAAATGACGAGCAAAACAGTCAGGCAACAGTGACAGAAACCACCGCTCCTCCCGACCTGTATTCAGACATTGACGATATGATTTCAAAAATGACGGTTGAAGAAAAAGTCGGACAGCTGTTTTATGTAAATTGTCGTGGCAAAGATATGAGCGACGCAATAAACGAATACCACATCGGCGGCGTTTTGCTGTTCGGCGTAGATTTTGACGGCAAGACAAAAGAAGAAGTGAATGCCGATATAAACGCTATGCAGTCCAATGCCAAAATTCCGCTTATTATCGGCACAGACGAAGAGGGCGGAACGGTTGTAAGAGCGAGCGATAATCCAAACCTAAGGGACAGCGCATACCTTTCACCGAGCGATACATTTGACAATGGCGGTTGGAGCGCTATTGAAGACGACGCATACGATAAAGCGGAATTTCTGCTTTCGCTCGGCGTAAATGTAAATATGGCGCCTGTCTGCGACATCACTTCCAACCCTGATTCATTTATGTATTACAGGTCGTTTTCAAGTGACGCCGCAAGCACAAGCAGATTTGTAGATACGGTTGTAAAAGCAAGCAAAGAGAAAAAACTCGGCACTGTATTAAAGCACTTTCCCGGATACGGAGATAACGGCGACACACATTACTCAAGCGCTACAGACAACAGAACTTTCTCGGACTTGCAGAACAATGATTTTCTGCCGTTTCAGGCAGGTATAGCCGCAGGCGCAGACAGTATTCTTGTGTCGCACGTAACAGTAAATTCGATTGACAGCGAAAATCCCGCCTCGCTCTCTGAGCCTGTGCATGAGGTTATAAGAGATACGCTTAAATTTGACGGAGTTGTTATGACAGATGACCTCGATATGTTTGCCGTTGATGCCCTTGACATTTACGAACCACTCTCGGTTGCCGCTTTTAAGGCAGGCAATGACTTCCTCTGCTGCGGCGATATTGAAACCGAATACAATGCCTTGCTGACTGCTGTGCAGAACGGCGAAATAACAACCGACAGACTTGACGAATCGGTAAAGAGAATTTTAATTTGGAAAAGAAATCTTGATATTTTATAATACTTGCCCGACTGTGATTTTGCAGTCGGGCATTGTTTTTGTGCAAAGTTAGCTTTAAAAACTCTGAATAAAAAGTTTATACCATAGCTATATTAATTGCCGTTGGTGCGAAAATGAATATTCACACTGAATATTCATAAAAATATACATTTTATGCAAAAATAAATTCAAAAAATGAATATTCATTATTTCTGTATATATGCATTTTTATACATATATTGAAGATTTATGTCAGTTGTAAAGTGGATTTTGCAGTAAAATTTGTGCGTAGACAGCGGAAAAAGGTGCATTTTTTACAATTTTGCACATCATTGAATATTTATTCAAAAAACACTTGATTTTTTTGGCAGAAAGCGTATAATGTAAGAGTAATATAAATCATTTCTATGGAGGAAATTAAAATGGCTGACAATAAAATTAAAAAAGTTGTTCTCGCTTATTCAGGCGGACTTGACACTTCTATTATTATTCCTTGGTTAAAAGAAAACTATGACAACTGCGAGGTTATCGCTGTTTCGGGTGATGTAGGACAGGGCACAGAGCTTGACGGTCTTGAGGAAAAGGCTATCAAAACAGGCGCATCTAAGCTCTACATTGAGGATCTTAACAAGGAATTTGTTGACGATTACATCATTCCTACCGTTAAGGCAGGCGCTGTTTACGAGGGCAAGTACCTCCTCGGCACATCTTTCGCTCGTCCTATCATTGCTAAAAGACTTGTAGAGATTGCTAAGGCTGAGGGCGCTGACGCTATCTGCCACGGCTGCACAGGTAAGGGCAACGATCAGGTTCGTTTTGAGCTTGCTATTAAGGCTTATGCTCCTGATATGAAGATTATCGCTCCTTGGAGAACATGGGAGTTCAAGAGCCGTGAGGACGAAATCGAGTACGCTGAAAAGCACAACATTCCGCTCAAGATTAACCGTGAAACAAACTATTCTAAGGATAAAAACCTCTGGCACTTGAGCCACGAAGGTCTTGACCTTGAAGATCCTGCAAATGAGCCTATGTATAACAAGGAAGGTTTCCTTGAGCTTGGCGTTTCTCCTGAGCAGGCTCCCGACAAGGCTGAGTATGTTACAATTTCATTTGAAAAGGGTGTTCCTACAAAGCTTAACGGCGAAGAAATCGACTCTGTTGAGCTTATCAAAGAGCTTAACAAAATCGGCGGCAGAAACGGCGTAGGTATTACAGATATCGTTGAGAACCGTCTTGTTGGTATGAAGGCTCGTGGCGTTTATGAAACTCCGGGCGGCACAATCCTCTATGCAGCTCACAACAAGCTTGAGGAAATCTGCCTTGACAAGGATACACTTCACTACAAGAAGAACCTTTCAAACACATTTGCAGAACTCGTTTATGACGGCAAATGGTACACACCGCTTCGTGAGGCTCTCTCTGCTTTTGTTGACAGCACCCAGGAGTATGTAACAGGTGATGTTAAGTTAAAGCTCTACAAGGGCAACATTATTGACGCAGGCGTTACAAGCCCATATTCACTCTATGATGAAGAAATCGCAACCTTTGACGAGGATCAGGTTTACGATCAGAACGACAGTGCAGGTTTCATCAACCTCTTCGGTCTTCCAATCAAGGTTCGTGCTAAAAAGGGTCTTATTAAGTAATTTTTACTCAAAGACTTTTGTATGAATTAAAATAATTATTCCGGTTCGGGGACAGGGAAATTCTCTGTCCCTGACAGTTGTTTATACGGATATTTTTAAAAAGCAATATAAAATACTGATATTGCACAAATTAACAACCATTCATTAACCTGAGGTGATTATATGCAGCTTTGGAAAGGCAGATTTAAAAAGGAACTTTCAAAAACCACTAACGATTTTAACAGCTCAATCTCATTTGACAGCCGTATGTATAAAGAGGATATCGAGGGCAGTGTTGCCCACGCAACAATGCTCGGCAGATGCGGCATTATCAAACAGGAAGAGGCTGACGACATAGTGCAGGGACTCAAGGGAATCCTTGCGGATATAGAAAACGGCACACTCCATATTGATATGGAGGCAGAGGACATTCACACCTTTATTGAGGGCGAGCTTACCAAGAGAATAGGCGACAACGGCAAGCGACTTCACACATCAAGAAGCCGTAACGACCAGGTAGCCGTTGACATTAAGCTTTACCTTAAAAAGGAAGTTGTAAATGTTAAAAAGCTCGTTGTTGACCTTATCAAGGTTATTGCCGACAAGGCAGAAAAATACAGCGAAACCGTTATGCCCGGCTACACTCATTTACAGAGAGCGCAGCCAATCACCTTCGGTCACCACCTTTTAGCTTACGGCGAAATGCTTTTAAGAGATGTGTCAAGACTTGAGGACTGCCTTAAGAGAATGGACGAAATGCCGCTCGGCTCTTGTGCTTTAGCAGGCACAACATACCCTATCGACAGAACAATTACAGCCGAGTTGCTCGGTTTTGAAAGAATTACAAACAACTCGCTTGACGGCGTGTCCGACAGAGATTACTGCATTGAGTTTGCGTCTGTTCTTTCTATTATTATGGTGCACCTCTCAAGATTTTCGGAGGAAATCATTATGTGGTGCAGCTGGGAATTTAAGTTCATTGAGCTTGACGACGCTTTTTCAACAGGTTCTTCAATTATGCCGCAGAAAAAGAATCCTGACATCGCAGAACTCGTCCGTGGCAAGAGCGGCAGAGTTTTCGGCGACAATATGACCTTACTTACAATTATGAAAGGCATTGCCCTTGCATACAATAAAGATATGCAGGAGGACAAAGAGGCAATTTTTGATGCTGTTGATACAGTTAAAATGTGCCTTACAGCCTTTACTCCAATGCTCGACACAATGAAAGTTATTCCGCAGAATATGCGTAAAGCGGCAGCAGGCGGATTTATTAACGCAACCGACTGCGCAGACTGGCTCACAAAGAACGGAGTACCGTTCAGAGATGCATACAAGGCAACAGGAGAACTCGTTGCAAGATGCATTGAGCTTGGTACAGACCTTGAAAACCTCCCGATTGAGGAGTACAAAAAGGTTTGTGATGTATTTAACGATGATGTTTACAGAGCAATTTCACTTGAAACCTGCACAAACGAAAGAAAAGCATTCGGCGGCCCTGCCTCTGAGAATGTAAAAGCGCAGGCAAAGAGAGTTGCAGAGATTGCTAAGAATTTATAATTTATTTTTGCAGGATTTGCATTTGATTTTGCAAAGAGTATCAATAAAAAGGATTGATTAAGATGATAAAAGCAGGTATTGTGGGTGCAACAGGTTATGCCGGTGCAGAGCTTGTAAGACTTCTGACAAGTCACCCTGAGGCTGAAATTTCAGCTATCAGCTCGGTTTCCTTTGAGGGACAAAAATTAAGCGATGTTTATCCGTCATATACATTTTTAAACGATATGGTGTGCGAGGATCAGAACGCAGTTGTTGAGAAGAGCGATGTTATCTTCGCCGCACTTCCCCACGGACTTTCTCAGGAGCTTGCCGAAAAGTGCATCAGCGCAGGCAAGGCTTTCATTGACCTCGGCGCAGACTTCCGCCTTGAGAGCGAAGAAGAATATACAGAGTGGTACGGCGGCACTTTCCTTGACAAAAAGTTACACGAACAGGCTGTTTACGGACTTCCTGAATTTTTCAGAGATAAAATCAAGGGCAAAAAGTTAATTGCAAACCCCGGCTGCTACACTACCTGTTCTCCGCTTGCCATTGCTCCGGCAGTTGCAAACGGACTTGTAAGCACAAAGGGTATTATTTGTGACTGCAAGAGCGGTGTTACGGGCGCAGGCAGAAAACCTACTCAGGGCAACCATTTCCCTGAGCTTAACGAGGGTTTCCATGCATACAAGGTTGCAAGTCACCGCCACACTCCCGAAATTGAGCAGACACTTTCAAAACTTTCGGGCGAAGATGTTACAATCACATTTGTACCGCACCTTTTGCCTGTAAACAGAGGTATTCTTGCCACTGTTTATGCAGACATTAACGAGGGCGTTACTTTTGAGCAAATCAGAAAAGCGTATGAGGATTTCTACAAAGACGAGTTTTTTGTAAGACTTCTTGACGACGGCAAATGCGCCGACATTCACAATGTACGCTATTCAAACTTCTGTGATGTTTCCATTCATCACGATAAAAGAGCAAACAAACTTGTTGCCTGCGCAGCTATTGACAATATGGTTAAAGGCGCAGCAGGTCAGGCTATTCAGAATATGAACATTATTTTCGGACTTGACGAAAAGACAGGCCTTATAATCGTTCCGCCTGCTTTTTAATTAATAATTAAGCAAAACTATAAAACGGAGGCTTTATTATGGGAAATTACAGATTTATCGAAGGCACAGTTACTTCTCCTATGGGCTTTACAGCAGCCGGTATTTGTGCGTCAATCAAGCCGTCAAATAAAACAAAGCGTGACCTTGCGCTGATTTATTGCGACACTCCCTGTACTGCGGCGGCTGTTTATACTAAAAACCTTGTTAAAAGTTCGGCTATCGAGGTAACCAAAAAGCACCTCGAAGACGGCATTGCACAGGCTGTTATCGTAAATTCAGGCAATGCAAACACCTGCAACGCAAACGGATATGACATTGCAAATCATATGTGCCTTATCGCAGGCGAAACTCTCGGTGTAAAAGCGGAAGATGTTATCGTTGCATCAACAGGTGTTATCGGTCAGCCTCTGCCTATTCAGCCTATTTTAAAGGCTTGCGTTTATATGAAAGGTCACCTTACAAAAGAGGGCGGCACAGACGCAGCCGAGGCTATTATGACAACCGATACGGTAAAAAAAGAAATGGCTATGCAGATGGAGCTTGACGGCAAGACCGTTACAATCGGTGGCATTGCAAAGGGCAGCGGTATGATTCACATTAATATGGGTACTATGCTCTCTTTTGTTACAACAGATGCGGCTGTTTCTTCGGATATGCTGCGTGAGGCTCTGCGTGAGGCTGTTGAGGACAGTTACAATATGGTAAGCGTTGACGGCGATACATCTACAAACGATACCCTTGCTATTATGGCATCGGGCAAAGCCGGCAACAGAATGATTACCAACAAAAACGAAGATTACTATACATTCTTAAGCGGACTTACCGCAGCTTTCAGAGCACTTGCAAAGAAACTTGCGGGTGACGGCGAAGGCGCAACAAAACTTCTTGTTTGCAAGGTTGAGGGTGCTAAGAGCAAGCCCAACGCTGTTAAAGTTGCAAAGAGCATTATCGGTTCAAGCCTTGTAAAGGCGGCAATGTTCGGCTCAGATGCAAACTGGGGTAGAGTATTGTGTGCAATCGGTTACAGCGGCGCTGATGTTGATGTTAAAAAGGTAGATGTTTCTTTTGAATCCGCCAAAGGCAATATTCTTGTATGCAAGGACGGCGCAGGAGTTGAGTTTTCGGAAGAAAAAGCAAAGGAAATTTTGCTTGAAAAGGAAATCAACATTCTTGTATCATTAAATGACGGCTATGGCTATGCCGAGGCTTACGGTTGTGACCTCACTTACGATTATGTAAAGATTAACGGCGACTACAGAACCTAATTGGGAATTGTATTTTTTAAATTACAGTTTATCTCACAAGTAAGTTAAATAATTAAAAATTTAGGTCAAGCCTTTTTAAAGGCTTGCGGGTATGGGCAGCGCCCATAATATCTTCCGATATTACAATTTATCGGGCGCAAACAGCGACGCTGTTTGCGTGCTAAAACTTAAGTTTGAAAAAACAGGCGACAGCCATTAAAAAAGACCTATATTTTATTAACGAAACAACTAATTCCTTTTATTATTGCTATCGCTTTTAAAGGCTAACGCCGTTTTGTTCAAGCAGCCAAACAGCAAGCTGTTTGGCTATCAAAAATTTGCGTTAGCAAAAAGTATTTGTGGGCTTTGCCCACACCCACAACCTTTGAAAAGGTTGACCAAACTTTTATAATTAATTGGCAAAGTAATTTGCCAAACCATAATTTATCTGAAAAACGGGCATTAAATTTATATCAGGGGAAATGAAAAATGGATATTAATAAAAGAGCAAAAGTCTTAATACAAGCTATGCCGTATATTCGTAAATTCAGCGGTGAAACAATTGTTGTAAAATACGGCGGCAACGCAATGATAAACGATAAACTCAAAAGCGCCGTTATGAGCGATATTGCTCTTATGCGCCTTGTAGGCGTTAATGTTGTGCTTGTTCACGGCGGCGGCCCTGAAATAAATGCAATGCTTAAGGCAGTCGGCAAAGAGAGCAAGTTCGAAAACGGTATGCGTGTTACCGACGATGAAACCATTGACATTGTGCAGATGGTACTTGCAGGCAAGGTAAACAAAAACCTTGTTCAGCTTATGGAAAAACACGGCGGAAAGGCAATCGGTCTTTGCGGTCTTGACGGCAATATGCTTATGGCGGAAAAACTTGTTACAAGTGCAGACCTCGGCTATGTAGGCGAGATTAAAGAAGTAAATCCCGAACCTTTGCAGAATGTTATCAACAACGGTTATATTCCGATTGTGGCTACCGTTGCAAGCGGTTATGACGGAAATGTTTATAATGTAAATGCGGATATTGCCGCAGCTCACATCGCCGCAAAAATCGGTGCTAAAAAGCTCATTCTTATGACAGACATCAGAGGTCTTTTAAGAGATGTTAATGATGAGGATTCCCTTATCTCTGTTGTAAATGTCAGCGAAGTTCCTATGCTCAAGCGTGAGGGCATCATAAAGGGCGGTATGATTCCGAAAATTGACTGCTGTGTTGAGGCTGTAAGAAGCGGCGTAAGCAGAGCACACATTATTGACGGCAGAATTGAACACTCTATCCTCATTGAAATGTTCAGTGATGAGGGTATCGGCACAATGTTCTATTAATAGATTTGCAAATATTTTGCCTACGGGCAGTTGATAAGGAAAAACAGATATGACAATCAGAGAAATGACAATCGATGACTACGAGGAAGTATTTGCCCTCTGGCAGATTACCTCAAAAAGAGCCTTGTCCAAGGCTGACGAAAAAGCAAAAATAGAATCTTATCTGACAAGAAGCGAGGGTATGAGCAAGGTTGCCGTTATTGGCGGCAAAATTGTCGGCACTGTACTTGCAAGCCATGACGGCAGACGAGGCTTTATTCACCATATGGCAGTTTTGCCCGACTACCGCAGAAAGCGCATCGGTCACGAGCTTGCCAAAAGTGCGATTGAGGCTATTAAGGAACAGGGAATTGATAAAACTCATATCTTCTGCTATCAGAACAACACCACAGGTCAAAGCTTTTGGCAGGATTTCGGATTTAAAAAGCGTGAGGATATATTTGTTTTTTCTTTTAATAATGAAGATGTAGATAACACTTAAGGGAGTGGGAAAATGAATACAAAGGAAAAGGATTCGCAGTACATAATGCACACTTACGGCAGATATAATGTAGCTTTAAAAAGCGGTAAGGGTGCTGTTGCGTATGATGAGGACGGCAAAAAATATGTAGATGTTGCATCGGGTATCGGCGTAAACAGTCTTGGCTGGTGCGAGGACGGCTGGGTAAAGGCAGTCAGCGAGCAGGCTAACACAATTCAGCATATGTCAAACTATTTTTATTGTCCGCAGGCAAGCAATCTTGCCGAAAAGCTCTGCACACTTACAGGCTTTTCAAAGGTTTGCTTTGGCAACAGCGGCGCTGAGGCTAACGAGTGCGCAATTAAGGTTGCGAGAAAATACAGCTTTGATAAATACGGTGCTGAGCGCAACGAAATTATTACACTCAACAATTCTTTCCATGGCAGAACAGTAACCACTCTTTCCGCAACGGGACAAGATGTGTTTCACAACTACTTTTTCCCGTTTACTCAGGGATTTTCTTATGTAGACGCAAACGATATGAACGCACTTGAAAATGCCGTAACCGACAAAACCTGTGCGGTTATGCTTGAGCTTATTCAGGGCGAGGGCGGTGTAAATATTCTTGACAAAGATTATGTGCAGAGACTTGTTAAATTCTGCAACGAAAAGGATATTCTTGTTATTGTTGACGAGGTACAGACAGGTGCAGGCAGAACAGGCAAGCTGTTTGCTTTCCAGAATTTTGATGTAAAACCTGACATTTTCACAGTTGCGAAGGGCATTGGCGGCGGTTTGCCAATCGGACTTTGCGTTTGCGGCGAAAAGCTCAAAGATGTAATGTCACCGTCAACCCATGGCACAACATTCGGTGCAAACCCTGTTGTTTGCGCAGGCGCAAACTATGTGCTTGATAAAATTTCAAAGCCGGAGTTTCTCTCCGAGGTTGAGTCAAAGGGCAAATATATAGAAGAAAAAGTCCTCAAAATGGACGGCGTTAAGGCTGTTCGCAGAATGGGACTTATGATTGGCATTGAGCTTGAAAACGGCGACGCTCACGACATTGCGGCAAAATGCGTTGAAAACGGACTTATTATTATTACCGCAAAGTCGCTTTTAAGAATGTTGCCGCCGCTCAACATTACAAAGAAAGAAATCGATCTTGCACTCAGTATTCTTGAAAAAACATTAAAGGAGAATTAAAATGAAGCATTTACTTAAACTTGAAGATTGGTCAACAGATGAAATCATCAATACACTTAACCTTGCTGACCAGCTTAAATATGAGCAGAAACACGGCATTGAGCACAAAATTCTTGCCGGCAAAACACTTGGTATGATTTTTGAGAAGTCGAGCACAAGAACAAGAGTTTCTTTTGAAGTAGGTATGACACAGCTCGGCGGTTATCCGCTCTTCCTTTCATCCAATGACTTACAGATCGGCAGAGGCGAGCCCGTTCAGGATACAGCAAGAGTTCTCTCTCGTTTTCTTGACGGTATTATGATCAGAACATTTAAGCAGGAAGAGGTTGAGGCTCTCGCCGAGTACGGCTCTATTCCGATTATCAACGGTCTTACAGACTACTGCCACCCATGTCAGGTGCTCGCAGACCTTATGACTATCCGTGAGTTTAAGGGTAAACTTGAGGGACTTAAAATGTGCTTTATCGGTGACGGCAACAATATGATGAACTCTCTCATTGTCGGCGCACTCAGCACAGGTATGTCTTTCTCTGCAGCTTGCCCAAAGGGATATATGCCGCCTGAACACATTATTGAATTCGGTAAAAAGTACGGCAACGGCAAATTTGAAATTGTTGAAGACCCAATGGAGGCAGCGAAGAATGCTGATGTTGTTTATACAGATGTTTGGGCATCTATGGGACAGGAAGAGGAGAAGAAGATTCGTGAACAGGCATTTGCCGGCTATCAGGTAAACAAAGAGCTTATGTCTGTTACAAATCCGGAGTGTATGGTTCTTCACTGCTTACCTGCTCACCGTGGCGAGGAAATTACAGCCGATGTATTTGAAGAGCACGCAAACGAGATTTTTGAAGAGGCAGAAAACAGACTTCATGCACAAAAAGCGGTTCTTGTTGAATGTATGTCAGATAAAAAAGTTCGTGAATAATCACAAAAATATAAATGTAAATAAAAATGTTTGTGAGTGTTTAGTATAAAAAACTAAAAATCGACATAATTTTAGAGCTAAGTATTTACAAAAAAGAATTATTGTGGTACAATATTTTATAAAGTAGATAATTGGGCAAAATTTCATATATATAATTTTGTTCAAAGATTTGCTAAATACTTTAGAGAGGCGGTATAAATAATGAAAAAGTTATCTGCAATCCTTGCATCAGCAACAGTTATTGCTATGGCTAGCGTGCCGGCTTTTGCCGCTGGTATCAACAGCGCGGAACAGGCTGTACTTGACAAGCTTTCAGAAGTAAACACAAGCTACAACGGTGGTTTTGTTTCTAATGCTGATGAGATGCTCAACCAGGCTGAAAACTACTTCAACACTATTGACATGACAGACGCAGAATCTAAGGAGATTATTGCGGACATCAATGATGCTGTAGATTACCTTAAGTCACAGGGTGCTTCAACTGTTAAGGATCTTAACAAAGCTCAGAAGCAGGAGCTCTTCACTTATGGTCAGAAGGCTGCTAATGTAATCGGTGTTACAGTTTCTTACGACAAGGCAACTAAGACTGTTTCAGCTACTGACAAGAACGGCAACGCAATTGTTAGCACAAAGGTTACAACTGACAGTAAGGGTAACACAACAACTACAAGCAATGCTATTGCTACAACAGGCGCTAATGTAAACACATTCGCTGTTGCTACAGTTGCAGGCGCAGCAGTTGCTCTTGCAGCAGGTGCTACAGTTGTTCTTTCTGTTAAAAAAAGAGAAAGAGCTTGATTGTAAATGTCTGATATGAAAAATACCAGACACAGGCATAAAAAAATTGGTGGGAAGGGTTTTTTAATTCTTCCCTCTATATTTTTTGTGGTAATTTATCTTTTAGGCTACCTTGTACTTATGCCGTCATCTTCTTTAATTTCGGCAGCAGGTCTTATGTTTTCGGATTCTGCAAGAGATTATTCCACAGAATATAACAATATATTTGTGCCGGTGTCAGAAAACAAAAATGAAACCGATTCAAATAAAAAACTGCTTATAAGTGAAATCCAATACCCAAAGACAGGTGAGCAGTTCGGCGAACTTATCATAGAGGATTGCTCTATTGACAATAACCTTTTCTTCGGCGACGGAAATGTTGCGCTGCGAAACGGCGTAGGCATATATAACGGCAGTTTTATACCGGGTTACGGAAAAACAATTCTTGTTGCCGGACACAACAATACATATTTTAACGGACTTAAAAACGCTAAGGCAGGGCAGACTGTTACCATTAAGACAAGCTACGGCAATTACACATACGAAATTACCGATACAGCTGTAAAGAAAGCGACAGACACCTCCGCGTATGATTTAAGCGCAAATGAAGAAAATCTCATAATGTATACCTGTTATCCGTTTGACGAGCTTGGTCTTACAGATCAGAGATTTTTTGTGTATGCAAAATATGTTTCAGGTCCTCAGATTGATAAAACATCAAAGGAGGGCTGAATATGTCAACAGTTAAAAAGATAGTTAATATATTGCTTTCACTTGTGCTTGCGGTGCTTTTAACAGTGCTTGCGTATGCGGTTTCGCTGCAGTTCACACTGTTTAATGACAGCTTTATGCTTGACAATATGAACACCTGCAATTACATAACCGAGAAAAAGGACGAGATAACAAGCAGTTTGACCGACCTCGGTTATGCAAGCGGACTTGAAGAGGACTTTTTCAACGGCTTGCTTGATGAAATAATGATTCACGAGGATACTGAAAAGTATATACAGGATTATTATTCGGGCGAGGGCAGTGTGATTGATAAAACAGCTTTTAAACAGGCGTTTAATACAGCGCTTGACGATTATATAGAGCAAAAGGGCATAAGCGCCGACAGTGTTTCGAGCGAAAACAGGGAATACCTTATAAAAGAGGCGGCCAAAATTTATAAGCAGTCGCTGGAATTGCCGTTTTTCGGAACATTAGCGGGCAGATTTCAGAATGTTAAAAAGCTGTTGCCGTTTGTAATTGCAATATGTGCAGTGCTTTCGGCGCTGATTTGCGTAATATTTGTATTGTCAACAAAATGGAAACATAGGGCAGTGCGCCATATTTATTATGCAACAGCCGCCACATTTTTGACAACATTGGTATTGCCGATAGTAATTTTGCTGTCAAAGAAGATTGAAACCTTTAACATAGCGTCAAGAGCAACATATATGCTGTTTGTATCGTGTGCAAATAACATTATAATGTGCGTGCTTGCGTGCTCACTGTTCTTTTTAATAGTATCGGTGGCATTGTTCTTGGTTTATAAACAGCTGTATAAAAAAGCGGTAAGATGATTTAGAAAAGTATTAAGATACCCGATTGTAGCAAAGGCTATAATCGGGTTTTTGTTTGCTGTTTTGCAGTGATGGGGTGGGGAAAATCAGACTAACCATTCATAAATCTAAAATTTAGGTCAACCCTTTTTAAAGGGTTGCGGGTTTGGGCAGAGCCCATAAAATAATAAAAATACACTGATTTTTAATAAAAAACAAACAGTTGAATTTATATCATAGGGTAACTAAACTTTATATTACTTAAGACTTTATTAGAAAACAAAAGTTAAGACAATGAGTGGCAGAGAGCAAGAAAGTTACACCTGAGTATCAGTAGAGAAAAGATATTTTAAAGGATGTAAAAGTTTGCGTGTGTGGCTAATTTGCCCTTAATAAGTGGCAAATTAGTAGTCGCAGTAGCGTTGCTTTTCCTTTATTGCTATCGCAAATTTTGATAGCCAAACGGCTTGCCGTTTGGCGGCTTGAACACAATGGCGAAAGCCAATGCGACAGCAACATAGAAAAGATACTCCCTATAATTTGTGCCGTCATTGCTACGCAATGACGGCACATTATTTTAACTATTCCCTTTTTTAAGGCTATCGCCTGTTTCCAAAACATTGTCTTAGCACGCAAACAGCAAAGCTGTTTGCGCCCGATAATTTGATATAAGGGAAACTTTTTATGGGCTCTGCCCAAACCCGCAAGCCTTTAAAAAGGCTTGACCTGAATTTTAAATTCATTAAACTAAACTTTGTGTGCTAAACAAAAACCTGCCCGAGTCAGAATTAACTGAATCGGGCAGGTTTAAATTAATTATTAATTAAGTTAGGTTAATTATGCCGCAAAGTCTGTAACTTCTTTATTATTTGCAACTGTTTTAACCTGTTCTATAAGCTTGCTTGGATTTGTCTTGTAAAGGTGTCCTACGCTTTCGCCGTTTACCTCTGCAAGATATTTGTTTCCGTCTGCATTATAGAATTTAACGGTATCTGTACTGCCGTCTGAATATTTATATTCGGCGGTAAATACTGCGTTGCCACTCGGCTTGTCGGCTGTTGTGTCGCTCTTTGTAAGCAATGTGAGGTTCTGGAAGAATGTTGAGAAGTACGATGAGTTAAGCTCGTTATCCTTATATACTACTGTGGTAGTAGTTGAGGTTGACTCCTCGCCGTCCTCGTTTGTTGTGGTGGTTTCCTTTGTACTTATATCAAATGTATAAGTGTCAGAACCGTTATTAATTGTAAGGGTTGATACCGCCGACATAAGTGGGTGAAGTACATACTCCGAAGTGAGCTTTTCGTAGCTCATATCTACCCATGGAAGATTTGCAGATGCCATTGTATATACAACTTTTCCGCCCTTTGGCATAATGTTTACTTTGCCTGAGCTGTCAGGCTTAGATGCAATAAGGCTTACTGTTGTGTCGGGATATACCGCCTCAATAGCTGCATACGGGTCGCTGAGTCCAAGCTCCTTGAGCTGTGCGTCTGACGGATTTACCATTTTTACAGACTCGGCAAACAAGCCTCTGATTGCACCCGAAACCTTACTGCTTGCATCTTCGTTTGCATAGGTCTTTTTAGGTGATGTGATAACTGTTGTTGCCGAGTTTTTGCCGTCATTGTTAGGTTCAAGCACTACACTTTGTGGGAAGTTCTTGCCCGAAAGTGTAATTTTGCTGTACTGCGAATTATCTGTGTTTGATGCGGCGTCGTTAATTGCCTTTGAGAACATATCTGTAAGGCTGTATGAGAACGAATCGACTGCGTCACTCCCTACAAGGTAGATTGTGTCGGATGTGCCAAACTTTACATATGTTCCTGCCGATGACGGTGCGTCACCGCCCACAATAATTTTTGCCTTTGTATTGTCTGTGTAGGTAACGAGAACTGTTGCCTTTGGACTGTCAAAACCGCATTCTGATGCCTTTGCGCCGTCAAGGCTTATTACCTTGCTGAAGTCAAGCGCCGCCGCATCGTTTGCGATTGCATCAGGAAATCCTGCCTGCAATGAGAAGTCCTCAAATCCTACAAGTGTATATACGGTTTTTTCTGTTTTGCCGTCATCGTCAACCGGAGTTTCAGACTTTATTTCCATTGTGCCGGAGGTGTTTTCAACATTGATTGTTGAAATTTTTGCCGGTACATATTCAAGCAATGTGCCGTAACTGTTGTTTTCAATTTCGCCCTTATCGTTGGTATTGATTTTTGCCTGGTGCATTCCGTTTTCATCAACCGAGGTTGACATATCAATACCCTTATCAATGCTGTCCATCGGATCGGCATCGTCACCCGCTTTTGGCAGGAATATGAGCAACAGCATAACGCCTACAAGCACTACCGCCGCAATAGCAATGATGATGAGAAGTTTTACATTCTTTTTCATTATTTATTCCTCCTGCGCAGCCACATTACAATGCCTGTTACAAGTACGGCAACAGGAACTAATACAACAAATATTACAAAGAGAGTGTTCTTTGTTGTAGCGTCTGTAATGCCAAGCTCTGCATTGTTCATTGACTTGCTCTCAATGGTAATGCCTGCGTCATCCTTGTTTGCAAGGGTGTTGATTGTGTTCATAAGGTAGCCTGAGTTGTTAAAGCTGTTGTAAGACATAATGTCTGAAGTAAACATTGAGTATGAACCGAATACAACTACCTTTGAAGAAGAATTGTCTGTGTTTGACTTAACACCTTCGGCAGCTATGTTTACAGCCTCGTTTGTGAGATTGTCCTTGTAGTTCCAATTTTCGTCAGCATCAGTAGGACGAATACCTGCCGAATTTGAAGTTGTAAGAAGTGCGTGTGCCACACTTGTGTCTGAAAGTGTGATAGCCCTTGAGAAGAGTGTAACAACAGGAATGTTAGGATTTTTAAGTCCTTTTGTGTAGTAGTCTGTGTAGTCAACAGTGAAGATGAACGGCGAGGTGTTGCTTACAAGGCGGTCTGTGCTTGTTTCATATACATAGCCGTCATTTACCTGCATACCCCACTCGTTTAAGAGACTGTCAAGGTTCGGAGTTTCAATGCTGTTTTCGGTAGGAATGTAAATAAGGTTTCTGCCGTACTTGCCGTCATTGTCGAGCCACTTTGAAAGCTTTTCCACTGCACCCTCGTCAAGGTCAACCGACGGCGCATAGAGAATAGCAAACTTGGCATCATTGTCGAGGTCGCCTGTTGCAAGAGTAACATCGTTTACCTGATATGCGTTGTTTTGAAGAAGTGTTTTGATAGCTGTGCTGTCCTGCTCCTGATTACCTGTAATCATATCAACAATTACCTTGTCGTCTGTGGTAACATTGAGGATAGCTGTAACAACACCCTGCTCTACAAGTGAAGATGTTACATAGTAAGAGCCGTACTGTGCGTAGTAATTCTTATCGTACTCAAAGCAATCGTCAATAGTAAGCACTCTGTACTGGTCGCCGCACTCAACAATCATCATATTTGAATTCTTTGTCCAGTCTGCATCTGTGTATTTCTGTGCGATTGACGGGTTGCTTGAAAGGTCAACATACTTGAGCTTGATTTTGCCGTTTGAGGCACTCTCCATTTTTTCAAGGAGCTTGTTAGCCTGAATGTAGTAGTTGCCCGACGCCTCAAACTTTTCCTCTGTGGCAAGAACTGTAATTGTAATGTCCTTGTCAATATGAGATACATAGTCTACGGTGTCGTTTTCAAGTGCAAAAGAAGACTCCTTTGTAAAGTCGATTACCATATTCGGGAATCTGTTTACGAGAAGTGAAACTATAATATTGAGAACAACCACAAGTGCGATTACAACCGCTACTACGGCAATCGCAACCGAGCCGTGGCGTGCTTTTCTTGATTTTAAGAAAGCCTTTAATCCGCCTTTTTTCTTGTCTTTCTTAGGTTTGTCGGCTTTTTTCGGATTTGTCGATTTAGCATCGGCTTTTTCGTTTTTTACCTCGGCAGTGTTTTCTGCCGCAGTGTCTTTTTTAAGTTCGCTCATTGCTCTTTACCTCCTTAGCTCCAGCGTCTTTTTTCGAGTACACGAGCGGTAAAGAACAAGAACAATCCCGTAACACTCAAAAAGAATACAATATCGGTAAGGTTAAGCATACCGTATGTGAAGTTTGTGTAGTATGTAAGAAAATCAATCTTTTTTACAATAGTTGCAATCCAGTCAACTGTAATGTAGCTTGAAAGATTGCTGAGCATATAGATAAGCAAGCCTACGCCCATACCTGCAACAGCAGAGATAATCATACTTTCTGTGAGAACAGAGATGAAAACATCAATCGCAATAAGCGCTGCGCCCAAAAGAAGAAGTCCAAAGTATGTGCAGAGTACAACCGCCCAGTCGGGAGTTGTGAAGAATGAAATTACAAGTGCATACACTACAAAGATAAGTGAGCAGAGTGCAAAGAGGATAAATGCGCCGAGGAACTTGCCCATTACAATTTCAAACAGGCTTGTAGGTGATGTGAGAAGTGCCTGGTCTGTGCGCTGACGCTTTTCCTCCGAAAAGGTTTTCATTGTTATAATAGGAATAACAAAAAGAATGATAATGAACATATTGCCAAATACATATGTAAGGCTTGCGGAGTCGTTTTCAATACATATCATACTGAAAAACAATCCCGAAAACAGAAAATACACCGCCATTACAACATAGGCAACGGCTGAATTAAAATAAGAAGAAAGCTCTCGCTTTAAGATTGCAACCATTATTTTTTACCTCCGACTGCGTCATAATTGCCGTTAGTAGTTAGCTTGAGGAACATTTCCTCAAGTGTTTCGTTGCCCGACTGCATATCGAGAATAGGGCAATTTATTCTTGACATTGCGTTGAACACATCACGGCGAATGTCATGCTCATTTTCGTACTCAACCATATATTTAGCCGAATTACCGCTTTTATCGGAAATTTTATTTACACGAATAACCGCAGGAATATTTTTGATTGCCGAAATAATGTCTGAAGAAGTACCCTCAACCACGAGTGCGAGCTTTTCCTCGCCTGCTGTTGAAGAAGAAAGCTCGTCTGTCTTTGCATCGGCAACAATCTTGCCGTTTGAAATAACAAGGATTCTGTCGCAGGTTGCGGAGATTTCCGACAGCACATGAGATGAGAATATAATAGTATGCTTTTTGCCGAGACTCTTAATCAGCTTTCTGATTTCAATAATCTGCTTAGGGTCAAGACCGACAGTCGGCTCGTCAAGAATAAGTACAGGCGGATTGCCGAGTAAAGCCTGAGCAAAGCCTACACGCTGGCGATAACCTTTTGAAAGGTTTTTAATGATTCTGTCTGCCTGCTCAGTAATACGAACAAGTCGCATAACCTCTTCAATGTGTTCCTTTTTGGGGAGCTTGACCTTTTTGAGGTCAAACATAAATTCAAGATACTTTTTCACTGACATATCAGTGTAGAGCGGCGGAATTTCGGGAAGATAACCGATTTTGGATTTAGCCTCTTTCGGATTTTCGAGAATTTCCTTTCCGTCAATTTTTACAGTGCCCGATGTGGAAGAAATATACCCCGTTATCATATTCATAGTGGTAGATTTTCCGGCACCGTTCGGGCCAAGAAATCCGAGGATTTCGCCCTCGCCAACAGTAAAGCTGATGTTGTCAACAGCCCTGATGTTGCCGTAGTTTTTTGTAAGGTTTTTAACCTCAACCATGTGACTTGTTCACTCCTTAATAATAGTAAGCGTATTGTTTACTCTGTGCTTTCGCAGAGCCATAATACAACATTTTACATTATACTATATAAAATCGGCTTTGTGTATATTTTTTATGAAAAATTATAGTTGCTGCACAAATTTTCATTTTTTCGTCACATATCAGAATAAAATTTGCTAATCGGTTAAAAACTAAAGGTAATAAATATTGTAAAGAGGAATTGTTATGGATTATATAAATGCTTTTTGGACAGGCGGACTTATTTGCGTAATCGGTCAGATTTTAATTGACAAAACAAAACTTACTCCCGCCCGAATACTTACAGGCTTTGTGGTGGCAGGTGTGATTTTGGGTGCAGTCGGACTTTACGAACCCTTCGCCGAGTTTGCAGGCGCAGGCGCATCTGTACCGATAAGCGGCTTTGGTTTTTTGATGAGTCAGGGTGTAAAAGAGGGACTTGCCGCAGACGGTGCTCTCGGTGTTCTTACAGGCGGACTAAAAAGTGCGGCGGCAGGCATTGCGGCGGCAATATTCTTTGGCTTGATTGCAGGTTTAATCACTAAGTCGGGCGACAAATAATATATTTTTTCAAAAGGAATCCGATTGTTATGTCGGGTTCCTTTGCTTTTTTTGACCTTACATAAAGCACCGTATAAGCATAGTCGATAGTCGGCTCCGTTAAATTTTACAAAGCATAAGGCATAATACACATAAACAGCTCAAACTATTTGTAAATATTGCCGTATTTATTTTTTAATTAATAAAATTATGGTAATTGTGATAATTTTGTGATAATATTATTTATGACAGAAATTCAAAAATAGGGCAGATTGCCCTTTAAATTAATTTTGAAAGGAGTAATTAAACTAATGAACAAGCACGGAATGCTAAAAGCGACAAGCGTTGTAATTGCACTTTGCACCGTTATGTCAAGCACAACCTTTGCGTTCTCAACAGTGGCAAGTGCTGCTACCGTTGATACTACAGAAACAGTATCTGCTTCTACAACAAAGAGCAAAGATAACTTTTCTTGGGACAATGCATCGGTTTACTTTCTCTTAACCGACCGTTTCAGAAACGGAAACACATCAAACGATCACTCATACAACAGAGGTCTTGACCAGAGCGGTAAGGTTGTTTCTAACATTGATGACAGAGCTACCTTCCACGGCGGCGACTTTGCCGGTGTTACACAGTCTATCGAAGAGGGTTATTTCAATAACCTCGGTGTAAACGCAATCTGGATTTCCGCTCCGTATGAGCAGACACACGGTTATGTGGTAGGCAGTGGCGATAGCCCAAGCTACGCTCACTATTCATACCACGGCTACTATGTTCTCGACTACACACAGACAGACGCAAACTTCGGTACTGCCGAGGAGTTTGAAACTCTTGTTGACACAGCTCACGAGCACGGCATCAGAGTTATTATGGATATCGTAATGAACCACTCAGGTTACAACTCACTTTACGATATGGCAGAGTATGGTTACGGCACAGTAGCACCGGGCTGGGAAGACTCATACTATTCACATCAGAATGTAAACAACACTACATATCACAGCTTTATCGACTACGAAACAAATGCAGAAGACTGGGCTAACTGGTGGGGTCCTGATTGGATTCGTTGCGGTGTAGCAGGTTATACAGAAGGTGGTGGCAGTGACCTCACAAGATCTCTTGCAGGTCTTCCTGACTTTAAAACAGAACAGGCTTCTACAGTAGGTATCCCAAAACTTCTCCAGACAAAGTGGAGCAGAGAGGGCAGACTTGATTCTGAAACAGCAAAGATTAATAACTTCTTCACCAAAACAGGCAGAAGCGAGACTGTAAGCAACTACCTTGCAGGCTGGCTTTCAGAGTGGGTAAGAGAGTACGGTGTTGACGGTTTCCGTTGCGATACCGCAAAACACGTTGAATTTGCTTCTTGGAAAAACCTTAAGAATGCTTGTGTTGACGCTCTTAAAGAGTGGAGAGCAAACAACCCTGACAAGCCGGGCGCAGACTGGGATGAAGATTTCTGGATGACAGGTGAATGTTGGGATCACGGTGTTAATAAGGACGGCTACTACACACAGGGCGGATTTGATTCAATGATCAACTTCTCAACTCAGGGTGGCGGACTTTTAAGCGCAGGCAGAGTTAAGGGCACATATGATGGATTTGCAAAGGCTATCAATAACGATGACAGCTTCAATGTTCTTTCTTATGTATCTTCACACGACTCTGTTCTCGCAAGAGGCGACCTTATAGGTACAGGTTCAGGTCTTCTCTTATGCCCGGGCGGAATTCAGATATTCTACGGTGACGAAACAAACCGTCCAATGGTAGCAGGTGTTCCTAACGACGGTAACGGCGGCGCAGGTCACTCACTCAGAAGTGATATGAACTGGAACTCAATGGATACAAATGTTCTTGAGCATTGGCAGAAAGTCGGTACATTCCGTAACAACCACATCTCTGTAGGTGCAGGCTCTAACACAAGCCTTACATCAACATCAGGTTATGCTTTTGCAAGAGATTACGACAAGAACGGCATTACAGATAAGGTAATCGGCTGTATCTATGCTAATGCAAATACTGATGTTACAATCAGCGTTGGCGACACTTGGAGCGACGGTCAGTATCTTGTAAATGCTTACGATCAGTCATCTGCTGTTGTATCAAACGGTAAGGTTACATTCAACAGCGGCAAGAACGGTACAATCCTCGTTGAAGAGCCTGACGGCAGACCGCTTATGTCTGTTAAGGGTGACGCAGAGTTTACAGGTACACAGACTGTTACAGTAAGCCTTGACAAGTGCGAGCAGGCTAAGTGCTCAGTTGACGGCGGTAACAAGTTTATCGTAAAAGACGGCGACACAATCACAATCGGTAACACAGCTTACGATGGCGATACAATTACAATTACTCTTGAGGCAGAGAACGAGATCGGTTCTTCCGAGTCAAAAGCAACATTCAAGAAAAAAGTACAGGGCGGCTCAACAGCTCCTGTAAAAACAACATCTCGTCTTGTTGTAAAGACAGCTGACGGTTCAGCTCCTTATGTATATGCTTGGACAGGCGCAAGCAACGCACTTCTCGGTGCATGGCCTGGCACACAGCTTACATCTAAGGATGATAACGGTGACTACTATGTTGACATTAATACAACAGAAACTTACAATGTAGTGCTCAATAACGGCGGCAAAGTACAGTCAGCTGATATTACAGGCATTACAGGCGACGCAATTATCACAGTTAAAAATACATCATTCTCTTCTTATGATCTTGAGATTGTAGAAACTCCTGCTTCACCGCTCGAGCAGCTTAAGAAAGAGGGAAGAGAAGTTAAAGCAATGACTTCTTCCGATTACACAGCATCTTCATGGACAACTGTTGAATCAGTTATGAAGTCGGTTGACGCACTCGTTGCACAGGGCAGTGATGCTGACGACGATCAGGTTACTGCAATGATAACAACATTACAGAATGCAAAGGCTAAGTTACAGCTTAATGTTCCTGCACTCGGCTATGCAGTTAAGGGCAAGAATACAGTAAGCGGTGTTGCTGCTCCTGCTTCAAAGGTAACAGTAACAGTAAACGGCACAGCATACACAACACAGGCTGACGATGTAACAGGTGTATTTACAGTTACAACAGCTACACTTAACGCTTCATCAAAGCTTACATTCAAGGCAGAGAGAAACAGCGTATCTTCGGCAATCGGTTCATATAATATGTCTAAGGGCAATATTACAAGTCCTGTTATTCCGACAGTACAGCCTACAACAGCAAAACCAACTCAGCCGACCACAGTACAGCCTACAACAGCAAAGCCAACTCAGCCAACCACTCAACCGACCACATCCAAACCTACACAGAGCAAAAATCTTAATGTAACAGCTACTTCAAACTACTTCCCGAGTGCAAAGGTTACACTTGTAAACAACAAAGAGCTTTGTGTTGAATATGAACTGCAGTCATCAATGAAACTTGTAAACGCAGAGTGGGCACTTAATTACGATTCTTCAAAACTTAAGCTTGATGTTGCCCGTTCAAAAGATTTTATGCCGAATGTTTCAAACGAGGTTACAAACATCAAAACAGGCCGTATCTTATCCAACTTTACGGATATTACTGACCTTAAGGACTTTACAAACAAAAAGACATTTGTAAGAGCTTACTTTAATGTTATAGGTACAGGCAGTACGACAGTAGACCTTAATCTTAAAACTCTTTGCGTAGGTTTTATTGACAATGATTTAAAAGTCAACTTTGAGGCAGTTGTAAGAAACAGCGTTATTCAGAGCGGTGTTACTTCTGCTGCAGGTTACGAAAAACTTGCGATAAACAAAAATACAAAGGCATATTTGTATAGTGACGATGATGTAATGCTCGGCGATGTTACAGGCGACGGACAGATAGATGTAAACGATGTAACCGCTATACAGCTTTATATTGCTCAGAAACAAAGTTTTACCGATAAGCAGAAAGAAGCAGCGGATGTTAATAAGGACGGAAAAATTTCTGTCTTGGATGTAACAAGAGTTCAGCAGTACATTGCGAGATCTTTTGATGAATTTTAAATTATTTACAGCTGACAACTTAAAATAATCCGATAAAGCGCCGCTCGTAATTAAGGTTACGAGCGGTGCTTTTTTGTTGTAATCTAATTTGCAATAACATAAATTTTTAATTCAGGACGGTGGGTTAGTTGCTTGCAAAGTATTGTTGCCCGACCGAAAATAGGCTGACACAATTTATCAAAATTTTTCCCTCAACATAAATATTGTTTTTGCACAGAAAAGTATGTATAATAATGTAAGAAACTTTCTTGGTAAGGAGTATATTATGACCTGCACCGAATTTGACGGTTACATCTGTATCGACAATGTAACAGACCTTGATTTAAGACAAACACTTGACTGCGGTCAGAGTTTTCGCTGGACAGAAAATGCCGACGGCTCGTTTGACGGCATTGCCTTTGGCAAAAAAGTAAGAGTAAAACTTGACGGCAGCAGCCTTTACATAGAAAATGCCACAAAGGCGGATTTTGAAAATATTTGGAAAGACTACTTTGACCTTGAACTCGATTACGGAAAAATCAGAGAAGAAATAAGCAAAATTCACCCCATGCTTAAAGAGGCGGCAAAATATGCTCCCGGTATAAGAATATTAAGGCAAGAGCCTTATGAGGCACTCTGTACATTCATTATTTCACAAAATAACAATATAAAAAGAATCAAGGGCATTGTTCAAAGACTTTGCGAAAACTTCGGAGAAGAAATTTCTCCCGGAGATTTTGCTTTTCCTACACAGCAAAAAATGGCGGAACTTTCAGCCGATGACCTTGCGCCTTTAAGGGCAGGCTTTCGTAATCGTTACCTTATAGATGCGGCGCAAAAGGTTTACAGCGGTGAGGTTGACCTTGAAAGCTGCCGCATGCTTGATTATGAGCAGGCACGAAAAGAGCTTATGAAAATTACGGGTGTCGGAGTTAAGGTTGCCGACTGCACTCTGCTTTTTGGTTTACACAGAATAGAGGCTTTTCCTGTTGATGTATGGATGAAAAAGGCAATGGAAAAGCTTTTCCCCGGTATGACGCCGTCGGATTTCGGCGATTGTGCGGGAATGGCACAACAATACATATTTCATTACAGCAGAATGCACCCGGAATTGTTTGATTAACAATAATAATGTGAGAATGGAACGGCAAATTGCACATAATTACGTAGTTGAATTTGTAAAATTTGCCGTTTTTCATTTTTCTATAATAAAATTATGGAAATTGTGATAATTTTGTGATAACATTATAAACGATAGGGCAGGATGCCCTTAGAAGTTTTGAAAGGAGTAATCAAACCAATGAACAAGCACGGAATGCTAAAAGCGACAAGCGTTGCAATTGCACTTTGCACCGTTATGTCAAGCACAACCTTTGCATTCTCAACAGTGGCAAGTGCTGCTACCGTTGATACTACAGAAAAAGTATCTGCTTCTACAACAAAGAGCAAAGATAACTTTTCTTGGGACAATGCATCGGTTTACTTTCTCTTAACCGACCGTTTCAGAAACGGAAACACATCAAACGATCACTCATACAACAGAGGTCTTGACCAGAGCGGTAAGGTTGTTTCTAACATTGATGACAGAGCTACCTTCCACGGCGGCGACTTTGCCGGTGTTACACAGTCTATCGAAGAGGGTTATTTCAATAACCTCGGTGTAAACGCAATCTGGATTTCCGCTCCGTATGAGCAGACACACGGTTATGTGGTAGGCAGTGGCGATAGCCCAAGCTACGCTCACTATTCATACCACGGCTACTATGTTCTCGACTACACACAGACAGACGCAAACTTCGGTACTGCCGAGGAGTTTGAAACTCTTGTTGACACAGCTCACGAGCACGGCATCAGAGTTATTATGGATATCGTAATGAACCACTCAGGTTACAACTCACTTTACGATATGGCAGAGTATGGTTACGGCACAGTAGCACCGGGCTGGGAAGACTCATACTATTCACATCAGAATGTAAACAACACTACATATCACAGCTTTATCGACTACGAAACAAATGCAGAAGACTGGGCTAACTGGTGGGGTCCTGATTGGATTCGTTGCGGTGTAGCAGGTTATACAGAAGGTGGTGGCAGTGACCTCACAAGATCTCTTGCAGGTCTTCCTGACTTTAAAACAGAACAGGCTTCTACAGTAGGTATCCCAAAACTTCTCCAGACAAAGTGGAGCAGAGAGGGCAGACTTGATTCTGAAACAGCAAAGATTAATAACTTCTTCACCAAAACAGGCAGAAGCGAGACTGTAAGCAACTACCTTGCAGGCTGGCTTTCAGAGTGGGTAAGAGAGTACGGTGTTGACGGTTTCCGTTGCGATACCGCAAAACACGTTGAATTTGCTTCTTGGAAAAACCTTAAGAATGCTTGTGTTGACGCTCTTAAAGAGTGGAGAGCAAACAACCCTGACAAGCCGGGCGCAGACTGGGATGAAGATTTCTGGATGACAGGTGAATGTTGGGATCACGGTGTTAATAAGGACGGCTACTACACACAGGGCGGATTTGATTCAATGATCAACTTCTCAACTCAGGGTGGCGGACTTTTAAGCGCAGGCAGAGTTAAGGGCACATATGATGGATTTGCAAAGGCTATCAATAACGATGACAGCTTCAATGTTCTTTCTTATGTATCTTCACACGACTCTGTTCTCGCAAGAGGCGACCTTATAGGTACAGGTTCAGGTCTTCTCTTATGCCCGGGCGGAATTCAGATATTCTACGGTGACGAAACAAACCGTCCAATGGTAGCAGGTGTTCCTAACGACGGTAACGGCGGCGCAGGTCACTCACTCAGAAGTGATATGAACTGGAACTCAATGGATACAAATGTTCTTGAGCATTGGCAGAAAGTCGGTACATTCCGTAACAACCACATCTCTGTAGGTGCAGGCTCTAACACAAGCCTTACATCAACATCAGGTTATGCTTTTGCAAGAGATTACGACAAGAACGGCATTACAGATAAGGTAATCGGCTGTATCTATGCTAATGCAAATACTGATGTTACAATCAGCGTTGGCGACACTTGGAGCGACGGTCAGTATCTTGTAAATGCTTACGATCAGTCATCTGCTGTTGTATCAAACGGTAAGGTTACATTCAACAGCGGCAAGAACGGTACAATCCTCGTTGAAGAGCCTGACGGCAGACCGCTTATGTCTGTTAAGGGTGACGCAGAGTTTACAGGTACACAGACTGTTACAGTAAGCCTTGACAAGTGCGAGCAGGCTAAGTGCTCAGTTGACGGCGGTAACAAGTTTATCGTAAAAGACGGCGACACAATCACAATCGGTAACACAGCTTACGATGGCGATACAATTACAATTACTCTTGAGGCAGAGAACGAGATCGGTTCTTCCGAGTCAAAAGCAACATTCAAGAAAAAAGTACAGGGCGGCTCAACAGCTCCTGTAAAAACAACATCTCGTCTTGTTGTAAAGACAGCTGACGGTTCAGCTCCTTATGTATATGCTTGGACAGGCGCAAGCAACGCACTTCTCGGTGCATGGCCTGGCACACAGCTTACATCTAAGGATGATAACGGTGACTACTATGTTGACATTAATACAACAGAAACTTACAATGTAGTGCTCAATAACGGCGGCAAAGTACAGTCAGCTGATATTACAGGCATTACAGGCGACGCAATTATCACAGTTAAAAATACATCATTCTCTTCTTATGATCTTGAGATTGTAGAAACTCCTGCTTCACCGCTCGAGCAGCTTAAGAAAGAGGGAAGAGAAGTTAAAGCAATGACTTCTTCCGATTACACAGCATCTTCATGGACAACTGTTGAATCAGTTATGAAGTCGGTTGACGCACTCGTTGCACAGGGCAGTGATGCTGACGACGATCAGGTTACTGCAATGATAACAACATTACAGAATGCAAAGGCTAAGTTACAGCTTAATGTTCCTGCACTCGGCTATGCAGTTAAGGGCAAGAATACAGTAAGCGGTGTTGCTGCTCCTGCTTCAAAGGTAACAGTAACAGTAAACGGCACAGCATACACAACACAGGCTGACGATGTAACAGGTGTATTTACAGTTACAACAGCTACACTTAACGCTTCATCAAAGCTTACATTCAAGGCAGAGAGAAACAGCGTTTCATCAGCTGTAGGTGCATACAATATGTCAAGCGGTGACATCACAAACCTTATTGTTCCTACAACAGCTTCTCAGGCTACACAGCCGACAACAGCAAGACCTACACAGCCAACAACAGTAAGACCTACACAGCCGACTACAGTAGCTCCGACAACACAGTCACCTACACAGGCTACATCAGCAACACAGAGCACAAAGCTCAACATTACAAGCACATCTAACTACTTCCCAACTTCAACAGTTTCATTTGATAAAGACAAGTCAATCTGCCTTGAGTATGTACTTGATTCTTCAATGGATCTCGTAAATGCAGAGTGGACACTTACTTACGATAAAACAAAGCTCGCTGTTGATAAGGAGCGTTCAGCTAAGCTTATGCCATATGTTACTAACGAGGTTACTAACATTATGGACGCTAAGGGCACAATCAAATCTAACTTCAGTGAAATTCAGAATCTTGCTGATTTCAGCGGCGGCAAGGCTCTTGCAAGAATTTACTTTAATGTAATCGGCACAGGCGACACAACTGTAAACTTTAACCTTACAACACTCAGCGTTGGTTATATCAACAGCGACTTCAACCTTAGCTACAAGCCGGTTGTAAGAAGAAGTACAGTTCAGTCTGATGTTACAACAACAGCAGGCTTTGAAAACTTCACAGCTAAGACAAGCACAAAGATTTCTGCAACAGCAGAGCCAACTGACGAGGTAACACTCAACTTTGTTGTTCCGAAGACAGTATCAAGTCCTAAGTGTTGGAATGACGGTATTTACCTTGCATACAGCAACAACTACCAGCTCAACTCATTCACAAAGATTCCGCTCACAAAGACAACAGAGTATCTCACACCTGACTTAAAGTCAACAAAACTTACAAACGGCACATATGCTCTCTACTCGGTATCACTTACAAAGGAACAGGCAGAGGCTATTAACAAGGCAACATATGTTGTTCTTACAAACAAGTCAAATTATTACAGAACTTATGTAAGCTCAAAGTACAACTTACTTAAAGCTCCGACAGGCACATACAGTGCAGACTACAACACAGCTAAAACTTCAGTAGCAGACCTCAACGGCTACACATTCATTATGAACGGTGATGTAGCAACAGGCACAAGCATTGACGGTTTCGGTACATACACAGGTTACTGGACAAAGTGCACAACTATCAATGCTGTAACTCCTGCATCTGCTAAGTGGAAGAACTGCTGGAATCAGGGTGTTTACCTTGCTTACAGCAACGACTATAAGCTCGATTCATTCACAAAGATTAAGATGACAAGAACAAGCACATATGTTGATGTTGATTCTAAGTCAACACAGCTTGTAGACGGCACATATCCTGTATACACTGTAACTCTTACAGAGGATCAGGTAAAGGCTATTGATTCTTCATCATATGTAATCTTCGAGAACGCATCAGGTACTTACAGAACATTCATCAACAGTAAGTACAGCGTTATGAAAGCTCCGGCAGGTACTCAGTATTCAAGCACATACTCAACAACAAAGGCAAAACTTGCTGACAGAGAGAAGAACACATTTGTAATTTGTGACGGTGTAACAACAGGCACAAGCATTGAGGGCTACGGCACATTTACAGGTTACTGGTCAACCTCTAAAATCGAAATTGTTGAGAGCACAGCTACACTTTATTGTGTATTCCCTAACCCTGCAAAGAGCAAAACAGCTATGAATAAGGGCGTTTACCTTGCATACGGTTCAAGCAACTCGACAAATGGCCTTACAATGATTGCTATGGAGAAAACAGATGAAAAGTTCACACCTTCATTAAAGACAAACGCTCTTACAGCAGGTGAGTACTCTGTATATAAGGTAACACTCAACAGCGATCAGATTGAGGCTATTGATGGTGCAAAGAATGTTGTATTCTGCAACAGCAACGGTGATTTCAGAACAATCCTCTCAAAAGGCTACAATGTACTTAACGCAAAGAGCGGTGCTTACAGCTCAGCATACAACAAGGGTACATTCACAGTTGCAGACCACAACAACGAAACATTCGTTGTTTGCGATTCTAAGGTAACAGGTTCAAGCACAGACGGCTACGGTATGTTCCTCGGCTACTGGGATCTCGGCAAAGCAAACTAAATTATCACACTTAATAATCGGATGATTTAAAAATAAATACTCGTCATTGCATTTGCGATGACGAGTATTTTTCTTTTGCGTAATTGCAGAATTAAATTACAGAGATAAAGTTAAAAAGTTTAGGTCAACCATTTTGTTACCATCGAGTGGAATAAAAAACAGGTTACTTTTGGTCGGGCAACAATTTTAGCGAATGAAAAGACTTTCCGTCACAAATTAAAAAGTTTGGTCAACCTTTTCAAAGGTTGTGGGTGTGGACAAAGCCCACAAATACTTTAGTTTATTGCGAATTTTAATAGCCAAACGGCTTGCCGTTTGGCGGCTTGAACATAATGGCGAGAGCCTAAAAATGTGACAGCAAAAGGAAAAGCCACGCTACTGCAACTACTATTTTGCCACTTTTCAAGGGCAAAATAGCCACACACACAAACTTTTGCGTTCTTTAAAATTCCTTTTCTCTACTGACACTCAAGTGCTATTTTCCTACTTTCTGCCACTCATTAATCTTGATTTTTACTTTATTTTAAAGTCTTGATAAATCTAAAGTATAGTTATTCTGTGGTATTAATTACAAATGCATGTTTATATTTTTAATCAGTCTATTTTTACTGTTTTATGGGCTCTGCCCAAACCCGCAACCCTTTAAAAAGGGTTGACCTAAATTTTAACTCTTTTGTTTTTAAGTGCAGCTTTTTCTCAAAACCAAAACTCGGATTACAGCCATTGCCGTAATCCGAGTTTAATTTTATCATTATATAAATTCTACCGATTAAATCAATCTGTATCGAGTTTAAGCACTGCCATAAATGCCTCTTGCGGAACTTCAACAGAACCGAGTTGGCGCATACGCTTTTTACCCTCTTTCTGCTTTTCAAGAAGTTTCTTTTTACGGGAAATATCACCGCCGTAGCACTTTGCAAGTACATCTTTTCTCATAGCCTTAACAGTTTCTCTCGCAATGATTTTACCGCCAATGCAAGCCTGAATCGGAACTTCAAACAACTGTCTTGGAATTTTCTCCTTGAGCTTTTCCGCCATCTTTCTCGCTCTGCCATATGCCTTGTCTGCGTGAATGATGAACGAAAGCGCATCCACTACATCGCCGTTGAGCATAATGTCAAGCTTTACAAGGTTGCTCTTTACATAGTCCTTTAACTCGTAGTCAAAGGACGCATATCCTCTTGTGCGTGATTTAAGCGTGTCGAAAAAGTCATAAATAATCTCGGCAAGCGGTAATTCATAGTGCAAGTCAACCCTGTCTGCATCAATGTACTGCATATCTATAAATATGCCTCGTCTGTCCTGACAAAGCTCCATAATGTTGCCCACATATTCCTTTGGTGAGTAAATATGTGCGGTAGTCATCGGCTCTTCAGCCATTGCTATAAGCGCAGGGTCAGGGTAGTTTGTCGGGTTGTCAATCATCTCAACAGTGCCGTCTGTTTTGGTTATTCGGTAAATTACGCTCGGTGCAGTTGTGATAAGGTCAAGCTGATATTCACGCTCAAGTCTTTCCTGAATAATCTCCATATGAAGAAGTCCGAGAAATCCGCAGCGATAGCCAAAGCCGAGCGCAACCGAGGTTTCCGGCTCAAAGGAGAGCGCCGCATCGTTGAGCTGTAATTTTTCAAGAGCATCTTTCAGGTCGCCGTACTTTGCACCGTCAACAGGATAAATACCGCAGTAAACCATTGGCTGAGCCTCACGATAACCCGGCAACGGCTCTGCCGCAGGATTTGCCGTAAGGGTAACGGTGTCACCAACTTTTGCGTCTGCAAGAGTTTTGATAGATGCCGCAATGTAGCCAACCTCGCCGGCATAAAGTCCGCTTGTAGACTCCATTGAAGTTGCGTGCATAAGACCGCACTCCACAACGGTAAATGTACTGCCTGTTGCCATAAGTTTAAATTCGTCACCCGGGTGAATTTGACCCTCTTTAAGGCGCACATAAATGATAACACCCTTGTAGCTGTCGTAGTAGCTGTCAAAAATCAGCGCACGGAGAGGTGCGTTGACATCGCCTGTCGGAGCAGGAATATCAGATACGATTTTTTCAAGAACAGCGTGTATGTTAATGCCCTGCTTTGCGGAAATTTTAGGTGCGTCCTCGGCAGGAATACCGATTACATCTTCTATTTCCTCAATAACCCTGTCAGGGTCGGCACTTGGAAGGTCAATTTTGTTGATGACAGGCACAATCTCAAGTCCGCCGTCAACGGCAAGATAGGTGTTGGCAAGAGTTTGCGCCTCAATGCCCTGAGATGCGTCAACAATAAGAACCGCACCCTCACACGCCGCCAAAGAACGGGATACCTCGTAGTTAAAGTCAACATGACCGGGGGTATCTATGAGGTTAAAAAGATACTTTTCGCCGTCATCGGCATCGTAAGTAACAGTAACCGCTCTCGCTTTTATTGTTATGCCACGCTCACGCTCAAGCTCCATATCGTCGAGGAGCTGTGACTCCATATCACGGGCAGATACCGAATTGGTCTGCTCAAGAATACGGTCGGCAAGCGTACTTTTGCCGTGGTCAATATGAGCAATTATGCTGAAATTTCTAATTTTGTCCTGTGGAAATGACAATTCTATCACCTTTTCGCAGATATTTGCAGGTAAGCCTGCACGATTATTACAGGCTGCAAAGCCTGTCTGAATATATACATATTTATGATAACATATTTTGCAGGCAATAGCAATAAATTTGTGCGCCAAGCGGAGAAAAAGCTGTGTTTCGCAAGGAAAAACAGCTTTTTATTTTATACATATTTATACTTTTTTCTGTTTGCCACAAAGAACGATACGCTTACAATGAGTGAGCAAATTTCTGCGCCTACTACGGCAAGCCATATTCCGTTAAGTCCGAGCAGTTCGGGGAGAATAAAGATGAAAGCAATTTGAAAAACGAGCGTTCTCATAAACGAAATTACGGCAGACACAAGTCCGTTGTTTAGTGCGGTAAAGAATGCCGAGGCAAAGATATTTATTCCGCTGATAATGTACGACAGTGCAAAGAGTTGAATTGCGTTTGTTGTCATATCGTGGAGGTCTTGGTTGTAGCCTACAAAGATTCCTGCAAGAACAGATGACAGCAGTTCGGCGCAGGAGGTCAGCACAACAGCGGCAGACGAGAGCAGAAAAAGACTTTTTTTGAAAAGGTTTTTAAGCTCAGCCGTATTAGCCGCACCGTAGTGATAGCCGACAATAGGAGCAACGCCGACACAATAGCCGAGGTAAGTGCCCGAAAAGATAAAGCCGACATACATTATAATACCGTAAGCCACAACACCGTCATAGCCTGCAAATTTTACAAGCTGTAAATTGTAAAGCATATTTACGAGCGACATTGAAATGTTTGTGACCATTTCAGACGAACCGTTCGAGCAGGTGCGCAAAATCGGTTTTAGTTCGAGCTTGGTTTTTATGAGCTTTAGCGGCGAGTTGTTTTTGCGGATAAAGAAGATGAGCGGTATAGCCGCACCCACAAATTCGCTGATTGCTGTTGCAAGCGCAGCGCCAAATACGCCAAGGCGGAAAACATATATAAACAGAAAGTCGAGCACCATATTGGAAAGACCTGCAATAACGGAAACACAAAGTCCCATTGCGGGTTTTTCGGCAACTACAAGAAAGCTCTGAAAGCAGTTTTGCAGCATAAAAAACGGCAAAGAGCAGAGGAGAGTTCTGCCGTATGTGGAGCAAATATCGACCATTTCGCCCTTTGCTCCGAGGAGTTCGGAAATTTGTCTGATAAACACATTTCCGAGGATTGAAAGCACAATGCCGACAATCAGCAAAAAGTAAATGAGCATTGAAAAGTAGCGGTTGGCGAGCTTTTTGTTGCCCTCGCCAATCGTTTTTGACACAAGGGCACTGCCTCCTGTTCCCACCATAAATCCGACAGAGCCGAGCATCATCAGCGCAGGCATAATCAGATTTACACCTGCAAAGGCCTCACTACCCACAATGTTTGACACAAACAATCCGTCTACCACGCCGTAAATTGAAGTGAAAATCATCATTGCAATGGTAGGAATCGTAAAGCGCATAAGTTTTATGTAGCTGAAATGTTCTGATAATTGTATCATATTTCACTCTCCTGAATTTTTACATAAAAAAGGAGCTCAGCTATATTCATAACCGAGCTCACCCGACATCTTATCGACAGTGTTCCAAAATAGAAACGGTGTTACGACACCATGTCCTCCGATGACCATATTTTATTATAAGTACAGACATTTTAGTACATTTTTTTATCAATGTCAAGGGTTTATGCTCAATTTGACCTTTAAAGCAGAAAAGTTTTTAACATTATTTTAATGGTATGTTAATAATATTGTGGATGGGAAGTATTGAAAAAAGAGCTAAAAGGTAGTATTATTAAATTACAGAGAAATACAGATAAAAACAAGACGATTTTAAGGTGCTTTATTATGATTTCAGTAAATGATTATAACTACACATCACGCAAGCCGAGGTTTCAGCCTGCTTATAAAATTCTCAGCGGATTTCAGTTTGCAACCATTCTTTGTTCGGTGATAAATGTTGTTAGTTTACTTTTTACGCATCATTTTCATTTCTTTTTAGGGAGCTTGGTAAGTGTAACGGTGCCGCTTTACAAATTTTATTTTTCATTTTCTCAAGATTATTTGTACTTGATAGAAAGTTTTGTGGTTATCGGTATTATAACATTTCTTTCAATTATGTCGCTTATGGAGTGTATTGGTAAAACCGACCAAAGCATTATAATTCCCACAAAGTATATGGTAATGAATTTTATAGTGGTTTCCATACTGGAATCTAACTCACTTATAAATGACGGCGAGTTACCGGAAAAGGCTTGTCCTAACATTTCCGTAGTTGTTTTTGGAAGTGCTGTTTATTTAATATCTTGTTTTATAGTTATACTGCTGAAAATCTTTGAAAACGATGATTACTTTACAGAGATGCGATGGCATCATCATGGTGAGTTCTCGCTTTGGAATTATGCTGTGTTTGCCAAGAAAAAACGAATTGTTTATATGTTTGAGGCAGCACCGGCACTTGCTGCATTTTATTTTTATTATCACAGCTATAATAGTTTCTTTTTAAAAACAGTAGATCTAATCGCATTGAACGGTGCTTATATCTTTGTTGCTTTTGTTGTTATACTTACATTTTTCGGAAATATGTATTCATTAAAAAAATACAAAAAATCTCAGCTTGAACCGGATCCGCCGGAAAGCTATTTCAAAAACTATTACTTAAGTCAGATAATTTCATTTGTATTGTTTGCAATTTCATACTTTGTAGTGCTTTTGCTGTTTAAACAGTAAGTATAAAAGGTTCTATTCTAAATGTTGGGGTAACATTAATATTATGGTTTAACACACAGTTTAGTTTAATAAATTTTTTAATTCGGGACAGAAACCATTACTTTTGTTTTACTTTGTTTCCCGACCGATAATCCGCTAAACCATCATTTCTTACAACTATTTACAAAAATCATAAAAGAAAAATGCAGTCCGTTTATATGGACTGCATTTTCTTTGGGTAATTATTTATATGAAGTTTTAGGAAAAGGTTTAGTAAATCAGTTTGTAAAGAGAGATTTTCTCTTGCCGTAATATACAGCGTAAATTAAAAAAAGTATTACTGCCGCAATCATTGATACAACAATTAAGTAAAAATATATTCTTAAAAAGCCAATTACAACAATATTTGTCACCGCATACGCTGCCGGTATTAATACCGAAACACCCAAGCAGGTGTATAATAGCTGGAGTGCGTCTTTTTTAAAACCTGCGAGTTTTTGTCGGGTTATTACAATCAGTATGGCATACATCACAAAAAATATACCGAATAATATGTCATAGGTCTGCATCATAGGATGCTGGGCATATATTTGAGCATTGTTAAATATAATTTGTGAGCCGTTGATGACAGCGTGGGTTTTGCCTATAAAAAACGGAACAGCCGCAAAAAGTGTAATCGCTGTCATCGTGAAAAGTGCAAAATAAATTGTAAATTTATGCCATTTGAGTTTATAATTACCTTTCATAATATTGCTCCTATACTGTTACTTTGTGAATATATTATAACATTCGGACTATGACAATATAGTGACAAAAAATAGAAAATTAAAAAAGTTTTTTGCTTTTTGGGGAGAGATTTTTAAAAAACTGACTTTTTGGCATAAAAGTTGAGCCTAAAAATTTAAAATTCAGGTCAACCCTTTAAAAAGGTTGACCAAATTTTTATATTCGGGACGGAAAATTTGGCTTTTGCTTTACTTTGTTGCCCGACAGATAATTCGCTAAGCCATAATTTACCCCCAAAAATTATTGGCAAAGAGCCGCAAAACAAAACCGCCTGATGCAACGCACCAAGCGGTAAAATACTTTAAATTTAAAATTAACCGTTAAATGAGTAGTTAGGAGCTTCCTTTGTAATCTGAATGTCATGTGGGTGGCTTTCTCTAAGACCTGCACCTGAAATTCTGACAAACTTAGCTTTCTGGTGGAGCTCGGAAATAGTTGCACAGCCTGTGTAACCCATACCTGCTTTAAGTCCGCCCATAAGCTGATAAATTGTGTCGCCAAGTACTCCCTTGTAAGGTACTCGTCCCTCAACACCTTCAGGAACAAACTTGTTGTTGCTTGCCTGGAAGTATCTGTCTGAGCTGCCCTTACCCATAGCGCCAAGGCTACCCATACCACGGTAAACCTTGAACTGTCTGCCCTGATAGATTTCGTTTTCTCCCGGGCTTTCCTCACAACCTGCTACAAGTGAGCCTACCATTACTACACTGCCGCCTGCGGCAAGAGCCTTCACAATATCACCACTGTACTTAATACCGCCGTCTGCTATAACAGGGATACCGTACTTAGATGCCTCGCAAGCTGCGTCATAAATTGCTGTAATCTGTGGTACACCGATACCTGCAACAATTCTTGTTGTGCAGATAGAACCCGGACCGATACCAACCTTTACGCAATCTGCGCCTGCGTCGATAAGTGCCTTTGCAGCCTCAGCTGTTGCAATGTTGCCTGCAACGAGCGGTACATCAGGATATGCCTTTTTAACTTTGGCAACTGTTTTAATAATGTTGCTGTTGTGACCGTGAGCAGAGTCAAGGAAGAGTACATCTGCCTGAGCGTCTACAAGAGCCGCAACTCTGTCGAGAACATCGGCAGTTGCACCGATAGCAGCACCGCAGAGGAGTCTGCCTTTGTCATCACGGGCTGAATGTGGATACTGAACCGACTTTTCAATATCTTTAATTGTAATAAGTCCCTTAAGGCTGCCGTCAGAGCCTACAAGCGGGAGCTTTTCAATTCTGTGTTTACGGAGAATTTCCTGTGCCTGCTTTAATGTTGTGCCAACCGGAGCAGTAACAAGGCTTTCGTAAGTCATAACGCTTGCAATCGGCTGATTGAAGTCTGCACCTGTCATAAAGCGAAGGTCACGGTTTGTGATAATGCCGACAAGTTTGCCGTCACGACAAATCGGAACGCCTGAAATCTTATATTTGCCCATAAGATCGTTTGCATCACGAACTGTATTCTCAGGAGAAAGGAAGAACGGATTTACAATAACACCGTTTTCACTTCTTTTAACTCGGTCAACCTGGTCAGCCTGCTTTTCGATGCTCATATTCTTATGAATAGCACCTATACCGCCCTCTCTGGCAATAGCAATAGCCATTGCAGTTTCGGTTACAGTATCCATAGCGGCTGTAACAACAGGAGTGTTGAGCTTGATATTCTTTGTAAGATTTGTTGAAATATCAACATTTTTCGGCTCTACATCAGATTCTCCCGGAATGAGAAGAACATCATCAAAGGTAAGACCTTCTTTGCCGAATTTCTGATTGTAATCTGTATTCAACATAAACTATCCTCCATTTTCCTTTTCTCAAAATTGTTTATTATTAAACTTTATTATATCAAATAAATTCGGTAAGTGCAACAGGAAATTTGTAGTTTTTATAAATTTTATGACTGAAAATGTGTGGCGTGCGGTTTTGCGCAATAATTAGGATTTTGTAGATGTTATAATACAAGCGTAAGTAACTATTGTATGTATATTTAGCAATTACACTTAGTCGGTTTCAATAATAATTTTCTGTTTTAATATGCAAAATGCCAAAAATATTTTGCTTTTTAAGATGTATAAAAACACTTTTTATAAACTTTATTACAACCGCAAAAAATCCTTGCTTTAAATTTGTGTGCGTATTATAATATAGGTTAGCTATTTAGCTTATGATTTACGAAAGGACAGATTTTATGCCTTTTATAGATGTTAAAACAAATGTAGCTTTTTCAAAGGAGAAAGCAGACGAGCTTATGAAAGAGCTTTCGGGTTCGCTTAAAGCAATCGGCAAAAGCGAAACATATGTAATGTGTGCCGTAAATGATGCGCTGAAAATGCGTTTTCAGGGCAGTGATGAACCGATGGCGATAGTTGAAGTAAAGCTGTTGGGAAAAGGCACAAAGGACGGCTATGCAAAGGTTACAGAGAATATTTGCGGTATTATGCAGTCCTACGGTGTTGAGGGCAAGCGTTGCTATGTTAAATATGATGAAGTGGAACATTGGGGCATGGACAGCTTTATGTTCTAAGGGCAAACTGTTATTTACTTGACAATAATTGATTATATATTTTATATTTTTACGGGAGAAAGAGTTATTATGAGAATTGTTGTTCTTGCAGGCGGATTAAGTACAGAGCGTGATGTGTCTATATCTTCGGGTATCAAGGTAGCGTCTGCTCTGCGTGAAAAGGGTAACGAGGTAGTTTTGCTTGATGTATTTATGGGTTATGAAGAGAACTTCTGCGACATTGACGCACTCTTTAAGCACAATTACAGCTTTACCGACAGCCTTGGTGTGGGTACAGAAATTCCCGACATCAAGACAGTAAAGGAAAACAGACTTGATAAATCATCGAGATTTATCGGTGTAAATGTTATTGAAATCTGCGCCGAGGCAGATATTACATACCTTGCACTTCATGGCGGCGAGGGCGAAAACGGTCAGATTCAGGCTACCCTTGACCTTTTCGGTATTAAATATACAGGTTCGGGTTATCTCGGTTCGGCACTTGCTATGAACAAAGCGCTTACAAAGAGCGTTCTTCTTCAGAACAGAGTTACAACTCCTGCCGGCAGAGTTTATAAGTCTGCCGAGGACGCCGAGGATTGGAGCTACTATCCATGCGTTGTAAAGCCGTGCTCGGGCGGTTCAAGCGTTGGCATTACAAAGGCTGACAACAGAGCGGAATATTTAAACTCTGTAAAAGAGGCTTTTAAATATGAAAAGGAAATTGTAGTTGAGCAGTTTATTGAGGGCAGAGAGTTTTCGGTCGGCGTTATCGGCGGCAGAGCATTGCCACCAATCGAGATTATTCCAAAGACCGGTTTTTATGATTATGTAGCAAAGTATCAGGCAGGCGCAACAGATGAAATTTGCCCTGCAAATATTACAGCAAGCGAGGACGATGTTCTCCGCAAGGCTGCCGAGGCTGCATTTAAGGCGCTCAATTTGCAGAGCTATGCAAGAATCGACTTTATTCTTGACAAGCAGTCGGGCGAGGCTTATTGCCTTGAGGCAAACTCACTCCCGGGTATGACTCCTACAAGCCTGCTCCCTCAGGAGGCAGCAGCAGAGGGTATTGATTATCCTACACTTTGCGAAAAAATCATTGAGGTTTCTCTTGAAAAATACAATTAATTTTTTGAGGTGATTTTGCGGTGAACGAGGCTGTACTTCTTTATAATTACAAGGGTGATAGACTCAAAGCTGTAAGAAACACGCTTTTGTCTATGAAAATACCTGTAAAAATAGCCACTAAAAAAGGCTTTTCAAAGCCTATCGGGGCATTGTTTGGCTTAAAGGATATTGAGCCGTTAAGCGATGATTTTCCGAGTTTTGACGATGAGCTTATGGTTATCAAGGATTTTCCGCAGCTTACATTTAATATTATGCTGAAAAAACTCGAAAACTACGGCATAAAGAAAATGCCCCTCATTTGCGCCCTGACTCCCGACAACAGCCGTTGGAGCGGAAACAGACTATACAAAAAACTCAGCGAGGAACACTTAAAAAACACCAACCTCAAAGTCAATTTATAACAATAAAAATTACATAATTTTGCAGAGTGGTATTTGATATAAAAATATCGCTCTGCTTTTTTGTTATAAATTCTCTTGATTATATATTTTGTTTTTGTTATTATAAAAGCAAAAGAAGGTGATGTTATGCTTTTCAATATTACAATTGAAGAAGTTGTTTCAAGTGATTTTAAAATTGAGGCAAACACATATGAAGAAGCAATAAAACTTGCGAAAGAAAAGTATAATAAAGGTGAATTAGTATTAGAGCCTGGCAATGTTAATTCAAAACAATTAGGAATTCTTAATGGAAATGATTATGAATGGATTGAGTTTTAATAGATTTCAATTTTAATGTATCACTTACCGACGGCTACAAAAGCAACTCCCAAAAAGTCAGAATAATGAGTGAAACATGGCTCGCTCAAAATATTTTTTGCCCGAATTGTGGTAATCCACACTTAAATAAAATGGAAAACAACAAGCCTGTTTCTGATTTTTGTTGCAGTTATTGTGGTGAAATCTTTGAGTTAAAAGCAAAAAAGAATAGGATAAGCGGAAAAATCAATGATGGTGCATATTCTACAATGATTGAACGAATAACAAGTACAAGCAATCCTGATTTGTTTATAATGCAGTATGAAAATATGCAGGTATCAAATCTTATGGTAATACCAAAATTCTTTTTCACTCCCGATATAATTGAGAAAAGAAAACCTTTATCGGAAAATGCAAGAAGAGCAGGTTGGGTTGGATGCAATATTCTTATTGACGATATACCTAAGCAGGGAAAAATCAATATCATTGAGCATCAACACCTATGCGATAAGGACGATGTATTAAATGCTTATAAATATATAAGCAAAATGAAAACAAGCAATATTGAAAGCAGAGGCTGGTTACTCGATGTTTTAAATTGCATTAATGAGATAAACAAAACTGACTTTGAATTAAGTGAGGTATATAGATTTACGGAAGTTCTGCAAAACAAGCATATAAACAATAATCATATAGAGGCGAAAATTCGCCAACAACTACAAATACTGAGGGATAAGGGGTATATTGAATTTTTAGAACGAGGACATTACAGAAAAATTAATCTATAAATTTATTTTATTAATAATAAAAAGCATAGATTTAATATGCACACACCCACCATATGCTAACATTATTAAGTACAGTGACGGGTTGGAAGATGATTTGTCGCAACTAAAAGTAAAAGATTTTTTGGAACAAATGAAACCTGTTGCGCAGGAATGTTACAGAGTTTTAAAGAAAGGTAAGTTTTGCGCTATCCTTATGGGAGATACAAGGCAAAAAGGTCATATGGTTCCTATGAGCTTTGAGGTAATGAAAATATTTCAAAATGCAGGTTTTACTTTAAAAGAACTTATAATCAAGGAACAGCATAATTGCCGAGCCACAGGATATTGGAAAACAAACAGTGTAAAATATAACTTTTTACTCATTGCGCACGAATATCTTTTTGTGTTTCATAAAATGTAATTAAAAACTCAGCGAGGAACATTTAAAAAACACCAACCTCAAAGTCAATTTATAACAATAAAAATTACATAATTTTGCAGAGTGGTATTTGATATAAAAATATCGCTCTGCTTTTTTGTGTGAATTTAAAAATTACAGAAATTTTGCGGATATTTTGTAGGAATTAGCAAATTTATATTGTGATTTTTACTTGATTTATTTTTGATTTTGTATTACTATATAAGTGTATGATTTTTTAAAAAAAGAAAAGGGGATTACTATGAAAAAAGTTATTTCATTGGCACTTGCCGCTGTAATTTGTTCAGCATCAATGCTCCTTGCCGCTTGCGGTGGTAGCACAACAAAGAAAATTGCTACAGTTGATGACCTTGAGGGCGCAAAAATCGGCGTTCAGCTTGGCACAACAGGCGATATTTACGCAAGTGATTACGAGGAAAAGGGTTCAACTGTAGAACGCTTTAACAAGGGCGCAGACGCTGTTTTGGCTCTTACGCAGGGCAAGATTGACTGCGTTATCATCGACAGCGAGCCTGCAAAGGCATTTGTAGCTGCTAACGAAGGTCTTAAAATTCTTGACGAACCATTTGCCGAAGAGGAATATGCAATCTGCGTAGCCAAGGACAATAAAGACCTCCTCGGCAAAATCAACACAGCTCTTGCAGATCTTAAGAAAGACGGTACAACAGAGTCAATCGAAAAGAACTTCATCGGCGACGATACAAAGGGAAAAACACCTTATGTAACTCCTGCAGGAACAGAGTATCCGAACGGTGAGCTTCATATGGCAACAAACGCATTCTTTGAGCCTTATGAGTATTATGATGGTGACACAGTAGTTGGTATTGACGCATCTATGGCGCAGGCTATTTGCGATAAGCTCGGCTACAAGCTCGTTATTGACGATATGGACTTTGATTCTATCGTTACAGCTGTTCAGACAGGCAAGGCTGACTTTGGTATGGCAGGTATGACAGTAACAGAGGAAAGATTACAGTCCATCAACTTCTCTGACAGCTACACTACAGCTACTCAGGTAATTATAGTTAAAGAATAATCAAGAATTTTGGAAAGGCAGCCGAAAAGCTGCTTTTCTGATATATAAAGGAATTTAGCATATGGATCAGTTTTTTCAGGAAATAGCTGCAAGCTTTCAGAAAACTTTTATTAAAGATGACCGTTGGCTGCAGTTTTTAAGAGGTCTTGGAGTAACGGTTGAAATTACAGTTGTTGCCGCCGTTATCGGTATTATCCTTGGCTTTTTAATCGCAATGGTTCGCTCGACCTATGACAAAAATCTTATAGGTAAAAAGTGCAGAAAGCCGAGCGACTATGTACTCAAAATTTTAAATTTCATCTGCAACATTTACATTACGGTAATCAGAGGTACACCTGTTGTAATTCAGCTTATGATTATGTACTACATTGTATTTTCATCTTCACGAAACGGAATTATTGCAGCGGTACTTGCGTTTGGTATTAACTCAGGCGCATATGTGGCCGAAATTGTGCGTTCGGGCATTATGTCTATTGACAAGGGTCAGTTTGAGGCAAGCCGTTCGCTCGGATTTAATTACAGCAGCACAATGCTACATGTAATACTTCCGCAGGCTTTCAAAAATGTATTGCCGGCACTCGGCAACGAGTTTATTGTACTTGTAAAGGAAACCTCTGTTGCAGGTTATGTTGCACTTCAGGATCTTACTTATGTGGGCAACCTTATCCGCTCAAGAACATACGAGGCATTTTTCCCACTCATCTCGGTAGCGGCAATTTACCTTGTAATAGTATTGATTCTGACATACTTCCTCAAAAAGCTCGAAAGGAGGCTGCGCAGCAGTGACCACTAATAATGATGTATTAATCAAGGTTGAGGGACTTAAAAAATCCTTTGGCAGCAACGAAGTGCTCAAGGGCATTGATGCAGAAATCCATAAGGGCGATGTTATGGTGGTTATCGGTGCATCGGGTTCGGGCAAATCAACATTTTTGCGCTGTTTAAATCTTCTTGAAGAGCCGACAGACGGCAAAATCATAGTTGACGGCGTAGATATTAACGATAAAAACATAGACATTAACCTGCACCGCAGAAAAATGGGTATGGTGTTCCAGCAGTTCAACCTTTTTCCACATATGACAGTGCTCAAGAATATGATTCTCGGCCCTGTAAAGCTCCTTAAAAAGAGCAAGGAAGAGGCTGCAAAAGAGGCAATGGAGCTGCTTGAAAGAGTAGGACTTGCCGACAGGGCAAACGATTATCCATCACAGCTTTCGGGCGGTCAGAAACAGCGTGTGGCAATCGTGCGTGCGCTTTGTATGAATCCCGAGGTAATGCTTTTTGACGAGCCGACCTCTGCGCTTGACCCTGAGATGGTAGGCGAGGTACTTGAGGTTATGAAAAGACTTGCCAAGGACGGGATGACAATGGTTGTTGTAACTCACGAAATGGGTTTTGCCCGTGAGGTAGGCACAAAGGTTGTGTTCGTTGATAAGGGCGTAATTGTAGAGCAAGCACCGCCGCAGGAATTCTTTACAAATCCTAAGAACGAGAGATTGAAAGAATTTTTGTCAAAGGTATTTTAATTTAATAAATTTGGACAGTCTGATAAGATAATGTGCTTGTCAGACTGTTTTTGTAAGGAAAATTGTTTGGTGATCAGATAGGCAAAACACCGGTAGGGTAACAAAGTTTGGAAACGCAAAACTTTTAGCTTAAAAAATCATAAAAGGTTTGACCTGAATTTTATTTTCGGGACGGATAGTTTTGCTTGTATCTTACTTTGTTTGCCCGACCAAAATGGACATTAACAACACACAAATCAGAAGGTGAAAAAATGGAATTACTTATAAAACAGCGAGTTTTTTCGTGGACGGATACTTACGATGTTTACGATGAGTACGGCGAGCCGAAATATTTTGTAAGGGCTGAAATGTTCAGGCTTACGCATCAGATTCATATATATGACAGAGATCGCAATGAAATCGGTATGATTAAACAGCGATTTTTTACGCTTATGCCGACTTTTGATATAGAAATAAACGGACAGCCGTTTGGCAGTATTGAGAAAAAATTTACCTTTTTTAAGCCGAAGTATAACCTCGACTACAACGGTTGGCGCTGTGAGGGTGATTTTATGTCTTGGAACTACAGCGTTTACGAGGCTTGCAGTATGGTTGCGCAGATTTCAAAAAAGCTGTTCCGTTGGGGAGATACTTATGTTATCGACTATGCAGACCCGAGAAACGAAATTTTGGTGCTTATGCTCGCTATCGCCATTGATGCCGCAAACTGTTCGCAGAATAATAACTAAGTAGGTAATTTATGATTGACAGACCGAAACTTGACAAAAATCTTGACGGCAAAACCTATGCAGAGGCGATTGCGGCATATTATCAGATACTCGAGGACAAGAAAAACGGCAAGACAAAAATTGACAAGCAGTTTGAATACAATACATATATAAGGGATTTTTTTGCCGACAACAAAGGCAAAAGCCTTGAAGATGCTATAAAATGCCGGAAATATAAAAAGAAGTTGCAGGGACATAATCGCTATGAAAAAAGCGATCTTTCCGTTTTAGATAAAAAGTGATTAGCTTATTTTTATTTGATTTTGTTTTTATTGCAGTTTTGACCTTTGAGTAGTATAATTAAAATGTTAAGCTAAAATTTACAAGGAGATAGGGCAAAGGTTGAGCCTTTGCCGAGCATATAATGGAAAATTTGCACCTTGAGCCGTTGGGAAACGGCATTGAAATATATGTTACCAAAAGTTACAGATACTCGACCGACACCATTTTGCTTGCCGATTTTTCAAAGCCTATGGGCAGTAAAAAATGTGCGGAGCTTGGTACAGGCTGCGGCACGATTCCGCTTTTGTGGTGCAGGGACAACAAAAATCTGAAAATTGACGCTGTTGAAATTCAGGAAAATGCCTGTACGCTTGCTCAAAAAAGCGTTGAACACAACGGGCTTTGCGATAACATTAAAATTATAAACGCTGACTTATGCGACCTTAAAGGCAAGCTGAATTTTGGCTGTTATGATGTTGTTGTGTGCAATCCGCCATATAAAATCGGCGGAGGAGGAATTAAAAATCCGACTTCGGCAAGGCTGATTGCAAGGCACGAAAGCGAATGTACGCTCGATGACATTTGCTCGGCGGCATCAAAGCTGATGCAGTTTGGCGGCAGATTTTATATGTGTCAGCGCCCCGAAAGATTAGGCGATGTTATGGAGTCTATGAGAAAATTTGACATAGAGCCAAAGACATTGCGGCTCGTTCAGCAGAGGCTGACAAAAGCGCCTAAGTTGTTTTTGCTTGAGGGCAGACGAGGCGGAAAACGGGGTTTTTTAAATGTACTGCCCACACTTTTTATAGAGGACGAAAGCGGTAATTTTTCAAAGGAAATGCTTGAAATTTACGGAAGTTATAAATCAGATCATTTAGAAAATACAGAGGATAATAAGCTATGAGCGGAATTTTATATGTTACGGGTACACCGATAGGCAACCTTTCCGACCTGTCGCCGAGAGCGGTGGAAACGCTTGAAAAGGTTGATTTTATTGCGGCGGAGGACACAAGAGTAACGCTGAAACTTTTAAATCATTTTGGCATAAAAAAGCCGATGGTAAGCTACTTTGAGCACAACAAAAGAGAGCGTGGCGAGATTATTTGTGCAAGAATTGAGCAGGGCGAAAACTGCGCCATTGTTACGGACGCAGGTATGCCTTGCATTTCCGACCCCGGCGAAGATTTGGTAAAGCTTTGCGAGGAGAGGGGCATAAAAACGGTTGTTATCCCCGGCCCGAGTGCGGTTATTTCCGCCCTTGCGGTGTCGGGACTCAGTACGGGAAGGTTTACTTTTGAGGGCTTTTTGAGCGTGAATAAGAAGAGCCGTACAGACCATTTAAAAAGCCTTGCAAATGAGCACCGTACTATGATTTTTTACGAAGCTCCGCATAAACTGCCGCAGACATTGCGTGATTTGTACGCAAATTTTGGCGACAGAAAGCTGACCATTGTGCGTGAAATTACTAAAATTCACGAGGAAGTTATACGCACCACAACTAAAAATGCGGCGGAAAATCTAAGCGACGGCAGTGTTAAAGGCGAAATTGTGCTTGTGCTTGAGGGTGCGCCGCAGATTGACGATACCGAAGAATTTACACTTGAATATGCGGTTGAAACCGCTAAAAAGCTGATAGAAAACGGAGCAAGAGCAACCGATGCTGCGAAAGAGGCGGCGGCGCTGACAGGCTTTAAGAAGAACGAAATTTACAAGGAGTTGATCTGATGACATACGAACAGGCTATTGAAAAAATACATTCACTGCTGACATTCGGTTCTCGCCCCGGACTTGACCGAATGAGAATTTTTCTCGAAAAACTCGGAAATCCTCAGGATAAGCTGAAGTATATTCACATTGCGGGTACTAACGGCAAAGGCTCTGTGTGCGCAATGCTTTCTGCGGTTCTTGTTGAGGCAGGCTACAAAACAGGACTTTTTATTTCACCGTATATTACGGATTTTCGTGAGAGAATACAGATTAATAATCAGATGATTTCAAAGGAAATTCTCACCGACGCAGTGGAAAAGACTTTCCCGATTATTGAGGAATTGCGCAAAGACGGGGTGATTATTACCGAGTTTGAATATGTAAACGCTCTTGAATTTTATATCCACGCAAACGAAAAGTGCGACATTGTTGTGCTTGAAACAGGTATGGGCGGACTTCTTGACTGTACAAATACAATTTTGCCGCCGCTTTGCTCGGTAATAACAACTATCGGACTTGACCATACGGCGATTCTCGGAAATACTATCGAAGAGATTGCGTGGCAGAAATGCGGAATTATCAAAGAAAATTCCATTGCCGTTACCTCTAAGCAGGAGGAAAGCGCAATGAGCGTGATTGAATGTACTTGTAAAAGCAGAAATGTTGAACTTTTCAAAAGTGAAAGTGCAAAAATAAAAGTGATTTCAGAAAGTCTTGAAAGCACAAGGTTTGAATATGACGGTACAGAGCTGGAACTGCATTTGATTGGCGAGCACCAGATTGAAAATGCAAAAACGGCATTGACCGCATTAAAGGCACTTTGTGACAGCGGCAAAATAGAGGTGAGCAAAAGCGCATTGCAGAAGGGAATAGCAAAGGCGGTAAACCCTGCAAGGCTTGAGCTTATGAGCAAAAATCCCGTAATTTTGCTTGACGGCGCACACAATCCAAACGGTATTGAGGCGCTGAGCAAGGCGGTTAAAAAATATTTGCCTAATCAAAGGCGAATTTGCCTTATGGGTATGCTTGCCGATAAGGACAGCGCAAGCTCGATCAATTTGCTTGAGGGACTTTTTGAGGAGATTTTTACCGTTACGGTAGATAATCCGAGAACACTTACGGCAGAGGCACTTGCCGAAAAATGCAGACAGCATTTTCCAAAGGTAGAGGCTTTTGACGATAACAAAAAGGCGCTTGATGCGGCAGTGAAAAAGGCAAAGGAAGAGAACATACCGCTCGTTATTTGCGGTTCGCTTTACCTTGCAGGAGAGCTAAGACCGTATTTGTTGGAACTTTAAAAAATTCGTATAATTAACCCCGTCATCGCTTTGTGGTGACGGGGTATTGTTTATGGCTTTTTTTAAATAATTGGGATAAATTAGGGTTTACCACATAAAGTTTAGTATAATAAATTCAAAATTTAGGTCAACCCTTTTTAAAGGGTTGCGGGTTTGGGCAGAGCCCATAAAACATTAAAAACACACTGATTTTTAATAAAAACAAATGGTTGAATTTATATCATAGGATAAATAAACCTTAGATTGTTCAAGACCTTAAAATAAAACAAAAGTCAAGATTAATAAGTGGCAGAAAGTAAGAAAGTCACACTTTAGCGGTCTTAGAGAAAAGATACTATAAAGGATGCAAAAGTTTGCGTGTGTGGCTAATTTGCCCTTAAAAAGTGGCAAATTAGTAGTTTTAGTAGCGTAGCTTTTCTTTTTGTTGCTGTCGCATTGGCTCTCGCCATTATGTTCAATCCGCCAAACAGCAAGCCGTTTGGCAATCAAAATTTGCGATAAATTAAAATTTTTGTGGGCGTTGCCCACACCCACAACCTTTGAAAAGGTTGACCAAACTTTTATATTCGGGACAGAAACATTTTCTTTTGCCGTACTTTGTTGCCCGACCGAAAGTCAGCTAAACCCTAATTTACCTTAACTTTTGCTAAAGAATTTTTTAATTATTCTGTTTATCTGTTGCGGCAGATTTATTAAGAGTATTTCAGCGTCATATTAACGCAGAAAGTATCATCTGTATTTACAGACTCAAAAAATCCTCCGTATATTTCTGCCATATTTTTCATTGAGCGCAAGCCTATTCCTCTGCCGCTGTGCTTTGTGGATTCGTAGCCTTTTTCGGTTTTCTTCAGCTCTCCGTTAAAGTTATTTGTTGCGACAATGTAAATATATCCGCCTTTGTAATCAATTGACAAATCAAAATATTTCTTTCCGCTTAATATTGTTTTACAGCCTGAAATTGCATTTTCACTTAAATTTCCTAAAATGCCGCAAAAATCAACTTCCGAAATAGATGAATGTTCGGGAATGTTTATTTTCCAGTTAATGTCTACTTCATTGTCAATGGCACTTTGACGGTAATAATTAAGCACTGCATTTACTGCGTTGCTACTGCAAAGCCTTACAGGCGAGGTAATATTCAGCGCTTGAGAATATTCACCGATATATTTTCTTAATGTAGTGAGATCTCCTTCATCGAGCAAGCACTGCGCAAGATGAACTGAATGCTTTAAATCGTGACGAATTTTGGTAGTTTGCTTAATATATGTCTGCAAAGTTTCATTGTAGCTTGTCTGCATTTCAAGCATAAAGTTTTGTTCTTCGAGCTTTGTCTTTTCAAGTGTGGTTTTACTGAATATGTAAAACAGTACAAATACCAAAATATAAAGTAAAAACACAACGGTATGTAAAATTAATGCTTTTGCTCCGACTTTGCCTACTCGCAAATTGGCATAAGAAATAGGTATTGTGTACATATTTGTAACTAAAACAGTAATCGGCAAAACCATAAAAGCATACCACAGATTTTTATAGCTGATATTATCTATCATCCATGAATAATATTTCAACAACGGAAAAGCAAGTACACCCAAAAAGAACAGACTTATAGCCATAAAAAGCAAATCAAACGAAAAACTGATTCCGTAATCCATTTCTGCTTTGTAAAACGGTTCTATTTCATATACATATAGTGAAAATATTGAAAACAAGCAAATTACGCTTAAAAATACAAACATACTTCTCGCAAATTCCGTTTTTACGGTGTATTTAAAAAGCAAAAAGCAAATTATCATATCGGGCATAAGCACGATATTTGTAGTTCTTATGTCACAAGCAATCATTATGTATGATGATAATGGCGCTATAATTACAAAGGATGCTGACAACAGCAACGCTATTTTTTTTACGGAAAATCTGAGTTGATTTTTCATTGGAAAATAGCACATTATACTTGCAGGGATAATAATAGAAAAAGAAAACAATCCCTTAAAAAATTCTACCCAATCCATAGTTTCCTCAAATCTGCTGGTTTGTTCTCAGCTTATTAAACATATGCTCCCTGATTCTTTTTTCGATATCGCTTTTTTCTCGTACTTTAATCGGAAATCTTGTGCCGTTACCCATAACGCAAAGCGTACCCTCAATGTTTTCTACATAGTCGGCATTAAGCACAATTCCTCTGTTTACGGTTATAAAGCGCTGGTCGTTTTCGGTAAGATGTAAAAAATTATTTATTGTCATTCGTGTGCGATAAATCATTCCCGACACCACTGAGATATTAAGGTAGTGTGCGTCCGATTCAATAGACACAATCTCTTTGACAGAAAGCATAACGGTTTTTCGGTCGCACACTATTTCAACAAACTTAGATTTATCTCTCATATAAAAGACAGCGTCATCAAGGACTTTATATATTTGCTCCTTAACATACGGCTTAGTAATATAGTGGAATGCGTGAACCGAAAAAGCCTGCATCATAAAATCCGCACTCGATGTTACAAATACTATCACAATTTCTTTACTGATTTTTCTTAGCCTTTCCGCAAGCTCAATTCCGTTAATCGTAGTCATAAAAATATCAATAAAAGCTATATCATAAACGCTTTCGCTGCATTTATCCAAAAAATCCAAACCGTTTGAAAAGCATTCTATTGAACCCTGTTCTTTTCTGCTGATAAAGTACTCGTTACATACGCCGCACAAAACATTCATATACCTTTTTTCATCATCGATAATGGCAATTTTCATTTTTTCACCCACTCTGATTATGTGTTTTTTATAATTATAACACAAAATGCAAATAATGTGCATTATTATACAGGTAGTTTTTTGCCAGAAAAATGACTTTGTTGCCAATATGTTGAAAATGTTGCTGTAATTTTGTATTATTAAGTTAATCAAAAAATTATTTAACACAGAAAGAGGTATACTATGAAAAAATTAGCACTTTTACTTGCACTTTGTATGATAGGAGCATTCAGCCTTTACGGCTGCGGCGGCAATGACACATCTGCACCGGAGGAATCTGTTGTATCGGAGGCTGCCGAAGACACATCGGCTGCGGAAAGCTCACAGGCTACCGAGGCTGACCTTGAGGGCGAGTGGGAAATATCAACAATCATTGACGCAGAAAACAATGCAGTTTCAATGGAGGACTATTGTGCGGCAAACGGTGTTGACGCATCAACACTTGACATTAAGTATGCATTTACAACAGACGGCAATGTATCGGGATTTTTAATGGGCGTTGAGGTTTCGGGTACATACACATTTGACGGAAAAACAATTACAATGGTATTTGATTCCGGTACATATGAATATCAGTACAACGAGGATGGCACAATTTCTTATACAGACGCAGCGTCAGGTATGACAAGCGTGCTTACAAAGAAATAATCTATTTCATTATTTTTAGCGGTGCGGCGGATTTTCTGCCGTACCGTTTTTGCTTTGAGTGTTTTCAAAAGGTTGGGGTAATTAAAAAAATTATGGTTTACTACATAAAGTTTAGTATAATAAATTCAAAATTTAGGTCAACCCTTTTTAAAGGGTT
>ERZ791884.117-NODE-117-length-111239-cov-5.502716_pt1 | contig 111239 bp, 101 predicted proteins | sample MGYA00509941_ERZ791884 | MGnify/ENA primary metagenome ERZ791884 (study PRJEB30046, sample SAMN00792095) | human gut metagenome | study: EMG produced TPA metagenomics assembly of the A metagenome-wide association study of gut microbiota in type 2... | reverse complement strand
CCTGCAACCTTTAAGTTAGCTATACGCTTTTTGATCTTTTCCATGATAGTTTTCCTTCCTTTGTAAATTATTGATCTTTTACAACATTTTTTTGTCCACAAACGATTGAATGATATCATACTTTATTGGAAAAATCTATTAAAAACATCTCAATTTTTCTGCAAAGTATTAGTGATTCAAACTCCGCACTTGAGAATAAGTGCCTATGCACCTTGAAAATCCAATAATACCTGGCACAAATATAGCATGAAACCGTCTGGTTTTGATATCATTGAGTTGCTCAAAAACAATTACAAACCGGAGGCTCATGATATGAAAACTCCAAAGATGTTCTTCCGTTACAACGGTGAGGATATGTCTTTGGTTTCCGTCTACAACAGGAATAAAAAGAGACGTGGAAGATCAAGATATCTGCTCTCTGTTATGGTCGATGTTGTAAAAGATGATGAAAATGCTGCTTCAATTGTTCAGGACAATGCTTACGGAAAATACCGAGTTGTCAGATGAGAAAATCAGCGAATTGGTGGATGCGTTTATAAATGCACTTCCGATAATGCTGAAAACTCAGCTACAGGCTGCATAAAGCTGAACATTAACAACCGAACAACTGCCAGATATTGAATTTTCAGTTGCATTCCGCTTAAATACTGCTTTTATGCTTCGGCTGATAACGCATACCGGATACATTATAAACCGTAATAAATGCCTTCGGATCAATTTCATTGATAAACTTCATCAGCTTCTGATATTCACTTTTATCCACAATCGTAATAATCTCATTATGCTTTTCCAGATTATAGGCACCTATAGCTTCATAGACTGTTGCTCCACTATGCAGATCCTGAATAATAAACTGTCGAAGTTCTTCTTCCTTCCCGGTGATAATGCAGACGCGCCGTTTTCGGTTCTGATCAAAAATAAAATGATCCAGAATAATTCCATTGAAATATGTCCCCAGAACACTCAGAACCACCGTTTTCTTATCATATACAAGTGCTGCGGAAAGCGCCACACACATTCCGGAAAGTGACATTGCCCTGCCAAGCTCAATATGAAGATACTTATTCATAATCTTCGCAACAATATCCAGGCCACCGGAAGATGCATTCCGGTTAAAAAGAATACTAAGCCCCACGCTAACCACCAGAATATAACAGAGTACATCCAGTTCCTGACTATCCGTCATTGAACCGGCTTTTGGAAATACCACTTCAAAAAGTCCTAAAAATAACGGCAGCATAATGCTTGTATATACTGTTTTGATTCCGAATTCTTTTCCACAGGTCACAAATCCAATCAATAAGAGCACCACATTCAGAATCATCGTAATCGCGGACAACGGAAGCGGCACAAAGTTAGACAGTACAATTCCCAGACCGGAAATACTGCTGACGGATGCATGGCTTGGCACCAGGAAAAAGTATACCGCCGCCGCAATAATGGCTACTGCCACGGTCAGAATTCCGGTTTCTTTCATAATCTCCATAAAATTAAGCTTTTTACTCATGGTTTCACTTCTTCACAATCTTTTTATATTATGCGCAAGCGGGCGCACACCTGTCCCATTCAGGGATTCTACGATTATTAGATCAAAACCGCAGACAATAGTCAAGACCATCTTCACCTGCTCACACTTTTCTGCTTGCATTCCACCGATTTGAGAGTAAAATAGTTTTATCATCATCGGGAGGAATACTTTATGGAACTGGATGTTTTAGGATTGTTTTCGGCATGCTCTTATGCACTGGACTGTGTAGAGGCAGAGCTGGTTCATGTAACCAGTAAGCATGCCAAGCGTGTTGCATATATGAGTGTCTGCGTTGCAGAACAGATGGGCATTCAGGGCAAAGAACTGCAGGATCTGGCGGTCTGTGCCCTATTACATGACAATGCCCTGACGCAATATATTCAGGAGGAGCTGCATAACGATATTGCCCGGGCTTCTGCTGCACAGGAATTTCCAAGACTGGGCGCACATTGTTCTATGGGAGAGCATAATATTCAGGGTCTGCCCTTTCACACAGATGTAGCGAATGTGATTTTATACCATCACGAGAATGCGGATGGAACCGGTCCTTTTGGCAAAAAATGGGAGGAAACGCCTCTTTTTGCACGTATTATTCATCTGTGTGACCTGCTGGATGTGGCCTGCCGCACCCAGACCTTTACTACCGCCACCTGGGAAAAGGGCCTCGATTTTCTTCAAAAAGCAAAGGGGCGCATGTTCGATGCGGAATGTGTAAATGCATTTCTTAAAAGCTTTTCAGAGGCCCATTTTCTTTCTCTTGGAAGCAGGGATCTGGATGCCTGTCTGTGGAACAAGGTTCCCCGCATCAGGCAGGAGCTTACGTTTTCGCAGATTAAGGTACTGGCTGATTTCTTTGCACATATTGTCGACTATAAATCGCCCTTTACCAGCACCCATTCCATCGGCGTTGCCATTGATGCGGAAAAACTGGCGCGCTACATGGGATTCGATGAAGAGACTGCACAGAAGATGTATCTGGCAGGTGCATTACATGATATCGGAAAGGTTGCCGTCGGAAATGAAATCCTGGAAAAGCCCGGCCGCTTAACGGATGAGGAATTTACCACCATGAAGGACCATGCCTCTTATACCTATTATATTCTGTCTGAAATTGATGGTTTCGAAGAACTGCGGGACTGGGCGGCTTTTCACCATGAACGGTTAGACGGCACCGGTTATCCATTTGGCAAAACGGCTGCCGACCTGAACACCCAGGAGCGTATGATGGCATGTGTAGATATTTATCAGGCTTTAACCGAGAGCCGCCCTTATAAGCAGGGCATGTCCCATGAAAAAGCCTGTGAAATTCTAAAAGATATGGCAGACAAGGGATGGCTTGACGCTGATATCGTTTCGCAGGTTGATTCCTGTTTCCGGACATAATAAAGAGTTCGCAGGCGAACTCTTCACGCGCGGGCGGTGTTGCAAAGCAACTGTTTTCTTCTCTGCAATGGTTACGGCATATCATTGACGTGTTTTAAAAAATAAGTATACTACGTTCATAAATGGAGATTGGCTATATGAGCTTCGAAAACTATTTTCCAGTATGGAATGATTTAAATACTGCACAGAAAAACCTGATTTCAGACAGTTTGACTGCACGACAGGTAAAAAAAGGAACGATCCTTCACAACGGAAATCTGGATTGTACCGGATTATTACTGATTAAATCGGGACAGCTTCGAACTTATATCCTTTCGGATGAAGGACGGGAGATCACGCTTTACCGTCTGTTTGATATGGATATGTGTCTGCTCTCCGCCTCATGTATCATGCGTTCCATCCAGTTTGAGGTAATCATTGAAGCTGAGAAAGACACAGATCTCTGGGTCATCCCGGCAGAGACCTATAAGAGCATCATGCAGGAATCTGCTGCTGCCGCAAACTATACCAATGAGTTAATGGCTACCCGTTTTTCTGATGTCATGTGGCTGATCGAACAGATCATGTGGAAAAGTCTGGATAAACGTGTTGCTTTATTTCTGTTTGAAGAAGCATCCATTGAAGGAAGCAATGAACTGGAAATCACACACGAAACCATTGCTAACCATCTTGGTTCCCACAGGGAGGTCATTACCCGGATGCTCCGGTATTTTCAAGACGAAGGGCTTGTCAGACTCTCCCGTGGCAAAATCACCATTCTTGATATGAAAAGACTGGAAGCCCTTCAGAAATCATAAACCAGGATCCCTTTTTCCAGTACAGGGACTCATCTTATTTTCGTCCTCCCCAAGTAGGCAGCATTTCCAAAATAGCATTCTTTGATCTCGCACCTGATGCCTGTTTAACAATCTCACCATTCTTCATGACTACTAAAGTCGGGATAGTCATAATGCCAAATTTACCTGCCAGCTCAGGCTGCTCATCCACATTGATCTTACCCACTTTGATATCAGGCCGTTCCTCTGCAATCTCCTCTATGATCGGAACTACCATACGGCAGGGTCCACACCAGGGCGCCCAGAAATCCAGCAGGACGGGTTTATCGGAATTCATTACTTCTTTCTGAAAATTATTGGTACTGATATTGATCGCAGACATGTTACATTCCTCCTTTGTCTTTTGTTTTATGACTCTATGATAGCCTGAAATCCATTTATGTTCGGTGATGACATCACCATCCTTACATTGTCTTAGCTTCTTGCCATGCCATCCACACTTAGTATCACGCCGGTGATATAGCTTGCTTCGTCAGAAGCAAGAAATACAAATGCATTGGCAATATCTTCCGGCTGTCCCAGACGGCGAAGCGGGATTCTTTCAATCATGGGTTCAATGACCTCCCTTGGCACAGCCTTCATCATATCCGTTTCGGTGATACCGGGAGCAACTGCATTCACACGAATACCTTTAGGTCCCAGCTCTCTTGCCAAAGATATCGTGAAGCCGTTTACTGCAAATTTTGATGCCGGATAGGCAAATCCGCTTGGCTGTCCGGAAATACTGACCATGGAGGAAGTGGAAAGAATGACACCCTCACCTCTTGCCACCATGCATTCTGCTGCTGCACGGGTAGCCGTAAAAACTCCTTTTACATTCAGATCCATGACCTTATCAAATGTCTCCTCTGTATACTCCATAAACGGGGTGCTTTCCGAAATCCCCGCATTATTTACCAGAATATCCACGCATCCGTATTTTTCGGTTACTTCTTTAAAAGCCTTACTGACGGATTCAAGACTGGCCAGATCGGGACTGATTCCATCGACGATGGCATCCGGATATTTTTCTTTCAGCTTTGTCACCGCACGATCTGCTGATCCCTGCGTACTTGCTGTTACAATAACAGCAGCTCCTTCCTTCAAAAATTTATCAGCGGTAGCATAGCCAATGCCCCGGCTTCCGCCTGTAATGATCGCAACTTTATCCTTTAATCTCATTCAAAATACCTCCTTGCTTTGTTTTGTTATACCTTTGTTTATGATCTTATTGTAAGCAAACACTTCGCCGTTTTCTGTGATATGATCACACAACTGAATATTCCTTCCCTGTCAGGAAATGAGTCCATGACTGTTCTATACCCACAGTTACAATGCAAAATCCCCTGCAGCAAACAAAAACAGAATGTAATGCTGCAGGGGATTTCAAATGCTTTTGTTTTCCTTGACCTTACTTCTTCACAATCTTTTCAAAATCGGATGCCGGATGCTTGCATATAGGACAGATGAAATCCTCCGGCAATTCTTCACCAACATATTCGTAGCCGCAGATGGTACAGCGCCAGATGGTCTGTCCGCCCTCTGCTGTTCCTACAGCCTGTGGCTTCGGTTTTATGTTGTTCAGATAATAATCATAGGTTACCGATGGAGCCTCACTTAATACCTCCATATCCGTAATCTCACCTATAAACATGGTATGCGAACCAAGATCCTCGGTTTTCTTTACCTTTACCGACAGGTAGGCATTCGTTCCCTCTGTAATATAATAAATCCCATTTGTCCCACGGGAGCATTGCGTGAAATTCTCAAACTTGTTCACATCCCGCCCGGACTGGAACCCAAAATGCTTAAACAACCCGAAATCTGCATTCTGGCTGAGTACTGATACGGTAAACTCTCCCGTTCTCTTAACCATGTCATGTGTGTAATTCTGTTTATTCACACAAATACTCAACTGATTCGGCTCAGATGCCGCCTGAATGGCTGTATTGATAATACATCCATTATCCTTGTCTGCTTCCTTCGCTGTCAGAACAAACAGCCCGTAACTGAGTTTATACATTGCTTTCTTATCCATTATTTCCCTCCTTATCCAATAAAATTTGTTGTAACTATTCAGAACCCCATTCGTAAACTGCGTACATTAACAGCGGTTTTACAAATGGGGTTATGAAGCATTATTTAATTTTTAGTTCCGGATCAGCCCTGTGGAATCTGACCGTCAACATGCAGAATATGATTTACCAGCCACTCTGTAAGATATTCCAAAATACCCATAATCTGTTCGTCCTGATCATCCATATCTGCGTTGTGCTGATCCATAAATTCATCCAGCTTACTTATAAATTGCTGATGCTGGACCTTTTGCGTGAATAATTTCTTATAATGAATAGATTCCATATAATGCTCTTCATCTGTAAAATGCTTCACCGTATAATCCCTAAGCTTCTCCAGTATGACATCAACTTTATCATATTTATCAACGGTAAACTCATCATGAAGTAATTCATATGCTTCATCTGCATACTTAAAAATCTGTTTGTGTTCCTCGTCAATCATATCGATTCCGATATAATATTCCGGTTTCATCTCGTACATAAATCCGTTATCTCTCCTTGTAAACTATAGTATTCCACTTTCCATAATCAAAACAGTTCAGCCATGCTCATTCACAAGCGCCCCTTAGTGAACAGACGCCTGCCGTCATCCTTACACCATCATTTCTACATGTCTAAACGGTTACCCATAATCCATGCAGGTTGCAATATGCATATACTTCTTCTACATGCTCTCCATCACAAAGGCTGAAATCTGCTGCCGGCTCCTGTCCCGGCTTTAACTGCTTTCTGTAAATGCCCTGATTGGTATTTAATGTAATCCACTCTATAAAATGTTCTTCCAGCATTGGATGTTTTGTCTCCCCGACAACAACATGAACCTGATTGCCATCCACAGTATATACGGGCACATGCTTCTCAACCGCTGCATCCGTCACACCGGCTTTTAACTCCTGCATTGCCTCTCCGCAGCACATTACCGGTACTCCCTTGTCTTTTACCTTTTCAATAATGTTTCCACAGTGCTTACATACATAATATTTTACTTCCATGCTTTTATCTCCTTGCATACGTAAAAGTTTACAGTTCTATTGTATCTATAATTTTTTTCAGGGAATCGGCAGATTCCTTGAGCTTTAACGCTTCCTCTCCATTTAAATTAATCGGGATATCTGCCTCTACGCCATCAGCGCCTACAATCGCCGGCATGCTTAATGCGACACCGTCAATATCATATACACCATGAATCATGTGTGATACGGGAAGTATTGATCTTTCGTCTCTCATAATCACTTCACAGATTCTTTTTACAGACATGGCAATTCCGTAATACGTAGCATGCTTTCTGTTGATAATTTCATACGCGCTGTTCTTAACTGCCGCAGCTATCTCTGCCGTGTTTTCCTTATGCTTATAATGACCACGCATTTCACATATCTCACTTAACGGAACACCTGAGACATTGGCTGATGACCATGCTACAACCTCACTGTCTCCATGCTCTCCTACTATAAACGCATGAACACTCCTGCTGTCCACGGATAAATGCTCACCGAGCTTATATCTTAATCTCGCACTATCCAGAACCGTTCCCGAACCGATAACTCTGTTTTCAGGAAGTCCGGACAGCTTTATGGCTACCTGCGTAAGAATGTCTACCGGATTGGCAACTACCAGCATGATACCTGCAAAATTCCTCTTTGCTATTTCAGGAATAATCGACTTAAATATAGCCACATTTTTATTTACGAGATCAAGCCTTGTTTCTCCCGGTTTCTGACCGGCTCCGGCAGACAAAATAACAATTGCAGCATCTGCCACATCGTCATAATCACCTGCATATATTTTCATCGGACGGGCAAACGGGATTCCATGACTGATGTCCATGGCTTCTCCCTCTGCCTTATTCCTGTCTGCATCAATAAGGACAATCTCTGTAAATAATCCGCTTTGCATTAAGGCAAATACCGATGCGGAACCGACAAAGCCGCAGCCTATCATTACTGCTTTTTTTGAATTGATTGTATGATTCTTCGTAGTGAACTCCTCCCTCTTAATAATTCTCTGCATGAACTTCAAAATAGCTCTGCGGATGATTACATACCGGACATACCTCCGGAGCCCTGGTTCCTACCACGATATGTCCGCAGTTACGGCATTCCCATACCTTAACTTCGCTCTTTTCAAATACCTGTGCGGTTTCAATATTTTTAAGAAGTGCACGATATCTCTCTTCGTGGTGCTTCTCAATCTCTCCCACTGCCCTGAATTTGGCTGCAAGCTCAGGAAACCCTTCTTCCTCAGCAGTTTTAGCAAAGCCTTCATACATATCTGTCCATTCATAATTCTCACCTTCTGCAGCTGCCGCCAGGTTTGCTTTTGTATCACCGATTCCTGCCAGTTCCCTGAACCACATCTTTGCATGCTCTTTCTCGTTATCTGCTGTCTTCAGAAATAATGCTGACATCTGCTCATAGCCTTCCTTCCTTGCTACAGAAGCAAAATAGGTATACTTATTTCTTGCCTGGGATTCTCCTGCAAATGCCTCCTGTAAATTCTTCTCCGTCTGTGTTCCTGCGTATTTGTTTGCTGCCATTTCTTTTACCTCCGTTTCATTCACCGTACAGCTCTCCATGATTAGTATGGCTCTGAACAGTTGCAAATAATCGATATTTTTTTAATTATACCTTGTTTCTGATAAGAATTATATAGTATTTCTATCCTTTTGTCAATATCAGTAATGATTACTGTTATCGAATTCTACTAATTCTGTTACCCTGTCTATTTCTTTAAGAAAGAGAAGATTCCTTCCTTTTGACAGGGTTCACTGCTGATCCCCTTTAAGGTATAGCCGGTATTCTTCACTACCTCAGCAAGCTTTTCTGCATCAAGTGGTTCTGCACTGATAATCTCCGTTTCGCCCTTTGCGTGGGAAGAAGATACCTTCTTTACTGCAAATGCATTGCGGATTGCATCATTTACATGGGCTTCGCACATTCCACACATCATTCCGTCAATTTTTAATACTGTCTTTGTCATTTTCTTTTCCTCCGATTTTCTTAGTTACGTTAATTTTATTGTAACTGCCCGGTACCCTCCAGTTACTGTTTTTAATTACCATGCTCGCGATATTCTCCGAATGCTTCTCCTACCTGGTTAATTAATGGATAACACTTTGTATCCGGCCTCTTCTACCGCTTTTTTAATCTGCTTTTCATTTAAGGGACCTGCCGTTGTCAGAATTGCAGTTCCTTCCTTATGGCTGACAACTGCTTCCAAAACTCCCGGCAGTGCCTCCAAAGCAGTTTTTACATGATTTTCACAATGCTCACACATCATGCCTTTAATTTTGACTGTTTTGGTTATTGGGGCTGTTTGAGCTGTTTTGGGTATTTTCTTATGAAACGGCCGGTCATGGGAACCGTCATGCACCCTGCACAGATTTAACCGCAGTGCATTCGATACCACACAGAAGCTGGAAAGGCTCATTGCTGCTGCCCCAAACATTGGATTTAAGGTGAGTCCGAAAGCAACGAAGCAGCCTGCTGCCAGGGGAATTCCAATAATGTTGTAAATAAATGCCCAGAACAGGTTCTCATGAATATTCCGCAGGGTTGCCCGGCTGAGACGAATCGCCGCCGGTACATCGGACAGATGGCTCTTCATCAGTACCACATCGGCCGCGTCAATCGCAACATCAGCCCCTGCTCCAATGGCAATCCCCACATCTGCACGGGTAAGTGCGGGTGCATCATTGATTCCATCACCGACCATGGCGGTCACGCCCTGCTCCTTCAGTTCGCGGATCACACTTTCTTTTCCATCCGGAAGGACACCTGCAACCACTTCATCCACGCCTGCTTTTCTTCCGATCGCATTTGCAGTACGCTCATTATCCCCAGTCAGCATAATGACACGGATTCCAAGCTTCCGCAATTCCTGAATGGCTTTCGGGCTGTCTTCCTTCATGGTATCCGCAACAGCAATGATCCCGAGCATTCTCCCGTCCTGTGCAAACAATAGCGGTGTTTTTCCCTGCTCTGCAAGCTCTTCTGCCTGCTTACGAAGTTCTTTTGAAACACCGGTCTGTTCACTGAGGAACCTGAGGCTTCCTCCAAGAAGTAATTTTCCATTGCTTACTGCATGAAGTCCGTTTCCGGGAAGTGCTTCAAATTCCGTAACCTCTTCCGGTTTCACAGAAAGCTCCTCTCCCCGCCGGATAATAGCCTTTGCAAGCGGATGTTCACTCTTTGCTTCCAGAGAAACTGCCAGGAAAAGCAGTTCATCTTCCGTGATATTTCCTGCCGGAATTACATCGGTAACCTTCGGTTCCCCTTCGGTGATCGTTCCTGTCTTGTCCAGTGCAACAATTTCTATCTTTCCTGCATTTTCAAGAATTGCAGCGGTCTTAAACAAGATACCGTTCTTCGCTCCCACGCCGTTTCCGACCATAATTGCTACCGGCGTTGCAAGTCCAAGTGCACACGGACAGCTGATCACCAGTACGGAAATTCCTCTTGCCAGCGCAAAGCTGAATTCCTTTCCAATTAAGAGCCATACGATAAAGGTAACCACCGCAATGGAAATGACTACCGGTACGAACACACCGGATACTTTATCTGCAATCTTGGCAATCGGAGCCTTGGTTGCTGCCGCATCACTTACCATTTTAATAATCTGGGAAAGCGTCGTATCCACACCAACTCTGGTTGCCTCACAACGGATAAATCCCGACTGGTTTATCGTAGCTGCGGACACGTCATCGCCAACCGTTTTATCCACCGGAATGCTTTCTCCGGTAAGAGCCGCCTCGTTGACGGCACTGCTTCCTTCTAAAATCACACCATCCACCGGAATATTTTCACCCGGCCGGACCACGAAAATATCTCCCTGATGCACCTGTCCGATCGGAACTGTAACCTCCTGTCCGTCTCGCACAATTGTTGCATTCTGCGGAGCCAGCTTCATCAGACTCTTTAAGGCATCGGTCGTTCTTCCCTTGGATCTGGCTTCCAGTGTCTTACCAACGGTAATCAAGGTCAGAATCATCGCTGCAGATTCAAAATAAAACTCATCCATGTACCGCATCACCGCATCCATGTCCCCAACGGTCTGCGCCTTTGTCATCATAAACAGTGCATACACACTCCACAGGAAGGATGCGGAAGAACCTAACGCCACCAGTGTATCCATGTTGGGTGACCGGTGAATCAGCCCCTTAAATCCACTGATAAAGAATTTCTGGTTAATCACCATGATAATGACTGTCAGCAAAAGCTGTACCAGTCCCATAGCCACATGATTTCCGTCAAACCAGGGTGGCAGCGGCCAGCCAAACATCATATGTCCCATCGAAAAGTACATCAGTACCAGAAGAAATACCACAGAGGCAATCAGTCTCTTAAGCAAAACCGGCGTCTCGTGATCTGCCAGTGCATCCGCATCATTCTGCACACCATCCATCTGATTCCCTTCTCCTGCATTTGTGCCCTTTTTACTTGCTCCATATCCTGCCTGCTGCACAGCCTTAATAATGGCATCCGACACTGCCGTTCCATCTACTGCCATGGAATTCGTCAAAAGGCTCACATTACAGGAGGTTACTCCAGGCACCCTGGATACTGCCTTTTCCACTCTCGCCTGACATGCTGCACAACTCATGCCCGTTACGTTATATTGTTCCATTTTCGGTCACCTTTCTTGTCTCATATCAAAGTCGGGGGCTTTTGACCCCGACATCATTATTTGCAACTATTCAGAGCCCATTCCCATTACCATTACCATTCCCATATCTTTATTTCATCAGCTTCTGGATCGTGGAAACAAGCTCATCAACGACCTCGTCGTGCCCCTCCCGGATATCTCTTACCACACAGGAATGAATGTGTGCCGCAAGAATTTCTCTGTTAAAAGCATTCATAGCTGCGCTGATTGCTGCAGACTGCACCAGAATATCATTGCAATATGCATCATTTTCCAGCATCTGCTGTACGCCGCGCACCTGTCCTTCAATTCTCCTCAGCCGGTTAATCAGTGCTTTCTTCTGCTCCTGTGAACGTAAGGTATGCTTTTCCATACAGTAACAGCATCGGTTACCCGCTTCCTGTGTTCTCTGTTCTTTCATCTCCTGCTCCTCTTCATGAATATACGTGAAGTCCTGCTCCTGTTCTTCTCCCTTAACTCAATATACCCCCTGCAGGTATTTATTATATACCCCACGTGGGTATTTATCAAGTGTTTTTTATGAAACTATTCAGAGCCATGCAGAAATGATTGTATAAGATGACCGTGGGAGCTTGCTCACTAAGGGCAGCTTATACAATCATTTCTATAGGGCGGACGCCCGACATGAAATAAGCTGCCGGAAAGCATGTATATTTGTTAGCCAATCGGTACAATCCGGCAGCTTATGAATGGTATGGCTGAACTGTTATGGCGAAGTAACCACATGAGGTAAACTACGTTGCGTTAGCAACGGTTTTACGAATGGGGTTCTGAATAGTTATTTTTGTAATATAGAAAGGAGGCTATGTCATACATAGCCTCCCAAGCTGCCGTATTTACGGCTGTTTTCTTATTATTCGCAAAGCTTTGAGAATGCATCTGCCACGAACTGAACCTTCGTTCCAACCACTACCTGAACTGAGGTCTTACCAGGCTTGATGACTCCCGCAACACCTGCGGCCTTAATCTTCTTATCATTGACTGCGGTAATATCCTTTACCTCCAGTCTCAATCTTGTAACACAGTTATCAATGCTTGTGATATTATCCTTTCCGCCACAACCCTCAAGAATGGCCTTTGCAATGGCTGTATAATCATCACTTGCAAGTTCGATGCTCTTTTCCTTCTCTAAATCATCATCATCTTCTCTGCCAGGGGTCTTAAGATCCCATTTTTTAATGGCAAAGTAGAATACGAAGTAGAATACAACAAAGGCTGCAATTCCGAGCGGGATAATAAGCCATGTTCTCTGTGCTGCAGGAAGTGAGGATGAGAATAACAGATCCATCGCGCCTGCAGAGAAGCTAAAGCCTGCACGGAAGCCAAGTGCAACGGTAATCATGGTGAAAATACCGTAAAGTAATGCATAAATTACATAAAGTCCAGGAGCAAGGAACATGAAACCAAATTCAAACGGCTCTGTAACACCACAAATGAATGCGCAGAGTGCTGCGGAAGCAACAAGTCCGATCGCTGCTTTTTTCTTTGTGGTCTTCGCACATCTTACCATTGCAAGTGCCGCCCCCGGGATACCGAACATCATACAAGGGAAGAAGCCGGACATATACATTCCGAGGCTCCAGGATACATCTGCGGAGGTTTCACCAGCCCAGAAGTGCTGAAGATCTCCAAGTCCGATGGTATCAAACCAGAATACATTATTCAATGCATGGTGTAATCCGGTAGGAATTAACAGACGGTTCAGGAATGCATAAATACCGGCACCGACGATATCCATACCTACAATTGCCTCTCCCAGTGCAACCAGTCCGCCAAACAGTAACGGCCATACAAAAAGCAGTACTGCGGATACCAGAATGGAAACCACACCGGCGATAATTGCTACACAGCGCTTTCCGCTGAAGAAGGATAACCAGTCCGGAAGCTTGGTATTCTTGAACTTGTTATAGCACATAGAACCGATGATTCCGGCAAGGATTCCGATAAACGGATTCGCAATCTTGTTAAATGCCAGAGTCTTGGTTGCGCTGTCAGCGACAGACGGCATAATAGTTGTTACAACTCCGGTTGAAAGAAGTGTGGTGATCATCAACCAGGAAGCAAGTGCTGCGATTCCGCCTGTACCATCATTTTTCTCTGACATACCGACACCGACACCGATCGCAAACAGAATGGCCATGTTGTCAATCAAAGCGCCGCCGGCTTTCACTAAGAACAGACCGATTAAGTTCGCTGCACCCTCGATATCTCCACCCTGCATGGTTGCCGGACACAGCAAGTAACCAATACCCATGAGAATACCGCAGATGGGCAGTACTGCTACGGGAAGCATTAACGCTTTTCCCAGTTTTTGAAGAAATTTCATACTTTCTCCTCCTTTGTTTTTATAAAATTAAAATTGGATTAGTCCAATCCATTTTACGATATGATCCGGATGCTTACTCAACCTTAAGTACCGCCTCATCCGGTGAGACCCCGCCTACCTTCAGCAGGCTTATTTGGGAATAATCATCGGTATTGCACACGACAACCGGAGATATGATATTAAGTCCGGCCTCCCTGATCTGATCAAGATCTGCTTCCATTAACAGATCTCCCTGCTTTACCTGATCCCCTGCTGCTACGTGTACATGGAAAGGCTTTCCCTTTAATGTAACTGTCTCCAGTCCGATATGAATCAGAAGCTCTATTCCCGCAGCAGTTGTCATGGTAATCGCATGCAGGGTATCAAACACCATCGTTATTTCTCCATCCGCCGGAGCGAAAATCTTTCCTTCTGAAGGAATTACTGCATACCCATCACCCAGTATTTTTTCTGAAAAAGTGGGATCAGGAACCTCCGTAAGTGGTGTCACATTTCCCACACAGGGTGAACAGATCACCTTTTCCTTTGTCTTTCCTTTAAAAAAACCTAGCATGACTGCTCCTTTCCGTCGATATAAATTCCTACAATATTTAATTCTTTATCAAGAAGAACAAAATCTGCTTTTTTACCTTCCTCAATGCTTCCTGTCTGATCGAAAATACCGATTTCCCTGGCCGGATTCTCCGTTGCACACATCACCGCATCCTCCAGTGAAATACCAGCATTTTTTACAACAAATCTCATACAATCCATCAGGTTCGTGGCAGATCCGGCAATCGTACCATCATGAAGCGTTGCCAGATTTCCTTTTACCACTACGGGTTGTCCGCCCAACGTGTATTCACCATCCTCTAATCCGGTTGCTCTCATGCTGTCACTGATTAAAATCACCCGTTCTGCACCAAACATGGCAAAGGTTGCACGGATTACGGACGGATGAACATGTACCCCGTCACAGATTAATTCCACATGACACGACTGAGAATCCCTGACTGCACCGATCACTCCCGGATTCCGGTGATTCAACGGTGGCATTGCATTATACAGATGCGTTGCATGGGACGCTCCATGCCGGATAGCCTCACATGCCGTATCATAATCCGATACTGTATGGGCTATGGATATTACCACCTCTGATTTTGTCCGGTCAATGAACTCCATTGCTCCGGGCTCTTCCGGCGCAATATCCACAAGCCTGATCAACCCGTTCGCAGCATCCTGAAGCTGTCTGAAATACTCGTAATCACAGGGAATGATATTTTCTGCCGCCTGGGCACCCTTCTTGGAAGCACTGATAAACGGTCCTTCCATATTAATACCGACCAGATGTGCTCCTCCCTTATAGGAATATGCACCGGCATTCTTCATTACCGCAAGGAGTTCATCCTTCGGAATCGTCATGGTCGCCGGACAAACCGATGTCACTCCGATACCAGCCTCATATGCGGTTATGATATCCAGGGCTTCCTGCGTTCCATCACACATATCCGCGCCTTTACACCCATGAAAGTGAATATCTACGAGTCCCGGAATCATGTATAGTCCGGCAGCGTCCACCACCCGTCCATCACCATCCGCTTTTTCAAGGACTACGGAAAACCGGTCACCGGTCACGGTAACATCACCCTGTACAAACCGGTGATCCGTTGTAAAAACATTCGCATTCTTTATAATCATTATTCCATACCTCTATCCGCTCTGTTTTCTTACAACTTCTCTTAAACGAACGATGCAGGGATTTTACTCAGGGCTGCCTCATCAGCTACCAGCGTAACATCATTATGCAGCTGAAGAACCGATGCCGGAACCATCGGTGTAATCGGTCCGAAGAAAGCATCCCTTACAATATCAGCCTTACCCTCACCATTGGCAATGATGAGAATCTTTTTCGAGCGCATAATCGTCTGGATTCCCATGGTATATGCCTGCCTCGGGACCTCCTCGGCGGATGCAAAAAATCTCTTATTTGCTTCAATGGTTGACTGTGTCAGGTTCACACAGTGAACCAGCTTATCAAATGCATCTGCCGGCTCATTAAAACCGATATGTCCGTTATGGCCGATACCAAGGAGCTGTAAATCCACACTTCCCATGGATTGGATCAATTCCTCATATCTTCTGCATTCCTTTTCGGAATCCGGCTCCATGCCGTCCGGCAGATGGGTATTCCCTGCCGGAATATTCACATGGTCAAACAGATTCTGATGCATAAAGTAATAATAGCTCTGATCATTCTCACGGCTGATTCCCTTATACTCATCCAGATTCACCGTTCTTACCCCTGAAAAATCCAGATCCCCATTGCGATACCATTCGATCAGCTGCTTATAAAGGCCGACCGGAGTGGAGCCTGTTGCCAGTCCGAGCACACAGTCAGGTTTCATAATGATCTGTGCGGAAACAATGCCGGCTGCCTTTCTGCTCATTTCCTCATAATCTTTCGCTTTATATATTCTCATTTCATCTACTCCATTTCACATATTTTACTGCGGACCGGGAGCACCATCGATGGAGCAACGCTCAATTCATCTATTCCCATTTGTACAAACCGCTCGGTAAGTGCTGTATCTGCACCAAGCTCTCCACAGATACCGACCCACCTGCCATGCTTATGAGCCCCGTCAATTGTCCTTTGTATCATCCGTAAAACCGCCTCATGATGCGGATTGTAGAACCGGTCCAGCTTACTGTTCTGCCGGTCAATCGCCAGTGTATACTGGGTTAAATCATTGGTTCCGATACTGAAGAAGTCCACAAGCTCTGCAAGCTCCTCACTCATCATGACTGCTGCCGGTGTCTCCACCATAATACCCTGCTCCGGAATGGTATACGGAACCTTCTCTTCCTCCAGTTCCTTTGCCACCTCCTTAACAATTTCCCCGATGCACTTAACCTCTTCCACCGAAATAATCATCGGATACATAATTGCAAGATTTCCATATTTAGCAGCTCGCAGAAGAGCTCTCAGCTGTGTTTTAAAAATATCTGGCTGTTCCAGACAAATCCGGATCGCACGGTAGCCCATTGCCGGATTATCCTCCTGTCCAAGTCCGAGATAATCCACGTTCTTATCCGCTCCGATATCCAGGGTTCTTATAACAACCTTCTTTCCGGCCATCATCTGCAATACCTGACGATAGGCATTGAACTGTTCGTTCTCATCCGGAAGCTCAGATCTGCCAAGATACAGGAATTCACTCCGGAATAACCCGATACCCTCAGCATCATTCTCAAGCACATAAGCCACATCCGAGACACTTCCGATATTGGCAAAGACATGGATTTTCTTTCCGCTTTTCGTAACGGATTCCCTGCCTTTATAATTCTCTAAAAGACGCTTCTGCTCCTGTTCCTCTTCCTGCTGTACTTTGGCCAGATGTATTTCGTTTTCATCCGGATCAAGGAAAAAGGCTCCCTTTTTACCATCTACAACAGCCATGGTTCCATTCTGAAGCTTCTCCAGTTCAAGCGGCACACCGATCAGTGCCGGAATACTCATCATACGGGCAAGAATCGCAGTGTGTGAGTTCGTTGAACCGTGGACGGTAACAAAGGCCAGAATTTTGTTCTTGTCCATCTGGACCGTTTCACTTGGTGTCAGATCATCCGCAACAATAATGGACGGTTCGAGCTTACTCCAGTCCATCTGTTCCTCTCCGGCAAGGTTACGAACCAGCCGGTTCGAAATATCCCTGACATCCGCTGAGCGTGCCTGCATGTACTCATCATCCATACTGGCAAACATTTCCGCAAAATTATCACCGGTAACCGCTACCGCATACTCTGCATTCACTTCTTCATTCCGGATCAGATTGTGTATGGCCTCCTGATAATCATCGTCCTCAAGCATCATCTGATGAACCTCAAAGATTGCCGCATTGACCTCGCCGACCTCCTGCATGGCCTTCTCATACAGCTCACCAAGCTGGCTTAGTGCCTGTTCCTTAGCCTTCTCAAGGCGCTCCAGTTCTTTTTCCACATGATCTACATGGATTCTCTTGACAAGGTGATCTTTTTTCTTCAGAACATGGACAGGACCGATTGCAATTCCTTTATATACGGATTTTCCAATATATTTCTCCATTTTCCACCCTCTCATAGGATTCACCGGATTCTGGTTTACAGATTCTCCCGGAAAAACCTCTCCATTGCCTCATAAGCAGCATCCTCATCCGGTCCCTCAACCGAAACCTCGACCGAATCACCATGCTTAACGCCCATTCCCATGACAGCCATAAGCTTGGTTGCAGCGGCGCTCTTTCCCTTGCAGGTCAGCATCACTGTACTTTGGAACTGTTTGGCTTCCTTAACCAGAAGACCTGCCGGTCTTGCATGAATACCAATTTCATCCGTAACCACGTAAGTAAACTGTTTCATCCGTTTCTCATCTCCCGTTTCCATTTTTGACAGATTGACAACCGATACATTCTGCAGCCTGTTATCATTTTGCTAATTTGCACAATTATCTGATCTCTCGTGTCTGTCTATATATACATATTAACCTATGTTTTTGTTTTTGTCCAGCCATTTATTTTAAAACTGCACAATTTCCGTAAAATTCAATATTATTTTGTTTTTTTCAGACAGTTTTTGCAAACCTCTTGTACAGCTCCACATGGTCATAAATACACCGCCAGCCACTGTGTGCATTCACGGTAGCGCAGATATATTCCATTCCGGACTCATCCATTCCATAGCTTACCGCACAGCTTCCGGACTGTGCCACGAAGCCGGTTTTTCCACAGATCACTTCGCCACCGGTATCCTTATCCTCAATTCGTCTTAAGAACCAGTTGGAAATCTGGATTCCCTCCGGATGCTCCGGCGTGGATGAAGTTGTGTACTTCTTTGTTGATAACACCTCCCGGCACTGCGGATGATCAATGGCCGCCTCCAGAATCATGGCAATATCATAAACCGTACAGTAATGATTTTCGTCATACAAACCGACACAGTTTGTAAAATGTGCCGTATCCGCAAGTCCAAGCTCCTTCAGCTTTTCATTCATCATATCCACAAAGGCTTCCTGGGAGCCCGCCACATAAGTTGCCAGTCCAAGTGCTGCATCTCCTCCCGAGCACAGCACCGTTCCGTAGAACAGATCTTCCACGGTAACCACTTCATTATTTGAAAATCCAACCGCACTGCAATCGTGCACATAACTGTAATTTGTAATTTCCGGTGTGATTTCAAAGGTATCCGACCAGTCTGTCACATGCTCTGCTGCAACAAGCACAGTCAGCACCTTCGTCATGGACGCCGGATTAATTCTTGTATGCGCATCCCGGTCAAAAAGGATATTTCCTGTGGCAAGATCAATGAAAATACCATTCGTACTCTGCACTTCATCATCTACAGAAGTCGTAGCATCTGTTGTCTGCGCCGTATAAACCTTCTGTTCCTTCAGTACCTGTGCCTGCTCTTCCTCCGCCTGTTCCAAAAGCGCTGTCATATCGGGGAATGAAGCCTGAACTCCTGACACAACAACCTGCTGCCTGTGATCGTCCGTCACTAACTGCCGTAGTCTATGGTTCACTTCATCAGCAGATAATTTTCCATTTGATATATCCGAACTTTCTGATTCCGTATCGAGTGAGTCGATTTTCTGATCATTTGGCGAATCTTCTTGTGCATTCTCGCCATCTTCTATATTCTGTTGAGATTTATCAACTTCCACCTGAGCATCATCTGCTCCCGCTTGTAAATCACCTTCCAAACCATCCGACGTCTGTGTCACATTCTCTGAAACTGCGGGTGAAACAGCAACACCTGTGTCAGTTTTTGTTGGAGCCGGATACCCCTGTATTCCTCGTATAATGCTTCTTCCATTTATAATAAGAATTACCGCAGCCAGTATAATCCCGGCAATGGGAAATAGTCTGCGCATCAGCATACGAATCATCTGCTGCTTTTTTTTGCGCTTCCGCATCTCCTCATTCCGTGCATTTCTCCGTCTGCGGCGTTCTTCATATTCTTCATCAAATTCTTCTGACATCTATCTTCTCCAAAATCTATTAATCTATACATTCTTAGGGATTTATCAGTTCTTTATAAAAGGTTCTTCCAAATCCATCTATTTTCTATTATCTATATTCTACTATCCATTTTCTTTTACCCGTCCAGACTCATCTGAGCCAGTCATATAACTGGCATTATAACACAATTAATGATCTCCACACAACAACTGTTCCTTTTTGATTATCGGCAATTATTTTCATCCTTATGCAAAATAAAGAGTTCGCTTGCGAACTCTTCGCGCGCGAGCGGTGTTGCAAATGTAAAAAACCTCCCGGTAACATTACTACCGGAAGGTTCCATTGTCTCTTATTGTTCGTTTTGTTTATTCGTAACTGTTCAGTACCTTCACAGTTACGATGCAAAATCCATTCCAAATCGGCTTCGCCGATGGGATTTTGCATTACTGAATCATTATCTTACGGTCTCAGCAGTAAATGCTTCGACCTGTACTGAATAGTTACGTTTATTCTTACTTATTATGCATCAAATGCCTTGTAAATCATGCATCACACCGGTTTCATGAAAAGCTGGAAGCTTTATCTCATCCGGAAAGCTCTTAACAGGATCAATACTCTGTTTCGGCTTATTCAAAAGGAATTACCGCTCCATCATAAGTATTGTTGATATAATCCTTGATTTCCTGTGAAGCAAGAACCTCGACAAGAGCTTTGATCTTGTCACTGTTTTCATTTCCTTCCTTAACAGCAATAACATTTACATAGGTCTTAGCTGCTTCGGAATCAGCCTTCTCATAAGCAATAGCATCCTTTGCTACAGAAAATCCGGCCTCCAGTGCATAGTTGCCATTTAATACCATGAATGCAACCTCGTCCTTTACTCTCGGAACCTGAGCTGCTTCAAGCTCAACGATATCTACATTGTAGGGGTTCTCTACGATATCATTCTTGGTTGCGGTAAGTCCTGCCCCTTCCTTTAAGGTAATGATGCCATTATCCTGTAACAGAAGAAGTGCTCTTGCTTCATTTGTGGTATCGTTCGGTACGGCAATGCTGTCACCGTCTGCAAGTTCATCCAGGGAAGCCTTTGTTCCGGGATAAATACCAAACGGCTCATAATGAATACCACCTGCATTTACAAGGTGTGTTCCCTTTTCTTCGTTGAAGCTCTCAAGATAAGGGATGTGCTGGAAGTAGTTTGCGTCGAAATCACCGCTTTCTACAACCTCGTTCGGCTGTACATAATCATCAAACACGGTCACCTGAAGGTCGTAACCCTTTGCCTCCAATAAAGGCTTTGCCTGCTCAAGAATCTCTGCATGAGGTGTTGCGGAAGCCGCAACCTTGATCACCTTATCGTCTGCAGATGTGCTCTTTCCGCAGCCTGCCAGTGCAGATACAACGAAAGCACCGGTAAGTACTACTGCTAATAACTTTTTCATATTCTTCTCCTCCCACCGTGAGGTATTCCTCACTGACTGTCTTTTCGGAACAGTATAGCCTCATTTACCCACCTTGTCAATAGGTAAATGTTTTTCTGCTCCGAATTCTTTTATAGCATACTTTTTTATCCAATTCAAGTCATGATACCACAGCTTAATCCAACTCTGTCTTTCCGGTATAAAGCTCATGATACCGGCCATTCTGTGCAAGCAGTGCGTCATGGTCACCACGTTCAATGATTTCGCCCTGCTCTAAGACCATGATGGCATTGGCATTCCGGACGGTTGACAGACGGTGTGCAATCACAAGGGTGGTTCTCTCTGCCATCAGGCGGTCCATTCCCTTTTCGATATGCTTCTCGGTTCTTGTATCAACAGAGCTTGTCGCTTCATCCAGAATCAGGATCGGTGCCTTGGAAATGGCGGCTCTTGCAATATTAATGAGCTGCCGCTGTCCCTGGCTTAAGTTTGCGCCATCGCCCTCAAGAACGGTATCATATCCATGCTCCAGACGGATGATAAAGGAATGGGCACTTGCCATTTTTGCTGCCTGCTCTACCTCCTCATCCGTTGCATCAAGCCGTCCATAACGGATATTTTCACGTACCGTTCCGGTAAAAAGATGGGTATCCTGCAATACCATCGCAATATTTCTTCTTAAAGAATCCCTTGCAATCTGCGTAATCGGGAAGCCATCCATCAGAATCTCTCCGGAATCAATGTCATAGAAACGATTGATCAGGTTCGTGATCGTCGTTTTTCCCGCACCGGTAGAGCCTACGAAGGCAATTTTCTGCCCCGGCTTTGCATACAGGGAAATATGCTTCAAAATCGTTTTATCCGGAAGATAACCAAAGGTAACATCCTTCAGGGTTACAGCCCCCTTCACCTCTGCATAATAATTCAGCTCATTTTCATGTGCCGTTCCCTCCGGCTTTCCATGCTCTTTCACAAAAGCATTCGCCTTCGGGATCACATAATAATGCTTACCATCCTCAGTTTCTTCTATGGTAATGGCATTCTCTGCATCCTCTGCCTCGGGAGCCTCATCCATCACCGCAAAAACACGCTCTGCACCGGCAAGTGCCGAAAAAATCGTATTAACCTGCATGGCAACCTCATTGATCGGGCGGGAAAACTGTCTGGAATAATTGACAAATACGGTAAGCCCGCCAATATCAAATCCACGCAGCACGCACAGAATACCACCAATGGCTGCTGTTAAGGAATAGCTGACCTGTCCCATATTTCCCATGACAGGTCCCATAATTCCACCAAAAAACTGTGCACGGATCTGCTTGCCGCGAAGATCCTGATTCAGATAATCAAACTCTTCTCTCGCGCTTTCCTCATGGTTAAAGACCTTAACCACCTTCTGACCGGTAATTGTCTCTTCAATATATCCGTTCATCGTGCCAATGGCCGCCTGCTGTGCCTTATAATACTTCCGGCTTCTCTTGCCGATTCCGGATACCGCCTTTAACATCAGCGGAACCATGACAATCGTAATCAGTGTCAGCCAGATATTCGTATAAATCATCAGGCTCAAGGTTCCAATAATACTGATTGCTCCGGAAATCAGCTGCACTACAGTATTATTCAGCATTTCACCGATGACATCCACGTCATTGGTGAAGCGGCTCATGACATCACCGTTATTATTAGTGTCATAATAACGCACCGGAAGCTTCTGCAGCTTTTCAAACAATTCGTTACGCAGTCGCTTTATCGCATCCTGGGAAATCGTAACCATAATTCTGGACTGTAAATACTGTGCGGTAATTGCCACGATATAAACAACCGCCATGATAAATACCCCCTGAATCAGTCCTGCAAGGAGCTGAGTGCCTGTTTTACCGGTATCGGTCAGTCCGTTAATGATCGGACGCAGCAGATACGAGCCTGCAAGGTTTCCTGCCGTACCTGCCATAATACATAAGAGTACGATCAGCAGCTTCCATTTATCCTTTGCAATATAAGAAAAAAGACGCTTGATCGTTGCTTTGGTGTTCTTCGGCTTACCACCCATCATGCCGCGTCCACCAGGACCTCCCGGTCCGCCAGGTCCGCCGTGTTTTCTTCCTCCCATTGGCTTTCCGGACATTTCATCCTCGTTCGAAGGGTTCAGCTTTGCTTCATATTTTCCGGTAAGATAATCGAGTCGTTCCTGTTTCATGATGCTGCTCCCTCCTTTTCTTTATCCATCTGGGAATAGTATATCTCCTGATATGCCTCACAGGAAGCAAGCAGATCCTCATGTTTTCCGAATCCGACGATCTTACCATCGTCAAGTACCATGATTTCATCCGCCTCCTGCACGGAACTGATACGCTGTGCAATGATAATTTTCGTCGTATTCTTCAGCTCTCCGGCAAAGCTTTCACGGATCTTCGCCTCTGTTGCGGTATCCACGGCACTTGTGGAATCATCCAGAATCAGGATCTTCGGCTTCTTTAACAGGGCACGTGCAATACAAAGACGCTGCTTTTGTCCGCCGGACACATTGACGCCGCCCTGACCTAAATCCATCTCATAGCCTCCGGTAAAGCTGCTTACAAAACCATCTGCCTGTGCGGCCTGCGCAGCCTTGCGCACCTCCTCCATGGAAGCATTTTCATCCCCCCACATCAGGTTTTCCAAAATGGATCCGGAAAACAGCACGTTCTTCTGCAGCACCATGCCGACACCCTCCCGCAGGTTTTCCAGGGTATAATCCTTGACATTCACGCCATCCACGAGGACTTCTCCTTCATCGACATCGTATAATCTCGGGATCATCTGTACGAGTGTTGTTTTACCACTGCCGGTTGATCCGATGATTCCCAGGGTCTGACCACTTTTTACTGCAAAGCTGATATGGGAAAGCACTGCCTCTTTGTTTTCCTTATAATAACGGAAGGAGACATCGCGGAATTCCACGCGTCCGCTCGATACAATTTTATCCGGCTCCTTGCAGTGCTCATCATTCAGATCAACCTCCGTGTCAAGAATTTCACGGATACGGCTTAAGGATGCCAGTGCTCTTGAGCTTTGCAGGATGACCATAGCCAGCATCATTAAGGACATCAGGATCTGTACAATATATGTGGTAAAAGCAGTGAGGTCACCGACCTGCATATTCCCTACGATAATCTGCCTGCCGCCAAACCATACAACAGCAAGTGTCGTTGCATTCATCATAAGCATCATCAGCGGCATTACAATAATAATGGTCTTAAATGCACCCAGACTGGTCTGCTTTAAGTCTTCGTTGGAGGCTGCAAACTTCTTTTCCTCATAGTCACCACGGACAAAGGATTTGATCACGCGGACATTTGTAAGCATTTCCTGAATATTGGAGTTCAGTGCATCGAGCTTCTTCTGCATGATCTTGAACTTCGGGAATGCAATCTTAATTAAAACTGCAATAGCTCCGACCAGAATCGGGATCACGATCAACACAATCACCGCCAGCTCCGCATTCATGACAAACGCCATAATCAGTGCACCAATCAGCATTCCGGGTGCACGAAGCATCATCCGGAGAGCCATGTTAATCAGGTTCTGTACCTGTGTAATATCATTGGTCAGACGGGTAACCAGGGATCCGGTACTGAACTGGTCAAGATTGGCAAAAGAAAAGGTCTGTACCTTATCAAATGCATCCTTTCTCAAATCTGCGGCAAAGCTGACTGCTGCCTTCGCGCCAAAATATGCGCCGCCAACGCCACCTGCCATCATAAGAAGTGCTACTAAAATCATCAATGCGCCGGTTCCTGTAATATAACCGACACTTCCATTCGCCACACCGACATTAATAATATTTGCCATAAGCTTCGGCAGAACCACTTCTCCAATGACCTCCACAATCATCATTAGCGGTCCGATAATAAATGCCGGCAGATACGGTTTAATATACTTCCAATATCTTTTCATCGTCTTCCTTTCCTTGCATCTGCTTCAAATATCCTGCAATATTCCTGAATAGTTACTGTAATTTAATCTTTAGTTTTTAAGTTTAATGATTTGATTTTTTAATGTCAATGAAATCCAAAATGTTTCATAAAAAATTTATAAATCTTTCGTCAATTTGACGAATTTATCCTATTCTGGTCTTATTAAAAAGTTCAAAATTGGTACTTTTAGCAGTACCAGTATTGATTATACTAAATAGCATCATCAGAGTCATACATACCCTGCAGCAGGAACTATTCCAATATAGCTGCCCTGCACTATGACCTGTTTAAAATTTATATGAAAAGAGGAGTAACCTATGAAAGAACACAAACAACTAATGAAAATCGCATTTACCGGCCTTATGGCTGCACTTTCCTATGTGGTATTTACCTTTTTACAGATCAAGATTCCGCTTCCGGGCGGTGATGCTACTTCCATCCATCTCGGAAATGCCGTATGTGTTCTCGGTGCCCTGTTGCTCGGCGGCTTATATGGCGGATTAGGTGGTGCAATTGGAATGACAATCGGTGATCTGCTTGACCCGGTTTATATTGTCTACGCACCGAAAACCTTCTTATTAAAGTTATGCATCGGTTTAATCACCGGACTTGTTGCCCACAAAATCGGACACATCACGAAAGAGACTGATAACAGGAAGGTCTGGAAATGGGTGATCCTTGCTGCAGCTGCCGGATTATTATTCAACGTGATTTTTGATCCTTTAATCGGCTATCTTTACAAGCTGCTGATTCTTGGAAAACCTGCTGCAGAGCTTACCCTTGCATGGAATGTAACCGCTACCTCCATCAATGCCGTAACCTCTACGATCGTTTCAAGCGTTGTTTACATGGCTCTTCGTCCCGCCCTTAAAAAGGCCGGATTATTCATGGAATTGTAGTAATATCCCGTATCATCGCAAACTATGAGCTATAAAATAAAAGGGGCTGCCACCTGAGCTGATCTTTGGGATCAAATATGCCCAGTGCGGAAGTCCCTTTTATATAATATCCCATTATTTAAACGTAATTGTTACATTTCCCATTCCACATTTCACATGATACAGACTGTCTGCACCGTTATCCTGTGTCTGCTGCGCTCCCATTCCTGCGGCTCTCATGCTTCCGACCAGAATGTTACCCATTCCGCAATCCAGATCATAATTGTGCTCCTCTTCTGCTCCGTCTACCTCAATTTCCACATTGCCCTGTCCACAGTCCACACTTAGATCCTTATTGATTTTACCGGAATACTGACATTCACCCATGGCAATGTCCATCACGGCATTCCGGCTTGTCACATTTTCACATAATGCCTGCCCGGCTCCTACCTTCAGCTCGAAGTCCTCAACTGCAATATCTGCAAGTTCAAGCTGTCCCGCACCGGCTATCAAAGCCATCTCCTGTGCCTTGATTCCTTCGATCTGAAGCTTACCGGCACCGAGCTTTGCCGTAAAGAGCCGGAATGTAAAGTCCTTTGGAATCTCAATCGTGCACCGCGCTCCTTTATTCTGTTTAAGTCCCCATAAGACATATATGGATTCTTCTTTCATTCCAACATTCAGCGTTTCATCCTCAAGTGAATATTCCCATACCCCCGAAGCATCAAAGATAAGGCTTATGGTATCAGAAGTCTCCTCCTTTTCCCGGATTTCAAAAAGTCCGGCGCCAAGCTCTGCATTCAATTCCTTAACTTTACTCACCGGGATTTCATACGTGGTTCCTTTTTCTGCAATACTCTCCCCATTTACTACAAGTTCTCCGTCTGCTCCCATGGAATTTTTATCCAGTGTACCAATATAAATACCGCTTCCCTCTCCAAAGGAAACCTTAAATCCCAGCCGGTTGGAAAGTTCTGCCATATAGGAAACCACCGATTCACTTGTCACCCTCTTTTTCCATCTGTATCCTCCGATAAATCCGCAAAAGATACACAGTACCAGACCAACCGCTGCCAGAATACCTGCTGTAATCAGACTGACTTTATAAAATTTCTTCATCTTCATTTTCCTCCCTTAAGCCTTCCGAAACATTTTACGCCACAACCACGCTGTACCCCTGCAGGCTGCCGGAACTGTCATAGCCACAAGTACAGTAAGAATCATGCACAGGATTCCTGCAGCAGCGCATAAGCATCCGCTTCCAAGCAGTGCCCCTGATACCAGAACATTAACCGGTAATACCGCAAATCCCAGCAATGCACAGACAAATGCCGTAACATAAAACGATACTGCCGCTACTCCAAAGCCAATCAGCAATCCGAAAATCAGACTGAAAACACTGATAATCACAGCAAATACCACACAGATCAACGCCAGAATCAATGGGGACGCAAAGATTAGTCCGATTACAATTAAGGTGATCAGCCATGCCGGTTTTGATTGCTTCTGTTGTGGCTGTGATTGCAGCGGTATCTGGTTGTTCTGTGAGAATGCATTTTGACTTCCGGTATTCTGCGCATCTGTGTTCCCATTTGTTCCGCTTTGTGTACTTTGATTGTCATTTTTCTTTTCATCAGGAGAATCCTGCACACGATCGCAGGGCTGCAGTCCAAGTCCTTCCTTTACGCCAGATGCTACCTGCTCCGGACTTCCCAGCTCTTTAATGACCTGCTGCTCGTTCTCCTGCCCGGCATCATTAAAATAATCATTATAATAAGTAAGTGCTTCTTCCTTTTCACTGGGAGAAATATCGGATAATAAAGCCTCAAGTCTCCTCATATATTCAAATCTGTTCATTTGTGGATCCTCCCTCAAAAATCTGATTGATCTTACCGGAATAGCTCTTCCATTCCTCCCGGTACATGGAAAGCTGCTGCCTTCCCTTTTCCGTAACCAGATAGTATCTGCGGTTACGTCCGGCACATTCCTGATCGTAAATGGTCAGGCATTCGTCCTTCTGCAGTCTTCGTAATACCGGGTATAAGGTGGATTCCGAAACTGTAATAATCTGCCGCACATCCTGTGTAATCTTGTAGCCATATGCCCCTTCCGGCTCTTTCGCAACAACCGCAAGCACAATGGCATCCAGAAGTGCTGCCCCTGTATTAAAAACCATGCCCTTCGCTCCTTTCTGTGCGAATATGTATAATATTATACGGCATATAATATTATTTACATACATACTATACGACATATATTATTATATGTCAATAATATATGATGCCAGGGTCAAAAGGTCTAAGTCCACATGAGCTTGCTCGTAAGTGGGTGAAAGACCTTATGACCCCGACATCTAATATATTTTACAAATAGAAAACTGTACCAAAGCCCATGTGCTCCAGTACAGTTTTCCCGAATAGCTGCAATTACTTCATATCTATTTACATATTAATTTTATCTACGATCTGTTATTGCATATCTGACCTCTATCGCTCCATCTTCCAAAATGCAGCACTATAGGGAGGAAGCTCACTTCCACCACCAAAGTCATGTGGCTGTCCGGTGATCAGATCGGTCGCCATGCCACAGCCTGCATCAAAGTGGGCTGTGAACGGTGCTTCATCGGCATTAATCGCTACCATTACCCGTTCATGCCCGCTTGCACGCTCGAAAATGCACTGACGGTTTGTAAGAAGAACCGAACGGAAGCCTCCATAATTTAATGCTTCGGAATTCTTCTTTGCTTCAGCAAGCTTACTGATAAACTCAGACAATTCATTCCATTCCGGCTGTTCAAAGCAGGGACGTAACGCCGGATCACCCTGGCTCTTATCTGCCCTGGTTCCCCATTCACTTCCATAATATACACAGGGAATTCCCGGCATGCCAAAGCACATTGCATAAATCAGTGGAAGGTGCTTTTCATTGGATAAAATACTTGCGACTCTCGTCACATCGTGGTTATCCACAAAAGATAACAGATGCTTTCCTTTATAAAGTGTCCAGTTTTCCGGTCCAAACTGACGAAGCAGGGAATGATTGATTTCAAACATATTCATGCTGTTAAAGCTTGAATACAATCCCTTATAGCATTCATAATTGGTTACGGAATGAAGCATGCTGTCATTCATCAGGCGGTTATAATCGCCATGAAGCATCTCTCCTAATAAGAAGAAGTCCGGCTTTTTCTCTGTTGTAAAGCTGCGAAGTGTCCGTACAAAATTCTCATCGAGACAATAAGCCACATCCAGACGCAGTCCGTCAATATCAAATTCATCAATCCAATACTGCACGGCATCCAGAATATGATGAACAACCTCACCGTTCTGAAGATTTAACTTCACCAGATCGTAATTACCTTCCCAGCCTTCATACCACAGACCATCATTATAATTGGAATTTCCACCCAGGTTGATATGAAACCAGTTCAAATAAGGAGAATTTTCACGGTTCTTCAATACGTCCTGGAACTGATAAAAGCCTCGTCCCACATGGTTAAACACACCATCGAGTACTACACGGATTCCATTCTCATGTAACCTCTGACAAACCTCTTTAAAATCTTGATTGGTTCCGATCCTGACATCAATCTTCTTATAATCCCTGGTATTGTATCCATGAGTATCGGATTCAAATACCGGGGAAAAGTAGATGGCGTTGATTCCTAATTTCTTCATATGCGGAATCCATTCCTCCACCTTTTTAATCTTATGTGTCTGCACACCATCATTCTCAAACGGTGCTCCACAAAATCCCAACGGATATATTTGATAGAATACGCTTTCATATGCCCAAAATCCAGTGCTCATCTGCTTTCTCCCTTCTTGTCTTTGGATTGTCCATAACCGGCTGATACCTTTACTGTACGATTATTCATCCTGGTCAATTATACACCTTTTCTCATTGACTAATCCAGTATTTTTTCATTTTTAATGCATTTTTCCTTCAGAATTTTATTGATAATAATTATCATTAATCACATCAATTCAAAAGAAATCCCCCATTTCCACATAGTTATCCACAATGACATGCATGTCATAATTACTGATCTGCATAACTTTCCTGCAAAAATGTGATGTCACAATGACCGTTCGGAAGGATTATAGCCATTCATCCCAGAATTGCTCGACATAATGACCGATTTCCTTAAGGGACACATCCTCATACTCCCTCCACTCTCTTGGAAACATTCTCTGATATGGTGTCGTCAGAAACCGTTCATCCAGAAGTGCCACAATGCCAATATCCTCTGCGGTACGGATCACACGCCCTGCTGCCTGCAATACCTTGTTCATCCCCGGATAGCGATAGGCATAGTCAAATCCGTTATCCCCCTGCCGGTCAAAATACTTCTTTAAAATCTCCCGTTCATTACATACCATCGGAAGTCCTGTGCCTACAATGATCGCACCAATAAGCTGATCCTTCTTTAAATCAATTCCCTCACTGAAAATTCCACCTAACACGCAGAAGCCCAGAAGCGTCCGGTCTTCTTCGTATTCAATCTCTATGTGGATAACTTCTTCGAGGAAATTCTCTTTGCGCGCCGGAGGGTCTTCCATTGGGAGCTCCGTTATCGGAAGCTCTGTTCCCGGTAGCTCTATTCCCGGTAGCTCTGTTATCGGTAGTTCTGTTTTCGGTAGTTCTGTTTTCGGTAGTTCTGTGGAGAAAGCAGAAGAAATCTCCCGGGCAGATCTGCCGCCACCAAATCTCATCAGGAATTCCTCCCGGCTCTGCTCATTCATATATTCATCCTGCACAAGGCATTCCACCTGCTCATCGGCAAAATTCTCCTCATACACCTCAAGAACCTTCTTTAAAAAGGCATGGGAAGGAAAAAAAACCATATAGTTTCCGGTCCGCATCTGAACAATCCGATGCAGATAGGAAGCAATGTTATAATATTCACTCTCTGTTCTGCGGCTGTATTTACTGGTTACATCATTGGCAATAAACAGTCCCTTACGTCTTGCATCAAACACGGACTTCGCATAAACCTCATAATCCCCTTCGTCTGCACCAAGAAGCTGCTTATAATACCGGATCGGAAGCAGCGTTGCCGAAAACAACACACTGCACCGTCCTCGCATCATGCATTCTCTAAGATTCTTAGACGGGTTCACATTAAAAAGCTTCAGTTCGAAGCAGTTATCCGCCGTATATTGGGAATAAATTTCATAATGATCATCTAACAGCTCATGGATCATCAGAAAATGGGACAGCTTGAAATAAAATTCCAGCAGTTCCTTCCGGACCGGGCTGTCTTCATGATCCTCCAGATAATGATCAATTGCTTCGGACAGCCGGATTACGCCCCGTACGAACGGTGCAATATCCTCTTCCTCCCAGCATACATACTCATCACACAGCCGCTTTAATTCCAAAAGCTCCTTATTACACCTCTCCAGCAGACGGTAAATATGCAGATCGTAATCCTTTACGACCTTTTTTAGCCCCAGGAATTCTTCCTTCTGAAGCGTTGCACTGTACATTTCCCTTCCCCGGTCCACCAGATTATGCGCCTCGTCAATCAGGAAAATATAGTCTTCCCGCACTCCTTCGGAAAAGAACCGCTTCAGATAGACATGTGGATCAAACAGATAGTTATAATCACAGATGATCATATCCGCAAACAGACTCATATCCAGACTCATTTCAAACGGACACACCTTATGGCGTGCTGCATATTCTTCGATCTTTTCACGGGAAAAGTTATCTTCATGGATCAGCAGATCATAGATCGCATCGTTAATCCGGTCAAAATGTCCCTTTGCATAGGGACAGTCTACGGGATTGCACTCGGTTTCCTCCATAAAACAGATTTTGTCCTTAGCAGTCAATGTAACCGACTTCAAACGTAACATCTGTTTCCTTAATAACTCCAGCGTATCATTTGCCACCGTTCTGGTAATGGTCTTGGCTGTCAGGTAGAAGATCCTCTGTCCTTTTCCTTCTCCCATGGCCTTAATGGAAGGGAATACCGTGGATATCGTCTTTCCGACTCCGGTCGGTGCCTCAATAAACAGCTTCTTCCTATGATAAATCGTCTGGTAAACGTAAGTAACCAGCTCCTTCTGCCCCTCCCGGTAAGGAAAAGGAAATACCAGCTGCTTAATCGACTGCTGTCTTAAGCCTTGCCACTCATACTGGAAATCTGCCCACCGTCGGTAGCTGTTGATGATTTCCATAAACCAGTTTTCCAACTCCCTGATTGTATATTCATAATGGAAATATTTCAGCTCCTCTGTTTCCATATTACAATAGGTAATCCGGATCCGGATTGCCGAAAGTTCCTGCTGCTTCGCATAAAAATAAGCATAGCAGCTCGCCTGTGCCAGATGAACCTGCTGTGCTTCCTTAATCCGATGGATTTCCCGGTATGTCCCCTTAATCTCATCTATGGTCACCATATTCCCGTTGCTCTGTGTTGCATCAATAATCCCGTCTGCTCTCCCATCAATCAGAATCCGGTAGTTCTCTGTCTCATAAAGATACTGCAAAGGAACCTCCGCATGATAATCAGACCCCATTCTCCGCTGGATCATGCGGTGAATACGGCTTCCCTCCTGCATGGCATTTTCCGGTGCCACAGCCTTTCGATTGTCAATATCTCCGGATCGTAAGATAAATTCTACCAGATTCCTTACAGAAATATGTATATCCATACTATTTTCCCTCTGGATTAATTATTATGAGCTTAGTGCTCTACGTAAATTGACTCCCATAAAAGATCGTACGTCATCTTCTTATGGGAGTCAATTGATAAATTTTCAGTAACTATTCAGACCTCATTCGTAAAACCGCTGCTAACGCAGCTCAAGTTTTACTCATTGAGGTTACTTCGCCATATAAAATTGCTGTTCTGTATGAATGCAAGCATTCACAGAAAGCAATTTTGCATGGCTCTGAATAGTTACAATTTTAATTTTATATGCTTCTGATAATTAATTTGTTATTTTAATTTCTCCTATTATCAGCATGCTACAGCCAGATGATTTAAAAACTGTTCGAACTCGCTGTCATAACCATTGCAAGTTACTGTCAACGTCTTTGTCAGATCAAGTCCTAAGACACCGACAATAGATTTTGCATCTACTACAAAGCGATTGTACGAAACATCAATATCAAAGCTGCATTTCGTTGCTGCATTTACAAATGCCTTTACGTCATCGGGACGTAACATGATTTTGCGCTGCATCATATCGATCACCTTTACTTTCTTCTAAACTATAAACAATAGTTTCTTTATTTCCATAAAAGATTATCACTCCATTTTTCATTTGTAAAGTGAAATTCCTGCGTTTCAAAAAGTTTTCACATTTTGTCGGAACTCTGTCATATACTCCCGATAACGAAGTGGCAACATGTTCAATTGCAACGTCGGATTTTCCCGTTCTTTTATTGCTATTGTATGAAAAAAAGCGGCAAACAGTTCGCTATACTGCTTTTCTTTATCAGAAACGGTATACTTAATTCTATCCAGTCCCACCGGATTGTATACAAGATACCAGTCTTTTTTTGCTTCATGGAGTGCAAAAATGTTACGTTTCACGTCATGAATCACAAAATTTTCCAGCGGAAGGCGATCTGCAAAGTGCGGCATCAGAAAAGTTATGATGTTATTCTTCGGGCCAATCTGTGCATACAGAATTCCACCTTCCAGCTCTTCAAAACGTAAGAATTCCTTGTGAAAATGGATTTCTTTACCAACATTCCTGGCCATTACGAATGTGCGGTATACTCCCGGATCCCGCAGATCATTCAGTAATGTGAAGCCAAGCTTGTCTGAAAGCCCATGAACAATCGTCCTCAGGATTGCTTCTGCCTTATCCTCCTCATGCGAAGCAGCCACCTCACAAAGTGAAAAATAAGCCTCCATGCCAAAGGTCTTCATGACTCTTGCCGCTACCTTTTTGGTCTTCTCCTGATCGGGCACACAGTTCTGGTACTGTGCAAACAGCCGGTAATTATCTTCTTCCCTTGTCAGCAGATGCACCCGTTCAAGAGGCTGCTTCCATAAATATGCATCATATACTCCTGTGAAAATCCCTTCCAGTGAATCCTCACAAATGAGATAGTATTCTTCCATATTGTTTTCCTTCGATCTGTCTTTTCTTATACACATATACGCTTATATACATATTCTGTCAGAGCTTCCACACATGTTTTAAAATTCCTTCATCCTGTGCTCTGTAAACCACTTCCTGCTATTCCAATTCCCTGCTTCCACTGCAGCACCTGCCCGTCATCGAATAAGGATAACTGCCGGTAGGTCATTCCATCCTGATCAAAGGGCAGCTTCTCCTTCGGATCAATGAGATTCCTCGTGATATAATCCTCATCCATCTTCGTTGGATACATCATACGGCCGCTGCAGGTAATGAAATACAGGGCGCGTTTCAGAACAACACCGATCTTTTTGAGATCTTCAAAGCTTAAGTTGCCTGTTCTCCTTGCCTTCACAATGCGTTTTGCACTCGTCACACCGATTCCAGGCACACGCAGGATCATCTGATAATCTGCGCGGTTAATCTCCACCGGAAACTGCTCCAGATGCCGCAACGCCCAGTCTGCTTTCGGATCCAGCAGAATATTAAAATTGGGCCGTTGTTCACTTAACAGCTCCTTAGCCTCAAATCCGTAGAACCGCAGCAGCCAGTCTGCCTGATACAGCCTGTGTTCCCGCAGCAATGGCGGTCCTCCCGGCAGTGCCGGAAGATCCTTATCCTCATTCACACTCACAAATGCTGAATAATAGACACGCTTTAAATCAAATTTGCGATACAGACTCTCCGCTACCATCATGATCTGATAGTCATTCTCCGGCGTTGCTCCCACGATCATCTGCGTGGACTGTCCACCCGGAACAAAGCTTCCTGCATGCCGGTATACTACAAGTTCGTTCTTATTCTGTGCAATCCCCTGCTGAATCATCCGCATGGGGCCCAGAATATTCTTCCGGTGTTTATTCGGAGCAAGCATCTTAAGACTCTCTGCCGTTGGCAGCTCCAGATTCACACTCATGCGGTCTGCCAGCATCCCAAGGCGTTCAATCAGCATAGGATCTGCACCCGGTATCGCCTTCACATGAATATAGCCCTGAAAGCGGTAAACGGTGCGAAGCTTCAAAATAGCTTCATAAATTAATTCCATCGTGTAGGTCGGACTCTGGATAATTCCGGAGCTTAAGAACAATCCTTCAATATAATTCCTCCGGTAAAACTCAATCGTCAGTTCACAAATCTCATCCGGCGTAAACGAAGTTCTCGGCACGTCATTTGATCTGCGGTTAATGCAATACTTGCAGTCATAGATGCACTCATTCGTAAAGAGAATCTTCAAAAGAGAAATACAACGTCCATCCGAGCTGAAGCTATGGCAGATTCCGGCACTCTCAGTATTCCCGATGCCTGTTCCATCGCCCCTCCTGCCAACGCCGCTGCTGCTGCAGGAAACATCATACTTCGCTGCATCTGACAGAATCTTAAGCTTTTCTTTCACAGACATCTGCTCTTTTTGATAAATCTGCAGGCTCTCCTGCTTCGGAACAACAAAATTCTCCATAATATACCTCGATGAATCATACCACTTCCTAATGATCCCTGAGATCATTTTCCCTTATACAGGGCGACTTAAAAGCAATCCAAAGGATCACCTCCCGAAATGGCATTCATGGTTCTGAATAACTTCTCATTCAGAACATATGTTCATATTAGTATATTATGAAGAATTTTTCAAGTCTTTTTAGAACATTTGTTTGTGTTTTGTTACTCTAATTCCTTTCTTCTGTTTTTAATAGAGAAAAGCCTCTCCTTCAGCTCCTTTTCCTCTCCCTGTCCATCCGGCAGATAATATTCCCTGTCCTTTATGGATTCCGGCAGACAGCTCATACCAGTCAGCTTCTCTTCGGTATCATGTGCATACTGGTATCCCTGCCCGTAATGCAGCTCCTGCATCAGGTCTGTTACCGCATTCCTGATCTGCAGCGGCACCGGCTCATACAGCATCTTCTGTGCATCGGCGCTCGCTTTCCCATACCCGACATACAGCGCATTCGACTTTGGTGCCAGGGAAAGATAAACAACAACCTGTGCAAGATTCACGCTGCACTCCGGCATGCCGATGAAATGGCACGCCTGGTAGGCCGCAACTGCAAGCGGAAGTGCCTCATGATCAGCAAGTCCTACATCCTCACTTGCAAACCGGATCAGTCTTCGTGCCACATAAAGTGGATCCTCTCCTGCCTCCAGCATTCGTGACAGCCAGTACATGGCAGCATCCGGATCACTGTTCCTCATGGACTTATGTAACGCTGAAATGAGATTATAATGCTCTTCTCCGTTCCGGTCGTAAAGCAGCATTTTCTTACCGGTACACTGCTCCAGGACCTCTTCCTTCACGGTAATGGAACCGTCCGGACCGATCTCTCCGTTTAAAACAGCCATATCCAATGTATTTAGCGCCATCCGGCCATCCCCATTGGCAAAAACAGCAATTCCATGAAGAATCCGCTCTTCCATATGAATCGTCTGATTGCCGAAGCCACGCGGATCCTTTAACGCATGACGAAGCAGCTTCTCCATATGCTCTGTTGTAAGTGCCTGTAATACGAACACCTTACACCTCGATAATAATGCGGAATTGATCTCAAAGGACGGATTTTCCGTTGTCGCTCCAATCAGGATAATGCTTCCCTTCTCTACATAAGGAAGAAACGCGTCCTGCTGTGCCTTATTGAAACGGTGGATTTCATCCACGAAGACAATTGTTTTCATTCCCATCATCCGACTGTCTTCTGCGCGTTTCATCACCTCTTTAATCTCTTTGATCCCACTTGTGACAGCACTGAAATCAATGAATGACGCATGCGTCATATGGGCGATAATCCGCGCAAGTGTGGTCTTTCCAACTCCCGGAGGTCCCCAGAAAATCATCGAAGAAATCATATCCTTCTCAATCATCTGCCGAAGCACCTTCCCCTTTCCAACCAGATGCTCTTGACCCACATAGTCATCCAATGTTTCCGGGCGCAGGCGGCTTGCCAGCGGACTACTCATATTCACCTGTTCCTGAAACAGGGACATCTGTCCCAAAGTCATTTGTTCCATTCCTTTTGCCTCACCAGTCATTACGGTCAGAACTTCCATTCTGATGCTTATATTCCATCTTTACCATCTTTATATCTCATCCCATATAGGCATACATACGTTGCCCGATTTCATCTATCCCTTATCATTCCACAGCTGCCCGGAATCCAGTTCATAAAATCATGTAACAGTTCAGCCATACAGAAATGATTGTGCAAGATGACCGTGGGAGCTTGCTCACTAAGGGCAGCTTATACAATCATTTCTATAAGGGCGGATGCCCGACATCAAATAAGTTGCCGGAAAGCAAATATATTTGTTAGCCAATCTGTACAATCCGGCAGCTTATGAATGGACAGGACTGAACTATAGCAAAATCATTGCTTCGCAGTCTGGAATTTACACTCTTAAACCGCTGCCCAGCTACGCTGAGGACTTTTATCCTGTGCTATCGGGAAAATAGGCAAGTGATATGGGGTAGTTAATTTAAAACTGTTATACTAATTTCTGACGGATGGTCTGTACGCAATCATTCAGCATGGCAAGATCTACCTTCCCATCCGGTCCGAATGCCGTAGCCTCTACGGTAAAGGTATCATCATAGCCAATCTCATGGATAAACGCAAAGAACCGGTCAAAATCAATCCAGCCCTTTCCGACCGGAAGCGTTTTCAACTTTCCCCACTCCATATAGCTGCCACCATAATCATTCACATGAAAATGCCGGATATGATGCTCCTTCCATAAGAAGCTGTATTTTTCCTCATATAAAAGATCAAGCTGCCCATGAAAAGCAGCCATTTTTGTATCAAATATAAGATGAATATCCGGATAACGGTCAACCAGCTGGCAGAAATGATGCATCGGATCCTCTACGTTACATACTACATTTTCAACCAGAAGATCAACTCCGTAATCTGCTGCAACCTCTGGTAGCTGCAATTCTCCATACGCTTTCAGATTGTTCTCAAAATAATGATCACTGGTTATCCCGTCCCAGAGATGCATCACCATCTTACGTACTCCGATTTTCTTCGCAATCTTGCAATTAATCTCAAATCTTGAAAAAGCATCCTTCCAGTTCTCCGCACCCCCGAGACTAATTGCCTCTCCGACGGATTTCTGACAATGCATCACCGGAAACTGTACCGGAAGAGCAAGTAATTCTTCCAGTAAAGCATCCACCTCCGGATACCAGTCACTGTACATCATAAATTCCAGTCCGTCATAATTGAGTTCCTTCACAAACTCGCGGATCAGATGATAATTTCTTCCGTTCGGCCGTCCGATCAGACAGCCTGTTGAGCACAAAATCTTACTCATGATTTCTTCCATTCCTTATTTGTAACTATTCAGAGCCATGCAAATTATGACAATATGTAACAGTTCATCCAGGCAGAAATGTTATGACAATAGGGACGTCGAATGCTCGCATTCGTAAGGACATTGGACATATTCTGGTTTTCTACTCCATTTATGTCCAAAATACACTTGATCTTTGGACATAATAACTTCGTTTTACCGTTTTGTGTCCAATTCCAGTCAAAATCAGCCTGTTTTGCTGCTATATTTCCATCCTTTTGGACATAAAACTGCTACTTTACCATCATATGTCCAAATCCTTACCACCTTATGGTTATTTACCTTATGATTATTTACCTTATGATTATTTACCTTATGGTTATTCACCCCATGGTTATTTACCTTATGATTATTTACCTTATGATTATTTACTTTATGGTTATTCACCTCATGGTTATTTACCTTATGATTATTTACCTTATGGTTATTCACCTCATGGTTATTTACCTTATGGTTATTCACCTCATGGTTATTTACCTTATGGTTATTCACCCCATGGTTATTTACCTTATGGTTATTTACCTTATGGTTATTTACCTTCATTATGCATCATTCCTGCACTTTGGGACATTTTCCAATTCAAATACCAAAAGCAGACACCCGTTATCAAAACACTCACTATGGTTGCCATGATGCATGTATTACGGCTCAATCCGGCTAACCGGTTGTCATAGGTGATGCTGTACACGCCAAGATTGGCAACCATATGCACCAGTACCGGTGCAAGAAATCCTGCATATTTTTCATAAACCCATGCCAAAAGGATTCCCATAAGGGTTCCATAAACCGCCTGCACCCAGTTACCATGAAGTCCTCCAAAGATTAAAGCAGAAATCAGCATCGCGGGGAGCACTCCAAAGGTACGTTTCAGACGTTGATAGGTAATTCCACGATAAATGATTTCCTCCGTAACCGGTGAAACCACTCCATATAAAAAAAGTCCAATAAAGAAGCTGACTCCGTACTGCGCATCAGCCACCTGCTGGTAGCCGGTCGAATTCGAAACCACGCTGAAAAGTCCCATGCCAAAATTCAGGCTGAACGCTGCTCCCAGTCCCAGAACCGCAATCCACAGATATTTCTGTATTACTGCAAAATCTGTGAGTTTCTCGCCATTCATAACATTTGATATTTCATTACGAATCATAGTTCTAAACGGCAGAAGTGCCAGAATTATCGTGATTGCATACAGAATTCCCTTCAGGGTATCGGAATGCTCACTTAAATAGGAAATAACCTGATCTCCTGCCATACCGGCTCCGTAATTTACCAACGCCCATAAAAATATTTCGATCAGATCCTGCAGCAGGGAATAAATTGCAATGGGCAGCAGAACATAAAGCACCTTGACCATAGAACGCCATGTTGCAATCTCTTCCTTATTCCATTTTGTTTTCAGCCATGTTAAGTAATACTTCATTGTTTCCGCCTGTCCACTTCCTATCACGGTCGTATCAGAAAATCTGTCATTTCTTCTATGGAATCCACGATATAATCGGCTCCCGCCTGTTCCAGCTCCCCTTCATCTGCAAAACCAAAGCTGACCCCGACGGCCGTTACGCCGTGCTTTTTGGCTCCACAGATATCAAATTTACGGTCTCCCACCATTACGCATTGACTGTATCGGTCTTTATCCGGTAACGCCTGTACTCCAAGCTCTGATAACGCCCGTTCTACAATTTCTTCCTTGGTTCCATGGCTGCCATCCGGTGCACTTCCAACCACCACATCAAAATATTGCATTAAATCAAAGTGCTCCAGGATCCTCCGCACGGAAACCTCCGGCTTACTTGATGCAATGGCAATCTGAATTCCTTTTTCTTTCATCTGCTGCAGCATCTCCGGCACACCTTCGAACACCTTATTTTCATAAGCGCCGATAGGAATAAACCGCTCCCGGTATACCGTGCAGGCTTCCCAGGCCTTTTGCTCCGGGAACCCGTAAAACTGCATGAAGCTGTCTGCAAGAGGTGGTCCGATGAACGCCTCCAGCTTCGTAAGATCCGGTTCTTCAATACCATAATGATGCAATGCATATTGCACGCATTTTGTTATTCCCTCCCTTGGATCCGTTAATGTTCCATCCAGATCAAATAAACAATACTGATACATTTTTCTTCCTTCTTATTGTTCTAAATAGTTCCTTGTATTTTAAGAAAATTGGCATATCTCTGAATAATTACAATTTCAGCTTTGCAAATAAATCTCCAAGGCTTGTCCCTACACTTTCGTTGGAACTGAAGGAGGCTGTATCAAAATCTTCTACTTCCGAAGCTTCCTGTTCTTCTGCTACTGCCTTGATACTTAAGGAAATTTTGCCATCGTTTGTGTTGAGTACTTTAACCTTGACCTTATCCCCTGCCTTCAGCACCTCGGACGGCTTCTTAATACGCTTCTGGCAGATCTGTGATATATGTACCAGTCCGCTTAATCCATCCTTCAGATCAATAAATGCTCCATACGTCTGCAGGCTTTCCACGGTTCCTTCCAGAATCGTTCCCGGTACGATCATTGCTACCTTGTGATCATGCTCTTCTTTCTGCTGTTCTTTCAGGATTTCTTTGGCTGATAACACCAGTTTTTCTTTTTCCTGATCTACAGTGATCACACGAACCTTCAATGTTTTTCCTACATAAGCAGATGGATCCTCTACATAATTCAGATCAAGCTGGGAAGCCGGGATAAATCCCCGGATTCCTTCTACATACGCTACTGTGCCTCCATTGACCGCTTCGGACACTTTTACCGTAACGTCTGTTTTTTCTTCCTTCATCTGTTCTAAAACGTCCCAGGAAAGTACTTCATTGGCTTCCTTTTTGGAAAGAAGAATATTGCCCTGTCCATCATCCATACGGATGACCGTTGCTTCAATGACATCTCCTGCTTTCACATCATTCAAAAGAGAAAAGGCCGGATCATTACTCATATCCTCTGCCTTGATAATTCCCTGCGTATAATATTTCAGATCCAGTGTGACCTCTTCCTCATTAACATCAATTACTGTGCCGCTGATCACATCTCCTTCTCTGATTTTGCGGAAGGATGCTTCTAACTCCTTCTCATAATCCTTCATGGTTTCTTCCATACTTGTGTCCTCCTTCTTATAATATCTGATTAATCCATTTTAACATCTCTTCAGCATATTGAATCGCTATTTGGGCATGGCGCTCCTCTAATGATAGTTCGCTTGGATAACGGACTGCCACTCCATATGGAGTTAAGGTATCTGCATAATCATAATATTTTTCATCCACATTCACCTGGTTCTTAATTTGACTTAACAAAAATGAAAGATCATGTACTTTAGGTATTCCCCCTTTTTGCTGCATAATTTACAATAAGCGCTTTTATTCCTTTTTCAACAGCCTGTTGACAATGATAGCAAATAATCCCTAATGGTTTTGGATAATAATTAGCTTCTAAATGTTTTGCAACTCCAAAATCTGTCTGTGCCATATCAAGCCACTGTCTTGCTTCCTGATTCATAAATCAATACTCCTTTTTTGTATACTTCATTCTCCACAGACATCATTTCTTTACGTTCATCAAAACGACTTTGTGTCCCTACTATAATATCTACCGGCCTCTGTTTGATCTTCCGGATCGACTTATATGCATTGGCTGTAACTTCTAACAAGTCTGTCACCGTATCATTCACAACAATATAAAAATCCAGATCACTTTCCTCTGTGTTTGTTCCTGTTGCAAAGGAACCAAATAAATATATTTTTTCAGGAGATAACTGCTTTATAAATTCATTTTTCAGTTGCTCAATTTCATTCATTTCTTGTTGCCTCCTTTTCTTGTAATAGCTATAACTCACATGCCCGTGCTTCGCACTCTCTGTCTGACTGTCGTCAGACGCATGTTCGTTAAGGAGCCAGGAAAACCAAATGCCTCCTGCGGAGTCGCTTGGTTTTCTTTTGGCTCCTTACATTATACAAAAAAACGGGCAGTAAATCCACCGGATTTTCGCACTTGTTTGTTTCCATAGGCTATCAGGCAAATGCTGACATCAGATTTGCTTTTAACGGTACATAATCGCAGCAATTCGGATACAGTAATGAATGGTAATACTTATTTTATGGCTCTGAATAGTTACATTTTATGATTGATTTCTACACCAATATCTTTTATGATGTTAGAAGTCATTTTAGTTGATAGGATCTATGTATCCGCAATTGTATAACAGCAGTATTTTTTAGTAACAGCAACAATAAAAGCAAAATGGAGAAAACCGGATGAGTATTTTAAACGTAGAACATTTAACACACGGTTTTGGTGACCGCGCCATTTTTAACGATGTATCCTTCCGTCTGTTAAAGGGCGAACACATCGGACTGATCGGTGCGAATGGCGAAGGCAAGTCCACCTTTATGAATATTATTACCGGAAAGCTGATGCCGGATGAAGGTAAGATCGAATGGGCTAAAAATGTCCGTGTCGGTTACCTGGATCAGCATACGGTATTAGAAAAAGGAATGACGATTGAGGATGTTCTTAAATCTGCATTTAACTTTCTGTTTGACATGGAAGCTCAGATGAATGACATCTGTGATAAAATGGGCGAAGCCTCCGAAGAAGAACTGGAACAATACATGGAAGATCTCGGAACCATTCAGGATATGCTGACCATGCATGATTTCTATATGATTGATGCCAAGGTGGAAGAAGTGGCAAGAGCACTGGGACTCCTGGACTTAGGCCTCGATAAAGACGTCACCGATTTAAGCGGTGGACAACGTACTAAAGTGCTGCTTGGTAAGCTTCTTTTGGAAAAGCCGGACATCCTGCTTCTGGATGAGCCAACCAACTATCTGGATAAGGAACACATAGAATGGCTGAAACGCTACCTTAACGAATATGAGAATGCCTTTATTTTAATATCACATGATATTCCATTTTTAAACAGCGTCATTAATTTAATTTATCATATGGATAATCAGGAGCTGAACCGCTATCCCGGAGATTATGATAAGTTCCAGGAAGTGTATGCCATGAAGAAATCCCAGCTTGAAGCTGCCTATAATAAGCAGCAGAAGGAAATTGCCGACCTGAAGGATTTCGTTGCCCGGAACAAGGCACGTGTTGCCACCCGGAATATGGCAATGTCCCGTCAGAAAAAGCTGGATAAGATGGATGTAATCGAACTTGCTTCCGAAAAGCCGAAGCCGGAATTCCACTTTAAGGAAGCACGGACTCCCAGCCGCTACATCTTTGAGACAAAGGATCTGCTGATCGGCTACGAAGAGCCACTGTCCTCGCCTTTAAATATCCGAATGGAACGTGGACAGAAGATCGTTCTCACCGGTGCAAACGGTATTGGTAAGACTACCCTTTTAAAAAGTATTCTTGGTCTGATCCCTCCGCTGTCCGGTTCGGTAGAGCTTGGTGATTATCTGGAAATCGGATATTTTGAACAGGAAATGGACCAGAATGTATCTACAACCTGTATCGAAGAAATCTGGAAGGACTTTCCAAGCTTTACCCAATATGAGGTGCGGTCTGCACTTGCCAAATGCGGTCTTACCACAAAGCATATTGAAAGCCGTGTCCGTGTTTTAAGTGGTGGTGAGCAGGCGAAGGTCCGCTTATGTAAGCTCATTAACAAGGAGACCAATATTCTTCTGCTCGATGAGCCGACCAATCATCTGGATGTCGATGCCAAAGAGGAATTAAAACGCGCGCTCATCGCCTATAAGGGCAGCATCCTCATGGTCTGCCATGAGCCGGAATTTTACGATGGTCTGGCTACCGATGTCTGGGACTGCACCAAGTGGACCACCCGCCTTGTATAAAATTAAAATTCTCAGTTACTCAGCCCCAAACAGCAGATTAAAGTTTCGTCTTAAAACAGGACATCGCATGATGTGATGTCCTGTTTTATCGTTTTCCTGCTATCGGCTTACCAGATTCCCATCACATGCTGCATAACAAGGCTTACGATGGTAATACCACACCAGCATGATGCCCCTACAATAATCGGTTTGCCTCCTGTTTTAATGAGCTGAATCACATTACTGTTTAATCCAATGGCTGCCATTGCCATAATAATCATAAATTTTGATAATTCCTTCAGTGGTTGAAAGACACCGGCGTCAATTCCCAGATTCACGCAAACCGTTGTGATGATGGCTGCAATGACAAAATAAAGGATAAACATCGGAAATGCTCTTCTTAAACTGAATTTTGAATCCTGCTTTCCATCTTTGGCATTCTTTCCGGCACGAATTAAGGATAATACCAGGGTAATCGGAATAATGGCCAGCGTTCTTGTAAGCTTTACCGTCACTGCCTTATTCAGCGTCTCACTTCCGAGATTCCACATACTGTCCCAGGTTGATGCAGCAGCCGTTACCGACGAGGTATCATTGATTGCTGTTCCTGCAAAAATACCAAAGGCATCGCCATGCATGGTATCAAATCCAATCGCTTTTCCCAGAACCGGGAAGAAAATCGCTGCCAGCACATTAAAAAAGAAAATGACCGCAATCGACTGGGCAACCTCATTGTCATCCGCATCAATTACCGGAGCTGTTGCCGCAATGGCCGAGCCTCCACAGATGGATGATCCAACTCCTACCAATATAGAGGTATTGGCAGACACTTTAAGGGTTTTTTGTAAAATCCATGCAATAAGAAGCGATGTAGTAATCGTGCAGATGATAATGGGAAGGGATTGCCTTCCTGTTTCAAAAATCACACCCAGATTCATTCCAAATCCGAGCAGAACAACCGCCGTCTGCAGAATGATCTTTGATGTCCATTTAATCCCTGCTTCTGCTTTCCCTTTCTTTCTCCAGAACATCGCAATGATCATTCCTGCGATAATTGCAATTACGGCTCCTCCCACAACCGGAAATGTTTTTCCAAGGAGCCATGCCGGAATCGCGATTGCAAGACAGACCAGAATACCACTCCCGTTTTTCTTTATGAAGTTCATTTGCTCATTGCCTCTCTTTCGTATCTATACAGATAAATATCTTTCCATCTGTGAAGAGTTTATATAACTATCCAGACTAGATCTGCTATATGCACAGCGAGTATTTATTAAATGTACGTTTAACTTTCGCTTTATATCATTATCACATGCCATATCAGATGTTATATATAAGTTCTGATTTTTACTTCTGCCCGGCTGAACAAAGGATTTCCACGCCCTTTTTCAGCCTTTCCAAGCCCTCCACTACTCTTGCTCTCGGACATGCAATGTTCATTCTGAGGAAGTCCTCGCCTCCCTTTCCGAACTGTTCTCCTGCGGATAGATAAAGGCCGGTTGCTTCCCGGATTCGTTCTGCTGCCTGTGAAGCACTGCTTCCCAGGCCTCTGCAATCCAGCCACAGCAGATACGTGGCATCGGATGGAACCACCTTTAACTGTGGAATCTGTTCCTTAACATATTCTATAACAGTCGTTTTGTTTTCTTTGATATAGCTTCGTAATTCATCCAGCCAATTACTGCCCCTCGTAAAGGCTGCAACCGCCACATCCACTGCAAATGCATTCGGTTCTGCAACCTCATCGGTATTCAGTGCTCTCCATACTTTATGCCGGATTACCGGGTTCGGTACCGCTACCGCAGCCGTCTGCATTCCTGCAATATTGAAAGTTTTGGTGGGAGCGATACACATAATGCATTGATTCCTGCAAATTTCCGATACCGATGCATAAGGTACATATTCTTTCCCTGGATCCGTAAGGTCACAGTGAATTTCGTCTGAAATGACAAGTACATGATACTTATCACACAGCTCGCCTACTCTTGCAATCGTTTCCCGGTCCCAGATCTTACCTCCCGGATTCTGGGGATTGCAGAAAATCAAAAGTGATGTCTGGGGATCGGACAGCTTCTCTTCCAAATCTTCAAAGTCAATATGATATCCATCCTCATCATAAATCAGTTTATTTTCTAATACATTACGTCCGTTATTATAGATAGAATTGAAGAAAATGTTATAAACCGGAGTCATAACCACCACTTTTTCCGCTGGAGTGGTCAGCTTCCGAACCGTACTCGAGATGGCCGGGATCACACCCGTACAGAAAATGAGCCAGTCCTTTTCCATCGTAAAATGGTGTCTCAATTTCCACCAGTCCACATACGCCTGCTGCCATTCCTCCGGAATGATCGAATACCCAAATATACCATGCTCAGCACGCTTCTCAATCGCCTCGCGGATCTCCGGAGCCGTCTGAAAGTCCATATCCGCTACCCACATGGGTAATTCCTTCTCTTCTACATCCCATTTCAAGGAATTGGTATTGCGCCGGTCGATGATTTCATCAAAGTGATAGGTCACTGCTGTTTCCTCCATTGTTTTCTTTCTGGTTTCTCTGCGGCAAGCTCTCTCGGCTTGCTCTGCTTCGTTTCCGGCACCTCTTCTGCCGTGCCATTCATAAGCTGTCGGTTTGCTCTTCTTTGGCTCTCAATTTTCTCTTTCTCCGGCAGAATTGGTGCACACGATTCTGGTTTTGGCAGGATCTACTTTATCCTTCTCAATGATGAGTTTTCCAATTTCTTCTGCGCGGATCACGCCTTCACTCGGATTTAAGACACTGTCGATCTTATTGGTGATTTCTGCATCGACCGTAGAATACTCGAAGGCCAGTGTCGTATTTAAAAGCTTGCAGTTCTTCATCACCAGATTGTCAATGTAGCACATTCCCTGTAAGCTTTCGATCGTACAGTTAATCAACGTCAGATTCTTCGCATTCCAGCCAAGGTATTCTCCTGAAATAAAGGAATCATATACCGTTACGTTCTCGGTGTTCCAGAACGCATCCTTGGAAAGCAGACGGGATGAGCGGATTTCCATATTTTTCACGCCATCGAAGGAATAATTTCCATAAAGAGTGAGGTTCTGGATATTCATATTCTGGCTGTTCATGGCAAAGTAATCCCCCCTTGCCGTCACCTGATCAATCGTTACTCCATCGCAACTCCAGAGTGTCTCTGCTGCATTGGCAAAAGAAACATTCCGCAGGATGACATCCTTACAACGACGGAAATTCTTCGGTGCTTCAATCGCACAATCCTCAACCGTGATTTCATCCGTATACCATACCCCGGCACGAGCCATCTCAAACCAGGTACTGTCCTTTACAGTGACACTCTTTGAATACCACAGAGGATATTTCCACTTAAACATGCTTCCTGTCAACTCAATATTACGGCTTTCCTTTAGCGGGGACTCACCGTCTGCAAAGGTTGTATCCATAATCCGGAGATCATGTCCCTGAAACAGGGCACGCTCTCCTGTTAAAAACTGCTGTTTCATTTCTTCCATCATCATTTAACTCCTTTGTATTACCATATTACGCTGTTGTGGCCGCAGTGACTTTAAATCTGTTCAAGAACCTTTACTGTTCCAATGCCAGACTTTTATCTCCCACATACCAGTAAGCGCAGTATTCACCGCCCAGTGCTTCGGTCTGTGTCCGGATAAGCCGGCATATTTTACAGTTTCATTTACCATAAATTTATACACCGTATTTACACACCAGTCAAGTGGGCAGGTTATATCCATCACTTTCTCCAAATGCTCTTAACCGCAGAAACCTGATTTTATTTTAGCACCTAAACCTCACTTCAAGTCAAGTTTTTTGGAAATAGTGGAAATAATAGACTTTCCCAAGCGTTACTGATATACTTTAAAAATATGAAAATGCAAATAATATAATAGATCACTAATGAATCGTCGCATCTTTGTTTTAAGGAGATAAAATTCATGGACAATACATGGAACAAATTATATGATGCTGCAAAACAGGTATTAAATCCTCGGGAAATTTCTAAAATGATAGAAGCAGGCGGCGTTGCCGCTGCAATAGAATCAACATCAGGGAAAATATATGTTGGAGTGTGTGTCGATACTGCATGTACACTGGGTATATGTGCCGAGCGCAATGCGATTTTCCACATGATTACCAATGGTGAAAATGCCATCCGGCGGGTTATTGCAATCAACCGTACAGGAAAAGCGATTCCACCCTGCGGTGCCTGTCGTGAATTCATGACACAGTTAATGCCGGACAGTTATCGTACAGTTGAAATTATGATGGATTACGAAACCAATAAAGTGGTAACCCTGGGTAAACTTACTCCGGAGTGGTGGATTTAGTATAAAAAAGGTAGAGACCCAATAGCCTCTACCAACTGTTAACTCGCTCACTTTAGGGCTGTGCATCACCCACTTATTGGATCCGTTAACATTTTCATAATCAACTAACAATGCCTTCATATAATCTGCTGTTCTCCTCTTGCATTCCTATATTTTATACGATATAATAACCATTGGTTAGATTGTTTTTATGTTATCATAACCAATGGTTATTGGCAAGAGGTATTTATTATGCATTTTTATCCGGAAAGATTACAACAGGTACGAGCTGCCTTAATGATAACCAAGGCAGAAGCGGCACGCCGCCTAAATATTTCAGCAATGGCTTATGGCCGCTACGAAAAGGGGGAACGCGAGCCATCTTATCAGTCTGTGTGCTACATTGCCCAGACCTTTCACTGTAATCCGGATTACTTATACGGCCTTTCAGATGAAATGAATGCGGACCACATCGTGATTTCCCGTTCCGAGAACCCGGAGTTATACTCTCTACTCCTGGACATTCAGGAAAATAAGGATATGAAAGAGCGCATTTTAGCTTATTTCAGGACGTGCTGCCTACGAGAAAGCTAATATTTCCATCAGAAGGTTTATATTTTGGGCAAGATTGCTATAACAGAAAATCAGAATCAGGGAGATACCTATATGAATGATAAATGTGTGGAAGATAAATGTATGAATGATAAATGGCTTGATTTTGCCATCCGTATCCAGAGCATTGCGCAGGCAGGGCTTCAATACGGAAAAGATCCATATGATAAAGAGCGCTATGAAGAATTAAGACAGCTCTCTGCTGAAATGATTTCTGTGAAAACAGATATTCCAACAGAAAAAATTCATGATCTGTTTTGTAATGAAACCGGTTATCAGACCCCCAAGATTGACACACGTGCGGCTGTATTTGTTAATGACAAAATTCTGCTGGTCCATGAAAATAACGGAACCTGGTCTTTGCCCGGCGGCTGGTGCGATGTGGATCAGTCCATTGCATCCAATACAGAAAAGGAAGTTCTGGAGGAAGCCGGTTTTACCGTAACAGCTGAAAAAATTATCGCCCTGCAGGATTGGCGGAAACATAACGTTATTAACTATGCCTACGGCGTTCTCAAGGTTTTTGTCCTGTGCAGATATGAACATGGAAGTTTTGAAGAAAATATCGAGACAACCGGAATTTCCTTTTTCAGTAAAAAAGATATTCCGGATCATCTTGCTGTTGAAAAATGTACACGGGAACAGATTCTGATGTGCTTTGAAGCATATGAGCATCCAGATTGCCAGACAATGTTTGATTGATTTCATCCGATCCGCAGACAAATGTAAAGAAAGACAGGTTAACCCTCATGGACAACTACATTAAAAACCCAAAATATAAATCCATACTGGCTTTTTTCTGTGCATTTGGATGGTCTCTGGCATACCCTCTTATCAAAATCGGCTATGAACAGCTTGCGATTCCTTCCTCGGATCCGGGTGGAAAAATCATATTTGCAGGTGTGCGCTTCTTTTTCGCAGGATTCCTGGTGCTGCTTTTCTGCCGGACCAGAAAAATGAACCTTGCTATGCAGAAAAGAACGGATATTTCATGGCTCCTGCTTCTTGCCATCGTGAATACGACACTTCATTATATGTTCGCCTATATTGGCCTTGGCTATAATGCAAGCGCACGATCCACGATTCTGGATTCAATGGGCGTTTTTTTCCTGATTATCCTGTCGGTTCTTATTTTTGCAGATGATAAACTGACTCTTCCGAAGCTGGCAGGCTGTGTGCTTGGGATTGTAGGAATTATTTCCATTAATGTGGAGCCCGGAGTAAATTATTTTTCAAATATTACATTTCGCGGTGACGGAATGATTCTCCTGAATGCATTCTGCGCTGCCCTCGGTGGCGTGATTACCCGGGTGGTTTCAAAGAAAATGAACATAATGTGTGCAACCGGCTTAAGTATGCTAATCGGAGGTGTATTTCTTCTGATAATCGGTTTCCTGATCGGAACAGACCATACATGGACATGGACCCTGAAAGGGATGATCGTATTACTTGTCCTGATTCTGATTCCCGCAGTTTGTTTTGCTGTTTATAATGAATTACTTGCCTGTCACCCGATCAGTAAAATAGCGATTTACAACGCACTGATTCCTGTGCTGGGCGTTATTTTCGCTTCCCTGCTGCTTCACGAAGAACTGAAATGGCAGTATTTCCTTGCCGTCGTGATGGTAGCCTGCGGAATCTGGCTTGTGAACAGGGCACCTCATAATCGAAAGCAGGAACCGGTAACCAAAGAGTAACATGATTATCCTGGCAGGAACATAAATCAAACGTTTTGTAAAACATCTAATATTCCCAATCAACCAGTAGAAATTTTCGGTATCCGGAATAAATTGTTGTATTGGTGTTATCCTCTATCGAGTAAACTTTATAATACACATCCTCATCATCTGTTATACCTGTGCCACGGTATATTCTCTCAACATACAGAATGTACTTTCCATCCGGCGAAGGAACAATTTGCCAAATCCCTTCCGCATTCGCCTTCGCAGTTAATAACTGGTATTCATAAGATGATGTATCAGGATCCCGATGATCCTCAAATCCGGAAATGTTTTCTGTTATTGCTAATCCCCAAATACATAAACGGTAACATTGTCCACTCCAGGAATCTTTAAAAACGATTTTTTCATAACCGTCTATCGTTCGATATTCTTGCGAAAAATCGATATGGAACCGGGACAAATATACAATCATTGCCACAAGTATCATTAGAACAATTGCAGCTCCAATGACGATCGTTTTTCGTGACTTAATTAAATTGCTTTTTGCTGATTTATTCCCCATTTTGATCAAGATCCTTCCGTGTTCATCATATTTCGTTCGCAAATAATCCTGTAATTAAAAACATCATCTGTGCATTTGGATGGTCTCTGGCATACCCTCTTATCAAAATCGGCTACGAACAGTTTTCGATTCCTTCCTCGGATCTGGGTGGAAAAATCATCTTTCCATTCGGGAATGAATCTGTTATTATGACAATAGTAAACATACTAGTATAACAGAAAGGAGTCAAAGACAACCGGAAGTCAGGTCTGCTTCAAAAAAGGAGATTCCTGTCTCCTGCTACCGAAGCTTCCGTACTTTTTGGGAAATACTTTCCAGTTCTTCCCTGGAGAGTTCAGGAAGTCTTTCCAACTGGTCCATAAACATGGCAATCGTTTCTTTTCGCTGCATTTCCACCATCTGGGTATAAAAATTAACTACTACCCCTGTGACAATGGCAGTTACAAAAATCGCATAGACCGTAAGAAGGGCCGAACATATTTTTCCAATAAAGGTTACCGCGACCACGTCGCCAAAACCGGCAGTAGAAATTACTGCATAGCAATACCACAACGCATCTCCGTAACGGTTAATATCGGGTTCAGCCAGTTCAATTACTGCTGCTACTGCAAATAGAAACACAATAAAGCCAACAAGAATCTTGTCTGCTCGGGTTCGTTTTAAAATGCCGGCTAATACCTTTAGTCTTCTCATGCTTCTATCCTCCAATGAAATGCTGCTGCCATCCTGTACCGGATACCATGATCTGTTTTCCCATCAGGGCAGGCGGTTAAATTAATTGAAGTATAGTATAAAACGTTCCTACTTGCAAGACACCCTCTGTAACACATGTTACAGTATTTTACGAAAGCAAAAGGAGAATTTATTATGACTGAGAACAAAACACTGAAAATTGTTGTTATTATCACCGGGATTTTAACCGTATTATTAGGTTTCTATACCCTGGTAAGACCCTTGATGACATTTCTTTCTATTGGCTGGATTTTCGGAATCTTCCTGCTGATAAATGGTATTGAACTTGTCATTCTTTCTTTATCCAAAGAGAAAAAAAATATCGCTGCCTGTATTCTTGGTGTTCTGGAAGCACTTGCCGGTATTATTTTATTATCTAGCGGCATCCAAAGATTCATTACAGATGTAATGGCAGCTTATCTCGTTGGCACAGTCGTCCTGATTTACGGTATCTTCCAGATTATTGCCGGTGTCAAAGTATATAAATTTTCCAAGGGAAAAGGAATCCTTGGCATTGTTTGTGGTGTTTTATCCATTCTTATCAGTATGATAGCAATCGCCCACCCGTTACTTACCATGATTTCTACCGGATACATGATTGCATTTTCTGTCTTAATGCAGGGAATCAACATGGTTGTCCTTGGACTTAACTTTGGAAAAACAGAAAGATAATAAAAGGGTTGACTTCTGAGGTTCTCTATAAAATTTCGGTTTGATGAAAAAATCCCATCGGCTTCGCCGATGGGATTTTGCATTACTGAATCATTTTCTTAGGTCTTTGCAGTAAATGCTTCGACCTGTACTGAATAGTTACTTGCTTTCTTATTATCTTCATCACGCTCATATAGTTCCTTCTACCACGGCGTTCCACCGTCAATCGTTGAGATCTCCGGAACGGTTTCTTCGAGGACATCGAGCAGGATCTTTACGGTATCAAGGGAGGTGAACATGGTAACTCCGTTCTGTACCGCACATCTTCTGATGGCAACACCATCCTCATAGTGCACTCCGGAAAGGATCGCACGGGTGTTGATGATGTAGCTGACATATCCGGCACGGATGGATTTCAGGATCTCATCACTGCCCTCACTCAGCTTGCCGCGCACTCTGGTACGGATGCCATGCTCCTTCAGGAAATTGGCGGTTCCGATCGTTGCTTCAATATTGAAACCAAGCATGTAGAAGCGACGAATCAGCGGAAGGGCTTCTTCCTTATCTTCATCTGCAAGGGTTACCACAACGGTTCCATAGTCCTTCATGCGGATGCCGGATGCCTGCAATGCCTTGTAGAAGGCACGGTTCAGGCGCTTGTCATAGCCGATGGCTTCACCGGTTGATTTCATTTCCGGAGAAAGGTATGCATCCATGCCGCTCAGCTTCTCGAAGGAGAATGCAGGAGCCTTGACATACCATCTTTCCTTTTCCTTCGGAATCATCTCGGTAATGCCCTGGGATGCAAGATTTTCACCCATCATGACCTTCGTTGCAATATTGACAAGCGAAAGTCCGGTAGATTTTGACAGGAACGGAACGCTTCGGGAAGCTCTCGGGTTTACTTCAATAATAAATACCTGATCCTGACGGTCTACTATAAACTGGATATTGAACAGTCCACGGATACCGATGGCAAGTCCGAGACGTGTGGTATAATCTGCAATCGTTTCCTTCACCTGATCGGAAATGTCATACGGCGGATAAACGCTGATACTGTCTCCGGAATGGACACCGGTACGTTCCACCAGCTCCATGATACCCGGGATAAATACCTTTTCTCCGTCACAGATCGCATCGACCTCGACTTCCTTACCAACGACATATTTATCTACCAGAACCGGCTTGTCCTTATCCACTTCCACGGCATTCTTCAGGTAGTGGCGCAGCATCTTTTCATTCGCTACGATTTCCATGGCACGTCCGCCCAGTACAAAGCTCGGTCTTACCAGTACCGGATAACCGACCCTGGCTGCTGCCTCCACACCGCTTTCAATATCGGTAACGGCAATTCCCTGCGGATGGGGGATTCCGGTCTTCTGGATCATATTCTCAAAGAGATCTCTGTCTTCTGCATTGTCAATGGCTTCACAGCCTGTTCCGATGATCGGAACGCCCTTTTCGGCAAGCGGCTTTGCCAGATTGATGGCGGTCTGTCCACCTAAGGACACGATTACTCCCTTCGGATGCTCAAGCTCCATAACGTTCATGACATCTTCTACGGTAAGCGGCTCAAAGTAAAGCTTATCTGCCGTCGTATAATCGGTAGAAACGGTCTCCGGATTGTTGTTGATGACGATGGCTTCATATCCGGCTTCCTGAATCGCACGTACCGCATGAACGGTGGAGTAGTCGAACTCCACACCCTGTCCGATCCGGATCGGTCCGGAGCCTAACACAACGATCTTCTCGCGGTCGGATACAATGGATTCGTTTTCACTTTCATAGGTCGAGTAGAAATACGGTACATAGCTGTCAAACTCGCTTGCACAGGTATCAATCATCTTATAAATCGGGAAGATACCGTACTTCTTACGCATATCGTAAACTTCCTCTTCCTTCAGCTTCCATAGCTCTGCAATATAGGCATCCGAAAAGCCTCTTTTCTTGGCTTCGCGTAAAAAGGTTTCATCTCCGGCCGGAGCACCCTCTAATTCCTTTTCAAAGTCCACGATCTTCTTGATCTTATCTAAGAAAAACAGGTCAATCTGTGTGGCATTACAAAGCCGGGAATGATCGGCTCCCATCCACATCAGCTGGGCGATTGCATAAATGCGGTCATCCCTGCCCTCCTGGACATATTGAAGCAGCTCTTCCTTAGACATATTCTCACGGTCGAACTTCTCCATATGGATATGGTTCTTGTGATCCTCGAGGGAACGGATGGATTTTAACAGACTTTCCTCAAAGGTCCGGCCGACCCCCATAACCTCACCGGTTGCCTTCATCTGGGTGCTCAATACATTGGAAGCATCCGTAAACTTGTCAAATGGGAAACGGGGCATCTTCGTAACCACATAATCAAGGGCCGGTTCGAAGCAGGCCGGTGTATTGGCAAGCTTTATTTCATCCAGATCCATACCGACGGCAATCTTTGCTGATACTCTCGCAATCGGATAACCGGTTGCCTTGGAAGCCAGTGCCGAAGATCTCGATACTCGGGGATTTACTTCAATCACATAATAAGAGAAGGACTGCGGATCCAGTGCGAACTGGACATTACAGCCACCCTTAACCTTAAGGGCACGGATGATCTTAAGGGCACTGTCACGGAGCATCTGATACTCTTTATTGGTCAGTGTCTGGCTCGGTGCCACAACGATGGAGTCACCGGTATGCACCCCCACAGGATCCAGGTTTTCCATGTTGCAGACGGTGATGGCGGTATCGTTCGCATCACGCATTACTTCGTATTCAATTTCCTTATAGCCTTTGATACTCTTTTCTACCAGAACCTGATGTACCGGAGATAATGCCAATGCATTCTTCATCATCTGCTGCATTTCTTCCGGATCATAAGCGAAGCCGCCGCCGGTTCCGCCCAGGGTAAAGGCGGGACGCAGGATCACCGGATAGCCGATTTCCTTTGCTGCCTCAAGCCCCTCCTCCACCGAGTAGGTGATCCTGGAAGGAACGACCGGTTCTCCGATCCGTTCACAAAGCTCTTTAAACAGCTCACGGTCTTCCGCACATTCAATACTTTCTGCATCGGTTCCCAACAATTCAATTTCGCATTCCTGTAAGACGCCCTTTTTCTGAAGCTGCATGGCAAGATTTAATCCGGTCTGGCCGCCGATTCCGGGTACGATGGCATCCGGTCTTTCATAACGGCAGATTCTCGCCACATATTCAAGGGTTAAGGGCTCCATGTAAACCTTATCTGCAACAGAGGTATCTGTCATAATGGTCGCCGGGTTGGAGTTTACAAGGATGACCTCATACCCCTCTTCCTTCAGCGCCAGACATGCCTGTGTTCCTGCATAGTCAAACTCTGCTGCCTGTCCAATGACAATCGGACCGGAACCGATGACCAGTACCTTCTTAATGTCTGTCCGTTTAGGCATTTGTCGCTACCTCCTTCATATTCTCAATAAACTGCTCAAACAGATAGCTGCTGTCCTGCGGTCCGGGTGCGCTTTCCGGGTGATACTGCACACTGAAAACGCGGTCCTCCTTACAGCAGACACCTTCTACGGTATTGTCAAGCAGATTCATATGGGTCACGCTAAGTCCCGTTCCTTCAAGGCTATCCAGATCTACGGCATAGCTGTGGTTCTGGGAGGTAATTTCAATGTGACCGGTTTTTAGGTTCTTCACCGGATGGTTGCCGCCACGATGACCGAACTTTAATTTATAGGTTTTTGCACCATATGCCAGAGAAATCATCTGATGACCAAGACAGATCCCGAAGATCGGGTACCTGCCGCGAAGCTGCTTAATGAGCGCAATCACCTTCGTCACATCCTCCGGGTCTCCAGGGCCGTTTGATAAAAAGATACCGTCCGGTCTCATCCATTCGATTTCATCAAGAGTAACATCATAAGGAACGATGGTGACGTTGCATCCATATTTATTTAAGGAACGTATAATGTTCATTTTCATTCCGCAGTCGATGGCTACGACATTGAAACGGTGGTTTGCGGTACGTGCATACCATTTCTTATGGCAGCTTACACGGGATACGGCATCATGCGGAACCGGGGTTGCTTTGATCTTCGCAAGCCCCTCCTCCAATGTTGTCGATATATCGGTCATAATACCGCGTCTGGATCCCAGATCACGGATACTTCTGGTCAGTTCTCTTGTATCTATTCCATAAATTCCCGGAATATGGTTCTCTTCCATGACCTCGGATAAGGTCTGGGTATACCGGAAATTCGAAGGCATATCATTATAATCTCTGACGATCATTCCTCCAATGGAAAGAAGCTTGCTTTCAAAATCCTCATCGGTAATTCCATAATTACCAATCAGAGGATAGGTCATCACAACCATCTGATCCGTATAGGACGGATCGGAAAGGATCTCCTGATATCCCACCATAGAGGTGTTAAATACGATTTCACATACCCGCTCATCCTGACTTCCGAAATGGTAGCCAATGTACTCGCTGCCATCCTCCAGAATAAGCTTCCTGTCCGGACTGTTCATGATTTCTGTCTCTTCCTTTCTATATAGATTCATTTATTCATTAAATTCATAACTGTTCCTTTATTAAGTGTAGCAAATATTCTTCTGATTGCAAGACAAAATATGTATTAGCCAAGCCTTGCCCATTCATAACCTGTTCTGCTCAAATCATGCTCTTACACAGCCTGACAACAAGTGTCCGGCTGCTGTGTAAACTGTAACAAATCACTTCTTCAGCGCCCGTTCGGAAAGGCGGCTCTCAAAACGATCCTTCGCGGTATTCTCCGGTATGGTGGTCGGATAATCGCCGTCAAAGCAGGCACTGCAGTAATCCTCACTTCCGATCAGGTTTTTCAGATCCCCGACCGGCAGATAAGAAAGGCTGTCCACGCCGATCTGCTTTGCAATTTCTTCAACCGGATAATGGCAGGCAATCAGATTCTCCTTCGTGTCAATATCGGTTCCGTAATAGCAGGGATTTAAAAAGGGCGGTGCGGAAATGCGCATATGTACTTCCTTTGCTCCCGCATTGCGCAAAAGCTTCACGATCTGTCCACTGGTTGTTCCGCGTACAATCGAATCATCCACCAGTACCACGCGTTTTCCCTCTACCACATTGTGAATGGGGTTTAACTTGATGCGTACCTGATTCATCCGGGACTGCTGCCCCGGTGAAATAAAGGTTCTGCCAATATATTTGTTTTTGATAAATCCGATTTCATAGGGGATTCCCGATTCCTGTGCATACCCTAAGGCGGCATCCAGTCCGGAATCCGGGACACCGATCACGACATCAGCATCCACGGGGGTTTCCCTTGCCAGGATCCGTCCAGCCTGCACTCTTGCTTCATGCACCGGAACTCCCTGAATGACAGAGTCCGGACGTGCAAAATAAATGTACTCAAAAATACAGATCCGGCAGCGTTTCTTCCCACAGTGTGTCCTTATGGAACGCACGCCGTTTTCATCAAACACCACAATCTCTCCGGGTAAAAGCTCCCGCTCAAAGGCAGCTCCGACCGCTTCCAGGGCACAGCTTTCGGAAGCGACCACATAGATGCCGTCCGCAGTCCTTCCATAGCACAGGGGACGCATTCCCAAAGGATCCCTTGCGGCAAGAAGCTTCGTTGCTGACATCAGTACCAGAGAGTAGGCGCCCTCCAACACCTCCATTGTATCACAAAGAGCCTCCTCGATCGAGGGGGCTTTTAATCGTTTTTGGGTGACGATATACGCAATGATTTCCGTATCGCTTGTGGAATGGAAAATTGCACCGTTCAGTTCGAGCCGGTCACGCAAAGAATAGGCATTGCTGACATTGCCGTTATGTGCCAGTGCCATTTTCCCTTTCTGATGATTGACCTCGATCGGCTGGCAGTTGCTCCGGTTGTTTCCACCGGTTGTTCCGTAGCGGACATGACCGACACAAGCGGTTGCCGCCGGAAATTTTGCCAGTACATCTCTTGAAAACACATCATTGACAAGTCCCAGATCCTTATGCGAGGTAAAAAGACCATCCTCACAGACCACAATTCCACAGCTTTCCTGTCCACGGTGCTGCAGGGCATATAATCCATAATAGGCAATCTCTGCAAGATTTGTGGCGTTTAGGGTAAAGCACCCAAAAACGCCACATTCTTCATGAATTCCTTTTAAATTTTCCATTACTGCTCCTCCGTCTTCGTAACTGTTCAGTACCTTCACAGTTACGATGCAAAATCCATTCCAAATCGGCTTCGCCGATGGGATTTTGCATTACTGAATCATTTTCTTAGGTCTTTGCAGTAAATGCTTCGACCTGTTCTGAATAGTTACCCGTCTTCGTAACTGTTCAGTACCTTCACAGTTACGATGCAAAATCCATTCCAAATCGGCTTCGCCGATGGGATTTTGCATTACTGAATCATTTTCTTACGGTCTCAGCAGTAAATGCTTCGACCTGTTCTGAATAGTTACCTGTCTTCAGTACATGTTCACACGCTGCATTGACAAATCCCTGAAACAGGGGATGAGATTTATTGGGTCTGCTCTTGAATTCCGGATGATACTGCACACCGATAAAGAACGGATGCTCACTTAATTCTACCGCCTCCACCAGACGTCCGTCCGGAGACAGGCCGCTTAAGGTAAGTCCTGCCTGCTGCAGACAATCCCGATAGGCATTATTAAATTCGTAACGATGACGATGACGCTCGTTAATATGATTTGTGCCGTAGCACTTTTCCATTCCGGTTCCCTTCTGGATTTCACAGGGGTAGCTTCCAAGACGTAATGTTCCGCCCTTATCAATATCGTCATTCTGTCCCGGCATATAATCAATGACCTTGTTGGCACAAAGCTCATCGAACTCACCGGAATTGGCATCGGTAATTCCTGCCACATGACGGGCAAATTCCATAACCGCAATCTGCATGCCAAGGCAGATGCCCAGATACGGGATGCCCTTTTCCCTTGCATATCCGGCTGCCAGAATCATGCCTTCAATACCCCGGTTTCCAAATCCTCCGGGAACGATGATCCCCTGAAGAGAGCCTAATTCTTCCTCTACCGTCTGTTCCGTTAACTTCTCGGAATCAATCCACTCAATCTTCACATAAGTCCCACACTGGTATCCGGCATGCTGCAGCGCCTCCGCTACCGAAAGATATGCATCGTGAAGCTGTACATATTTCCCCACAAGTCCGATCCGGACTTCCTTCTTCCGGCTCTTGATCTTTTCTACCAGTGCCGTCCATTCCTTCAGATCGCAGGGTGCTGTTTTAAGGGAAAGCTCCCGGCACACGATCGAAGAGAAGTTGGCTTCTTCGAGCATCAGCGGGGCTTCATAGAGATTGGGCAGGGTGATATTCTCAATCACACAGTCCGGCTTTACATTACAGAACATGGAAATCTTGTTCTTAATGGAATCCTCCAGCGGTTCATCACACCGGAGCACGATGATATTCGGGTTGATTCCCATTCCCTGCAATTCCTTTACGGAGTGCTGGGTCGGTTTGGACTTGTGTTCTTCGGAGCCACGCAAATATGGCACGAGTGTCACATGAATAAATAAGCTGTTTTCCCTTCCGATTTCCAGTGCAATCTGACGGATGGCCTCCAGAAATGGCTGAGACTCGATATCACCGATGGTTCCGCCGATTTCTGTAATTACGACATCCGCGTCAGTCTGTTTTCCGACACGGTAAACGAACTCCTTGATCTCATTCGTAATATGAGGAATGACCTGTACCGTGGAGCCTAAATACTCTCCACGGCGTTCTTTATTTAATACGTTCCAGTAAACCTTACCGGTTGTCAGGTTGGAAAACCTGTTTAAGTCTTCATCAATGAATCTTTCGTAATGGCCGAGGTCTAAGTCTGTTTCCGCACCATCCTCCGTAACATATACCTCTCCATGCTGAAAAGGACTCATGGTTCCCGGATCCACATTGATGTACGGATCCAGCTTCTGCGCAGCTACCTTTAAGCCCCTTGCTTTTAATAATCGTCCCAGAGAGGCCGCCGTAATTCCTTTTCCCAGTCCGGATACGACACCTCCCGTTACGAAAATATACTTGGTCATTGCTTTCACCCTCTCTTTCTTTACTGTATGCCTAAGTTCGAATAGCCCATCAGACTTTCATCGACCTCTCTTGCTGCTTCTCTCCCTTCCCGGATTGCCCAGACAACAAGGGACTGTCCGCGGTGCATATCGCCTGCGGTAAAAACATGCGGTACGTTCGTCTGATATTTTCCTGCTTCGGTATTTACGTTGGTGCGTGCATTCAGCTCTACCCCGAACGCATCTGCAATTCTCTTTTCACATCCTAAAAATCCGGCTGCAATCAGCACCAGCTCTGCCGGAAGAATCTGTTCGGTTCCTTCGATCTCCTTCATGACTCTTCTGCCGGTCTTCTTATCGACTTCACCATGCAGCTTAATCGTCTTTACAGCCGTCAGCTCACCCTTTTCATTCCTGATAAATTCCTTGACTGTGGTTTCATAAATACGGGGATCCTTACCAAACTGGTCAATCGCTTCCTCCTGGCCGTAATCCACCTTGCACACCCGCGGCCATTCGGGCCATGGATTGGATTCGGTTCTTTTATCCGGTGCTTTAGGCATCATTTCAATCTGGATCACATTCTTGGCGCCCTGACGGATGGCAGTTCCCACACAGTCATTTCCGGTATCACCGCCACCGATAATGACTACATTTTTATCCCTGGCACTGATCCAGTTTTTCGCTGCCTTACGGATCTCCATGTTGGCATCCAGTAAGGATTTCGTTGCGGATTTCAGATAATCTACCGCAAAGTAAATGCCGGATGCATCTCTTCCCGGTACATCAATATTTCTGGCATTGGCAGAACCACAGGTCAGAATCACGCGGTCAAACTCTTCCATAATCTTCGCAGCCGAATATTCCGGATTTTCTCCGCCCACCTCTGCATTCGTGACAAATGTGATTCCTTCCTGCTTCATGACCTCAATCTTTCGTTCCACGAAACGTTTTTCCAGCTTCATATTCGGAATTCCATACATCAGAAGCCCGCCAGGACGGTCGGAACGTTCAAATACGGTGACCGAGTGTCCTCTTTTATTTAGCTGATCCGCTGTTGCCAGACCGCTCGGTCCCGATCCGATGACCGCTACCTTCTTGCCGGTTCTGGTTCTTGGCGGTTTCGGATCTGCGTATCCGTTCTGATATGCATATTCAATAATGGACAATTCATTTTCCTTTGTGCAGACCGGATCACCATGCAGGCCGCAGGTACATGCCGCCTCACACAATGCCGGACACACTCTTCCGGTGAATTCCGGGAAGTTATTCGTCTTTTTCAGACGGTTATACGCCTGCTTCCAGTTACCGGTATATACAAGATCGTTCCATTCCGGCACCAGATTATGAAGGGGACATCCGCTTGTCATCCCCATTAAGGTCATACCCGACTGGCAGAACGGCACGCCGCATTCCATACATCTGGCTGCCTGCTCCTGTTGATGATCCCTTGATAACGGAGTATGAAATTCATTGAAGTTCTTAATTCTCTCATGAGGCTTCACTGCTTTGGAAACCTCTCTGTCATATTCTAAAAATCCAGTTGGTTTTCCCATTATAATGTACCTCCTAAGGCTTCATATTCTTTCGGAATAATCTTTTTAAACTTCGGTATATATTCCTCAAAATGTGTTAAGATTTCTTTTCCCTTCGGGGAATCGGTTGCTTTCACATGCTCTTCAAGCAATGTCTTTAATTCTGCAATGTCCCTTTCCTTCTGAAGCTCACCAAAGTTAATCAGTTCCTTATTCAGTCTCGTATATAAGTCAAAGTCCTCATCCAGTACATAAGCGATACCGCCGCTCATTCCGGCTGCGAAGTTCTTGCCGGTTTTACCTAAGACAACCACACGTCCGCCGGTCATGTATTCGCATCCATGATCGCCGACACCTTCTACAACAGCGCGTGCGCCGGAGTTACGGACACAGAACCTCTCTCCTGCCACACCGTTAATGAACGCCTTACCACTGGTTGCACCATAGAGCGCCACATTTCCGACAATGATGTTTTCATCTGCTGCAAATCGTGCATCCTTCGGAGGATAAACAATAATCTTTCCTCCGGAAAGTCCCTTGCCAAGGTAATCGTTGCTGTCTCCGCAAAGCGTAAGCGTCAGTCCTTTCGGGATAAAGGCGCCGAAGCTCTGTCCTCCTGCGCCCTGGCATTTTACCACATAGCTGTCTTCCGCAAGGCTGTTCTTATACTGTCTGGTGATTTCCGCACCAAACAGAGTACCAAAGGTACGGTTGACGTTGCTGACCTGAACCTCGATGGATTTCTTTCTGCCCTCCTTCAATGCCGGTCCAAGCTTTTTGAGAAGAATCTTTTCATCCAGAGTCTTATCCAGTTCAAAGGAATAGATCTGCTTCTGATCAAAAACAGCCTTCTCATGATCCGCTGCATAAGGATTATCAAGGATATTGGAAACATCAATGTGCTCCGCAATTCCCTGTAAATGATCCTTCTTCTTCAGCAGATCCGTACGTCCTACCAGTTCATCCACACTGCGGACGCCCAGTTTACTCATATATTCACGCAGCTCCTGCGCAATAAATCTCATAAAGTTGATGACATATTCCGGCTTTCCGGCAAAACGCTTACGGAGCTCCGGATTCTGGGTTGCAATACCAACCGGGCAGGTATCCAGGTTGCAGACACGCATCATGACACATCCCATGGTTACAAGCGGAGCGGTTGCAAAACCGAATTCTTCCGCACCAAGGATGGCTGCGATGGCAACATCACGGCCGCTCATCAATTTTCCGTCTGTCTCGATCCGGACCTTGTTACGAAGGCCGTTCATAATTAAGGTCTGGTGGGTTTCTGCAAGACCAAGCTCCCACGGAAGACCGGCATTGTGAATTGAGGTCTTCGGAGCAGCACCCGTACCACCGTCATAACCGGAAATCAGGATGACCTGGGCACCGGCCTTGGCAACACCTGCTGCGACCGTACCTACACCTGCTTCGGATACTAGCTTTACCGAAATTCCGGCATTCTTATTCGCATTCTTTAAGTCATAAATCAATTGTGCCAGGTCTTCAATCGAATAAATATCATGATGAGGCGGCGGGGAAATCAGACTGACACCCGGAGTGGAATGTCTGGTCTGTGCAATCCACGGATAAACCTTTTTACCCGGAAGATGTCCACCTTCACCGGGCTTTGCTCCCTGTGCCATCTTGATCTGGATTTCCTTCGCACTTACCAGATACTCACTGGTTACTCCGAATCGTCCGGATGCCACCTGTTTAATTGCAGAACACTTATTTAATCCATCCTTGCCAATTGTCAGACGGTCAATGCTCTCACCGCCTTCACCGGAATTGGATTTTCCATGAAGGGTATTCATGGCAATTGCCAGTGTCTCATGTGCTTCCTTGGAAATGGAACCATAGGACATCGCACCGGTTTTAAACCGGGTTACGATAGAATCCACATCCTCGACTTCGTCGATCGGAATCGGCTCTGCTGCATAATTGAAATCAAGCAGTCCACGTAAGTTCCGTACCTTGTCCTCTTCATTGACAAGGGAGGTATACTGTTTAAATAAGGAATAATCCCCTCGCTTCGTGGATTCCTGAAGAAGATGAATCGTCTGCGGATTGTACAGATGCTCTTCTGCTCCGGAACGCATCTTATGTCTGCCCGGGCTGTCCAGAGTCAGGTCATTTTCAAGTCCTAACGGATCGAAGGCTTCGGTATGCAGCTCTTCCACCTGCTTCTGAATATCCTTCAGGGTAAGGCCTCCCACACGGCAGACCGTATTCGTGAAATACTTGTCAATCACGGAGGAATCAATACCGATTGCTTCAAAGTTCTTGGAGCCCTCATAGGACTGGATCGTGGAAATACCCATCTTGGAAGCAATCTTTACGATACCATGTAACACAGCGGAATTATAATCATCCACGGCTGCATAGTAATCCTTGTTGAGCATGTTGTTTTCGATCAGTTCCTTTACGGTATCGAGTGCCAGATACGGGTTGATTGCACACGCACCGTAGCCTAACAACGTTGCAAAGTGATGTACCTCTCTGGGTTCACCGGACTCCAAGATCATGGCAACGCTGGTCCTCTTCTTCGTTGCAACCAGATATTGCTGCAACGCGGAAACCGCAAGCAAAGAAGGAATTGCCATATGATTTTCATCCACGCCACGGTCTGACAGAATCAGGATATTGGCGCCTTCCTTATATGCCCGGTCCACCTCAATAAACAGATGATCAATCGCCTTTTCCAGGCTCATGCTCTTATAGTAAATGATCGGGACCACTTCCACATGGAAGCCGTCTTCCTTCATATTTTTAATCTTTAACAGGTCGGTATTGGTCAGAATCGGATTGTTGACACGTAATACCTTGCAGTTGCGCGCCTTTTCTTCCAGAAGGTTTCCGTCCTCACCGATAAACACGGTAGTCGAAGTAACAATCTCTTCACGAATAGCATCAATCGGCGGATTGGTAACCTGTGCAAAAAGCTGCTTAAAATAATGGAACAGCGGCTGATGGTGTTTGGAAAGCACAGCAAGCGGGGTATCAATCCCCATAGCTGCAATGGCTTCCTGTCCGTTTCTTGCCATCTGTAAAATACTGTTGCGGTAATCCTCGTAGGTATAACCAAATGCCTTCTGCAGACGCTGACGCTCTTCATAAGTATATTCCGGAACCTTTTCGTTCGGAATATGCAGATTCTTTAACTCTACCAGATTGCTGTCAAGCCATTCTCCGTAAGGCTGTCTGGATGCATACTGCTCCTTTAAGGCATCATCATCAATCATCTCACCCTTTACGGTATCGACTAGCAGCATCTTACCGGGACGGAGACGATCCTTTCTTAAGATATGCTCCGGAGCAACCGGCAGCACACCAACCTCAGAGGAAAGAATGAGCTGATGATCATCGGTAATATAATAACGGGAAGGACGAAGTCCGTTACGGTCAAGCACCGCTCCCATAATATCTCCATCGCTGAACAGAATGGACGCCGGACCATCCCACGGCTCCATCATCGTTGCATAATAATTATAGAAATCTTTCTTTTTCTGGGACATGGTTCGGTTATTGACCCACGGCTCCGGAATGGTAATCATCACGGCCAGTGGGAGCGGCATACCACTCATGACCAGAAATTCCAGCGTGTTATCCAGCATTGCGGAATCGGAACCGGAAGAATTAATCACAGGAAGTACCTTATATAATTCTCCCTTTAAATATTCGGATTCCATCGTTTCTTCTCTTGCGAGCATCTTGTCCGCATTACCGCGGATGGTATTGATCTCACCATTGTGCACGATGAACCGGTTCGGATGAGCCCTTTCCCAGCTCGGATTCGTGTTGGTAGAGAATCGGGAATGTACCAGTGCGATTGCAGAACAGTAATCCTCGCTCTGCAGATCCGGATAAAAGGTACGAAGCTGTTTTACCAGGAACATTCCTTTATAGGCAATCGTTCGTGAGGAAAGCGTTACTACATAGGTATTCTCTGTACTTTGTTCAAAAATTCTTCTTATGATATACAGCTTCCGGTCAAAATCAATGCCCTTTTCTGTCTCTGCCGGTTTCCTGACGAATCCCTGCATAATATATGGCATACAGTCAATCGCTCTTTGTCCGAGTACCTCCGGTACGGTCGGAACCACACGCCAGCCCAGGAATTCGAGTCCTTCTTTTTCCACGATGATTTCAAACATCTTTTTGCTTTGGTTTCTTTTTAATTCATCCTGTGGGAAGAAGAACATTCCCACACCGTACTCCCGTTCCTTCGGAAGTACAATTCCGGCTTCCTTGCAGGCCTTTACAAAGAACTTGTGGCTGATCTGCAGCAGGATTCCTACTCCGTCACCGGTCTTTCCCTCTGCGTCCTTACCGGCACGGTGCTCCAGGTTTTCTACGATGCTCAACGCATCGGATACGGTCTTATGCGTTTTTCTTCCTTTCATATCTACAATTGCACCGATACCGCAGTTATCATGTTCAAATGAAGACCGGTACAAAGCAGGCTGTGGAAGATCTTTCTTCGTGTCAAACATAATTGTTCTCCTTTCATTTCACCCTTATATCTAAAATAAACCTAACTCTACTTTTGTCCCTCTCACTAAATTCATGCTTCGCTTTCGCTTGCATTCATTAAGTGTTCCGGACTGGTTCGCACTAAGTTCGAGCTTCATCTTACGATTTGCTTTCACTAAGTGCTCTACACAAATAATTAAGAGTTTGCTTGCAAACTCTTTGCGCGCGAGCGGTGTTGCAAAGCAACTAATTTCTTCTCCGCGAGCTGCGCATCCACGTTCTTCATTTTGTTTTATAAAACAAAATGAGGAGTCCGATGAGGGCACTTATCCCTCAACAGACTCCTTTGTCTTTTCCTGTATACAATAATGCAATTTTTATCTAAGCGCCATTTTAAACGGTTTCTACAGTGATGTCAATAGAAATTTGACATTTTTCTCAATTCTGCATTACTTCCTAATTAATGCGTTTTTCCGTATGCCGTTTATCGGAAAATTTTTGCTGATTTTTTTTAAAAACCTATTGACAACCGGAAATTTTAGGTCTACAATTCGAACCATCATAAGCAAAGGCGCTATGAGGTTTATCCTTGTGGCGTCTTTTCTTATGTGGAAATTGTTTTCCTTAAAGCGCTGCACAAGACGCGCACTTGTGCAGCCACCCTCAAAACAGAATTGGTTTTGAGCTATCACAACAATTTTAAAGGAGGCCATTTATGAGAAGTAATGTACCAGAAATTTTCGGAAGTATGGTATTCAACGATGCCATAATGAGAGATAAACTTCCTAAAGACATTTACAAATCCTTAAAAAAGACCATCGAGGATGGCAAAGATTTAGATATTACTGTAGCCAATGTGGTTGCCATTGCCATGAAGGACTGGGCAATCGAAAAAGGAGCTACCCATTATACACACTGGTTCCAGCCGATGACCGGGATCACCGCTGAAAAGCATGACAGCTTCATTTCTCCACAGAATGACGGACGCATCATCATGGAGTTCTCCGGTAAAGAGCTGATCAAAGGCGAACCGGATGCATCCAGCTTTCCTTCCGGCGGCTTACGTGCCACCTTTGAAGCAAGAGGCTATACCGCATGGGATCCTACCTCTTACGCTTTCGTAAAGGACGGAGTGCTTTGTATTCCTACCGCATTCTGCTCCTACGGCGGTGAAGCACTGGATAAGAAGACACCTCTTCTCCGCTCCATGGAAGCCCTTGGCGAACAGGCCGTCCGTGTATTACGTCTCTTCGGTAACACCGATGCAAAGCGTGTCATCACAACGGTTGGTCCAGAGCAGGAATACTTCCTTGTAGATAAGGACTTATACGAGCAGAGAAAAGACCTTGTTTACTGCGGACGTACCTTATTTGGTGCGATGGCACCGAAGGGTCAGGAAATGGAGGATCACTACTTTGGAGCGATCAAGCCAAGAATTTCCGCTTTCATGAAGGAATTAAACGAAGAATTATGGAAGCTGGGTATTTTAGCTAAGACGGAACATAACGAAGTATCACCTGCACAGCATGAGCTGGCACCGATCTTCTCTACTACCAATATTGCAACCGACCACAACCAGATCACCATGGAAATCATGAAGAATGTAGCAAAGAGACATAATCTGGTCTGCCTGCTTCATGAAAAGCCATTCAAGGGTGTGAACGGAAGTGGTAAGCATAACAACTGGTCTTTGACAACCGACACCGGTGTCAACCTGTTAGAGCCCGGTAAATCTCCTTATGAAAATGCACAGTTCCTCTTATTCTTATCCGCAGTCATCAAAGCGGTGGATGAATATCAGGATCTGATGAGAGTTTCCGTTGCATCTGCTGAAAATGATCATCGTCTGGGCGCTAACGAAGCACCTCCGGCTATCATTTCCATGTTCCTTGGAGATGATCTGGAAGCTATCCTGGAAGCCATCGAAAGCGGTAAGCCATATAACGGAAGCGGTATTGAAAAGATGGAAATCGGTGTTCATGTACTTCCTTCCTTCCCGAAGGATACGACAGACCGTAACCGTACTTCACCGTTTGCCTTTACCGGCAACAAGTTCGAGTTCCGGAGCCTTGGTTCTTCCCAGTCGATCTCCGGACCGAACATCATTCTCAACACCATTGTTGCAGAGGAATTAAAGCAGTTTGCGGATGAGCTCGAGGGTGCGGAGGACTTCACCGAAAAGCTCAACGAACTCATTAAAAAGACCATTAAGGAGCATAAGAGAATTATCTTTAACGGTGACGGATATTCGGATGAGTGGAAAGCAGAGGCCAAAAAGAGAGGTCTTCTGAACTTAAAGACTACCGTAGATGCCCTTCCTACCTTCCTTGCACCGAAGAATGTAGAACTCTTCACCAAGCATAAAATCTTTACCGAAAAGGAAATGGAATCCAGATACGAGATCTTACTGGAAACCTACAGCAAGGTTATCAACATTGAAGGTCTTACTATGGTTGACATGGCAAAGAAACAGATTCTGCCTGCTGTAAATTCCTATATCGGGAACCTCGCTTCCACTGCAAAGAAGAAGCTGTCGGTTACCGAAGGTTTATCCTGCAGGATGGAAAAAGATCTGCTTGAAAAGCTTTCCGTACTGGAAGATTCTGCTTATGACAAAGCAAATAAACTGGCTGCTCTCCTTGAAGAAGGCGGAAAGATTTCCGATGGCCTTGCTCAGGCAACCTTCTATAAGGATCAGATCCTTCCTGCTATGGAAGCATTAAGAAGCGACTGTGATGCACTCGAAGTAGATACTGCCGAAAGCTCCTGGCCGTTCCCGCAGTATGGTGATCTGCTGTTCCATATCTGATCGTAAATAAAAATAAATAGAATAATGACGGTAACTATTCCACACCTCAAACATGGTTCCGGATAGTTATACATAAAAACGACACAATGGCGTGTATACTTTCTAAAGTATGCACGCTGTTTTGCTTCATAAGGTAAAATGGCGTATAAAATGAATCATACTTTTCAGGTATTCCACATCATGTGTTAAAAAGGAGGAGATGTATTATGACAGAAGAAATTTTAAGTGCCGTAAGCAGTGAAGTTTTCAGCGTCTGGTTCTTGATTGGCGCAGCGCTGGTGTTCTGGATGCAGGCCGGTTTTGCAATGGTGGAGGCTGGTTTTACCAGAGCCAAGAACACCGGTAACATCATCATGAAGAATTTGATGGATTTTTGTATTGGTACCGTAGTATTTATTTTAATTGGTTTCAGCCTCTTACTTGGTGAGGATCTGGTCGGTCTCATTGGTAAGCCCGGATTTGATATTTTCACCAGCTACGCAGACTTCAACTGGTCCAATTTCGTATTCAACCTTGTATTCTGTGCGACGACTGCAACTATCGTTTCCGGCGCCATGGCAGAAAGAACCAAATTTTTATCCTATTGTATTTATTCTGCAGTAATTTCTGCATTGATCTACCCCATTGAGGCACACTGGATCTGGGGCGGCGGCTGGTTATCCCAGTTAGGCTTCCATGATTTTGCAGGCTCCTGTGCCATCCACATGGTTGGTGGTATTTCCGCATTAATCGGTGCTGCTCTCTTAGGCCCCCGTATCGGTAAATACACAAAGGATGAAAGCGGTAAAATCATAAAGGTAAATGCTTTCCCCGGTCACAACATTACAATCGGTGCACTCGGTGTATTCATTCTCTGGCTCGGCTGGTATGGCTTTAACGGTGCTGCAGCCACAAGCGTAGAGCAGCTCGGATCCATTTTCGTAACAACGACCATTGCTCCTGCAATAGCTACCGTTGTATGTATGATTTTTACCTGGATTAAGTATGGCAAGCCTGATGTTTCCATGTGTCTGAATGCATCCCTTGCAGGTCTTGTTGCAATAACTGCTGGCTGTGATGTAACCGATGCTTTCGGTGCCATTGTTATTGGTGCCGTATCCGGTGTTTTAGTTGTATTCGGTGTCTGGCTGTTAGATTACAAGCTCCGCGTTGATGATCCGGTTGGTGCCGTAGCAGTTCACTGCTTAAACGGTATCTGGGGTACCCTGGCAGTTGGTTTATTTGCAACCACCTCTGCTCCCGGAAATGATTCATATACCGGTTTATTCTATGGTGGCGGCTTCCATCTGTTTGGCTTACAGCTTCTTGGCTTTGTCAGTGTTGCTGCCTGGACCGCTGTTACCATTACAATTACCTTTTTAATTATTAAAGCAACCGTTGGGTTAAGAGTTACGGAAGAAGAAGAAATTGTTGGTCTGGATCCTACCGAGCATGGTCTTGCATCTGCTTATTCCGGATTCAGCATCATGGATATTTCCAACACCATGACAATGGAAACAAATGCCAATACAAGTCTTGGCAGCGATTCCTACGAAGCAGCTTCACCTGCTGCAAAGAACGCTTCCGTAAAGGTTGTTACCGCTCCTGTTTCACTTGATACAGGTATTCACAAGATTGTGATTATTGCAAAGCTTTCCAGATACGATCACTTAAAGAAAGCCATGAACGACTTAGGTGTTACCGGCATGACCGTTACACAGGTTATGGGTTGTGGTATCCAGAAGGGTGCCGGTGAAATGTACCGTGGCGTTGAAATGGATGCAACCTTACTTCCCAAGGTTAAGGTCGAGGTTGTTGTCAGCAAGATTCCTGTTGAGGATGTCATTGAAGCTGCAAAGAAGGCTCTGTACACCGGTCATATCGGTGATGGCAAGATCTTCGTATACAACGTTGACAAGGTTGTAAAGATTCGTACCGGCGAAGAAGATTACGATGCACTTCAGGATGTTGAGTAATCTCTTTACATATCTCTATTAAATGTTGTTGTGAAAAAGGCCGCTGACTCCGTCAAGGAGCAGCGGTCTTTTGCTGTACTGCATTCAATTCACTCCATTGTATCATACTGCTTCATCATACCGGCGCTGCAAGTCCAATATTTTACGTTCAAAATGCTCCCTGTCCAGCGTATCCATCTGGTGTTCCAACCTCGTTTTGATACCTAAAGTCTGCCGAAGCTATTCCTACAATATAGAAGGTTGTTTTTCCAAATCCTTGGTATCTACCGCAGACCCGATTTTTTTCTTTGATCGCCTCAGAGAACTACGGATATTATGCTCCAAATTTCTCTAAAATAATCAGACAGAAAAACTTTTCACTGAACTTCAAGAATGATTCTACGATAAGATTTCAACGAAACGATTTCATTTTCATCAAACACTTCAAGAATAAGATGAATAGTATCTCCACTTTGAGCATCTTCAGGAATACTAATTGTTACAACCTCACTTTTTTCATTCTTAAGAAGTGGGCATTTTTTGCACGTTCCAGCTTCAGAATAGATCCACCAACGGAAATTCAATGTATCGCCATCCGGATCTTCAGAAGCAGATGCATCGACTTCGTATTCTGTGCCTCTTTCAACTGCCGCTTTCATTATTGCTCGCTCACCATCATCGCCATATAACTTTGCAAGCGGATGATGATTAGCTTCACTATATTCTTTTACACACCAATCCATTCTTGCTTGGAAATCAAATAGTATATCCTTTCTAAATCGCCATAAGGGCGCAAAAATATTATTCTCATATAGGATATTCTCATCTTCATCAAACCACGTATCTGATGTGCAGCCATACATATTACTCCATTCATAGGCACTCTCATCAATTGAAGAATTAGCCGCACCTGCGCTATTTTTTGCATATTCAGGATCTTGTGATGCTTGTGGACTTTCTCCGGCAAAAATCTTTCTTTTTTTATCCCTGAAGCGGCCTCCCCAGCCACCCCAGGTTATCTCACTAGGAACATTAAGGCCATTGTTAAGAACATATAATACTCCTGTCGTTCCACCTCCATCCATAAACCAATACATAAGCATAACCACACCCGCCGGAACACCTGTCCCTTTTAAACTCATAATCCGCTGTGGAAACAATTCTCCTAAAATTCCATGCCTTTTACGGACATTTTCTTCAGCCCATTCAAATTGATTGAGTGGTTTCCATGGCTGAGGTCCCATATTCAAATCAGGACCATTCAAGCTATAAACTTGAGGAGAGTTTCTTACGTAAAATACTTCTGGAAATTCCTGATTAATCCACGCACCGGCATTATCCTGACCTGAATCATCAAATACTCGAATTTTACTCAGACAAACTTGCAGAATATCTTTATCCAATCTATTTCTCATATCATAAAGAGCCTGTGCTAAAGTATTAGCCCCAGCATTGATTGAAAAATAGACAGGCCTGGGATCCTCTTTTAACAGTGCCTGAATTATTATTTCACTTCCACGTGTACTCTTTCCTTCACCTACAGCTTCCATCCCGAAACCGGCCTGACCACCACCTGTTATTGATAAAAGATAATCTGTTGTCGGCCAACCACTTGCATGTTTCATCAAATTAGCTCTAACAATACCAAATGCCTGGATTCTACTCACAATCGATTCAGGATATACATCATCTTTCAACCAACATGAGGTAACGGCAATAAGTCCTTCAATATCAATTTCATTAGAATACAAAAGAAGTTTTACCATAGTTTGAGAATCATCCGGTTCATTTTCCATGTCTGTTAGAATAATGAACCTTTTCTTCTCGTCTCCAAATAATTTTTGCAAAACCAATTTATTAGCCATAAATAAAAAACCTCCTCTATAAATAATTTTTCTATTACTTACAAAAATATAATTCTTTATTTGTTCAATTCCCGAAACCGGATTTGAGAAAACCATTTTTCCGTAACAACTGCTAAACGTTCTTCTATACGTTCCATTGATGCTCTCATATGAATAATAACATCATATTTTCTGACAGCTCCATGGCTGTATCCTGTATTGATTTATTAACTCAAAGTTCCTAGCTTACCAAAACCTTATACTTTTCAGTAAATGCCAATGCACTAGATGATGTTCAACAGATTTCTAGCCTCATTTACATTCATAAATTCTGTTTCATTATTTCGGCAAACCTCTTTAAATTCTTTTATAATTTCCCAGTTATAGCACACCTGTTCTTTAGAACCATAATTAGAATCCTCAAATCCTAATCGAACCGTTGCTGCTCCCATAGCTATCGCTATATTAATCAAATCGAAATCTGTCCGTTTCGCATGTGTAATGCCCCAGATTGCTTTCTGATCCTTGAAAGAGTTATTAATGTACTGAACCATATATTTCAGAACTTCTTCCTCTGCGGGTGCAGCGCCTACATGTCCTAAGACTACACTAAAGAGAACTGGAAAAGAGAATTCATACATCCTTGCCAGCTCCCAAGTTGTATGAATATGCCCTAGTTCAAAAACCTCGACCTCTGCTTTCTTTCGATATTGCTTTATTTTATTGACACAATATGCCACCTCCTTTGGCAAATTAATATATACCTGTTCTCCCAGATTCACAGAGCCAACATTCAGAGAATGCGCTTCAATTCGCATATCTTCAGACACACACACGCACCTCTGCTCTATCGTCAGATCGGAAACACCTCCAGTGGATATTTCAATAATGATATTCGAGTATTTCCTGATCTCCTCTATAATCTGATTTGTAAATTCCATGTCTTCTGTAAGGCAGGCGTTCTCATCTCGAACATGTAAATGTACCATCGAAGCTCCAAGTTCTGAGCATTTTAAAATGTCTTCTACTAATGCAGATTGATCTATTTTATGTCTAATAGCCTCTACTGGTGCAACCGATAAAAGTATTTTTTTCATTTCACTGCACCTTTCTTCACGAGTGCCTCCTTTAATGCCCTTGCTCCAAAGGATGGGCTGGAAACAACTGCTTTCCCAAGCTTATCTTGCAGGAATTCCTCACAATAACTCATAGACCCCTGCGCAAGAAGAATAATATCCGATTCTCCTGCGTATTTTTCAGCATACTCCAACATTTTATCTTTAAAAACATTCTGTTCAATGCCAAAAGCATTTTCCACCAGAATTTCTGTAATATTTATCTTTTTCCCACAAACCTTTGCCATATGTCTTATGGTTCCAACAGTCGGATTTAATGTGCTAGACAGTGTTGCCATTACAGCAATGTTGTCATATCCTATCACCGCCTCTCTGCACATTTCTTCATCTATTCTAACGATAGGTACTCCTGCAACATCCGCAAAGCTCTGCATGGAGTCTACAATCTCCCCTACTGAAGAGCACGTGTTTAAAATAGCCTCAGCTCCATCCATAATTGCCTGTGAATATAGACTGATAAGCTTAGCTGCCGGTTTTGAATAAACATCTCCATACGTAATAACATCTGAAAGAATGGTTACGTCTCCATATGTCAAGAGTTCTACATTATTTCCCAGTTCTTTGTGAATCTGCTTATTTACATCATCGATTAATTCTGGGGTTGTCCCCGTATAAACTATTCCTATCTTCATGATCCGCCTCCTACTTTGCATATATGCTCTATTATTTGCTTTAAGGTTTCCTCTTCACCTACATTCCCTGGAAAAATAATATATAAAATATTTGAAAAACGAGCTTTATAATTCAGACGCCATACTGGTATGCCTGGAGCAGCTTGCCCTATCACAATGGCCTTTTTAATATCCAATGCCTTTGTTGCAATATCACTTGATGTAATTCCCCCCTTTGCTATTACAAAATCAGGTTTAATCTGTAAATTAGCCACGATTCTTTGAACCGCATCTGAAATTTGTACAGACCTTTCAAGTGCTTGCTCTTTTGCTGCGCTTTTAACAACCTGCCTTGATGTATATACGAGAGGTATTTTATTCTGTTTCATTAATTCTGAACATAATTCCGACAGCTTTGTACTTTCCTTAGATAACTCTGTGCCTTCCTTACCATTAACTTCAAACAAAATCGGTACTACCATATCAAGTTCACTGGCTTTTTTAATCTGTTTTGTAGTTTTATCTGTATGCGAGCCTACAATAATAATCCCTCTTGCTCCCTGTATATAATTCTCCAGATAATTCTTTCGTGCCATTCCAGCAAGAACCCTTACAAAAGACGCAGCTGTACGAAACAGGTAATTTTTTCCTTGACTAATAGCCCGATACAGGGCGATGCAGAATACTATCAGTTGTTCATCATTTACAGCATTCACAATTATCTTGTTGAAATGCTCAACCGCTTTCAGCTTACTTACAATTTCATTAATTCGTATATCACTGAGTTCCTCCAAAGAAATATCAACGACCTCGTCTTCTTTGAATCTGCCTTCTGTTTTTTCATGAATATATTTTTTTAGATCTGATTCATGATAACCAAAGGTTTCGTCCTTAGCAAATTCTGTTTCTGCCGCAGGAATCAATTCACTACCATATCGCACATAATGAACATTATCAATTGTATATCTTCCACCTTCAGCGAAATAAGGACATATAACTTCTCCATCAAAGCATATGGTATTGTCCTTTTCAAGTTCCCGTCGTAATACCTCAGTCTCCGTCGGATAATGTCCACGCAATGTAGAATCCGCTCTGCTGATTAGCAGGTATTTCTTTTCAGTAACCGCTGCAGACTTTTTTAAATTCAAGGCTATTTCCTGATGTACCTGAACTGTTTTTTCTTCACCAAATGCTCGTGAATTTGTCAGAATAAAATTCAGAAGATACTCATTGGCAAAAATATCTTTAATACTTTCTTCATCCCATCCCGTGTAGACTGGAACGTTGGCTACCGTCTGAGTACCGGTAGGATCATCATCAAGAACCACAATTTTATGTATTCCTGATCTTTGAATTTCACTTCTTAGCTCTCCTAGAAGATCCCTTTGCGTATGAATTAAATATTGATTCAATATTCTTGTGTTTTTGTGTTCCAACATATTGTTCCCCTGCGTAAAAATTTCTACCTCCTACTCATCTATTGATGTATTTTCCCAATAGATATAATGTTCCTTGATAATCTGCTCAATCATAGACACATTCTTTTCTTCCAATAGCCTGTATATTTTTTTATGTAACACATAATAATTCTGAATAGTGTCATTTTTAATATTTTCTTCTGTTGTCTTTAATCTAGATGGGAGAGTGAACTTACTGATATAATCATTGATAGTATACAGTATTTCATTTCCAACCATTTTAGTAATTGCAAGATGAAATTGATTATCCATCTTTGCAATTTCTTTGACAGATAGTTCCTCTCTATGAAGAGTTTCCTCAAACTTTTCCAAAACATCTTTAATTTCTCTCATGCCCTTTTCACTTTGATAACGGCATGCTAGATATAATGTTCCTATGTCTACCGCCATTCTGAAATTAATCAGTTCCTTCCAGTCCTTCTTTCCAAGCAAAATACCAAACATCATGGGATTTAGCATATTAGGATTATAGCCCTCTGACACGAAGGTTCCTTCCGGACGTTTAATATATACAATCCCATACGTTGTCAGTATCTTGATCACTTCCCTTATCGTATTACGTGACACTCCAAAGAGCTCACACATTTCTGTTTCTGTAGGAAGCTGATCTCCCGGCTTGAGTTCTCCCATGATAATCGCATTAATAATATTTTCCTTTACTTGCTCAACCATAGACTTAGTCTGTATTGTTGTTGTGAACTTTTTAGTATCCATTTTTCTCCATCAGAACCCTGCTTTTGTTCTGCTTTCCGCATCGCTAGGGTCAACATATTTTGATTCGTTTACTCCACATCTGCCTTTTATCTGCAAATCGTCATCAATCTCAAAAACATCATGCAAATCAATTGCTTCAAAATTAATTCTTCTGCTACCATATACAACCTGTATGGATATCGGTGCAGGTATAACCTGATACTTTTCCATCACATCCGTTCCACAGCTCGCATTTCCTAATCCGGAAACTGCATAATCCAACTCCAGTACTGCTCCTTTTTTCTGCTTCAGCTCTGAAATATTCAGCTTCTCAGACAATAGTCGATCAGTTTCTCTTCGAACCGAAAAAGCAATCAATCGATTGCTCGACAAATATACCTGATTACGTTTTCCATCTGTCAGCTTAATCCATCTCACATCCTGGTGTGATCCATATTCCTGTGGAAATATATAAAATTCATCATCAGATACATTACCTTCATAGTATCCTACTAATGTACTGTTCTTCCGATCCGGATAATTCTCTCCTGGACCTCTTCCATACCACTCTACTTTCTCTAATTCTGTGTCCAGAACCAGTTCGTGACCAATTCTTGGCAAATTTCTAATTGTACCATATGGCTGAATATACATATCTTTAATCAATGTACCCTCATCCGTCATGGAATACAGAATATATTCATGAATTCCCACATAGGTATTACCGTAACTTCTATGAACTGCAATTCCATTCCTATAACATTTAACTTCCTGAATTTTGCTATCCATATCCGCAAGATTGAGATCTCTCCATCCTGTTTTCATAAGATAGGACTCACTATGCAGGTCGTTATCTGTATATGCCCTTGAGATACTCAGTTTCTCACCTGATGCACATTCATTGGTATCCACAAACCGAATCCCATTTTGTATCCAGAATATCACTTTACCACTTTTCTTATCCATGATCAGCTTTGTATTTTTTTCATTGGAAAGTATAAAATTATTTTCTTCTTCAAATGGTGTAATATTAATTTCATCCCGTTTCTGCACTTGTACCATTCGATTCTCATGAATCAAATGCTGCGACGCTGCCACACAATGATCTTTTCTAATTCCATGGAAATTATCCTTTGAATAAAAATGTAAATTAACGAAACATTCTCCTGAATAATCCATCAGATTTTCCAACCTTATACTTACCTCTTCACCCGGTTCAGCTTCAAGATTCTCTATTTTTTGGCTGGATACAATATTTCCATTCTCTAATATATCAATCATACAATAATATGGAGTTAATCCACTATGGAAATATGAATTTTTTATCAAAATTTCTCCAGAATCTGCCTTCCACCTAGTTTGAATATATTGATAAACACTCCATGTTTCCAAGTATTTGGGAGTACAGCGTCTGTCTGCTGTCACCACACCGTCAACGCAGAAATTTGAAGAATTAGGGAAATCGTGGAAATCACCGCCATACATATATTTCTGCTGTTTTTCATTCCATAGAGAATGATCACACCACTCCCAGATAAATCCCCCACAAATGTGATCGAATTCATTAATAATTTTCCAATAATCCAACAAGTTTCCCATGGCATTCCCCATTGCGTGAGCATATTCCACAAGAATATATGGTTTATCTGCAGGATTTTTTTCTTTCTCTTTTAACCATGAAATGCTAGGATAAGTATCGCTATCCATATCCGCAACTGAGCACATCTGTCGCTCATGTATCAAACGCCCCTTACCTGCAATTCTTAAATAGGCTGCCATTGCAGCAATATTTTCTCCGTATCCCGCTTCATTACTGGTTGAATAAATAATCACACATGCATGGTTCTGACTCAAATGCAACATTCCGGAAGCTCTATCCATACAGCTGTACAACCATCTTGCATCATTTCCTGGTAAAACATCATCCTTATAAGAGATGCCGTGTGTCTCCAGATTGCACTCATCCATAACATACATTCCATATACATCACACAGATAATAAAAATATGGATGATGCGGATAATGTGCACAACGTATCGCATTCACATTAGCCTCCTTCATCATACAGATATCCTGTTTTATTCGCTCTCTACTAAGAGCTCTCCCTTTGACAGGATCAAACTCATGATAATTCATTCCCTTCAGCTTGATCGGATGATGGTTAATGCATATTTGATTGTTGATTACCTCAATCCTTCTTAAACCATACTGATAACGAACTACATCAACCACTTTTTTTGCAGTATCTTCCAGTATCAAATAAATCGTGTATAATAAAGGATTCTCCGCACACCATAAATCAATCTCTGATAGCTTTATCTGGAGATAGACCGTTCTTAACATATTTCCAGGTATTTTCTTTGGTTTCTCTATAAATTGCTGCTTCAGATCAAGTGTATCATCATACTTTCTCCAAGTATCCACCGGCCACTCAGGATTTTCCATGCCAGTATAGCCCTGAATCTCCTCTATTGACTTCCGGTTTCCCAAATGATCAAATACCCTTACAGATAACGTATACGGCCCTTTTTCATAAGATAAATAGTTTTTGATTTTTATATTAATTTTCAAAACTGCTTCAGTACAGTGATCATCAATTTCAGCTTCCGTTGCAAAATCAAAAATAGAAACCGAAGGTATCAATAATAGATCTACATCTCTGAATATACCACTCATTCTCCACATATCCTGATCTTCAAGATAGGAATTGGCACAGTAGCGATAAACGACCACTTTTAACTCATTTATTTTATCATAATTCAGATAATTCGTAAGATCAAATTCTGCCGGACTGAAGGAATTACAATGATATCCTATAATCTTTCCATTGATTCCAACATAGAATGCGCTTTCAACTCCGAGAAACCGAATAATGCATCTGGTTTCTTCTCCTGGTTTCTTCTCCTTTTTTATCCCCGGTATTGAGAACAGCTTTTTGTAAATTCCAATACTATTCTTATCCTCCGGTATAAACGGTGGACATAGCTTTCCGTTTTCTGTCAGGATATCATCGAATGGATACCTTGAATTTGTATAGATAGGGTAATCATACCCCTCTAACTGCCAGTTCGATGGAACATTTATTTTTTGAAAATTGTAATCACTTTCAAATAGCTCCTGCACGGATTTATTTACCTTATGTTCTAGGAAAAAATCCCACATTCCATTCAAAGACAAAACTCTTTTCTCATTGTCATTTTCGCAGGAATTCTGAGCCGATATAAAGTCATCATATCCAGAAAACATTGCTCTGTATCCCAAGCACTCAATATTATTTACATTTTCACTACCTTGCAATTTTATCTGGTTAATCCATTTATCCATGTACGTCCTCGTCTCTTTATCCCTTAACTGCACCTGTAATTCCTTGTGTAAAATTCTTCTGTAATGTGAAGAAAATAATAGCAAGTGGAAGCGTTGTAAAGCTTGCAATCAACATCATCTGACCATAATCTATAGCATAAGAATCCAATACACTTGACAATAGTAACGGTAATGTCTGGCTGTCTTTTTTCTGAAGGCAAACCAACGCCCATAAATAATCGTTCCAAATATTCATAAAGCTGACAATTACTCCGGTTGCAAATGTGGAACGCATAACCGGAACGTATATCTTAATAAAAATAGCTACTTCTCCAAGCCCATCAATTCTTGCTGCCTCTACCAATTCCAATGGAAAAGCTCTCGTGCTTTGTCTGAAAAGAAGAATCAGAAATGCCGTGGAAAGAAATGGAAGTACAAATCCAATTCCTTTACTTAACAGGTTCAGCTTTCCGAAAGCTGTATACAGTGGAATTAATGTTGCTGCAACAGGAACCATAACAGAAAGCAGCAAAATACTCATCACCAGATCTTTTACCTTATTATGGTATATCTCAAAAGCATATCCTGCTATTGAACAAACAATCACACTGATAATTGTTCCCATCACTGCATATTTAATAGAGTTAATGAAATCCACAATGAAAGCACTATTGTTAAAAAGGGTTTTTAAATTATTGAAAAGCTCCATGCCTGGGAGCAATCTTCCTGCAGCAATGTCCGTACTCGAATTAGTCACTGATATAAACATAAAATAAATTGGAAATACAGACAAAAAACAAACAATTATTAGAAAGATGTATCTGATTACCAACCATACTGTTCTTTTTAATCTCATCTTGTATCCCCCATTTTCATCTGAACAAAGGCCAGAACTGCTACCATAATAAGTACAATAAACGCAATTGTAGATGCATACCCAAACTGTGGAACATAGACAAAGGACAATTTATATATATAATTGGATAATGTAATTGTCGCATTCCCCGGTCCACCACTTGTGATATTCTGAGTTTCAGCAAATAACTGCAATGTTCCATTGATTGATGTAATCGTCGTCAGCAAAATAATTGGTCTAAGCAATGGAATTGTGATTTTTCTGAACTGTTGAAAAATATTGGCTCCATCAATTCTTGCGGCCTCATAAATGTTATCATCAATATTCTGAAGTCCTGCCAAATAAAAGATAGTATTGTATCCTGTCCAACGCCAAGTCATCGCTACAACGATAACTATTCTGGCAATCCATGCCGATTCCAGCCAAGCAATAGGTACATCTATAATTCCGAGATTCATCAAAAAGCTATTAATCATTCCTGCCTTTGAAAACAATGTCCTGAAAACCATGGAATAAGAAACCGTTGCCATAATACAAGGTAAGAAAATGGCGGTACGAAAGATTCCCTTTAATTTTAAGGTACTGCTATTTAACAGGGATGCCAGTATTAAAGCCAATATCAGCATAATTGGTACCTGTATTAGGTAGAAAACTGTATTGAATAAAGCTGTTTTAAACAAACCATCTTCTAATACTCTGGCATAATTGCTGATTCCCACATATGTCTGATTCAAACCTGTCCCTGAGGTTAATGATACACGAAAGGCCTCAAATATGGGATAAAATTTCGTAAAAACAATTAACAATACTGCCGGTCCAATCATGCCCCAGGCAATTACACTATATTTTTTCTTTAATCTCATACCCCTCTCTCCTATTCATTTAAGCGGACTGCAAGCAGTCCGCTTGTCAATAATTACTGCATCTGGAATGAAACAGTTTCTTCTGCTTCTTGTAATGCATCCGATATGTTAGCTCCACCTAAAACCTTGGTCATGGCCGTTGCAATAGCATCATAAGCCTCACTGCTGTATAATCCATAATTGATCTGAGGTACTTCATTTGCATACGACATAATTGTCTGATATACAGTCTGTCCACCAAAAAAGTCATCACCAAGACCGTAATTTTCAGCTTCGCGTGCCGGAAGATAAGTGGCAATAGCTGATGTTTCCGGAAGGATTTCATTATATAATTCAACACTTCCTGCAAAGGTTTCTGCTAAGAATTCCTTGGCAACAGCAGCGTTTTCCTTATTAATAACCATCCAGCTTCCACCACCATTGTTGCTATAATTTGTCGCGCTATCAATTCCATCAACTTTAGGGATATTTGTCAATGCCCAATTACCGCTTTGATCTTCTCCCTTTTTAATGGTAGACATTACCCAACATCCCTGACAAACACCTGCGGTAGTTCCACTCCATAATGCGTTATTATAACCATGACTATCATTGTAAAGAGCAACAATATTGTTATCCACCAACTCTTTGTATACAGTAAACACCTTGTCCAAATTCTCATTATTTGCAATATTCACATTGCCTGACTCATCAAAATACCAACTTCCGGTACTCTGGATCATAACATTTAAAAGCTGTGCAACATCAGCTCTGTCAACTAATAAATTACATCCCGTCTTGCTATAAACATCTTTACCCAATTCAATGAACTTGCTCCAAGTAATATCTGTAAAATCATCTACAGTATATCCACACTCAGAAATAATATCAGTTCTTAATGCCAATACAGTGACTCCGCTATCAAACGGTACACCATACATCTGACCGTCCACCGTATTGTATCCAACTTTATAAGATGCAAAATCATCATAATTAATACCTGCATCATCCAGTGTAACGAATAAATCTGGATACAAAGTTACATACTTGCTAACATTTCTGTCATTTTGCAGAACAATATCCGGTAATTCACTAATGTCCCCACTTACTGCTGCTGCTGTAAGTTTTGTATTAATGTCATCCTGAGAGGCAACCTCCACTACCACCTCTACGTCCGGATGTGCTTCTTTAAAAATTTCTCCCGCTTTTTGCGCTGCCGGAACATTAAAAGTTTCATCCCAACACCAAATAGTAATACTTCCAGACAACTCATTAGTGCTTTTCTCACCAGCAACTTCTCCTGTATCGGATTTTTCACTTGTTGTACTCTCTGTAACATCTTTAGTTACTTCTGTTGTGCTCTGACTTCCGCATCCAGCCAATAAAGCTATCATCATGCACAAACTCATCAAACCAGCTACTAATTTCTTTTTCATATGTACCCTCCCTATATAATAGATTATTGTTTATTGTTCAACGTAGGATGTTGGACAATAAAAGTGTAATTCTATATGCAAATTTAGTCAATATATTTTTTAAAAGTTTATCTTTTTCAGCATTTTCACCAATTTTATATAGAGACTTATATTATTAATGGATATGAATCTGTTTAAATTGCCACTATCCGATTCGTTACGAATCGGATAGTCTTTTACTGTATATCCTATTTCCAATAAATCAGCATTTTCTTTTCTACCTCTTCTGTGGTCAGTTCACAGCCTTCACATAACTCCTGAATCGTCTGCTCCCGGGTATCACCACCATGCTTCCTGCAAAGGGAAATCTTTGCTTTAACAAAAAATCCTTTAATATATCGTGTCTGATGCAGTATTCGATTGCTGTTTCCACAGCCTGTTCCAACGGCATACCAATACTATTGTATCGCACCAACTCCACATATTGTGTATACTGTTTCAGAACAGGACATTTCTCTTTCAGTTCCTCATTCATTTCAGGATTGATGTTCAGTATGGTTACCTTTAATTCCAACTCCGGATCTTTTGTAGGCACTTCAAATGCTTCCGACAATCTCAGAATCCGTCTCTCTGGTTTTCTTTCTACTCCATTATAGAATACCACAAAATGCGGCGTTGGTAACTTAATTAATTTTGAACTTATCAAATTTATAAATTCTTTATTGGTTCAAACTCTATTGGCATATTTTTCCGTTTCCCTGATTCTGGCAAGGGCTCTTGCCATGGCAGCTCTGGTCATATGATATTCACGGATACTCTGCTTCTGACGCAGACGTTCGCTCGCACGTTCGAGAGCCTCTCTGGCACGTTTTTCATCAATCTCTTCCGGTCTTTCCATAGTTTCTGCCAGAAATACCACTCTGTTGTTTGCCACCTGGCAATAGCCACGTCCTACCACAACACAGCTGAAGTCTTCTCCTTCCTGCTTACGAAACCTGGCTTCGCCTTCTGTCACAGCGATCATCAGCTCCTCATGATGCGCCATGACAGCTCTTTCCCCATCCGGTGCCGGAACAATCAGTGAGTTGCACATTCCTTCATAAAATACTCCATTACTGGAAATCATTTTCAGATAAAATTCTGACATTCCAAACTCCTTTCAGCCCAGCCGGAGATATGGACTCCGGCTGAATGAAACGCTGCGTACAGCTACACACAGCTTTGAACAGATTATGTCTGCCTACAGAGCACTTTCCATGCTCTTCGCCTTTTCTGCCACATCCTCAATGGTTCCAACATTAAAGAAAGCAGCCTCCGGATAGGCATCTGCCTCTCCGTTAATAATTGCCTGAAAGCCACGTATCGTATCCTTAAGCGGCACATATTTCCCCGGAATACCGGTAAAGTTTTCTGCCACATGAAAGGGCTGGGAAAGGAATCTCTGAATCTTTCTTGCACGGTTCACCGTGAGTTTATCCTCCTCAGACAGCTCCTCCATACCGAGAATTGCAATAATATCCTGCAGTTCCTTATATTTCTGCAGCATTTCCTGCACCTTTCTGGCTGTTTCATAATGCTCCTGTCCCACTATGTCTGCTTCCAGAATACGTGATGAGGATTCCAGCGGATCAACCGCCGGATAAATTCCCTGTTCAACAATTTTTCTTGAAAGAACAGTGGTCGCATCCAGATGGGCAAATGTGGTAGCCGGTGCCGGGTCTGTCAGGTCGTCGGCCGGCACATAAACTGCCTGTACCGAAGTAACAGAGCCCTTTCTTGTCGACGCAATCCTTTCCTGTAATTCACCCATTTCCGTAGCCAGTGTGGGCTGATAACCAACAGCAGACGGCATACGTCCAAGCAACGCGGATACCTCACTGCCCGCCTGTACATAACGGAAAATATTATCAATAAACAAAAGCACATTCTGGTTCATTTCATCCCGGAAATATTCTGCCATTGTCAGACCTGTTTCTGCAACTCTCATACGGGCTCCGGGCGGCTCGTTCATCTGACCAAACACAAGCGCTGTCTTTTCAAGAACACCGGATGCCTTCATTTCGGTCCATAGATCATTTCCTTCCCTTGAACGCTCACCGACACCCGTAAAGATGGAATAACCTCCGTGTTCTGTCGCGATATTACGGATCAGCTCCTGGATCAGAACGGTCTTTCCTACACCGGCACCTCCAAACAGTCCGATTTTACCTCCCTTGGCATAGGGCGCCAGAAGATCAATTACCTTGATTCCTGTCTCCAGAATCTCTACCACAGGGCTCTGCTCTTCAAATGTCGGCGGTTTTCTGTGAATACACCACCTTTTACTGTCTGTAACCGGTTCTCCGTCATCAATGGCTTCTCCCAGAACATTAAATAATCTTCCCAGAGTCTTTTCTCCTACCGGAACCGTAATTCCGGCTCCCGTCGGTGTCACCTCCATATCCTTGCAAAGTCCCTCACTGGCAGAAAGCATAATACAGCGGATGATATTATTACCAAGCTGCTTTGCCACCTCCATGACGCATTGCTTTCCCTGGTTCTCTACAGTAAGCGCTTCTTTAATATGTGGAAGTGGTCCCTTTTCAAACATTACATCAACGACAGGACCCGATATCTGTATGATTTTTCCTTTTTCCATCACACATTCACCTCTTCTATTCTCCGCTGCAGCATTGCAGCCCGTTTCTTCTTGTTGTTACGTTTTTTGCGCTGTGCACGTGCTCCGCTTGACACCTCAGTAATTTCCTGCGTAATCTGTGCCTGTCTTGCACGATTATACAGAATATTCAAATCATGCAGCAGCTTATCTGCATTATCCGTAGCTGCCTCCATCGCAAGCATCCGGTCATTCTGTTCACTGCAGAAGGCCTCTACCAGAGCTCCATAAATAAAACCTGCCAGATAATTTGGCACGATCATATCTACAGCATCCCTGGCGGAAGGCTCCAGTTTAAATTCTTCCTGATATACATCGGCAGGCGGAGCCGGAAGCTGTTTTCCGGACAATGGCAGAAGCTTTTTATCCTCTGCCTGACACAGCATACTGTTTTCCATACGGGTATAAATAACATGCAGCTCTTCAATTTCGCCTGTCATATATTTTTCAATCAGAATATTGCAGATCCATCTGGCTCTGTCAAAGGTCGGATCCTGAACGGTATAGGTAAAATTCTCTGCAATCGGGATCTTCCGACCTGCAAAATATTGTCTTCCCAGTTCTCCTACCACAAACAGGCTCACCTGCTTTCCGGCGCAGTCCAGAAACTGCTGTGCCAGCTTCAGGACATTATGATTATAAGCCCCCGCCAGTCCCTTATCTCCGGTAATCACCAGCAGTCCTATCCTGGAAGCCTCTTTGGAAGTATCTTCGAAATACGGATGCTCCATTTCCGGAAGATGGCGCATGATACGCTCAATGGTAGACTGCAGCATATAAAAATATGGTTCCGTCTTTTCCAGATCCTTTTTTGCCTTTTTCAGTTTGGTAGATGAGATCATATACATTGCACCTGTAATCTTACGTGTGTCCTCGATGCTTCTGATCCTGCCCTGAATCTCTCTTAAACCCGCCATGTCAGTTCACCACCTGACTTTTATATTCCTTCACTGCTGAAATAATCCTTTGTACCAGATCATCACTCAGCGACTTCATCTGTTCAATTTCGTTTCCGATCTCCGGATGCTTTTCGTCCATGTAAGCCAGTAATTTTGCCTGAAAATCCTTAAGCCCCGATACCGGGATATCCAGAAACAGCTTATTAGTGGCACTGCACAGGGTAATAACCTGTTCATGCAGGGACATCGGATGCTCCAGAGGCTGTTTTAACAGCTCCATCAATCCTTTTCCATACTGGAGCTGCTGCATGGTAACCGCATCCAGATCCGAACTGAACTGCGTAAATACTTCCATTTCCCGGTACTGTGCAAGGTCAATACGGACACTTCCTGCTGCCTTTTTCATTGCCTTTGTCTGTGCTGCACCACCTACTCGTGATACCGAAAGTCCCACGTTAACAGCAGGGCGCATACCGGAGAAGAACAGATTGCTCTCCAGAAATATCTGTCCGTCTGTAATAGAAATGACATTGGTCGGGATATAAGCGGATACATCTCCTGCCTGTGTTTCAATAATTGGAAGTGCCGTGATGGAACCGCCGCCCAATGCATCACTCAGCTTACTGGAACGCTCAAGGAGTCTGGAATGCAGATAAAATACATCTCCGGGATATGCCTCACGGCCGGGGGAACGCTCCAGCAGAAGGGACAACGCACGATAAGCTACCGCATGCTTGGAGAGATCATCATATACGATCAGCACATCCTGCCCCCGATACATGAAGTACTCGGCAAGCGCCGTACCGGAATATGGTGCAATATACTGAAGCGGTGCCGGATCACTCGCCGTTGAAGATACAACGATGGTATAGTCCATTGCCCCATGCTTTTCCAGTGTATGCACCAGCTTGGAAACCGTAGAGGCCTTCTGTCCGATTGCTACATAAATACAGATAACCTTCTTTCCCTTCTGGTTCAGAATGGTATCTACTGCAATTGAGGTTTTACCGGTCTGACGGTCTCCAATAATCAGCTCTCTTTGCCCACGTCCGATCGGAAACATGGAGTCAATGGAAAGAATACCGGTTTCCAGAGGCGTATCCACTGACTTCCTGTCCACAATTCCGGGAGCCGGCTGCTCAATCGGACGATAATCCGAGGCACTGATTTCTCCCTTGCCGTCAATCGGTACTCCCAGCGCATTCACAACTCTTCCGATAAATTCATCACCTACCGGAATTCCCGCCATACGTCCGCTTCGAACCACCTTCGTTCCTTCTTCGATTTCTTCCTCATCATCAAACAAAATACAGCCGACCTCATCCTCACGGACATCCTGTACCATAGCCTTCTGCCCATTCTCAAAGATCACTATCTCGCCATACATGGCATGATCAATTCCATCCACATAAACGATTCCGTCGCCGATGCTGTTAACAATTCCCACTTCATTTCCGGATACCTCAATATTTTCAAGACTATCCTTCAGAATGCTGATGATACCCTTCTGCACCAGCAGAGAATCCTTTCCAGACAGCTCCATGGAATCAATCCTCTTTTTTAATAATGCTGCCCGGCCCTTCATACTCCAGTCATATTCTTCGCTTCCTGCCCGCAGGACAAATCCATTTCCCAGATCTGTATTCTGCTTCTTAGTCAGGTTTAAGACTCTTCCCGGATATTTTTCTTTCAGGAAACGGATTATTCCATCTGACTGCTTATCTGTCGGTTCGGTCACATATTCAAGTACACAGTTAAGAGGTTCCTTCTCTTCTGACCTTAATGCACCATATTCCTTTTTCAATGCTGCCAGCTCAGATACCTGATGATCCCTGGAAAGAAGTCCGAGAAGTCCCCTGATCTCCAGTGGAAAAAGCTTCCGGATCAGTTTTTCCCTGTTCTCCTGTGAAGCAGTGGGATCATCCAGTTGTTTTTGTATCTCCGGTACCATCTGCAGCAGATCCAGAGCTTCATCAAGCGACTTCTCCGTAATCTGCTCACCTATCATTTTTTCCAGATAAATATTAAGATTCTGCATGCTCACTCTCACCTGCTTTTATCAAAAATTTGTCATATAATTCACTGTTATTGTCTTTCTTCTGCATTCCTTCCGATGCGGCTTCAAAAAGCAGGGAGCGGATTTCCTTCTCGGCACGTTCTACCATCTTTGTATGCTCCAGCTCTGCTGTCTTTCTGGAATCCTCCATGATCTCTCCGGCTTTCCGGTTTGCCTCATCAACGATCTGCCGGTAAGCTTCTCTGGCATCCTCCTGTGCTTTCTGCATCACCTTTGTTTTTTCATCCTGGATGCTGCTCTGTAAGGCCTCATACTTCTGCTTCTGTTCACCTGCCTGCACCTTTTCCTGCTCTGCCTCCCGGTAACGGTCTGCAATAGCCTCTTCTCTTTTGGAAATAATGTTATTCACCGGCTTAAAAAGGAATTTTTTGATCAACAGATACCATACCACCAGGTTGATAACGGTAAACAGCAGATTAATATCTAGTTTTAACATATGTTTTCATTCCTTTCCTATTCTGATCAGCTAAGCAGAATAATAATCAGAAGTCCGATAACAAAGCCATAAATTGCAGTTGCCTCTGCAAGTGCCGAACCCAATAGCAGCAGCTTGGTTATCTTGCCTTCTGCTTCAGGCTGTCTTGCAACTGCCTCTGTTGCCTTGGATGTAGCCAGTCCAATACCAATACCTGCACCAATACCTGTTAATACTGCAATACCTGCACCAATTGCGATAAGTGTTGTGCTCATAATTTTTCTCCTCTTTTCTTATCCTTTTTTTGTCCTTTTTCTTTTACCTGATTACAGCTGTTTCCTGTTTATCGTTCCCCGCTGCCTTATTCCATTGCTTCTTTTATGAACAGACCTGTCAGGAACACAAAAACATAGGCCTGTATCAATCCATCAAAAATATCAAAATACATACTGAATACGACCGGTAAACCGACCGGCATAATGTACTCAATCAGTTCCATAATGACAAAAGCACCAAGTACATTACCAAACAATCGCATGCAAAGTGACAACGGTTTGATAAAGAGTTCAAGTACATTGATCGGTGCAACCAATGCAATTGGTTCTGCAAAGCCCTTAAGCCAGCGCTTTACACCTTTCTGATGAATTCCTGCGTACTCTATGAGAACGATACTCATAATAGCCAGGGCAGCTGTTACATTCAGATCCTTGGTCGGCGGTTTAAAGCCCAGAATTCCGATCAGGTTTGCAATACCAAGATACATAAGCACTGATGTCAGATATGCTGCATACCGCTTACCATCTGCTCCCAGAATACCTTCCGTGATTCCTTCCAGCGAGGTTACCGCCTGTTCCAAAAGCAGCTGCCTTTTTCCCGGATGTTCAACCTTCAGATTTCTGGTCAGAATCAGTGATAAGAGCAGGACAACGGCCATAATGATCCAGGTGACAACAACCGATTCATAGATCCCGATACCGCCGATCGTAAAAACGCTTTCACAGTTCAGCTCTTCCCTGAGTGCTTGTCCCAAGTTACCCATCTTCGCACTTCCTTTCCTTTTATTAATGTGTAATAACGGTTTCTGTCCCGTATCTCAACGCAAATATTATAATACAAAAATTTATAATTCCATAATTCACTTTTTTTGTATTGTCCATAGATTTTTTGAATGGACTATATTATACTTAACGCAATAGATAAACCATACTTCAGAGGGGGAGTTTTTATGCAGAATCTGATGGAAATCAGCTTTGACTATTATAAGGTGTTTTATGAAGTAGCAAGAAGTCACAGTATTACTCTGGCTGCCAGTCATCTGTGTCTGACACAGCCAACCGTTACAAAATACATAAAGAATCTCGAAGCAGTTCTTAACTGCCAGCTGTTTCTCCGTTCACAAAAGGGGGTTTCCCTGACACCGGAGGGTCAGCGCCTTTATCACCAGATCAGCCATCCCTGCCAGCAAATGGGACAGGCTCAGGAGGTTATCAGGGAATACGTAACGAACCAGGATGGCAGAATCACCATCAGTGCTACCGAGCTGACAATGCGCTATTTTCTGCTTCCCTTTATGGAGCGGTTCCAGCATTGCTTTCCCAATGTTAAGCTGCAGATCCACGCGCATTCCTTTCCAACTGCAATTACTTCGCTGCGTGAAGAAACCTCTGATTTTGCCCTGAGTATCACACCACTTGATAACTGTTATGATTTTGAGGTTACCCAGGTTTCCGATTTTCAGGATATTCTGATTGCCGGCAGCCGTTATTCCTATCTGGAGAACCGGATTCTTTCCATGGAAGAGATTCTAACCTATCCTATCATTTCCATGGAAACCGGAACTGCATCCCGCAGATTCTGGGATACTCTTTTTGAAGAGCAGGGGTATGAACTTACCCCCAATATTGAGCTGAACTCCAACGATCTGATCGCACCGGCCGCAGTCCACAATCTGGGAATCGGGCTCGTTCCTTTTAAGTTTGCCCGCTATTATTTAATTAATTACGGAATTATACAGCTGAACACAGATTTTTTCATTCCCAAAAGACAGATCTGCCTGATCCGGAATCCTCTGCACCCACTGACACCTCCGGTTCAGGCATTGATCCATATGCTGAAGGGATCCGGTCTCGATCCCCTGCTTTCTTATTCCACAGATAGTGGCATCAATCTTTAAAGCTATACAGCCACTCCATAACGGAGTGGCTAAAGACACTATTTTTACAGCGCCTTAATCCGGCGTACGGCCTCCTTCGTACTCTCATGGCTGCCGAATGCAGTCAGGCGGAAGTACCCCTCTCCGCTCGGTCCAAAGCCCGATCCCGGAGTTCCGACCACATTGGCTCTTTCCAGCAGATAATCGAAGAATTCCCAGCTGGTCATGCCGTTCGTGGTCTTTAACCAGATATAAGGTGCATTCACACCACCGGATACCGTAAAGCCTGCATCAGCCAGCTCTTCGCGGATATAAGCGGCATTCTTCATATAATAAGCGACCTGCTCCTTTAACTGCTGCTTTCCTTCCGGAGAATAAACCGCTTCTCCGGCACGCTGTACAATATAGGGAGCACCGTTGTATTTCGTTCCATGTCTTCTTGCCCATAAGCCATGCAGGGCAACACCTCCACAGGTCAATTCCTTCGGAATAACCGTATATCCCAGACGCACGCCGGTAAAGCCTGCATTCTTGGAGAAGGAATGCATCTCGATCGCACAGGTTCTCGCCCCTTCACATTCATAAATCGAATGTGGAATATCTTTTTCTGAAATATATGCTTCGTAAGCAGCATCATAAATGATGACGGAGCCGGTACGGTTTGCATAATCAACCCATTCCTGAAGCTGTGCTTTGGTAATCGTTGCACCCGTCGGATTGTTCGGGAAGCACAGGTAAATGAGGTCAGGTACCTCCCTCGGAAGCTCCGGTGCAAAGTTATTGGCTGCCACACAGGGCATGTAGATCACATTGCTCCATGTTTCGGACTTCGGATCGTACTCTCCGGTTCTTCCTGCCATTACGTTAGTGTCAACATAAACCGGATATACCGGATCGCACACTGCAATCCTTGCATCCGCACTGAAAATCTCCTGAATATTGCCACAGTCACATTTTGCTCCATCGGAAACAAATATTTCGTCTGCATAAATCTCGCAGCCACGATCCTGATAATCGTTCTTCGCAATTGCATCCCTTAAAAATTCGTATCCGAGATCCGGTGCATAGCCATGGAAGGTTTCTGCATTCGCCATCTCATCTACAGCCTTATGCAGTGCCGTAATAATGGCCGGAGCTAACGGCTGGGTAACATCTCCGATCCCAAGACTGATGATATTGCTGTCCGGATGTGCTTCTGCATAAGCCTTACGCTTCTTTCCAATCGTGGAAAACAGATAGCTTCCGGGAAGCTTTAAATAGTTTTCATTCACACGTGTCATCCCTTTTACCTCTTTTATTTATTTTTGAGCAGCAGTACCATCTGCGCTGTTTCAAACAGATTTCTGCCACTTTGCATACTGGTTCTTAATAAGTATTTGTGTGCTTCATCCTCAGATATATGATTACTCTTCATCAGAAGCTCCTTTGCCTGCTGGATCATTGCACGTTCCTCCGGACTTCGCTGCCGCGGCTGTTCCCGCCGTTTTCTCCTTCGTCTTGCTGCATCCTCCTCCATGAAATGAATGGTCTGGATCAGCTCCTGTACCTTGAGCGGTGTTTCCATATGCGTCACCTCAGCAGAAGACGCCCCTGTCATAACACTGTTTGATGCAATGAGAAGCATCTGAAAGCCTGCCGGAAGATCCTCCTTGAGCTGCATATATGCCATATCCGGAAGACGGTATCCACAGATGACTACACCGCTCTCCAACTGATCGGCCATGGCAAGGGTTCCGGCTCCCGATGTACAGATACTGACATTGCCCCATCCGTTTCGGACAAGAATATTCCTGATATTCTGAGCATCATTTATCCTGAGAAATGTAATGATAATATTACCCATCTCCGGATCTCCCCTCTAGAATTGGTTCAGATATTTCTTCGTCTCCCAGTCGGTAATCTGTTCACGGTATTCTGCCCATTCCTGCTTCTTCACTGCCAGATATTTCTTCGCCATGTGCTCTCCTAAAATCTCCTGCACGAAGGTATCCTTTTCGAATTCCTCCATCGCCTCATCCAGTGAATCCGGCACAGCTTCAATATTCTTCACTGCCTTTTCTTCCTCACTCATGGCAAAAATATTACAGTCTACGCTCTTCGGAGGATCAATCTTCTTAATAATTCCCTGGAGTCCTGCTTCCAGACATACAGCAAGTGCCAGATAAGGGTTGGCTGCCGGATCCGGACACCGGAGCTCAATACGGCTTCCCGCTCCCTGTGCAAACGGCACACGCACAGCCAGACTCCGGTTGCTTGCACTCCACGCAATATAAACCGGTGCTTCATATCCGGGCACCAGTCTTTTATAGGAATTTACAAGTGGATTGGTAATCAGGGTCATCCCCTTCATATGACGGATGATTCCACCCATAAAATAATAAGCTTCTTTACTTAATCCCAGTTCACCGGACGGGTCATTAAAGATGTTCTGTCCGTCACGATTCAGAGACATATTGATATGCATGCCGGATCCATTAATTCCGAATTTCGGTTTCGGCATAAAGGTGGCATGCAGTCCATGACGCTTGGCAATGGTCTTTACCGCCATTTTAAAAGTCATAATGTTATCCGCTGTTGAAACCGCTTCATCATATTTTAAGTCAATTTCATGCTGCGCCGGTGCTACCTCATGGTGGGATGCTTCAATCACCAGTCCCATATCCTCCAGGGTCAATACCATATCCCTTCTGGCATTTTCACCGATTTCCTGCGGATCCAGATCAAAATAGCCTGCCTGCTCATAGGATTCTGTGCTCGGTCTTCCGTTTTCGTCTACATTAAATAAAAAGAATTCACACTCAGGTCCGACCTCGAACTCATAGCCAAGCTCTGCCGCATGGGCAACCGCCTTTTTCAGCACCTGTCTCGGATCTCCCTGAAACGGTGTTCCATCGCTCCTGTATACATCACAGATCAGTCTTGCAACGGTTCCCGGCTGCGGTCTCCAGGGCAGAATCGTAAAGGTATCAAGATCCGGATAAAGATACATATCCGATTCCTCGATTCTTGCAAACCCTTCAATGGAGGAGCCGTCAAACATACACTGGTTGTTCAGTGCCTTCTCCAACTGGCTTACGGTAATCGCCATGTTCTTCAGGCATCCGAACATATCGGTAAACTGCAGACGGATAAACTCCACATCCTCTTCTTCTACCATTCTTAAAATGTCTTCCTTCGTATAACCCTTCTTCATAAGCTGTGTCCTTTCTGTTTTCCTTAAAAATGTAAATTTCCCTATAAAATGCGTAAAGGCATCCCTATATCCATCGATTTCTATCGTGCATATAAGAACGCCTTTGTTCTAAGTTATTATAAACAGTATATCGGTTTCTTGTCAATATGGGTGTTACAGTTCAGTCATGCAGAAATGATTGTGTAAAATGACCGTGGGAGCTTGCTCACTAAGGGCAGCTTATACAATCATTTCTATAGGGCGGACGCCCGACATGAAATAAGCTGCCGGAAAACACGTATATTTGTCAGCCAATCTGTACCATCCGGCAGCTTATGAATGGGCATGGCTGAACCGTTACAATATGAATTCCTTCACTCAAAAAATGATCCACTGGATCATTTTCTCATATGCATGGCAACTCATCTGCTTTCACCCGTCTGACACAGGCCTCATACTCCGGTCCTGCCTGCTCCTTTTTCAATCCAGGAGAAAGCATCGCTGCATCATAAAGAAGCTCCAGCGTTTCTTTCTGCTCTTTCGTTGGATGGGACGGTTCTACCACCCTTGTTTCCCAGACGAGCATACATCCCGTATACTCCACCATGAAAAACAACGGCTCCATATTTTTCTCCATCTTCTTATTTAAAGAGATCTTGTCCTCTCCCGCAATCTGTGCCAGCTTCTCAATGTGGGACGGTACAGGCGCATCCACACTTCCATCCGGCAGAATCACGCACTCAAACGGATTTTCATCCTCCCGGTGCTCTCTGATGTATTCCATAACCCTCATAAGTTTATTCCTTTCCAAATTTCTTTCCCCAATGAAATAATCCCATAGTGTTCTCCTGTTCTTATTGTATTTCCCAAAATTACTCTATACTACTGTTGATTCTATCGATCCATCCACTATCATCACTTTCCAATAATAAAATAAACTTTCCAAAATTGCTACTGCCAATGATAGAATCATCTGTTGTCAGATGCTCCACTCTCTGACGCATATCAGCATAATTTTCAGCAGTGACCTGTTCCATAATTTCCCGGATCTGATCCGCTCTTCCTTTATAATTCCTTACTCCGGCGTATTTCTCTATCAATGGAGCATTTACCGGTTTTGCCGGAGATTTCAGATTCTCATCAGTCCAATGCTTTGATATAATCTGCATGGTACAAGGGTTTCCAAAAACAATCACTTCGTCCGCAGCATTCGGAACATCATGAAACTCATTGATTTTTCTCTTAATGTCACCATATTGTTCATATGGTTTCTTTTCGGTGTCACAAAACACAAGTACCAGTTCATCTGACGCATTCTGGTATCGATCCTGATATCTTGCAGGAATGTTTCCATTTCCTCCGGCATTGACTAATGCAATTTCATACTTCTCATTCCACACACCCAGAGATTTCAACCGATTCAGATATTCATATTCTTCATTGCCCTCACAGATAATACATATCTTGTGCTTATCAAAAATCTGTGGAAGTCTATTGGGCATGGGCAGCATCTCCCTTCACCTCTCCTTTAATACTAAGCAGAGAGTTAATCAGTTCAGGATCCGGCAAAGCTCCCAAGGCTCCCTTCCGATATTTTTCCATAATATCTGTTGTGTCTCTTACACCCTGCTGTGCTGTAAAATCTGCCAGTGAATATACATATACTCCTTCTTCATCCTTATGCACAAACCAGATCTGTTCCTTACGAAACATCCGTCTGCAGTCCATAAGATTAATGTCATGAACGGTGAAAATCATTTGTGCGCCAGTATTTAATTCGTTATTAAACATTGCTACAATCGCTCTTGTAAGCTTAAAATGAATGCTGCTGTCCAATTCATCCACAACAAGAATTCTTCCCTGCTCAAGTGCTTCAATCACATAGCTTGCAATCGCCGCAATTTTTTTGGTTCCTGTTGAATCAAACAGCATACTGGGCACATGGATACCTTTATAGGTAGAAACAAGCCTGATCTGATCCATAATATTCTCTGGAATATCGAGCACCTTCTCTTCCGGCTTGTCATTGTCCTCCCCCACATCCCGCTGAATCTTATCCATATCGACATACTCAAAATTATCCATATAAAGATCCGCATTTTTTATAAATTCGACCACCTTATGCTGTAACTGGTTTTTGTTTTTCATAAGCTCAATGGTGTGCTTCATTGGTATATCATTCATATTAATAATATCTATTTTATCCGCAAAACCAATGAGAATCTGTTTCATCTCATGAACATACTGAAATTTACTCGTATCGATCAGATAGCACAGAAGATTGTTCTTGGAAACAATCGGTATCATCACCTGTACATCTTCATCCATGCACTGATATATCTCATTTACACAGTCCTTTTTCAGCCAGAACACTTCTCTTTCATTGTTATACTGATCCTTAAAAATTTCTGAAAATGATTCATATATATACTCTTCCTTCCGGACATCATACTTAAAATCAAAGGAAAATTTTCTTCCCGATTGCATAAAAGTTACGCCCAGTTCGCAGATATCACTATCTGTAAAGATGTTTTTCATCAGTCCGCTTTTTTCATTTAAAAGCACCCGCTTTATCGCTCTGATACACTTAATCAGGCAGGTTTTTCCTGCATTATTCGGTCCATATATGCCTGCTGTTTTAAGTACATTGAAATTATTCTCTCTATGAACATTAGCAGCAAACTTTTTGTTACGCATATCAGCCTTCATCGAAAAGATAATTTCTTTCTCAAATGCATAGCAGTTACTTGCTCTCACTTCGATCATCATGGCGCATTCCTCCACATTGCGTTTTCCCACACCTTTATCATTATTATATCATGTTATATTTTTTATGCAACTTTTTTTCACGAATAATATACATTTTCTCGAAATAGAACCAAAATAAAAACCAGATATCTGTATTCCTGACAAATATCTGGCTCTTTTCTTTTAATCAGATCTTATCTTTTATCATGGATCCCTTTATTGGTAGATATGTACATCCACCACATCATCCAGTGAAACTTCTTCGAAGAAAATGAATCTGCCGCCCCGGGTATCACCATTTTCATCCTGCAGCTCTTCTCCAAGCACATAGCCATCGCCCAGGTACGGAAGCTCCTTCATCTCCTGACTTCGTGCCTGCCGGCTTCTGGTAAGCGGCAGAATTACAATTTCATCCTCACTTCCATCTGCAAGCTCTGCCGTAAACTGATAAGCCTCCGACATCACCATCCAGTTGTCCACACTCTGAATCCATACCCCATAAGGAGTCAGAATCACTTCGGCCTGATTGCCGCTATCTGTAGCTGCTGTGAATTCTTTCTGTTCCATCGCCGTTATCTGTCCTTCCTCAAAGGTGTATTCCGCACCCTCTCCATCGAGAAGGCAGGACAGCTTCCATACTTCATCCACACTATTAAAAAAGGCTGTTTCTGTCACAGTTACTTTCTGTTCATCCTTTTCCATAACCGTATTGCTTCCCCGGAAAATTTTCTCAATCACAGCCTGGTCACCATATGCTTCAAAGGTTCTCCGCATCAGTCCGATATTTTCATCCGCTTCTACGCTAAGGAGCCGTACCGCCACATCCTGAATCATCACGGCATCGTCCGGAATCTCCGTAGTCTCTGAATTTGCTGATGTTTCTGAATCTTCACCTGCCTTTGCGGTGCCTTCTTCTTCCTGTCCGGTCGTTTCTTCTTTACCCATGGCAGACGGATCCTCCAGATCCTCCTGTGTCTGTTCCTCCTGTACCTCTACCTCTGTCTCCGTACCTGGCAGATCTGCTTCTGCCTTACCACAGGCACTCAACAGCATAAGAAGAAATACCGCGATCATAAGTCCCTTTACACGTTTTACCATGATTATTCCTCCTCTTGTTTTCGATTGTCTTTCTATAACAATCGTAGTTTATCATAAGTTAACAAAAAAATCAATTATGATGTTTTTCTATAATTTTCATAATGATTGACACAGACAACGATTGTCTTTTATAATATCTAAAACAAGACATCATTAATTAAAGGACTCTTTACATGAAACTGACCAAACGTGAACTTGATGTTATGAAAATATTATGGAATGCCAAGAAACCTCTCATGGTTTCAGAAATTGTCCAGTTAGATAATGACAGTACAATCTACAGCGTACAACGGCTTATTTCTAATCTTTTAAAAAAGGGCATGATTGAGGTCGACAGTATTGTCTTCAATCAAAAGGCTCTTGCCCGGAAATTCAAGCCTACTGCCAACGCTGAAAACGTAGAGATTGAACTTATTCAGGATATGCTCAAAGACTCTTTTGGAAAAGATATTCCTGCTTCTCATCTTATTGCCGCTTTATTACCTAACGACTCCAGTCCGGAAGCATTAAATGAACTGGCTGACTTAGAAAAGATCATTTCTGACAGAATAAGCGAACTTTCAAGCGAAAAAAATAAGGAGCGTTCTTAAAATATGAATTTTACACTATCTTCATTATTAACGGTTCTGATCTTTAGCAACTTAGCCATTCTGCTGTTTCATTATATAATCAACAGTGCTTTTCTTTACTACAAATTTGCATTTCCTATTTTATTTGTTTTATTTTGTATGGTAATGATCCGGCTGTTTATTCCTCTGGAACTGTCTACCCAGCAGAATATTTTCATCTATCATATCTGGCCTCCCATTTATTTGATATTAATTGAGAATCGATTTACCATCGCCCAATACTCTTTTTCCATTCTGACAGTATTAGCCGGTATCTCTATTCTTGGTACATTATTACTATTGGTCCGCAACACCATATCTTACATCAGAACCTTAAACTATCTCAAAAGCTCTACACCTTTATCTCTTTCCTCTGATGATCTGCAATTTATGAAAGAAATAAACACAAACTTTAAAAAGCCCGTTTTTATTCCAATTGTTGTGAATCCATCTGTACGAATTCCTTTTCTTATCGGCTTAGTTCATCCAATTATAGTACTGCCACAGATTGCTTTTACGAAGCAGGAATTATACTATATTTATTTTCATGAGGCCTGTCATTATCACTTTAAAGATTTATGGATTCGTTTTACCGGAGAAATCCTATGTTCTCTTTATTGGTGGAATCCATTTATTTATATGCTGCGGAAAAATATGATATCCTACCAGGAACTTCGTGTAGATACCTATATAACCAGACACACATCTGAACTGCAACAATATGAGTACATAAAATGTCTGATTTCTTTGTCGCAATATTCAATGGATAATTTATCTCCATTATCCACTGCTTTCAATTCAACCCAGAATATAACCTGCCGGGTTAAATACTTGTTGAATTGTCACCACATATCCACAGAGGAGCCTAAATATCAAACGAAACGGCTTACCTGTTTTTGTACTTTTATTCTGTTATTACTTGCCATGTTACTGCCAAACCGTATTATTTTTGAGCCGTCATCTCCTGCCCCTAGTGATATTCAACAAACCACTTTTTCCATTAACAGCGGAAACAGTTACTTGCTCTTAAACAATGATCAAACCTATGATCTATACGTTGATGGAGAATATTTAACCACAGTATCACAAGTTTTTGATGATACCTTACCCATTATAAAACCGGAGGATATGAACTAATGAAAAAAAAGATTATTGTCTTACCTATCCTTTTAATTTGTCTTCTTATTTTTCCCCCTTTAACTACTTATGCATGTAATTCCAGATTATCCGTGAAATCAGCATACACTTTTATTTCTCAATATTCATGCGATACGGAATGGCGTTATAAAACAGAGAACGGGAAACTATATCGTCGACTATATGATTTAACGAATCACCGTTGGCTCGGCAATTGGGAACTTGTTTCGTAGTTTATACTTGCCAGCCTGTCTTTTTGTCTCATAAACTTTATCATTTAATAAGACCGGATATCTGCACGCAACAGATATCCGGTCTCATCATTACTTTTTATGCTGAAAGCTTCTCCTGCATTTCCTGTTATCTTTTTTACCCAATCAATCCGCTTTCCTTCAGCAGAATCTCAAGATCCGTTCCTTTTACCTTCTTAAGCACGATACGGAGAAGCTCCTTTTCCTTAAGGGAAAGCTTCATTTCGGTGATCGGCTTCTTGTCGATTGCATAGTAGCAGGCGCGAAGCAGCTCACGGACATCATACTTGCTGCCCCAGACTTCCGGCACACCACGGTCTACATTCAGCAGGGTGTAAACCGCTTCCATACCGGTACGCATGGAGTACTCGGTTGTGAAAATGGTATCACGCGGCGTCTCTGCGAACTGTCCAAGGAATGCGAAATTTACTGCACCTTCCGGTACAACCAGCGGACGGTCGGACCATTTTCTGGGCTGGAAGAATGCATTGATATACGGCATGAAGCAGGTCGTTGTATTACATGCATTCCTGGCAAGCTCTTCAATCCGGTCGGTCGGAACACCGATATGATACAGCCATTCCTGACAAATCTCTTCACCGGTACAGTCACGCATTGCTTTCTGTACATAATTACCGGGCTTATTGGTATTGAGGGAATATAACCATATAAGCACCATGTTCTTGTCCTGGGACTTGAACTGCGGCTGACGGTTAATGGTCCAGGACAGATACCAGTTTTCTGTACTGTCCTTTACAGTTACGATACCACCGGTTGTAACCTTACCGGTTCTGGGATCACGCTTGCAGATATTCATAATGTGCTGAATAATCTCTTCATTGGAGGTTGCTACCGTAGCGCTCATCCAGTTGGTTGCATCCACATCGCTGCAGAATGCATCCGGATTACCATATTCACCATGCTCTGCCTGAGCTGCAATGTTTTTCCACATATCCCAGGACTCTCCGGCACCATTCTTTACCTGACTCAAATCCGGTGTATGCGTCTGATCGCCATAGCAGGAGGTATCGGTACAGCAACCATTGGTAATAAATACCAGATCATCCTCAATGAGGTCAATGGTCTGTTCCTGTCCATCCTTTACATAAACGATCTGCTTTGCAACCCTCTTATCACCAGCCTTATCGATAATGACGTTCTTCACATCCATGCCATATTCAATCTTGACACCATGTGCCTCCAGATATTTAACCAACGGAAGAATCATGCTCTCGTACTGGTTATATTTGGTAAAACGGAGTGCACTGAAATCCGGAAGTCCGTCAATATGATGAACATAACGGCAAAGATAACGCTTCATTTCCAAAGCACTGGACCAACGCTGGAATGCGAACATCGTCTGCCAGTAAAGCCAGAAGTTTGTCTCCCAGAAGGAATCCGGCAGCACATCAGAAATCTTCTTTCCTTCCAGATCCTTCTCCGGTGTAATAAACAGCTGGGAAAGTGCCATTGCGGATTCCTTATCCAGCTTAAACTGCTTATCGGTGTGGGCATCCTCACCACGGTTTACGGATGCTCTGCAAAGTGAATAGTTCGGATCATGCTTGTTTAACCAGTAATATTCATCCAATACGGATACGCCCTCGGTTTCAATGGAAGGAACATCACGGAAAACATCCCACATAACCTCGAAATGGTTATCCATCTCACGTCCGCCTCTCATGTAAAAGCCCTTGGTGATATCCTTGCGGCCGTCACAGCTTCCGCCTGCCAGCTCCAGCTTTTCCAATAAATGAATGTGTTCTCCCTTCATCTGACCATCACGTACCAGATAAAATGCTGCGGTCAGTCCTGCAAGGCCTGTTCCTATAATATATGCGGATTTGTTGTCAACGCCCTGCGGCTTCTCCGGATGTGCAAAAGCTTCATAAGTACCTGCTGAATAATACATAATCAATTACCTCCTTGAATAAATGGTTGTCTGCTTATCTTGTAAGCCTGTTCCTATGGGTTTCTGATTTACAGTGAAATTGTTTTCTTTCCTGTATCTCTTTGTTATGAGTCTATTATAAGTCTGCCCCGAATCCTTTACTATAAACAGAAAAAGACTCCTGATAAAACTTTTATCAGAAGCCTTCATATTGTATAAAATTTTATCAGATCAACCGTTTTGATGTATTCCGCAAAGAGCCTCATATTCTCATATTATCATACGCTCATACTCTCATGCGCTCAATGGCATTGGTTACGGCATCCTTCAATACCAACGCCAGCTTGTCCACGATAATCTCAGGCTGCTCTTTCATGTCATCCCTTATCCAGTCGAGCATCATTCCAATAAAGCAGTAGGAAAAGATCCGTGCAATAAATTCCTTATCCTCACTGCGCACCTGCACTCCCCTGGACTTTTCTTCAATAACACCCATCAGCAGCTCATCCGTAAGCGGCGTCAGATACTTCTCCACCTGCGCCCGGTCTACGCAGTGATACACATTCATGATAAAAGGCTTATTTTCCCTCACTGCATAAAAGATCTGCAGCAGTCCCTCCTGCCAGGTGTCGTAGGTCTTCTTTTCCTTCAGGGCCTTCTGGGCATCCTCAAGGCACGACCATTCCACCAGATCATAAATATCCTTGAAATGATAGTAAAACGTCATGCGGTTGATTCCGCAGTCCTCGGCAATATCATTAATTGTAATTTTATTTAACGGCTTTTTCAGCAGCAGATTCTTTAAGGACTGCTCCAATGCTCTCTTGGTTACTTCTGACATCTATGTCACCTTTCTTATTAATCAATCAGATCATTCTGGAAGCGTGATAAGTGTTCGTACGGCAAAATCAGCCGTCCGCGGAATAAGCCACACCCGTCATTCATAAGGGTATTGCTTACGGCTGCAAACATGTTGACATCCACGTCAGCAAAATTCAGCCTCTGCAAAAGCATTCCCCGCTCATATGCTTCATCAAAGTAAATGCATTCTCCCTCCGGGATTGCATCTCTCCTGGCACGGGACTCCTCCTGACGCTTTTCATACGCCTGATGATTGGCAGAACCAATCTCTGCAATATCATCCATTTCCTTCGTCCGGAGCTGCATTTCCATGTAACACCTTGCGCTGTTATCGTAAAAGGTAATATGAAGGGAACGGTAATTACCCGGATTTTCTCCCTCAATATAATCCCTGTAATAGGGACGTACTTCATCGGATAACAATGGGGAACGGCTCTCCTTGACTCCTCCGGTCGGTTCCACGGTAAATCCCCTCTCCTCCAGAAAATTCGGAAGTACATTCGCAATTTCATACAGATGCCGGATTTCTTCCGGTTCACGCTCCGAAGAATTCTTTAAATGACACCGGGGCATTGATACCACGATCCGGTATGCGATCAGATCCCGGAAGCAGTTCAGCTTTTCTTTTAATTCCGGCACCGAAGGATATTCATGATACTTCGTATAGTAATCATAAATATATTCCACCACATAGCCGTTAAACTTCTCTTCGGCACGGATGAGCGACTTGATTCTTCCTTTAAAGGTAAAGGAAAGATACGGATACTCTCTCGCCATATATTTATAGAATTCCCGGATCTTCTGGGACTGCGCTGTCAGGAAGTCATTATGCTCTAACAGTTCCATGATCTGAATCAGGAAATTACAATGTGCCAGATCAATTTCGTTGTGCGTCTCCTTTGCTTCCTTCCGTAAATCCTGCATATATTTCTGCAAAATACGCAGTACGGTATCTCCGGAATACAGATAATCATTCAGTATAACCATAGGTCATTTCACCTGCTTTCGTTTCTTCCAAGTCATCCACTGCCATTTGTTTCTTCAGGCCATCCTCTGTCATTTTACTGCCGGCCTCCGCTACACTTCACGGCATTCCAGCTCCACCACACAGCAGACCTCATCTTCCCTGTTTTTCAGTACCACAACATAGGCGCCTGTTTCTGTACGCGACACATAAGGAGTCAGCACCTCATGGAGTCTCACCTGCTTCTTATATTCCACACGCAGCTGACGGATCTTAAGTCCCTTGGGAACACAATCCATGGCAATCCGTACATACTGACCGTTGTTTACATGATGGTTCACATCCAGATGATGCGGCAGAATGAGGATCTCTTCTCCCTTTACCGCTCCATCCGGAATCGTAATTTTTCTTGGAGCATAATCCATCGGGATCTTCTCACCAAGCACATATTTTTCAAGCATCTCCTCAGTCGGTCTCATAGGATGCGCTGTCTCAATATCAATCAGACTGAACAGCGAATTCGCATAGGCAATCCGTTTCCCGGCTTCATCCTCCATCATAAAATTACGGAAGCCCATAAAGCTGCGGAACTCATATGGCTGTGTTCCAACCGTCACGGTCTCTCCAAGCAATGGATACCGCTCTGCCACAATCTGCCAGCTGCTAAGCACCCACACCATATTCCGCTTCTTTAAATACCCGATTCCGATTCCAAGATCCTCGGACTGAAACGTGGAACAATCCTGAAAATAGTCCAATAACGCCTCCGGCTTTAAATGTCCGGACTCATCCAATTCACTATAACGAATTCTGGTCTGATACTGATACATGGTCTTCCTCGTCTTTCTGCTTCTGCACGGGATCTGCGAAATATGGTTCTTCAGAACAGTTACATCTTATCACAAACAAAACCGGGAGACAAGTTTACACTGCTTCCCGATTTTTAAATTATGCTGCTTCTCTGTTTTCAAATTTTTCAAATAAATTTTGCATTTTGATCCCCCTTATTTTCTTTTTTTTCTATCATTCTCTGTGCAATGTGCCGAAAATACAATTCAATGCACCGAAAATACAATTTATCTATTGACGCTTTGACGGTTATTTCCTATAATGCAGACAAAGCATACAGTTTCTATGAATCAGGTATTAAGGATTGCATTTTCATCCTTTCTTACATGCATCTGCCCGTCGGACAGAAGGCAGCCCTCTTAATTTTCAGAAAGTCTATGCTTTACCATTTCACTTTATTTCACAATAGCAGGCAGGGACTTTTCAGAATGTTAATGGATGTTCAGATATTCGATTGACGGATGGCTTTCGGGTTTTCAGAAGGTTTCTGCTCGCAAAGGAGGAACCGAATGAACAACACGTATGTTAAACAGAAACTGGATGAACTACATCTGATTGACGATTTTCTATTCTTTCAAATGATGAATCATCCAAAGTATGGACCGAAATTCAGCAGACTGCTGCTGAGATTGATCCTTGGCAGGGATGTCGGTAAACTGCACGTGATTCCGCAGAAGGAATACTATGGAGAGAATACCGATCTGCATGGCGCACGGCTGGATGTTTATCTGGAGGAAGAGGAACCGGACTTCTTACTGGATTTTGAGGATGAAGGTGTTCCCAGTGTTTATGACCTTGAGCCCGAGAAGAAAAAGGATCTGGAATCAAAAGACAACCTGCCGAAGCGGGTACGGTTTTATCATGCCGTAATTGATTCCCACAGTCTGAAATCCGGCAAGAGCTATGGAAATCTCAAAAATGTGCTGATCATCATGATTACCGATTATGATCCCTTCGGATTAAACCGGATGATCTATACGGTAAGAACCGGCTGTGTGGAAGAACCGGATATGAACTATAAGGATGGTGCACAGACGATCTTCCTTTATACAAAGGGAACAGAAGGAAATCCACCGGAAAGACTCCGGAAGCTGCTACAGTATATTGATGGAGGACGATCAGAGGAAGATCTCGAACCGGAGGAGACAGAAGCCTTAGAAATCGCGCAGATGGTTAACCAAATCAAAAAAGATGCGGAAGTGACGGTGAAGTATATGAAACAATGGGAAAAGTTACAGAAGGTTTACCATGATGGACAACGGGAACGCAGCATTGAAGATATTATGGAATTGTTAGAGGATTATGGAGTTATCCCGGAAGAACTTCACAAAAAGATCCTAAGTGAGCAGGATCCGGATACCTTAAAGAAATGGCATAAGCTTGCTGCTAAGGTTTCAAGTATGGATGAATTTGCTGCGAAAATGTAATGAGATGGCAAATAAAGAATAGACAGAATGGGAAAAGACGGTCAGGTATTTTTGCCTGACCGCCTTTGCTTACAACTCAATTATGCAATTTTACTCATACAGTGTTGTTTATAGCAATTACTGTAATAAGGAAAGTACACCCTGGTTGGACTGGTTAGCCTGCGCCAACATAGCCTGACCTGCCTGAGACAGGATATTGTTGTTGGAGTACTTAACCATCTCAGTTTGCAAATGTCCTCAAATAAATTGCGCATTTCGATCCCCCTCATTTTCTCCTTTTTCTATGATTTTCTGTGCAATGTGCCGAAAATACAATTTAACCATTGACGCTTTGACGGTTATTTCCTATAATGCAGACAAAGCATACAGTTTCTATGAATCAGGTATTAAGGATTGCATTTTCATCCTTTCTTACATGCATCTGCCCGTCGGACAGAAGGCAGCCCTCTTAATTTTCAGAAAGTCTATGCTTTACCATTTCACTTTATTTCACAATAGCAGGCAGGGACTTTTCAGAATGTTAACGGATGTTCAGATCTTCGATTGACGGATGGCTTTCGGGTTTTCAGAAGGTTTCTGCACGCAAAGGAGGAACCGAGGGTAATCTGCCGGTAAGACTCTAGAAGCTGCTACAGTACAATTGATTGACCAACTCAAAAAAGATGCGGAAGTGACGGTGAAGTATATGAAACAATGGGAAAAGTTACAGAAGGTTTACCATGATGGACAACGGGAACGCAGCATTGAAGATATTATGGAATTGTTAGAGGATTATGGAGTTATCCCGGAAGAACTTCACAAAAAGATCCTAAGTGAGCAGGATCCGGATACCTTAAAGAAATGGCATAAGCTTGCTGCTAAGGTTTCAAGTATGGATGAATTTGCTGCGAAAATGTAATGAGATGGCAAATAAAGAATAGACAGAATGGGAAAAGACGGTCAGGTATTTTTGCCTGACCGCCTTTACTTACAACTCAATTATGCAATTTTACTCATACAGTTCTGTTCATTAAGATTACTGTAATAAGGAAAGTACGCCCTGGTTAGACTGATTAGCCTGAGCCAACATAGCCTGACCTGCCTGAGCCAGGATATTGTTGTTGGAGTACTTAACCATCTCTGTAGCCATATCGGTATCACGGATCTGGCTTTCAGCGCTTGTGGTGTTCTCAACTACGTTGTCTAAGTTGCTGATTGTGTGCTCAAGTCTGTTCTGTACTGCACCGAGTGCGGAACGCTGGGTGGATACTTTTTGGATAGCCTCCTTAATGGTATCAACCGCATTCTTAGCATTTGTGTCATCTGCACCATCCACTTTCAGATTCTGAACTCCAAGACCTTTCGCACTCATTGCATCAAGCTTTACGGAAATTTGATTATTATCTGTTGCATCAGCTCCGACATGAAGCTTCAGTGTTAAAGCTCCGGTATCAAAGGTCTTTGTAGTATCAACCATTTCCTTAACATCATCCTGTGTTGCTACTCTTCCGTTAATGTAAAGACCGGCATCAGCTTTTAGAGTTCCATCGTTGTCCAGATAATTACCAAGACCATTTGCAGCGATCTTATTGCCTTCCTTGTCGGTAAACTGTGCCCCTCCTTTAGTTATAACATTATCAATGTTATCTACCTTACTATCACCTGCAAGAATCCCTTGTTTAATAGATCCATAAAATTTTTCGATGTCTTTTACGTAAGTTCCTGCCTCATATGTATTTCCATCTTTATCATATACAGTAGCCTTTACCTGATCATACTCATCGGTGTTGGGAGTGTTTTTTTCTGCTGCTTCATGTAAACCATTAGCCCCAGCTGTCAAAGTATAATATTTAGTAGCACCTGTCTCATCAAACTTTTGACCTTTTGCTGAAATAAAATTGCCAGAAGTAGCATCCTTAACATATACATCATCAGTAATAACTTTTACCTTGGCAGTTTCTGCATAGGTAGCTCTGTTTCCTGCATCAATTTTCTCACCAACCTGTACGCCATCTTTCTTGGTATAGTAATCAAATGCATTATCTATTGCAGATTTGTAGGTACCTTTTTTTACTGTTTCTACCTTACCACCCTTCACATAGTAGAGATCCTGACTAGTTACTTCTACTTCCTTGTACTGGAAATCTGTAGCCTTATCACCAGCCTTATCACCCTTCAGCAGGTATGTTTCGTTAAATTTAGTGGTCTCAGATACTCGGTCAATTTCTGTAGTCAGCTGATCAATTTCATTTTGAATGTAGGTTCTATCTGTTGCAGAATTTGTTCCATTGGCAGACTTAACAGCCAGCTCGTTCATTCTCTGCAGCATATCCTGAACTTCGTTCAAAGCACCTTCAGCGGTCTGTACTGCACTGATACCATCCTGTGCATTTAAGGAAGCCTGTGTTAAGCCTCTGATCTGCTTACGCATCTTCTCACTGATGGAAAGACCTGCTGCATCATCTGCTGCACGATTGATCTTATATCCGGAAGATAACTTCTCGGTGGACTTAGCCTGTGTCTTTGTGGTTACGCCTAACATTCTGTTAGAGTTCATTGCTGTTAAATTGTGTTGTACTACCATAATATTACCTCCTTGTAATACTGGCACAAATCCGTTTGTGTCAGTTGCTTTGTAAATAGTTTCTTTTTGTTGCTTTATAGTAACCGGAAACCCGAACTTCAAAGACGGGCCCTGACTTGTGATATTCAAAGCTTCCGGCTATTACCGATGTTATTGTTCCAGATTGCCGTGAGCAATTACGACGTTAGACTTTTTCTTCTTTAAATACCTGGGATCCGTTTCGGGTTCTGCATAGTATTTAGGAAGAGCTGCCTTTTCTTCCGGATCGGTGATCTGCTTCTCTAACATGGAGCTTCGAACAATGTTGACATCCTTCGGTGCATCCACCATGATTCTCAGATGATTCTTCGTTCCTCCGAGGAATACGACCTTAATGTTGTCACCAATCATCAGATATTCTTCCGTACTTACCGTTAGTCTTAACATAGAAACCTCCTGTCTCCTTCGAGCCTCCTGGCTGTTGTTATTCCTAATGCAACACTTTGTAATAAAATGTTGCATTTTTCTGTACACTTATATTATCGACATACTCAGAAATTACTTAACCCATGAAATAAAATTTTTTAAATAAACTTTTTTAAATATTTTTCGCCACACTCAATTGCCAAAGTAAATTCCGGAAATTCTATCCTCAAGGCTGAAGTGACTTTCTCAATTGTCAAAGTAAATTCCGTGAATTCTATCCCAAAAGCTGAAGTTGCTTCGGCAAATGTAACAATTCAGCCATGGCCATTCATAAGTTGCCGGATTATACATATTAGCTAACAAATATACGTGCTTTCCGGCAACTTATTTCATGTCGGGCGTCAGCCCTATAGAAATGATTGTATAAGCTGCCCTTAGTGAGCAAGCTCCCACGGTCATCTTGCACAATCATTTCTGCATGGCTGAACTGTTAACGGTAAATTCTTCCTGCTATAGCCTGATTTTTTCAAATACTTGATCCTTATCATCCTGATCAATTCCAAGATACCGTCTGGTGATCTGGTAGGAGGAATGATTGTAAATATCCATCAGCATTGCCGGAGGTACACTTTGCTTCCATGCATGATAACCAAATGTTTTTCGCAGGGAGTGACAGCTGATATGCTCCGGCATCCCTGCATAAACGGCAGCCTGCTTTACAATCCGGTACGCCTGGTACCGGCTCAATGGCATATTTTTATATTTATAGCTTGCAAAAATAAACTCGTCTGCAGCTCTTTGATTCAGCAGGCACTGGAGTAAAGCCTGCCTTACCTCTTTATTTATGTAGATGGATGTCTGTTTGCCGGTCTTGCTTTCCATTACTTCAAGATGCCTCTTGAAGCTTTGCTTTTGCCAATCCCAGACATCGGATACCCGCAGCTGCAGAATATCTGAAATACGAAGTGCCGTATTTAATCCCAGAATAATCAGCGCATAATTACGTTTCTCCGGAATAATTTCCTGATAATACTTTTTAAACTGATTCAATTGTGTTGTTGACCTGATAGGCTGTGTTTTGCTCATATGAACTCCCTTCTCCTGTTTTCTCCGTACATTATACGCCGGCTTTTTGGACATAAATGGACGATTAAGCCAGGAAAAGTCCAAAATAGGAAGCTGTCAGGCAGTGAACCACGGAAAGTAACTGGTTTTTTGGATATAAATGGATAATTAAGCCAGGAAAAGTCCAAAACAGGAAGCTGTCAGGCAGTGAACCACGGAAAGTAACTGGTTTTTTGGATATAAATG